>Ga0208563_1000180_pt1 | contig 66027 bp, 85 predicted proteins | sample June2015DPH_17_1_2_FD_184717 | JGI IMG/M metagenome (GOLD analysis project Ga0208563, IMG submission 184717) | Peatland microbial communities from SPRUCE experiment site at the Marcell Experimental Forest, Minnesota, USA - June2015DPH_17_150... | ecosystem: Environmental > Terrestrial > Soil >... | reverse complement strand
AGTATATACTCATGATTTTGAAATTATGAGTGGATAAGTAAACCAAACTATAATCTATTAAGCTTTAAAGTAGTCAATAGATAGTTATCAATAAGGGCTTTAAAGTAGTTAATAAAGCTTTAAAGTAGTGAATAAAGGCTTTAAAGTATCAATAGATACTATCAATAGATAAGTATCAATGAAGGCTTTAAAGTAGTAAATAGGGCTTTAATTGGGCTTATTGCGGCTATCAATAGATAAGTATCAATGAAGGCTTTAAAGTAGTCAATAGATAGCTATCAATGAAGGCTTTAAAGTGAAAAGACCAATAAAGCCGGATTAAATAGAAAGCTTTATAAGGGATAGAGTAATAGTTAAGGTTGTTAAGGTTTGAAAGAATCTTAACGAATAAGTGAACCAAAATTATCAAGTTCGGAATAAATCGAAAGGTTTATAACGAATAAGGTAATAAGTAGTCAATGTTAAGATAAAAAATTATAAGGAGGTAACTATATGATGTAAATTATAAAAAAGTATTGTAGGATAATACCGAGGAAAGATATGGGTTAGCGTCTGGTGTAAAAACCTGTAAATCGAATCAAAATAATTCATATTTCCATGGCTATATTGGAGAATGTCAGTACCCAGTAGCTGGCGATAGGATAGTCAGGTTATCACTGATTAGGTTATGAATATCGCTGATAAAAGTCCGCCCTGTGAATGAAGGGGCAAGCGAGCCATTCCCATTACTATGCGGAATAATACTTCAGAGTGTCTATTATCGGGTACTCTGAAGTAAAATACCGCCACACAATATCAAGTACTATATTTTAAACTATGTTATTAGGGTTATCTACACAGTTAAAATCTGTGAGACGGCATTAGATAACAAATAGTGAAATAAATTACGGAGGTATTTAGTAATATGAACAACGCAATAGTAAGAATACAGGGACAGCTAGCGAATGTTGATAAGTTGAATGAGAACATATCAACTATGGGCGATCTTGAGTTAAATCAACTTGAGATGCTTGTTAAAGCTGAAATCAAATTGGTAAAGACTCGGATTGATTTGGTTAAAGTTTTATCAGGTAAACAGATTGGTAAAAAAGCATTCGATGATATTCAAAATCATCAGGAGTTTATCGATGCCAGAATTGCTGAGGAATTAGTATTTACTTCTCAACAAAAGAAGACTATGGATGTCGATGGTAAAATTGTTTATAGAACAGTTTACTCTGATATAGAGGTTTCACAATTGAGAGGCGCAAATAGGGCAATAGTTAATGATGATAAAGCTTTTGATGGGTTATCATTAAAGATAAAAAAGTATAGTAGTAGGGAGGATAATGGTAAGCAGCATATGAATGCTTTAAGGAATATACTTCATGCTATAAATAAAAGGCGTACTGATGATGAGATAAAGATACTTGAGGCTAAAGATACCAAAAATGTAAAGTTGGGAGAATGGGCGAGAAAGATATTCAAGAGTAATCAAGTTCAGGTTCAGCCTCCACAAACTCTTCAGGTTGAAGTGCCACCTATAACAGCGTAAACCGTTAAAGCGGGATAGGGGGTGCAATTCCCCCAATACGCGTTAAGAATATGACCTGTAGGTTTAGTCTATAGTGATTCTTAAGGTAAATATATAGGAGGTTAACGACATGAAAGAATTTTATATATCTATAACAGAAAAAGATGGTAGCTTTGTCTGTTGTAAAGTACCGTTTGATGAAGATCTGCTGACTGAGATAAGCAGTGCGGCTGGTGGTTTGGGAGATTTCATTGAAGACTATAAAATAAGAATGATGGGTGAGCCTTGTGAAGATTGTGATATGTATGAAGATCGTCAAGAATGTCAGGATTGTTGTGATGAATTTATACATTATCGGGAATCAGTGGAGGATGAAGAGAATAGACAGAATAGAGAATATAAAGACATCATTGCTCGAAGAGAGAAAACGTAAACCGTAATCAAGCGGTGATAGGGGTGCAATTTCCCCCTTTTACGTGTAGCTACTAGCCGGAATAAATCGAAAGGTTTATATAGGTTGAAGTAGTAGGTAGTAGTGTCAAGGTTTGAAAGAATCTTGATGAAAACTGTAAAATATAAATTGGAGGAAACAACAATGAAATTGTCAGATTTGAAAATAGGATTACCTGATAAAGTTTCAGGAGAAAAGACCACGAATGGAAATGGCGAAAAGAGAGGAGTTGTAAATCAGTATGAGGCGTTTCTGAGGCAGACTGAGGTAATAGGATTACTAAGGCAATTAAAAATACTGCCACCGACTACCCTGAGAGATATGAAAGGGGAAGGAAAGAACTTACTGTCGATTCCAGCACGAGCACTGTTGTATGAATGGAATGTTTCAACAAAGAATAAGAACTTGACTGCTGGTGCGGCTCAGCAGTTAAATAAGGTTTTTGTAGCTGGTAAACTGCCATTTTTTGCGAAACCTGGGAATAAAAAACTTCCAAAGACTGTATTGATTGGTCGAGTAGGCAGGGGGTTTGAACCCAGATTTTTCGGTATAAAAGAAGGATACGAGCGGAGGATTGAATTAGGCCAAAATAAGTCTGATGGTGTGGGTGGTGAATATGAACTGCCTTCTGAAGATTTGGTTGTTCGAGTAACTGAATGGTTGCGGGAATTAAAAAAATTTGGGATAGACTTTTTTAGTGATCCTGTCACTGAAAAAGAGGCAGGTGATGAGATAATAAAGTTACCCGATGGAATGAAAGAGATCGATAAAAAGCTGTATACTGCTTTAGAAAATAGTTATCTTCAAAGATATACCGAGGAAGGGATACGGCGAGTAAATGTAATCATTCCACAGCAGTCTGAAAAGACTGCTGTTAAAGAACAAAAAGAAGGTGTTAGAGTTGAGATTGAAAATGTACCTGTAAAGACTGAGGCTATAGTTATTGAACCTGAGCCAGTGAAGGCTGAGATTAAGGTTGTTGTAACTGAGCCTGTAGTTGTTGAACCTGTAAAGCCTCAAAAACATTATGACATCAATAACAATGAAATAGGTGATGAGGTAGCATGCAATTAGATAATTTAAAAATTGGAGTTGAAGAACATAAGCTGTTATATATAACTATAACAGATGAAGCTGGTAGCTTTATTTGCAGGAAAGTACTTTTCGATGCTTCTAGGTTAGAAGCTATAAGTTGTGAGGCTGGCTTGGATTATTATGTAAGACAGTATAATGATAGAATGGAAGGCAGACCTTGTGATAGGTGTGTTCTATTTGTAGACGGTTGTGAGGAAACTTGCGACGTGTTATCATATTACAAGTCTATAATGTCTTCAGAGGAAAACCGACAACTTGATGCAAAAAGAGATGCTATAGATAGTATCACATCAGAAGATATAAATCCACCAGAGGATTCCGCCATTTTTATATAATTATAATTATATAAGCGGAAAATGAATCGGAAGAAGAAGAGTCTGACGAAGAACAGTCCGAGGAACAATTAGAAGAACTGCCGAAATACGACATTAACAACAATGAAATGGTAGATGAAGAAAAACAGGAATCCGAATAGGATTCCTTTATAAAAGTAAAAGGTGAATACTATGCAATCGGAAACTAATATATCGACTTCCAGAAAGGACAGTTTTAATGCTTTAAGAATAGGAATAGATAAAGTACACCGTGAATTGAGAGAACTGGTAAAAGCTGATATTACATTCAGGAATGATTATAAATTAGGAGTTGATGATAGAGAATCGCATTTCTATACAAAATGTATAGAGGTGGCATATATAAATATCGGAAATGCCAAAAGTATCATGGATATATTTTCTATTGCTCTGGAAGAATGAGCAATAAGAAAACGCGAAGAGGCAACAACATGAAAATAGATGAGATAAAAGAATATGATGGTGAAGTAGTACAGAAACGGTTTGAGATGACTATAACAGATGAAGCAGGAGGCTTCATCTGTAGGAAATTATCTTTTGACGAAGATAAATTACCGTTTCTTGCGATTGAGGTTGACGGGCTGCGGAGATTGATTGAGCAGTATAATGATAGAATGGAAGGTAATTCCTGTGAAGGATGTGACTGATATGAAGAGAATTGTGGTGATACCTGTGATGAACTTTTGTAATATGAATATTTGGTATGCATGGAAGAAGATAGACATAGCGATCATCAAAAAGATGAGATAAGGAGGAATCCTATATAAAGGATTCCTTTTTTGGAGGAATAACTATGAAAAATAAAGGAAAACGTAGGGAAGTGTTTATAGCAAATGATAAATTTCTAAGTGAAGGTAAGGTACTGGAAAGTATACCGAGAGAAGAATGGGATGAAATATCTGCTGAAGTAGCAGAAAAAATGTATGAAGTAGATTTGGAGAAAGTTCTAGGATATAAAGTGTCTGATGGACAGCAGATAATTATTCTACTTTATACGTTGGATAGGGTAAAAGGATTCTTAGATGATATGTTAATAACAACGTATCAACTTAAAAGTAGGAATGCCAAAAAGACGGTGCAGGAGTTAGTGTCATCACTGTTTTTGAAGGAGTTATTTGAGGAGTATCAAAAGACGTAAACTGGTGTGTAATCAGGGGTTCGATTCCCCTGTTATGTATTAAGAATATGAGATATATATAATATATTGATTCTTAAAAATATAAACTATAGAGGAAACAACATGGTAGAAATTAGTAAACAAAGGATAGAAAGAATGAAAAAGTTACGAGAAAGTATAAAAGATGAAATGTGTAAATGTGGGCATCTATTGAGCCAACATAAAGATACATTATGCGAGAAAGGTCATGGACACTGTAACTTTTTCAAGCCAGTGTATGATGAAGAAACAGACCGCTCCAAAAATGAAGGGGTGTGTGGATGTGAAAAGTTTAGATGGGATAGCTTTATCTACAAAGATAATATAGGAGAAAACAACAAATGAAAGTACAGATAAAGATGAATCAGAAGAGTCCTGAATAGGACTCTTTGTCCGGAGGAATAACTATGATAGAAGATATAAAGAATACCGACTTCAATGTACTAGTAAGAGATAAACGAACAGATGAATATACGTTGAAGAGATTACTTAAAGCAAGTAATCTATTACAGGATTTAATATTTGATAAGAAGTTCTGTAAAGAAGAAATAATAGACATATTAGAAGGTGAAACTGGATTTGGTGCGCTTAGAGATTCAGAAGAAGCTATTGCAATCTCGTATAGAGAAATGAGACATAAGAAAGCTGAGGATACAATATTAGGATGGGGAAAAGCTATCAGAGAAAGAATGAGAAAATAGATTGAGAATGTTGGGGGGTGATACCCCTTTAACTTTTTTAAAATCTTGTTTAAGATATATTCAAAACCGCTATCGGTAGGCGCTATGAACAAAAGAAAGGCTTTATATACCTTAAAGTAGTATAGGGTATAGTAGGGTATGATTACTTTATATGATAAATATGAATGAAAAAATAAACATTAAGGATATAGAAAAATATAGAATTGGAAAAGGATTTAAAACTGGCAATTCAGTAGCTCTGATTTTAACAGGATTAATAGAAGATGGCAAGAAGTATGTAAGCTGGAAGGATGGAGATAGAATTATTACAGAAGAAATGGATGTTCATTGAATTAATTCTTTGATTTGGAGGAAACAAACTATAAACATAAGGAAACAAACTACAGACTGTGAAGTCTATAAACTAAGCATTTGCGAAGCCCCTACACTGAGCCGTAGGTGGTCAGACTCCGCTGTCGTTGATGGAGATACAGCTTGACTGGGCGGAAGCGCCCGACAGATAGAATGTTAGACTACTAAAATTAGATGATAATTTATTTAAATAATAGCGACTTCCTTGAGCGAGGTAGGGCAACGACGGCGCACGCAAGGTAACGGATTCGAGTAACCGTTTTTTTAAACTATGTTGTAGTTATTAAAGTTATCTTATTGATGTTATCTGTTATGGTTAAAATCCATGAGATTGCGAATAGATAACAAACGGTGAAATAAATATACGGAGGAATAAAATATATGAATAATGGCAACACTGTGAGCTATATAGATGAAGCGACTCTGAAAAAGTTGAATGAGTATGCGGCGACGAAGAATGGAATTTTGTCTGCTCCTGTAGTAGACCGAGTTAAGGAGATTGAATTAATGCTCAAGAAATGCTCTGATACTATATATGAGATGCAAGAGTACTATAATGTCAAGAGTTATCTGACTGATAAGCAGTTCTTATTGCTTAGGGCGATTTCTCAGGTTATCGAGGTTAAATCAGGGGATATAAAGATTAATCCAGTACCTGTGTCTGAGATTAAGAAGGAGACTGTAGTCGAGGGTGATAAAGAGCTTATTATGAGATGTTTGGCGCAGAATCCTGCGTCTCGATTTGAAAAATCGGTTGCAAAGTTCTATAATAAGAATGGAAGAATTACTGATAAACAACGAGAAGTACTGATTAGATATAGTGCTACTTATGTATCGCCAGTAATTAAGGTCGATATTGAATCTGTGGAATATAAGGTTACTTTAGGCTTTCTTTTGAAATGTGAAGAAGCTTTTCCAGATTCAAATTTTGTGAAGTCAGTAAAGGAACAGTTTGTTCGTAATGGAAGAATTACTGATAGGCAACGAACTGCGTTGTTGAAGACATTGAAAGAAGCTGAGGATAAGATTAAGACTGTGGTTGTTGATGAAGTGAAGAATGAGGATGTGGATGAAGTGAAGAATGAGGATGTTGATGAGGTGAAAGAATGAGAATAAAAGAGTTTTTAGAGAGTATAAAAGATATAGATGTAGATAAAGACATCGAGGTTGAAGTGTTCAAATCTGGGAATACGTGGAGTCTTATGGAAATAGAGTCTGTAGGATTTAGTCCTGATGAGGACGAAGTAAGAATAAATGTTAGTTATTGGGGAAGAGGAAGGTGAATAATATGACAATAGAGTTTAAAGGTAAATATGGAACAGTTGAGTATTGTGAACATAGTATGATATTCTATGCATACCGTAATGGTGGGTCTGATGAGAATTCGAAGGGAGTTGAATTTTGTCAATTTATAATGACGAATGAGGAATTTTTATCGATGATCGATACTTTTGCAACTGATAGAGCGCGAAAGATGTTCACTGTAGCTTGGAAAGAACTGAATGGTGCAAGAACAGAGCTTGAAGAAATGTTGGTGAGATCGAGCAATCTGCTTAAGATGTTGGATAGGTTTGAAGGTATGATAGAAGCAGAGGAAAAACCGAAGAATGAAGGTGAATAATATGGAAATGAGCGAAGATACGTTTTCGAAGTTTATGGGATTTGAAGTCGGATTGCAATCGTTGATAGACGAGGGGGTGACGAAGAAAGAAGAGATATTGAAAATGCTTGAGTCTGGATTGAACAATTTCGACTGGTTCGATTTGGGTTATGATATGGCGAATGGTATTAGGGGATCAGGTTGGATGGCAATTAGTGATAGTGCTTTTGAAGAATATCGTGAAATGAGTCCGGAAGAGATTGTTGAAGATGTTAGTAGATGGACTGAAACTGACAACTTTAATCATGAAGTCGCGGGGCTGATAAGAAGGCACTATGCTGATGAGGATTTTGTGGGTATAATGAACGCCATAGATGACTGGGTAAGTGGTTATGTTGAAGCGGTTAATCATAAGCTTGAAGAGACTGTACTTGAGGAGGTAAAATAATATGGACAATGGATTCCGTGATGAGATTGAAGGTCTTGGTGAAGAAGTTATCAATGAGATAATAGAGGATTACTTTACAGAGATTAAAGATGAATTGAAGAAGAGCCTGATTGAGAGTATGGGAGAAGAGATAAAGAAAGCAGCAAGAGTGAAGATTTCAGATGTTGTAGAAGAGTATATACGAATGCAAATAGAAGACGATAATCTATTATGTGAAGATTGAATAAGAGAGTGGGGTACTCTCTTTTTGGTGTTAATGGTGTCGGATTAGTTTTTTACTTTTTTTTTGCTTTTTCTATAGACTGAGCGATGACGGTGAAAGTTATTACCCAGTCGGAAATTGAGTAAAGAAAATACACGGAGGAAAAATTGTATGACAGGTGAAATGGTAAAGCCTGAAAAGGCAGATGAGATAAGAGATATTGAATACTGGAATAAAGTCGGTGGTGTGGGTGACGAGGGAATTTTGATTGATCCAAATTACCCTATTCACTTTAGTATGTTGGATGCAATAAGGAAAGTATTTCCAGATGCTTCAATTGAGGCATTTGATGTATATCTAGGTCCAAAAATTGACATTCCTGGTGTTGGAGAAGTATTTAGGGCTGACACTGAAGGGGAAGTTCAGTGGATCTTGACATTAAGATGTTTTTCTAACGGAATTACATTTGATAGGCTGGGGTTGTTAGATATACTTGTGAAGATAAGAAGTGCATCTATGTTAAATGAGGTAGATGGGGGTAATTTGACAACAAACGATATAGATATAGGTAATTATGAAGGTGTACAGTTTGAATGTCCAAACTGTGGATCAACAGTGGATTACTCGGTAGATCGTGAAGATTGGGATAAGGAATGGATATACTATCAGTATAGATGTAACGATTGTCACTTTAAGTATACAGGTTCGTATCGACTTGTGGAACTTGAGGGAACAGTAACAAATCTGGAATAAAAAGTGTGTGAATAAGTATTTTGGAATAAACATATAAAAGAAGATATATAAGAAAGAGATATATAAAGAAGGGGAAACCCGATAGCTTTATATATCTTAGGGGATAATATAGATATGAGTAATTTAATAGTTGATATTGAATTAGAGCTTGCGAGATTGAAACTTGTAGCTGGAACGGTGTGCTGTCATGTGACACAACTAGAAATATGCTTAGCGGATGCTAAGAAATGTTTTTCGGTGGAAGATAAAGATTTGATGAGAGAGGAATTTCAGAAGTTGATGAAATCAGATGTGAACTATAAGCATGAGTTTGAGCCTTGTTTAAGAGATTGGGCAGACATAACCCATATGTTAAGGAAACAAAACGAAAAGGTGATAAATATGTTAGTTGAAATGACTAAGGATATAAAAGAGTCTTATAATTTTGATGGTAGCAGTAAGACTCTTATGGAGTTTTAGGTATAGGTGTAGGTATAGGTATAGGTATAGGTATAGGTATAGGTATAGGTATAGGTATAGGTATAGGTATAGGTATAGGTATAGGTATAGGTATAGGTATGGTAACAAAAGAAGATTTTGATAAAGAGCATTTAGAATGGATAGAGAAACAGATGGAGTTAAGACGGCAGTTGCATCGTTTTATAACTGTCAAATTGTATAGCGGTATTGATGAATGGTTAGTAGACGATGAGCATATGAGCACGTTTATATATGAATATATAGGAACGGTGGTAGATGAGATACGTGATAATCTGAGTAAAGAAAACTTTGAAAAAGTGAAACTCTTAATGAAAGAGTCAGGTGTCTTTAATGATTTAATGTACTATAGTCGATGAGAAAATTTTTATTTTTATTTTTTCTTGGTGACAGTTTATCAGGATTCGAGTTCTTGGACTGTAGGTGATGAAAGAAATATGGGAAATATAGAAGGAGATATGGAAGGAGACATGGAAGGAGATATAAGTCCGTTTGGATTGTATGAAAAGAAATATTGTATTAAGTGTCAGGACTATAGAGGTTGTCTGGGGCTTATTGATAATATGACTATGGAATTACAAGATTCTAGTATTTCAACAGGAAATAGTGGATTAGATAATATGGTTAAAAGTATGGGAGGAATAACGTTTTCTTCCAGGTTTAAGATGATTTTGGATTGTGCACGATTGAGAGATGTTGTTTATAACAGTGATATATGAAATGTATGGTATATGAAGAGGAGGAATAGTTTATGGATTCAGTGTTGAATTGGGTGGGTGGGAAAAGCTTATCGGCAGAGAAGATAGTTAAGCTGATGCCGGATCACGATTGTTATGTGGAGGTATTTGGTGGTGCTTTATGGATATATTTTAGGAAGAGTCCATCAAAAGTTGAAGTTGTAAACGATATTAATGGAGAATTAATTAATTTTTATAGGTGTGTTCAGAGAAAACATAAAGAATTTCTGGAAAGGACACATTATGAAATGTATAGCAGAGAACTCTATTATGAATATTTGAATGATTTTTATAGTGGAAAACATAAGGAGTTGGATGATGTAGAAAGAGCTTTTAGATTTTACTGCTTAATAAAGGAGGCGTTTGGCGCGAAGTTTGGTGGGGGATGGGGATATAGCAGTGCAAGAAATATGGCTACTGCTTTTTTCAATGAATTTTTAGGATTTGATGCAATAAATGAACGATTAAAAAATACCCAGATTGATAATCGTGATTTTGAAGAGATTATAAATGGGTATGACGGAGAAAGAACATTATTTTATGTCGACCCTCCTTACTGTGGTAGTGCTAATGACCTGTATTACTTTAAATGTGTAGATACATCATTTTCTATGTGGGATCATCAAAGACTGTATATGGCACTAAAGAATATAAAAGGTAAATTCATACTGACTGTAGATGATTGCGAGTGGGTGCGGGAGCGTTATTGTGTTCCTGATAGCGGATTTACTGTTATAGAGAATGAAGTCTTTTATTCGTCTGCTGACAAAGATAATAGAAGGCATGTAATCGAGCTTATTATTACAAATTTTAATCCAAATGGAAAGAAACACGTTGACGCTAGACAGGGACAATTGAATTTCTAGGAGGTGAGTTAAATTGGGATATTAGCTAGAGTGATAGATGAAAAAATGGCGAATGCGTTAAAAGAAAGTCTGAATGAGGTGGAATATATTAATCGTATATTTATATATGATAATAAGTTTATTATAATGACGCATAAAGGTGTTGAGATAGAAAGAAATTTTTAGTCTTATGAGGTGACAATAAGTATGTATACTAAGAAGAAGAAAGACGATAAAGATGCGAAGAAAGATGCGAAGAAAGACGAAAAGGAAATGAGTATAAAGGATCTCCTTGATATGAAAGCTGGATTAACTGCCGAGGGAAAACCTTTAAAGTATCCCGATGAGGATTCTATCATATCTAAGATAGTAGATTTTGAGGAATCTGTAGAAATTATGAAAGAGGTATTAAGAACACCCAGTTTTAGAGAGTGGTGGGATAAAAATTCTATTGAGGGAATAACTGTAGACCATGATGTTAAGATAGTAGTAATACCAACAAAAATTGAATCAGAAATGGATTATTCTAAGTTGAAAAGATTGGGAATGGTCGCCGAGGAATTTGGTTATATGGTGACAGGTGACCGTCTTGAGAATCTGTAGATATAAAAGGTGATTACAATGGATAGTAGTATATATCATAATGTAACGAATATCCTGAGAAGTAATAAAGAGTATATGAGTAAAGAACCTAAGTTATGGAGCTGTTTTGATTACAGCTCTTATCTTTATAATGCAGGAGTGGCTGATTATTATTATGATTTGTTTAACTGTATTGTTGATGGAAAGAGCATTGGATTCAGATGTCCATCGATAGACGTGAGTAAATCATGGGCTGTAGATAAAAAGATGCTGATTCATAATTGCAAATTCCATAAAGGAGTAAAACACAGTAAACTGGATATGAATAGACCAACAGCTACTTGGGTTTGCCCAGAGCGTTCTGATGCTATAACTCAAATACCTCACAGACATACTTATGCAGGAAGTCATATCCCAATTACTTTTGATGTTAATGATAAAAATGCTGGAATTGTTGAAATTCTAAAGAGAGGTAATGAAGCAAGAATATGGCATGCTGAAATGAGTATATTTAAGAACGAATTTAGATTCGAGAAAACATATCCAGAAGGAGATAATGAAACTACTATGCAAGAGAAATGGGAAAGAATAACTTCTCACAATCTATTTATGGAGTTTGATACCAAAGAAGATAGTACTGGTGAAAGAAAAGATATAATGACTGAGGGGGATCTGGTTATTCGTGAAGCTCAGAAAGTGATAAATATAGTTAATCAGATGCTGTGGAAAGCTGGAATAGAAGCATATGAATGGTTCTTTTCTGGTGGTGGTCTTTATATAATATTACATCGAAAATTGAATGATATTTCTCAGAAGAACAATAGAAAGAGTGAGTGGACTAATCTTGCATGGTTCAATAATTCTATTTATAAATGGACTAAATGGCAATTAGAAGTCATTGCGAACATGAAAAAAGAGAAAGTCCGATTTATAGATTTGGATTATAAGAAACAGTTTGTGAGAATATTCTTAAAAGCGCCATTTTCAATACATAGAAAGTGGGATAGAAATGTATTACCATTAACACAATTCTTCGGAAGCAATGAAGCTATTGATTTAAGTAGTTCGGAATGGAGAAAATACATCATACCTAAGAATATCAATCCAAAGTTCGTAAATTCGATGAGGAGTGAGATATATTGAAGGGATATTATGGCAAAGATATTAATAAAGGATAAAATAGAAGCTTCAACTGCAGCATTAGAAAGATTATTTGATGAACTCGTTGTTGAGGGAGAAGATTATGAAGCAGAGATGAATCGTCCTTCTGAGAGATCAGAAGATACTTGGGGACTAAAGTCAGTAGATGGTTCATATGAATCTCAAATGTCTGTAGATACAATTGAAGATGAATATGGAAATATGAAGACGAAAGTTTATAAATGGTAATATTGATGAAGGTGACTTGTAAATGCCATGGTTAAGAGTTATTCAATGGGACTTTAGTTTTGATTGTTGTTATGAAGGAAATGCACAGCTATCAAAAACACCGTTCTATAGAAACAGAAGACATATAAAAAAGTTTCTCAAAAGACCGCTTGATGACCTCGAAACTTGGGCAAGAGAAAGAGCGATGGAATTAAGTCTTGAGAGAGCTAATTATTCATGTAAAGAATTAGCAGCTAAATTTTCAGGATGTTTAGTTGAATTATTGAATTTTCGATTCAGCGAAGTACTTATACCTGGATTTAAAGTAAGACTTCCTACAGGTGTAGAAGTTATATTGCCTCCAAGAAAACCATTGAAAATTGAACTGGCTCAATTAGAGTTACTTGAAAGTAAATTATCTGAATATGGAAGAAAATTAGATGACCTTAGAAACAATCTTAAAGGAGCTAATGAAACTATACTTAGACGGAAAGGAGTAACTGAAGCTGAAGAACCAAATGTAAAGACATACGTTAAGGTTGCTAAAGCTGCTCGTACTAGATTAAGAAATAGTATAAAAGTACAGAAGGAAATAATTGACCGACAGAAGAAGACAATCGAAGATTATAAGACTAAGATTGGATTTGTAGAATGACAGTTATGGCTTATATAAAATATAAATATAAGCTATACATAAAAACGGAAGAAACGACAGTAGAACAACCAAAATATACAGGAGACCTATAAAATGAAAGTAGAATGTACTATCTGTACAATGCAACAAACAGTAAGGGATGAAACGAAGAAAGAAGTATCAGACATTGTGAACAAATATAAGCTACCAGCTATATCATATATCAAAGTACTGAATATGATATGTGGAAAGTGTCTTAATGGTGATGAACATTCTTTCCAGTTCACTGAAGACTTCATGCAAGAAGTAACAGGTATTGTAGAGAACCATAAGAAAGCACAGGCAGAAATACTGAAGTTAATCGAAGAGAATGGAAAATGTGGAAAAGAGTTGAATGAGCTTGAGGCAAAAATTAAGGAGCTGAAAGCTAAAATGGAAGCCAATGAAGATAGAATGGATGGCCTGGAAAAAGATGCTAATGGCTATGAAGCTGATATCGGTGCAATGACTGGTGCTGATGATATTACAATATGGTATTAATGTAGAGGTATTGAGGTAGAGGTATTAAAATGACGATGATAGTACTGATCAAGTTGCATGAATTGCAAGATACTACTATAGAGCACAAGCTTCCAAATTGGAATGGAAATATTTCCTTTTTTATTGAAGCAGCTGGCGATATTTATAGAGAATTATGTCATGATCCTGTGGATATTGGTGGATATATATATGAAAAAAGACGAAAACTGAAAACTTTCAGTGAATTGAGAGCTTCGGATATGTCAGAAATAAAAGATACATTAAAGAAGCATTCAGATTGGTATGATAAGCTTGATGAATATATGGTATTGGTAGATAATCTATATATAGAAACAGAGAATTTTCCATTTGATACATATGCAAAAGTAAATATTTATGGAACAGAAAATTATCTGGATAGAAAAAAACTGATGTTAGCAGCACTAGAAACTATACAAGCAATATGTATATTTGCACAGGATGAATTTATCAAAACTGATGTTGAAAGAGAAATAAGAAATCTCACGGATTTGATGATAGTAAAGAAACCGAAAATAACAGAAGAATTACCAGCTAAATTACGAGCAGCTAAAGATAGAACGCAAAAAATTCCGCCAGAAAAAGAGGTAGATACAAAAGTGAATGTATAAATTAATAGAGATTGCAATGACCATGAGAGATGAGCTATCTTTATTTTTTGATTAATATATTTATTGTTTTATAGGAATAAAGCGGTATACTTATATACTTAGAGGTCGTATTAAGATTGTGTCCGGCTTTTCTTAAAGCTCAGGACTTTGGTGTGAAAATAAAATGGAAACACGTGAATAGGAAGTAGATAAACATGAAGCTATATGGAGTTGAAGATATGGAATTGTCAGTACCACCTACTCGTGGAAATACTAGCGTATTTCATAGAGTAAAAGATGTTAAGTTTTGTAAAAGCTGCGGAGAAATGTTTACGGTAGATATGCTGAGTTGTAAAATGTGCGGCAGTAATAAGTTTCTAAGAGGGGAAGTAGCTGAATGTCTTGCGGGGTACTTGAAGTTAAGTAGAGAAGGAATGTTGAAGAAATATCTAAAAACAATAGATAAAAAAAAGAGCAGCTTAAAAATGAATGATAAAAGAATAGCAATTAAGTTGTTAGCTGATGATAAGTTAATAGATTTCGATGACAAAGCTACTATTGAAGTGGTATATAAAACATTCTGGAAAAGATATTAATTAAAAATGATATTAAGTTAAAATAGTAAATAACAAATAAATATAGTAAATAACAAATACTGGAAAACTATGCTAAAATTCGAAGCGATGGAGAATAAGTCTTGAATAACTGCTTTAAAGCAGTTTGTTTGGAAAGATAAAATGGAAATACCCTCCGTAAACAACGATGCCATGTTGTTGAAATATGCCTTAATGGGCAGTTTCTTTCACCTTTTGTCTACTGCGAAGTATCAGTTATTGAGACAAGCATAGAGAAATCGCTGTACCGAAACTGTTTTGTTGTAAAAAGAGACAATCTTAAAACTTTAAACAGTAAACAAACAACCTACAAAATATAAAGAGACAAAAAGGTGAGAGTATATGACAGAGAATGTATATGGTAGCGACATAGATGAGCTAAATAGCTTGTTTGGAATGACAGAAGATAAAAGAGCGAAAATAGCTGGCATAAAAAATAGAGCTAAGATGCCAGATCCTTCAAAGAAGGGAGATGTCCTAACTGTTGTTGTCCGTTATTATACGGACAAGTCTGGTAAAGTGGACTATTATAAGAAAGTAACAGGTGAAAAATTTAAGACTCCTGCTATTTTCTTAAACGTAGAAGAACTTGATGCTCCTGGATTAGAGAAAGATATGCAAGTGCCTAAGACACTGTATCAATCTATTGATAGAGAATTGAGCAACAGAGGTCTTACAATTGTTGACCTTCCTGGAAAGACAATGTCTATAACTGCAGATTATTGGACATCGGCGCCCAGAGCAAAGAGATCAAAGCAGTGCCCGAAGTGTAAAGGAAAGGGATGTGACTTTTGCGTTGTATCGGGAACAGGTCAAGACGCTGGAGTTGCAACAGGAATGTGCCCGCCTACAAGATATGATGCTATTATTAGGGATGACCTAATGAGCGGAAAAGGGACAACCGGAAAAGCTGTAGCAAAAGAGTTCTGAGAAAAAGGAAAAAAGAAAAATAAAGAAAAAGGAAAAAAGAAAAAAGTAATTATAGGGATTGTTGTTTTCAGCAATCCTTATTATATACTTTGTTGGTTAGATAGGATTTAAAAACATGGAAACAAATCAGTTCACTCTTATTTTCCTAGAAAAAGGAATATATCATGAAAACAAAGATGTTCTAAAAGAAATAATCCATAGATATGGACTTATTTGGAATGGGGGAAAAGTCAGAAGTGGGTTGAGTTATGATGTAATGGTAGATATATATAAGACCTTCAAGATAGAAGATAATCTTGTAGGGGATAAGTTGGTGGAAGGTAGAAGTGGATCTTCTGGAATATGGGAAAGTCCTACTAATGCAGTTAAAATTGTTGTTTTTGATAAGTCAGAAGATGAGAATTTATATGTATTACCTGTATTGTTGATATATAAAGGGGATGAAGGTGCTTTTTATAGAGAGTTTATATTGAAGTGTATAGGTGTGGGAAGTGAAATTAGTAAGGTGATTGAGAGAGAAGGATCGAATGGAGAATTTGAGCAAGTATTTAGAAAAAAGAAAAACATAAAAATGATGATGTTGTTAAATGATTCATTTGCTTCTCGAAAAATAATGGTAGATAATTTTCATAGAAGAATGAAATTGATGGAGAAGAATGGGGAGCTTTTCAGTAATGAATTTATTGAAGGGTGGAAAGGACTTATTGAAAAATATGGTACTTATACTGATAAGATGTTATTTGACAATTTTATTAATAGTGATAATGTTGATAGTAATAATGTTGATAGTGATAATGTAGAAAAAGGCGATGACCATGATGAAACTTGAAAAAGGCGATGAAAGTGGAAACGAAAGTGAAAATGAAAGTGAAAACAAAAATGTTGTTATCAATGTTCGAGATGTAGTACAGACCAAAAGTAAGAATGCATATACTAAAAAGTTGGGACGTAGTTACTGGCTAAGAAGACATCATGAAATGCAGTTCTTAAAAGCGGTCTTCAAGCATGTATCTGAAGGTGATGGTTTGAGTATTGCAGGAATACTTAATTATGTAAAAAGTGGGGAATTTGAGGATGATATAATGGCAGAGTTAATCAAAAGGGAAGGTATAGAAAATGAAAAAAGAAAAATAGTGGAAGAAAGAAAAGTGATGGAAGAAATAAAAATAGAGAATGAATTAAGAAAGAATGATTGCTTTTATAATCAGAGGAGATAACTGGAAATGAAATATGATATATTAATATATCAGGGGAAAATATGAGATTTGTGCTTCTGGATGCAGATTACACTTATAATAATCTTAACGAGCCAGTTGTGAGATTATATGGTAAGAATATTATAGATAGTGTGGACTTAGTACTTCATGTACACGGCTTTGAGCCATACATTTATGTTGACAATTGTGGATACAATATAAATGAGCTTAAAAAAGTAGTTGGTGATGTATTGAAAAGTTATGTAAAAAGAATTGAAGTAGTGTATAGATTCCGACCAATAGGTTATCAAAGAATAAAAAGTGAGATGCTTAAGGTTATACTGTTTAATCCTAAGACCGTACCTGAGATAAGAGAAATATTAGTCGAGCAAATTGAGGGATTAACTCCGGACAAAATATATGAAGCTGACATTCCCTTTAGAGATAGATTTTTGATTGATACTGGAATCGATGGTATGAGTGTAATAGAATTTCAAGAAAAAGGTAATGAGATTAACAATTATGGTATGGGATGCAGTAATTTATATACTGTGGATATTTCTGAGATAAGAAGATGTGGCGATGAAATTGTTAAAATAGATTATTGATATTGATGGAGAAGAAATATGTTCCTGCGGATTTTAAGCTTTGATTTAGAGGTATTACCAATTAGTGGTAGATTTCCAACACCAGATATATGTCCTATAATACTTGCATCTATGCATTTTAACTATGACGTTATAGTAGATGATAAAAAAATAAGAAATATCATTTTAGTTCTAACAAAAGATGAAAACGAAAATGGTAAAATAGAATTTGGCGGGAGTAATGATGATAGGTTAGTTATGTATCTATCAGATGAAGCAGTGCTGATAGAAAAAGTATTTGAGTTGATGAAAAGCAACGACGTTATAGTTGGTTATAACTGCTGTGGCTTTGATCTGCCATACATAATTGACAGATGGAAAATATTGGGCGGTGAATCAGTAATATTAGGAAATAATGAGAAAAAGTTGTATTATAAGGATCATACTTCAAAAGGAATGAAAGTTATAAAAATTGGAAACTTGACTGGAAAAATTATATTTGATGTGCTATATTTGCTACGTCGTGAGGATGAAAGTAACATATTTAAGAAACAATATAATCTTAAGAATGTAACTCTTAAACATGTTGCAAAAGAAATTCTAAAGATAGAGAAGTTGGAATTTAGCGTTGAAGAGATGATTAGTTATTGGGAAAATGGCTGGAATAAAAATGAAACACGAAAAAAATTTATAGATTACTGTAGTAGAGATAGTGAATTAGCTCTGAAATTTGTAACTCAATTTAGATTGCTTGATAGATTTGCTATGATGTCCCGAAGGTCAGGAAAGCCTCTACAGACTGTAATTGATTCGTTAGGATCTGGTTTGTTGGTTGAAAATTTGATGTTGAAGGCGTATAAAGTAGAAGATAGAGTAATGCCTTGTCGTGGAACAAGTATAAGAAATGTAGAAAATTTAAGTGGCGCTGAAGTGATGACTCCTAAGTTGGGAGTTAGTGAAAATCTTGCTTCGGCTGACTTTTCTTCGCTTTATCCATCTATAATGATAACACATAACATCTGTTATTCAACTGTGATAGTAGATAAAGAGGAAGCAAGTAAATTGGTGTTGGAAGGAAAAGCTGTAGAAGAAGCAGATGAAAAAGGGCATTTATATGGAACATTCATCAAGAAAGAAGTATATGTAGGAATTGTACCGAAGATATTAACTGGTTTGTTAGGTGAAAGAGCTGCATTGAAAAAGGAATTAAAAAAGCAAGAAAAAGGAAGCAGTGCATATATACTTTTCGACGCACAACAGCAGGCTGTGAAAATTCTACTCAATTCGTTCTATGGATATTCAGGGGATACCGGAGCTAAGTTATATTATTGGATTGTTGCAACAGCTGTTACTACTAACGGTAGGAAGGTAATAAAGAAAACATGGCACATTATAACTGATGAAATAGGAACTGTAGATTTTGAGGGAAGAAGATTTAGGTTGGTTGTTAGTGCAGGTGACACCGATAGTTCTTATATTCAAGTAACACCTATAGACAACGGAGAAATATCAAGGAAAGAAGTTGTTGGTTGTGTTAATTATGTATTAGAACACGTAAATAGTATAATTGAAAAACCGATGAATCTGGCGTTCGAACATTATGTGAGAAGAATGATTGTAGTTGCAAAAAAGCATTATGCTATGTTAGTTGTAGATGATTATGGAAAATCGACAATCATTAGTAAGGGTATTGAATCGGTTCGTAGAGACTGGTGTGACTTCGCAACTGAGAATGTGAGTAATATAGTAGACCTTATTTTGATGGAAAAAGATTTAGTTGTTGGTGTCAATAAAAGTGTTGAACTAATTAAAACTCAAGGAAGAAAATTGAAAAAGGGGCAAATAGATGTTGCAAAGTTGATATTGAGTAATAAATTAACTAAAGCTATTACAGAGTACGATAATAAAGAAGCTCATGTTCTTGTGGCAATACAGAATAAGCTGCGAGGGAGACCGTCACAGATTGGTGATAGAGTTCAATTCTTAATCTGTAATAATCGAAAGAAGCTAATTTCGGAAAAGGCAGAAGATGTAGAATGGGCATTGAAGAATAAAATTCCCATCGACTATGAGTATTATCTCAATAACCAGTTAGTGCCACCCGCTATGAGAATACTGGGGTTATTAGGAGTTAAAAAAGAAGTACTTATAACTGGAATGGATGAGAGACAAGCAAATTTAAGTAGATGGTTTTAAGTGTAGGTCAAGAAAGAATATGACTATAGATTGGTATAATGTTAAAATATTAGTAGCAATATGGTTATTTGGATTTGTTGGATATCATTACTATGGATGGATAGGAATGTTTTTAGGCTGGTGTAGTGTAGTAGTGGCGGAGTTGTATTTGACGAGTGTCCTTAAAAAGATAAAGTGAGAATAGAGTCAAGGAGAATGATTGATGGTAATGATGAAAGTCTGTAATTTAAATATTAATAATGATATATGTAACTTTGAGCTTTATAATTGTAGTGATGATGAATTTGATAGTATTATAAAATACAGAGAGTGGATATTGAAGTCGTGGAAAAAAGGGAATAAGTTACAGTCTTTTGTGTTTAGTGTAAAACAATATGGTGAACCTAAGATAGTATGTACTCATATAGGATTTGCCACAAATCTAATTCGTCATTTAGAAAACGATGAATTTAGATATATGAAGAATGGTATAGTATTCTCTACAGGAACGTTTAAGGTTAATGGAAAAAAGTTATTTGAGGGAAAAAATATATTTGTTGGACCATTATATTACTCATTGTGGGATTTCCAAAGAGAGGCTGTAGATGCTTGGTATAATAATCTTGGGTTTGGAATAATCAAGTCACCCACAGGATGTTTAACAGGCGATAGTATTGTTTTTACCAATAAAGGGCTGATTACAATAAAAGAATTGTATAATGAAAAATATTATGATGTAAAAGTAATGAACTATTCTGGTATTGAAGTACAATACAATGAAATAGACAATTATTTTCATTATGAAAATAAAGATATTGTATATATTAGAACAAAATTTGGATTTGAACTAAGATGCACACCAGAACATAAAATAGTATGTGTAGATAAAGAAGGAGTGTTAAAATATATAGAAGCTAAGGAGTTAAAAATAGGAAATGTAGTTCCTATATCATATGGATATAATTGTTTCGGTAAAAATGTAAAAATGGGCTGGGACGAAAAACAGACTTCATTGAATTTCTTGAATGAAGCATATGATAATATTACATACGGAGGAATATCGGTAAAATATGGACATGATATAAAATATCCGTATTTTATGAATGAAGAACTTGCGGAATTCTTGGGATATTATGTATCAGAAGGTAATATTTCAGGCGGTAGTGTTATAATTACAAACACTGATAAAAAAATCAATGAAAGAACAGAATATTTATTTAAGAAGATATTTAACTGTAATTGTTCAATTAAAATAAAAGAAAATAATGATTATGGAAGAGTTGCACATTCAGTAGGGCTTATAGAATTTTTATCATTGATAGGATTAGATGGTAAATCAAGAGAAAAGAACGTTCCCTCTGAAATATTAAAGTCGTCAAAAGAAGTTTATATTTCCTTCTTAAAGGCGGTATTTAGTGGTGATGGATATGTAGAAAATGATAAGAAAGATGTTGGATATAGTAGTTTATCAAAGAATTTATGTAAACAAATTCAGTTGATGCTAATGAATTTGGATATATTTTCTACGTTGACTGAAAAAGATGCGTATTGTAACGGTAAATATTGTGGAAAATCTTATGCTGTTACAATGTATGGAAATAATGTGCTAAAATTCAGAGATTTGATTGGATTTATTGTAGAATATAGAAGTAACGATTTAAGTTCGATATGTGAAAATATAGAAAATCGTGACAGATGGACTTCTATGACAATTCCAAATATTCATATGATGATTAAAGAAATGGATGATATTGCAAGAAGAATTAATCGTATATATGTTAAAGACAGATATGATACTGTTCAATATAGTAAATTCTTGACTTTACATGGATTTAAAGGAATTAATATGTGGTGTGATGGAAGAAGAACACCATCAAAGGAGATGTTAAGAAGAATATTGAGTATGTATTCAAATATTCCAGAAATTGTAGAATCAGATACATATAATTATCTGATGACAATGTGCGAATTCAATGTTGAATATGACGAAATTGAATGTATTGAAAAAAGAGGAAAAGAAGATGTTTATGATATAGCTGTAAAAAATATTCCACATTATATTTCTAATGGCTATATAGTACATAATAGTGGTAAAGGAGTCATGGCTTGTGAAATAATTAGAAGAACTAGTGCAAGAACTTTAATTTTAGTGCATACCTCAGACCTTTTAATAAACGTATGGCTAAATACTTTAGTTGAGCAGTTTTCTGAGGGAATTAAAGGCAGAATAGGTATTATTGGAGGAGGATTAACAGAGAAGGATAGAAAATATATGAGAATGTCTAGCGACTGTTCATTTGATGCCAATATTAACAAAAGTATTGTTATTGCGACGTCTCAATCAATGCTTAAGAAGTTGAATCTTTTACGTAAACAAAGATTTGGACTGCTTATAGTAGATGAAGTTCATCATTATTCGTCTGAACAATTTAAAAATGTAACCAGTGCAGTAAGTGCACCGATGAGGCTGGGTTTATCAGCGACCTTGAATCGTACAGATGGAACTGCGCCATTGTTCTTTGGTTTACTTGGGGATATATGTTATTCTGTAGGAATAAGGGACTTGGTTGAAAAAGGAATACTTGTCGATCCCTTATTTGAGACACATATAGTGAACGATTCTGATATTCAATCGGAAATTGTAAAATGTGGTTTGCAACAATTAGAGTTATCAAGATATATCAAGAAAATGAGTGCTTCTAGTGTAATTAAGAAGAACTATATAATTAACTCTCTAGTAAAAAGGTTGTATTTGGCTAAACAAAAATTTATAATGTATACTGATTATGTTACTCCTGTAGATGGAGTATATACTAGAGATGATTATGTTAAGGAAATATCTAGCTTAGGGATACGTGTTTATGGTGTAAGTAGTGAATTAAGTGGTAATCAGAGAGAAAGGTTATTTAATGATTTGAAAGTAGGTAATTTAGACGGATTGATATTTGGTGCACTTGGAAGTGAAGGTGTCAACATCCCAGCTGTTGATTCTGTAATTATGTGCAATACAACTGCTTCACCAATAAGATTTCCACAACGTGTTGGTAGAGCTATGAGATCAATCAGAGGAAATCCAGATAAGAAATTTGCATATATATATGAAGTATGTTTAAATATAGGTAAAGAGCTAGATTGGAGCAAAAAAAATTTTTACGAATATAGAAGCGAGGGTTATTATAAAAATGAGGTAACTGTTAAGTCAAAAGATGATATGCATGGTGCTGTAAATAGTACATGAGGAGACAATAATAACATGAATGATATAAAAGTTGAGAATAAACTGAAAGAAAGTTTCTTTGGAACTAGTGTAGGAAAGGCAATTAAGAAAAAAGATCCAGTTAAAACCGAGATTAATACTAAGGGTATTAATCGGAAGCATACTGAGCAGTGGGATATTAAATTTTCTACTGGAAGTAAAACGTTTACGAATATAACTAACTTCTTAAGTGAAACGGGTTATGACATTATTCTAAAATTCAGAAAGAATGAAATGATAATGTATATAATTGATCCGTCATCTACTCATGTCAGTTATATTTCAATTGCAAAAACTGAATTTGCTGAATATGAAGTAGTAGGAATAACAAAAGATAGTGAAAAAGTTGTCTATATGAACATATCTATTGTTGATGACTTAATGATTAATGAAGATCATCCTATAGATGTTTATATTGATACTCTTAATACTATGATGTATCATATTGTAAATGGTAAAGAAGTAGTATCTAGGCGACTAAATTCAATGGAAGACAACTTATCATTGTTACTACAATCTTATCCATCGGCAGATGAAAAGGTACGAGCATTAATTACGGACGACAACTATCAAAGAGTAACAATTGTTCATAATGCTTTAAAGACTGTATTAAATTCAATAGCTAAAAAAGGAGGTAAAGATAAAGATGCGACATTGTTAAATATGTATCTTGAATTACACGATATAGACTTTAGAATAGAAGGTGAACTCAAGAAGGCAAGTGTTCTATTAAGTGGTGAGGATATATTAGTTTATCCAATAAGACCAGAAACATTAGAAATGAAGGTAGAATACTTTAAAAAGTTCAGCAAACTAGAATTATCGTTTCCTGTAAATTTATATTGCAATAATTTAATGCCTCTAGTTTTTGAAACAAAACTTGGAGGTGGAGGTATTAGACTTTATTTTATAGTTGCCCCACGTGTCAATATTGACCAGCAGGAATAAAAAAGATATAATATGAAAACAGAAATAGAAATCAAAATGGAGATTTTTCGACTAGAAAATGAACTCAAAAGAACAAATTTCATGCAGTTTTTTACGAGAACAGCAATACACTATAAAATTCAATTATTAGAATGGGTACTCGAATAAAATAAGAAATTTGGAGATATGATTAGGAGATAAAAAATGGTACTGACATCAACAACAGCAAGTAAAATAGAATTCAAAAAAGAGGACATTGATTTTATTTACCTTTTTAAGGTAGTAAAAATCGATGAGTATAAAGTAACATTTAGAAAGTATTCTATCGGGAGATTTATGTCTCGTATAGTAGGATATGAAGTTATTGAATTGGAAGAGGAAATGGGAGAAGAAACACATCAATGTACACCTGAAGTATTGCTTAAATTAGCGGGTAAAGTTGGAAGTATTATAAAAGAATTTAAATGTGGCTATGTAAGTGAAAAAAAGGATAAGATAAAAGTTATTGATGTAGTATTTTTATGTGCTAGTAGATAACAAGTAATATATAGCATAGGACGGAAACAATGATAAGAAGTGACCTCAACAAAAATATCAAAGAAAAGTTCCTGTTTGATGGTTTAAGTGGAACAGGAAAAACAAATATATCTTTGAAAATTGCAAAGATATATGTATTGAATCATAAGAAAGTACTGTATATTGATCCAGAGCATGGATCAGATAGAGAGTTAGAGAAAATGTTCAGTGACCTAACTGATGAAGAGTTAGGAAGAATTGAATTAGTACATGCTACTAATATTGAAACTTATCTTAAATACATGTTAGGATGGGTTGAAGAAAAGCATGCAGGTACTCAAACAGTTTCGATTTTTCATGGTGTTGACTATGACCTGAAAGTTTGTGATGGTTTAACTACTGAAATTGAACTATACAAAACAAGATTGACACAAAAATTTGTGAAACAAGGATATTATATGCTTGGTGAAAGACAATTTTCAATACCAAATCCTGATGTATTTGTATTGCCTTTTCAGTTCTATGCAAAGTTATATGACCAAATAAAAGAAGCATTGGTTATCATGTTGGATCACAAGTATGATGTTGTGGCTACAATGCATCCACTAAAAAACACGGATAGTCAAAAGGATTTAGAACAATCAATCTATCAGAAATTTGACTCGGTAATAAAGTTAAATAAGCTAACATTACCATCTGGAATGCCACAATGGGGGGCTAATATAATAAAAAACAGAGGACGTGAATCTCCTGATAAAAGTAATGTACTAGATGGTGTAGAGCCATTGCTTCGATACTTTATTAATAAATTCGGTATGGACATCGAAGAAACAATGAAGAAGATGGGATAAGTAGATAGGATAAGTAGATAGGATAAGTAGATATGGATTGGACTTTGCATGATAAGGAAGGAAAGTATCTTTCCTTTTTGGTATGGATAGGTGGAAATCAAAAGAAGTGTGCCGAAGATATTGTAAAAGTACTTAATGATAAAAAGTTGGATGAGGATGGTTGTGAAGTACAAAAAAAAGTAATGTTAGATTCAAAATGTGGCTCTGGAAAAAGTGCTATTGTACTTCATGTAGTAAAAGAGTGTGGAAGAGGTATAGTAATAGTTCCATCTAAGGTATTACAGGAGCAATATAGAAGAGATTGGGGAGGTGATAAAAAGGATGGTGGTAATTATATACTTAAAAAAGATGGTACACGACTTAAAATTTCTACAATGTTTGGTCGTAAGAACTTTGGTTGTAGATTTACTAATAATAGTGTAGATTGTGATAACTGGAATTTGCCATGCAAAAGAAAACTGAAGAAATTTGAATCTCGATATTCTGTAGGTTCAGAATGTCCTTATTTTGTTGGAAGCCCATACGCTGAGAATATTATTGAGCAATGGAAAGTCACTGATAGACTGGATGAAATCATAAATGTATTGGGTTGTGATGATATTAAATATTACAAAACAACCAGTGGAAAGAAGTATGGATTATTTACAAGGAATGATGTTGATAGTGTTTGTGGTTACTATAGACAGTTCTATAATTATCTCGATGAAGTATGCGATGTAATTATAATGAATAAAGATAAATGGAAACTCGAAAATTGGAGAAAGCCTGCTGTTGATATTGAATGTTTTGATGAAAGTGACGAGTTTTTGAATGGCCTTAATGAGAGTCAAGATATAAGTAGAATAACAATTGATCGGATGTATAATGAGTCGAAAGAGAAAGAGGAAACAGATAAAATTGTTATAGAAACAAGTGAGTTCGATAGAGAATATAAGAATAGAATAATTGAGTTGAACAGAGAAATTGAACTAAATAAAGAAATTGCAAAAATGCAAGATGGTAGTAACGTACTTGAGTTATCAGCAAAATTCGATGAATTGAATTCGATACAAAAGATATTTGATAATAACGAAAAGAAAAGGCAGATTGCTATAAAAGACTTGATTGAGATACCTAGAATAAAAGATGATATATTGATGCATTATGATGCAGTAGTGAACACTGTAAGACAAAACAAAAGTAAAATCATAAATAATGATAGTGGTCTTATAAAGAAAATAGCAGAGTTTGTAAATAAAATTAAGAAATTAAATGAAGGAAGGGATAGTGAAAATGATAGATTGGATTCAATATTACAGAAAGTTGAAGTTATTCATAAGTACGATAAAAAGTATGTATTAAGCACTAGTAGTGATATGTTTGGTAGTAATAGCAATACCGACAGTATAAAATTATGCTATAACATACCATATCCAGATATGATACTTAAAGATATGCTTAAAGGCAGTAGTAAGAAGATATTGTTTTGTAGTGCCACTAGACATAGTGAATTCACTGAAAAAGAACTATTCGGTCTTACATATGACGCAATAATTATTGGAAGAAGAGATCAGCCTGGAACTTTAGAAATAATGAAGCCAAAGTTTGGAATGGTTAGTGCAAATTATAGTGATTTACAAGAAGAAGAAAACTATATTAAATTTCATCAAATACTTATATATTGTGTTAAGGCTTTAAATGAAAAGGGGAATACATTAGTATTAACTCCAGGAAAAAATCATGTTGAACATCTTTTGGAGTATTTGAAAAAGGAAAACTGCAATTATGTATATGATTTCAGTGGTAAGGAGGAAAAATGTATTACAGGGAAAGGTAATGTAGTAACCATATCGACTAGAATGAAAAGAGGGGTTGATCTCCGAGATGATATGTGCAGAGTAATAATTTGGACAAAGTTTCCATTAAAAAATAAAGGTGATGACTATATAAAGTCTCTCTTTTTACGATTTAATGATGATAGCAAAACATGGAGGATATTAAATGATATGGCAATTCAAGATGCTATACAAGGAGTATGTAGAGGATTAAGACATGAGAAAGATACTTGTACATTTGCCACGCCTGATATTAAAGTATTTGAATATATAAATGATTGGTGGGACAAACAGCTAGAATTGAAAAATAGGAAGTATTAATGAATAAAGATGTAACACGTAAATTTGAGAAATCTGGAAAATCTGAAGTAAGAATAGATGATGACAAAATAAGTAAAGTTGCAGAAAGAGTTTCAAAAACTTTTGAAATTCCTATAGATGAAGCATCGGCGGTTATAAAAATAGGAAGTGCTAATGCGATCATGTTAAATAGATTTCGGAAGGTTTTTGATAAAGACAAAAAGGAGGAATGAAAAGCCTGACTAATAGTAAAGAACCAAAAGAATCAAAAGATGTACTTAAAGAACAATGTGCTAAAAAATTATTGATAAAACAAATTAAAGGAGAACTAGATCGTATATGTGGATGTATGGATCTATGCATTGAAGATATGCTATCAGACAAAACTGAGGAAGAGATAAATAAACTACGACCAAAACTTCACGATATTTGTTACTCGAAATGTAATATGGAACGAGAATTAAAAAATACAGTTCATTCATATAAAAATAGAAAAAAAGCAGGAAGAGTCGGAGGCGGTCAGTTGATTATACCTCAAGAAGAACAAAAAAAGATAGATGATGAAGTAAGACAAAAAATAAGAAAGTTAATAATGGGGAATGAAAGTATGAATACTGAAAAATCGAAAAAGATATCAAAAGAATCAAAAGAATCAAAAGAATCAAAAGAATCAAAAGAATCAAAAGAATCAAAAGAATCAAAAGAATTTGTACCTGACTATATAGGATGTAATGCGGATGGTGAGGAAATATCTGGATATAGTATTAGAGAACAACCTGACTGTATAACAGTCATAGTGAAGTTCTTTAAGGAATCAGAGAAATATAGCACAATTAGTAAAATGATTGCATTATTGAATCAACATGACTTTGCAAAAAGAGTATACATCGTAGATAGTAATGAGTTCGTTAGAGAAATGAAAAAGTATAACGTAGACGATTCTAAGTTTGACGATTTTGACCAACAGGTAATAGCTGTTGAGTTGACAGATTTAAAAACTGGATCATTTGTGCCTATAAAAATAGTAGTATTTAAGTAAAATAGTAAAAAAGAAATAAAATAATGAAAGATAGGAGGGTTAAGAAATGCCTACTTTAGAAGTAATACATTTGACAAACGAAAAAAAGGACGGATTGCGTGAAATATACAACAAAATTGCGGATTTGTTGGATGATGAAATTATGAAAATGACACCCAACAATGCTGAAAGAATTGTATTCTGTCATCTGATAATAGAAGAGATGCACAATAGAAATTTAGAAGCATTGAAAAAAATGGGAATGATGATTGGAGATGGTAATGACCTAGAAATGATGAAGGAGAAATAAAAATATGAAATATAAAATTATTCGTATAGAAAAGCCAGGAATGATAAATAATTGGAATGAATTAGAATTACCAGATGGAGCTATTCCTTTACATACAGAGATATGGAAGTATTCAGTATATGGAGGAGATATAATACATAGTCTTGAAGTAATTTTTGATCCAAACAGCAATTACAAATATAATAAAGAAACCGGAGAATTGGTAAAAAGTAGAGAAGATGGAAGTGGATTAGAAGAATTTAAAATTGTAACAAAAATATTTTGTTTGATACATGAAGAAGATAGTGAAGAAGCTAACAGAGAGGAGTAATACTGTTATGGAATTTGATTTACATTGTAAATGGGTAAATGATGGAGTTGACCTCTATATAAATAGTGGAAAAGGAAGTGAAAAAGTAGGAAGAATACCTAGAGGAATTCGTCAAGCAACTATTAGTGCAATAGCTCCAATATATGGCGATGGTGAATATGTAAATCTGTTTAGATATGTATTAACACCAAACTTCGATGAGAAGTCTATGGCTGTCCAATTATTTAATGGAGCAATGGAAGTTGAGAAGTGTGAAATAGTTATTGATGCATCAAAAAATATCGAATTAGTAAAAGAGAAATAATAAGGAGAAATAAAATGACAATAATAGAAATTGAACAACAAGATTTAGTGAAGTGGGCTAGAAGATATGATATTGATGTTGTAGCATATACTGAATTGATAACAATGCTGTATAAGTGTTCAATAGAAGAAGCTAGAATGAAATTATTATTATGATAAAGACGGAGGAATAAAAATATGGAAATATTGAAAATGTTAAAAGAAGAAATAAAAAAAATGGCATCAGAAGAAAATATAAACTTAGTTAAGTTAAATGAATACACCAGAATTTATGAAAGAATAAAAGCTTATGATGCATTAACAGTTGACCAAGCTATTAGTGCTATTGGAGGTCAAAATTATATGTGTGAACCTCAAATCGCTATTCCTAGAATGGGAGTTGTTGCACCAAGAGATGCTGAAATTGGCAATCTGTTTGATATGATTAAGGAGGTTGCATGCGAAGTGAATAATAAGCCAAAAAGAAGTGAGATAGACGAATATATATGGTGGATTGGTTTTATAAAAAATCTAAAGAAAGATTTAAAAAGCTATCCAATGACAGATAAGTTGGAGGAACTATGGGATAAGGAAATTAATAATCTATCCTATAATCTGTATCGAAGAATTTTTACACTAATGAAAAGACAATTAGATAAAGACATAGAAAAGGAAGTATTGGAAATGGAAGGAAATACAAAAAAGATAGAAAAAATTATTGTAGGAGAACCAAGAAATAAATCAGATGATACATCTGATGCATCAATGGAATATCATGAAAATAATAGTTCAGGAGGAATATAGATATGAAAATATACTTTACAACGTACTGGGGAGATATAAGTATAGAAGTAAGTAAAGAAAATAGAGAAAACATATTTTTAAAAACCACAGAGTTATCACCTGATGAAAAAGTTATTGTTAAGGCAATACTTAAAGAGTATGATATATTTCCTGAAAAGGGAATAGCTAATCAAATCTTCACATTAGAGAAAAGAAAAATAGAGGATGTTCATGGAATAATGAAGAAGTTGTTGAAGAAAGACAAGCCAACTTTGACTGCGATAAAATATAAAGATGGAAAAATAGAGTGTGTAGAAGAGATAAAGAATGATGAGGAAGCTGAAACAGGAGTTACTGTAGAAAAGCCACATAGAGGTTGTCCAATGCCTTCTGTTATAGAAGGAGAAGTAAGAGCAAGTATAGTATTAAAAGAATTCTTAACTGAAAAACAAATGAGTGATTTTGAAAGATATCGACAATTTGTTAGTATTGGAGGATATAGTAACAAGCCATATCTTATTACAAGTAGATGGTGTGATAAGGTAGTGGTGGTAGGTCAACTATATGACGTGGTAGAAAAGAGAGTAATCTGTGCAAATTGCATGGAACTTCTACCTAGCGAGGAAATGTTATCACTCAAACTGATGATAGAATTTAAAGAAAGAGAATTTGTAGGTATGTCAACATGGCAAAATTAGAGTTACCAGCAGTCACATTTTTTCAAGGAGAAAATGTGAACGATATATTTGAAGAATGGGAAAAGGAATGTAGTGATTGTCCAAGCATATATCGAGATGATAGAGATATATGGATAAAAAGAAGCAATTGTCGATATTGGATGAGAACAATTCCTTGCACATATAAAGATTCATGTATAAAATAGGAAATAAAGAGAGATTGAAATGAAAGCCAAGCTATAAAAGACTTTAAAGAATGAAGAACATTGGCAAATGAAATAAAGGAGACTATAAACTATGATAGATGAAATTATATGGACTGAGCGATATAGACCACAAAAGTTGGATGATATAATAGGTCAAGATGCTATTATAAAACGGCTAAAAGCAAGTGTTGAAAGAGGAAGTATTCAACATTTACTTTTTAGTGGTCCGCCAGGAGTTGGTAAGAGCACAGCATCCATAGCGTTAGCTAAAGAACTATTTGGTAATGATTGGAAAAGCAATTTCAAAGAATTGAATGCGAGCGATGAGAGAGGTTTGGATGTAATAAGAAATCAAGTAAAGGAGTTTGCTGGTGCACAATCATTAGGAAAAGCAGGATTTAAAATTATACTGCTGGATGAAGCAGATTCACTCACTAAAGATGCAATGAATGCATTGAGAAGAATAATGGAAAGGTATTCAAAAGTTTGTAAATTTATATTATCATGTAACTATCAATCCAAGATAATATCTCCTATCCAAAGCAGATGTGCGGTATATAAATTTAATAGAGTATCTAACAGTGCAATGAAAAAGAGATTGCTTGAAATATGTAGATTGGAATCTGTGGCAATAGATGATGATGCTCTTGAAGCTATATGCTATGTTGCCGAAGGTGATATGCGAAAAGCGATTAATTCACTTGAAACAGCATATCTGATGGGAAGTAATATTACACTAGAAAGTATATATAAATCTACAGGAACTGCACGTCCTGAAGTAATAATTGACTTTATTAAAAGTGCTCTTATGGGTGAAAGAGGAGCTTTTGATTTATTAGATATAATGTTGTACGAAAAAGGATTGACTGGAATAGATATATTGAAGGCAATGTTTAAAGAAGTAATGAGTATGAATATTAAAGATAAGCAAATGGTAGATATTATAGACGTGATTGGTGATGTTGACTTTCGGATTTCGGAGGGAGCAGATGAAGCAATTCAAATGAAATGGCTAATTGCAAGAATAATGAATATCGCGCGTTGAGGCGTATTCTTGCTTTCTTTTTCTAGGGCGGAAACAAAAAACGCTATCAGTAGGCTTCGTTATCTACCGTTATCTTTATATACTTTGCAAGCGTATTCTATCTTAGAAACGGTAAAATAAGGCGGTGAATGTGAAACATATAAAATAAAAATCGTAATAATATAAGTAAAGTTTAAACCAAACATAGACCAAACAAACAAAATGTAACCTATAACCAAACAATCTATAACCATTAAAATATAAACATTTAAATAGTTTGTTTAAAACAATATCTTATTTAATTATTATGCTAAACGATATGTAGACAGAGGGACATAGACATAGATTGTCTAGCGTGTTAGAGAGCACCTAGGCATATAGTTTATAGTTTGGGCTCGTGGGTGCATGCGAGTGTCTCTTTTTACATGCATCGTTTCCGTTTATCATATATAGATAGTATATAAATAAGGAAACAAGGAAACATAAAAATAAGGAAACAAAGGAAGCTATTAAATTGAGAATATTAATTATGGTGATTAAAATATGGTGACTCTAACAATAGAAGAAGTAAAGGTATCAGAGCTTAAAGAAGGAGATAGTGTTTTAATTGATTCAGAAAAATATTATGTAAAATCTGTAAAATCTCCATTCAGGCTGGAAATAGAATATTCCAGAGAGAGCAATAAGGATAGTACTAGAGAAACTTTGTATAATGTTGACGAAACGATATTTAAAATTATAAACTAAATAACTTAATAAGTTGTTGGTACATATGTAAATATAATAAAAATAAAAAAGAGATAAGGTGATAAACATGGAACTTACTCCTCCAGTACAAAGACAACACAGAAAGGTTGTCAGAAATAATAAAAGTACAAAAAACAAGTACGGAAACAGTGAAAAAGAAATAAACTATATAAAGAATCGAAGTGCTGAATTATATCATCCACCAACAGATGTTACGCGTGAAAGGATGATAAGTGAAATGGCGAGCAATTTAAAGACTGGTGATAATGGAAGCAGAAAGGATGCAATTACTTCTTCCTCTTTGGAAATACCTCACCCTCCGATAGATAGATGTTCTGAATCTCCAAAAATAGATGCTAAGAAATTTAGTTATACATCTTTATCTTCATTAAGAAGACGTAAGACAATAACACCAGAAGAATATCTGGATGCTAAAGCAGTAAAAGCAGGATTTAGAAATCAATATGAACGAGTATTAACTCGTTACAGCGAAGTTTTAAAGGCGCTAAAGTTAAATGTCTTTAGAAATCCAAAAGAAAAACGAAAGATATTAATGAAGAAACAGGGAATGGAAAAATACTTAAAAGAAGTAGATAAATTGAGGAATAAAACTAATAAATGTAGTATTTAATATACTAGAAGCGACATGAGAACAAACTATAGACATAGACTGAATATATAATAACTATAAACTAAATGGAAACAAATATGACAATAAAAATAGAACACTCATCTGACAGTAACGAGTTAGAAAATCTTCTAGGAAGGAAAAAAGGAAATGTAGCTGTTTTTACAGGAAAACCTCCTAGTCAATATAGTTTTGATGAATTTTTGGATAAGGAAACTCTGGCAAAAGTAATAGCCTTTGAAAAAAATAACCCTGCAAAAATTAAAATGTGGCAGGAGGAAGATAGAAAGATGCTAGATAATTATTACAAATTAAAGAGATTTTTAAGTGGGAACTTACGTGGTCGTAGGTGTTCTGAGATACAAACAAAACAGGCTGATGTTGATATTCTCAACAGATGTAAATTACTATTTCCTACTAATAGCTTTGTAATATCCGTATCACAATGGTATTCAAAAACGCATAAAATTTCTGAAAAACAGGTAAACGTATTAAAGAACATTCTTAACAGTTATATCGAAGATAGTTCACAATCAAATAGAATACAAATGCCAGATCCAGCTATTGAAGGAGATAGTATAACAGTTCGTATTTTATTTTACAAAAATATAGATGGTAAGATAGATTACTTTAAGAAAATTACTGGTGAAAAGTTCAAGACTCCTGCTATATTTTTAAATATTGAAGAGGTTGGAGTACCTGGTGTTGAAAAAGATATGCAAGTACCAAAAACTCTTTATCAGAGCATTGATAAGGAATTAACAAACCGAAATCTTACATTTGTGGATCTGCCTGGAAGGATACTTACTATTACAGCTGATTATTGGACAGATGCTCCAATTAAGAGAAGAACTAAAGAATGTCCAAAATGTAAAGGGAAAGGATGTAAATTTTGTGTTGTTACAGGAGATGGTGAAGATAGTGGAATTTGTACAGGACTACGACCTCCAACAAGATATGATGCTGTATTTAGAGATGATTTAATGAATACTATACAATGTAAAGAGGAATAATATGCATTTAGGTGAAAGTGATGAATCAACAGAAAAGACAAGTGAATCGACAAAAAGACTCGGAGATAATGCTTCAAATTTATATAAGGCTGATATAGATGAAAGTAAAAAATATAAAATAGAAAATAAAAGTAATAAAATATTAAAACCATATGCTTATCCTGTAGGAGATAGTGAAGATGATAAAGTAGTATATGTTAAACCACTAGAAAACAGAGAACAGATTACTTTTAAAACAGGAAGAATATTTAAGCTTGTATATGATAGAATGTATAAATTTCTAAAGTTAAAAAAGGGGAGTAAATATAGTAAGCAAGTAATGTGGGATGATCTTGTAAGATACGGAAACAAAAATTTACAAAAAAAGGAAAGAGTTTTAATAGATTCATATAAAGAACTAAGAGATGGTGCAAGAATAGTATTAGATTTAGAGATTCCTCAGCCTCTAAATTTAATTAAAGAAGGAAGAACTCATGTAATGAATGTTTATACTACTAAAGACCAGAGTGAAATAATAGAAGAAATAGAAGAATCCTATTTTTTGGATGACCCACCATTTCGTGATTTGCCTTATTTAATGCTAATGGTTTCGTTTATATATAGTGACTATGATAACAATTCTCTAGCAATTTTCAGAGAACATATGGAGCCATATTATAATCAAATAATGTTGTATATAAATAGTATAGACAGAACTATATACGAGCTAAATATAGGAATACTTCAAAAAATAAAGGATGCTTCTCCTAATGATGTGTTTTATCTTTTAAAATACTGCAATAAATTAACAACTCTTCTTGATGATAGAACTGATAAGCTAATAGTAAGACAGGCTGAACTTATAATTGAGTTCTGTCAATGGATTAAAGAAAATGAAGAGCATTATTATACATATCTTCCAAAACGTAATGAAAATATAAAAAAAGAAGAGATGGATAAGTTAATTGAATGGGCAGAAACCTATAGAAAAAATATATCAAAAAGCTCTTCTGAGAAAACTGATACAGAAAAGGGGATTTTCTGATAATATAACTAAAGGAGGTAGATATTATTATTACAGATGAGAAATATCGCAAGTTATTATTGGAGAAAATGAAGGCAGAAAAAGAGGGAAGCCTAAAAACAAGGCTGCAACTTGCAATGGTAACGCATGAATATCTACCATCACTAACAACAGGGGAATGCCCTCGTTGTGGACTTATGATGACAATACCTGATTTTTGCAAAAAACTCGAATGTATATTATGCGGAGCTCAGATAGAGGTGTGAAATTCATACATTTCAGGAGAGGGAGAAAAAAAGCCTACCTTTTATATTTTTAAGGTTATATCATAGCATTGGGCTTAATTAGCTCTAATCTCCTATCATCTTCCTTCAATCTTTTTTATAAGCTTAATAATATAAGTAAATCAAACGCCCAAACCGTTGGTTACGTATTATATATAGATATATATGTATTCTCCTACATCTATATGTATTCTCCTACATCTATATGTATTATTACTTAAAGGCAGCGAAAGCCTTATATATATGAACTTCCCGCTAGCGTTTTTTTGCTGAAGAGCCACGTTTTTGAAAAACGCGGAAATGCTTTTGTTTTTTAGGATTGATAGCTATATATATAGGAACGTTTCCGCCATTTGACGCGTGAAAGCTCTGCAAATTAGGTTTAATCGGGCTCCTAAACGGGGCTTAACTGACCATTTTTTAATTCTAGGAGTACACTCAGGTTAACCACGGGTTTGCTGAGTAACCACGTTTTTGAGTATATGTAGGGTAAGTACATGACTAAAGAAATTTTACAAGTCTAAGAGATGTATTTACATGTCTAAGAGATGTATTTACACGTCCTTTTAGGATAAATATCCGAAAATGAGCGCAAGTTATATCCACGGTTTTGATCTCCTTTTTGATGGGGGACTCAAGTATCAATGAAAGCGCCGGAACTTTTATATATAATTAGTTACAAATAAGGGTATCAAACAAAATTATGAAATCTGATCCTTTAAAGTTTCTAAATGACGATGAATTCTATAGATGGATGGCGGTATGTGATAAGGGAAATTATCCATCTGAAGGATTATTATCATATGTTACTACAGCATATGCAAGGAAGCAACATTTATATGGTAATAATAAGCTGATTAGGAAACGTGTTTTGGCATATATAAATAAAAACCTCACACCTGAAGAGTTTGAAAGATTCGTCAAGAAAACACAAAAAGCAAGTATTGCCCCTACTTTTATAGAAAAAGAAACTGCTCAAGGTAGGATGAAAAATATTGGAACAGGTGAATACAGTAAAGCGAATCGGAGTAAAGTAGATATTGTAAAATTTGAACTTATTGACCAACCAGTTTTAGATAAAAAGCCTGATGATGTAGTTAATGATGTAAAAATCGATGAAGTACTTCCAGTAGTTGATGATGTAAAAGTTGAGGAAGTACTTCCAGTAGTTGATGATGTGAAAATCGATGATGTGAAAATCGATGATGTACTTCAAGTAGTTGAAATATTGAAAAAGGATGATACTATTTCTGCTAATAGTGAAATAGTTGAAAAATTTAGATTGATAGAAAAAATTCATGGAGGTACTATGAAAGAGGGATCAAGGTGATGATGTGTAATGGTAGAGATTAAGAAAGATGAAAAGAAAGAAGAGAAAGTATATAAGTTTAAGCCTATCGTTGCGATGGCTAAAAAGCTTCCTCAAATAGATGGTAATGATGTTTTTGAAATTAATGTTCCAATTGAAGAAGATTCAGATGCTTTAGTTGGAGAAGCTACGAAAAGAGCAAAAAGAGATAATAGAAATAAGAATAATATTGAGAAGGAAGGTGAATTAGGTATGGATGAAGCAGCTATTGAAGCAGCTATTGATGCACGAGTAAATAAGAAGTTAATGGAAATGGATGTTCAGAAGACAATAAAAGATGTAGGAACAGTGACATTAAAGACTCTTGAGAATATGAATACTCTTGAAGAAAAACTTAAAAGACACGACGATTACCTTGTGGCTATAAGAAAGCAACAGACTGATGCATGTAATGGAGTAGATTGTGTTAAGGACGAAGTTGAAAATATTAAAACCTCGATTTCTGGTACAAATGAAAAGTTGTCAGATATCGCCAAAAAAATTGAGAGTATTGATAGTAAAACCGATAAAATACATGATAAGCCAGAAGGGGCGTTATGCAGTGGAAGATCGGGATGTGGTCATGAGATTGATATAGGTTCATCATATTGTCCTAATTGTGGGAAAGAGATTGAATCTTGGGAAGGAATGGAAGACTGGGTATCTTATAATAAAAGAAGGAAGTAGAAAAAAGTTGAAAGTAGAAAAAAGTTGAAAGTAGAAAAAAGTTGAAAGTAGAAAAAAGTTGAAAGTATTCTGATGAGATAAGTATGCATAATGTATGCATGAACTCCTGATGTAATAGTTTTTTCTATATAATATATGTATAATATATATATAATATATAATGTATATATAATATATACATGATAAGGCGGTAATATGGCTGATGAAGAAAATGATGAAGAGCTTAGAAAGTATATTAAACAATTGATTAGAGAAGAAGGTGGGGGAGTTGGTGGTGGAGTTGGTGGAAGCAGTGATGGAGGGGGAAACAGAAGAGGTGGCGGTAACAATGGAGGTGTTGATTTAGGGGAGTTTGGAAAGTTTGTTGCTGCTGCTAAGGGAATGAAGGAAGCTATGACTTCTGATGTTGATAAAGCGTTGTCAACTGCTGTTTCAAGTAAGATAGTAGACCAGGTAATTCCTTCGATGTCGCCTCAGCCTAGAGCAAGTGCTGGATTCCTTGATACTGGATTTGCTATTGCATTCGCACAGAAATTGCCTGAGCAATTGGCGTCGTTAGTAGATGTGTTTTTTACTAGACTTGGACCAGATAGAACTGGTAGACTTATTGATGGAATACAACAAAAGTTCATAGGCGGTGGTAGTGGAAGCGGTGGAGCAGGTGGTACGAAGCAACTAACTGAAGATGATATATTATCATCACTTGATCCAGATAATCCTGCACATTTACATCAATATATGGCATATAAAAACTTAAACGATCCAGATATTGCAAAAAGAACGCTGATAGCTGAAAGAGATAAAGCATTGAAGAGAATGTATAGTGGTACATCAGGTGATGGTGCTGTAGGTGCAGCAGGTGCTGGAATGAGTGGAGATATTGCTGGTGCTGGTATTGGAACTGGAACTAATGCTGGTTTAATACAAATGCTTGAAGGACAGAATGCAGTATTAAAAGATTTGATACAAGCAAAAGCAGAAGATAGAAAAGTAATGGAAGCTTTATTTAACGAAATAAATTCTATGAAAAAAGAAAGAGGTGGAGATAGAAGTAGTGAGAGAAGTGACGAGAGAAGTAGTGAGAGAAGTGACGAGAGAAGCCATGATGGTAGAGAAGATGACTTTGATATTAATAATGTTGATAATGGTAAACATGTAGATGAACTAGGATTACCAAAGAAAGATAAAGTATTGAAAGAGATTAAGTCAAAAGATTTACCAATTGAGAGTAATGAACCTGAGAATTTGGTTCATGCTGTAAAATTGGAAGATGTTGTAATAAAAAATGTAAGCAAAAAAGTTGGAGATGTAAGTGTTGAGGTGGAAAGTGGTAGTGTCGAAGTGGGTAATGGTAGTGTCGAAGTGGGTAATGGTAAAGTTGAAGGTGGTAGTGTTGAGATGGAAAATAGACGTGTAGAAAATAATAAAGTAGATAAGAAAACTTCAGTTATAATGAAGAAAGGTGGAAGTAAACCTAAGTTTGAGTAAATTTGAAAGGAGATATTATGAAGCATGCACCAGTATTTAAAGAAGATGTTGATAAAGCACTAGATGAGAAAGTTCAGAAGATGGTAAATCAAAAGTTGGCGGAAAAAGAAGAGTTTGATAAGAAGAGGTCTGTAGATGATAAGATAGCTGCTATTAAGAAGACTTTGATTCCTAGCGAAGGAGGAACTCGATCGATTCAACATGTACATGAACAACATGAACATGATTTTACCAGTCTGGCAAATGATTGTCCTACATGCAAAGGTCATACTCTTAAGGTTGACGGAATTTCAGCTAAATGTAATGGACCAAATTGTGGCAAAGAGTATCTTCTTGAGGAGAAAAGGAAGAAGATTACAAGTAAAAGCGAAAGAAAGGATTTATTGTGCACTACATGTGGACATACAATGTCGGAGCGTGAGATTAAAGGCAAAAACTATGATACCTGTCCGTTGTGTGAATCTGGAAAAGGTGTAATGAAGATAAACTGGGCTGAAATTGATTCAGCGAAGATGATTAGTAAAGGGCTTATTAAGTAAAGAACAGTTAGTGGTAAGTATGTGTAGTGATAGATGTGTGAAGGAGGAATAGTAAAATGGTTACATTACAGGACTTTAAAAAGATGGCTTCTTCTAATGTATCTTCTGTAAGTATTGATTATAATATGCAATGCTCACAAATAATTGATGTTATATACGATAAAGTTTTGGAGATGATGAGTAAAGATAATAAAGTTGGTATTGCAAAAAGAACATTTATTATTAACTCTGCAAAAATTGGTAAAAAACCAATAAAGGAATATATCAATAGCATGCCTGATAATGATGCTAGAGATGTTATAACGAAAATTGAGTTAATAATAAAGTAGTTTGGAAGTAACTTATTTATGTTTTACTTATTTTCTCTTATATTTTAGAGGATTAAATATAATGATAACACCAACTTTTTCATTGAAGCAAAGAGGATACAACGGAGAAAGCACAAATGTAAGATGCGAAGTTGATAAAAGGGCATGGCAAGCTTTTAAAACATTAGTTAGTTTGAAAAGATTAGATGTTGGAAATACATTAAGTGATATAATTAGAACGTGGGTTATAAATTTTGGCGAGGTAAAGTATATATGTTCTAATTGTGGAATGTATATGGGCAAAGATAACTGTTATATTATAGTTAAAAATGGTGCATATATAAATTGTTGCTCAATGAGATGTTTTGATATGTTAGTAGATGAGATCAAACGCGAAAAAAATGATGGTTAAAAGCTTTGCTATACCTTCGTATATATAAAGACGAAGGTTTTTTACAGATTGAAGCATTTGAGCTACATTAAATTAATATCTATAGTTTCAGAGTAGCCTTCATAAAGCTATTATCTTTCGGATTTGCTCAATGTTGGGCGGAATGCGTTGATTTTAGAGCGTTGGAAAGGCTTGGTTTATGAGCTAAAAAGCGGGAACTTTTTATAGGGCTTTTGGTAGGTATTTTCTATCAAAAGAACTTTTATATCAAGGTTATATAATCTTTCGGATTTGCTCAATGTTGGGCGGAATGCGTTGATTTTAGAGCGTTGGAAAAGCGTATTTTGAGCCTGAAGTTTCCAAGAGTTTTCCAAGAAGTTTATGAAGTACTCTTAATCTAAGAGTTATACTCCAGGTACTATACTGTTTTCAAAGTATATAAAGCTTTGCTATACCTTCGTATATATAAAGACGATAGTTCCAAACCTCGGCGTCCTGGTAGTGGGGATATATAAGGGTTGCCGTTGTATATACCTATTGCCTTAGAATAGGCTCAAGCTCTTATATATAAGAGAAAATAAATAAAATAGATAAAAGCGTCTTTCGGGATGTTGAAATGGTAAATAAGATAATAGACAGTAGGTCGAATGGAAAAGTCGAAAAATTAACTATGGATGGCAGAGTGAAACGAACTATTTGTGCCTGCAGGTTTCCAAAGTTGATTATAGACACAAGTTATGGAGATGGCGATAATGCAGTTATTTTTTACAGTATACCTATTGAAGTTATCGAAGATATCGGTTTAGAGATTCCGTTAATGGAAGAGGTCGAAGAGAAGTCTCCAAGTGGAGTTTCTGGGAAATATATGAAAGTAACATGGGCAAAACCACATTCTGGTACAAAGATGTATGAAATAGTGGATCACCTCGTGGTTTCTGGATGTCCTGAAGATGCTCTACAGTGTGATGCGTCGGCTATATATGTTGTTTATCATCCAATTGAGGAATGGAATAAAAAGCATATTATAGAATATAGGTAGAACAGGAAATGACGTAGAACAGGAAATGACGTAAATCAGGAAATGACATAAGGGAGGAATATAAAATATGGCTAGATATATAATAAAAGTTAACAAAAATAAGAAAGCATATTTTTCAAAGGTAACAAGAAATGGTAAGGCTCAGATAGAGTTTGCCGAGAAAATCGGAAAACCAGTCGGTGCTTGTGTTGCAGCTGCAACAAAAGGCAAGAGTTTCAACAGACACGAGCAGACGGCAATTCTATCTGACTGTGTAAAAGCTACTGGCATGAAGGGTTTCGGTAAACTTGGATATATGAGTCCAACTGGTTACTATGCTAGAAAGGCAGAAGGCAAAGTAGGCCACGGACAGGCTTATACTAGACCATACTAAGTCTTTTGAAATAAACAAAATTACGTGTTGAAGAAATGTCAAAGAAAGTAACTGATATAGATGCTGTTGAACTCGCTCTGTTGAGAAAAGGAACAGGTGGAGTTGAAGCAGTATCTATAGATGAAAATGGTGAAGCACTACCTAATGGAAATTCTGAAACAAGGTATAGACTAGTATTAAGATCTCCAACCAGAGGTGGTGAAAAAGCACAGTCATCGAGAGCTAGAAGTTTAAAAGAATGTAAAGGTCTTAGAGGCTGTGAATTTGCTGAATGTGCTGAAAAGGCATTTGGTAATTTGCCAAAGAACTTAAAAGGACTTTGTTCGACATCGTAGATAAAGAAAAGTAGAGAGATTAGTTATAGTTAAAGGGATGATAACATGGTAGAAGTATTCGAAAAAGTAGCAGGTGTCCAGGAAGTTGGCACTGAGTTTGCCCTCAAAGGGGGTGGAGTCGCGGGAGGTCTTATTGTAGGAAGTAAACTGGGAAAGATGGTTGAAAATCTTGCAGTAGTTCCGGTGATACCCACTAGCACAACCACGGATAAATTACTGGGGTGGGGAGCAAACAATATTCCAAAAGGCCTGTTGGCACTTGGCTTATCAAAGGTAAATATCGGTCAGAAATGGCTGGACGACATATTAACTGGTGGCGTTTATGGTCTTGCTGGTGATGTCGGTGTAGACACAATAGCAAGGTTGACCAATAGCGGAGCACCAGTGGCAATGGTTGGTTATCCTATGGCAGGAACAGTTGCGGCTGGAGATAGCGCCAAGATTCAGGCGCTTTTGGCAGAAAATGCCAATTTAAAAGCTTCTCTTGACAAATTAAGCGCCGGTGCACCACTCGTGAAAGTGCAACCTCAACTTCCTTATGGAGTTCCAGTAATGCCTTATAGTGCTGCTCCTGCAGCAACTGTAAAGGATGTACAGGAAAGACATTATCAGTTTGCAAAGCAGAATTTAGCTGTTCCACAGACAAATGAACAGAGGTATGCGTTTGCAGGAAAGGAAATAACAAGTCCTGATGTATTAGTTCAGGCATTCGGATTTTCACGCGGTGATTAAAATGGCAGCAGATGTAATGGTCAAAGAATATGCTGATTATGGACAATTTGTCGATATGATGCAGGCAGCTGGCTGGATTCGCAAACAAAAGAACATTGATGAAAATACAACCTCAATTGTTCAGACATTTTCTACAGCAGCTAATGTAACAGAAGCAAAAGTAATTGAAATAACGTGTCCAGCAGGATACATTATTACGACAAAGGGTGTAGAGCAGATACCCGCTGGCGCAGATAGAGGCAGTGCACATGCAATGACTTTGAGACTCGCCGGTACTGACAACACTCAGATAAACAGGGATGTAAAGGTCAAGATGGAAATCATCAAGCCTTTCGAGGATACGAAGTTAATCACAAGAGACTTCTATTCTATGTACTCTATAACCAAACAGCTAGGCGTCGCCGGTATCAGTACAGATCTGGACAAGGGAGACAACGAGATCTATCGCTGGAGAAGAGGCTTTGCTCTGTATACTCAAGAAGTATTCAGAATTTCAGTGCTCAACCCAAATATTGCGGTGGATAAAAACCACGTTACCATGCAGATGGATCTGGACTTCTGGTATAAGCAAGTATAAGTTTGATCGATCGCCCACAAAATTCTATAGACATAAAGTGTAAATAACTGAACATTTTAAGTTCAGTTATTCATACTTTTGAGGGAGTTCATGAGTGTGAATAGTTAGCCTTTAGGATTTTTAGAGTTTTTGGACAGAGAAATATAAGATGCAATAAGATGCAAAAAGATGCAAAAAGATGCAAAAAGAAAAAATCAAAGGCGTTTTAGCTAATATTTCAGCTTTCAGGGGTCTAATGAACGTTCTAATCAAATTCCGAACGGTCTTAGACTTGGCAAGCTAGCTACCTTGATAGCTTTCCAAAAATGGTGACATCTTGAATGTCCATATCTTATCAAACTCACCAATTCGTGTAAATAGTGGATTTGGAATAGTATGTAGGAATTTAGCGTTAGGGTTGAGTAGGTTGGGGCATTGTGTTAGTGTGTCTGATATGCAGAATATATACAATGTTCAAAGGTGGAATGGAATTACTATATATCCTATGAATTCTGTTGAAGGCGCAACTGGTGGCAATTTTTATATATCTGAAATGCGACAGTTTATTGCTAATTTGAAGGATAGTAGTGCTGAAGTAGTAATAATTGTATATCCTACTTATGATAATGTTGTTGTAAGTAATAGATTACACGAAGTTCTTAAAAAAACAATTTGGTATTATCCTGTTGATGGTGCAAATATATCGGCTAGTGCTTTTAAGGAACTTGAAAAGGTTTCAAAAGTAGTTCCCATGACAAAAGATGGAAAGAGAGAGTTGGAGAAAAGTGGGAAGTTGAGGAATATTACTCGTGAAATATATCATGGGTTTGATGAAAATGTTTTTTATAAAATCGGTAGGGGAGATGGAAAGGGAGATGGAAAGAGTGGAGAAGATAGCGATTTAGAATATCACTACTGTAAGTGGAGTACTGATAAACATCAATTAACACAAGATCCAAAGGTGTTATGTAAGAGGGGATGTTTTAGGTGTATGGGGAAGTTAGTTGGATGCAAACATTTTGAAGAAGAAAATATTACTGCTAATCTTCGAGGGGAAACGTATAAAGGGGTCGTTGGAAATTTGGGGTTATTAAAGGATCAATTTGGTGTTGAGTGTGTTTTTGGATTTACTGGAGAAAATGCTAGTGACAGAAAAAAGATTGATAGGTTGTTGTGTTCATATGGTATGTTATGTAAATCTGATAGTCGATATAAGAAAGAAACTATGTTATTAATGCATACAATGCCTGTTAGTAATAGTGGATTAAATTTATGGGATTATATTAAGAAATATGATTTAGTTGGAGCAAATATATTATTTGTTTATGGGGAAGATGAACTTGGTAATAGCTGGAGTGATAGAGCTTTAAATGTCATGTACAATTCCATTGATGTAAATGTGTCAGCTAGTGGGGCTGAGGGGTTTGGATTGCCAACGATGGAAAGCATGGCAGTGGGGAAACCTCAGATTGCTCCGAGGTTTTCTTCTTTTATTGAATTAGTTGGAAGTGAGGGTGAAGGTCGTGGGATGTTAGCTGATATCGAAGGTTATGAAGAACTTGAAAATGGATTAAAAAGGGCTTTAGTATCACCAAAGTCAATGGGAAGACTGATGGGTGAAATGGTTGATGGAAAAGGGTTGGTTGAAGAGATGAGTAAGAATGCTTATAATTGGTCTAGAGCATATACGTGGAGCAATATCTGTTCGGAATTTGATAGTGTTATAAAAAGTGTTTGATCGAGGTCGAGGTTGATTTTCAATGGATGCTGATAAAAGTAAGGCAGTAAATAAGATATTAATAGGCGGTACTGCAGTTGTAGGACTTCTTGTGTTGGCGAAAGTGGTAACGGCAGAAACAGAAGGACTTATAGTTGCATCAGAGCCGGTTATATTTGGTGAATGTGTTGAAGGGGCATGTTTGACAAATACCGATGTTAATGCATATGTTACTTTTAAGAATGTAGGTGGAGTATATAAAGAAAATACTGTCGGAATTAGTATTGGTGGAGTTATGGCTAAGGAGCAACTAATAGGTCTTAATCCAGGAACAGGATTTACAATGGAATATACTTTTACGATGACATCTGGAGCAAATAATATTTGTGGAATTGTTAAGTAGGGTTGATGGAATTTGATTGATGGAATTTGATTGATGGAATTTGATTGATGGAATTTGATTGATTGATGGAGATTAAGTAATGGCAGTAGATTACCGAAAATTTAAGTTATTGAATATGAATAATAAGGATGCTCGAAGTAATCCTTTTGATTTTTTAGGTGAGACTGGTGTATGTAAGACTGTTCAAGGTGAGGAAACTCTGCCATCAGTCGTTAAACCTCCTGTAATAAGAGATGGCGGTGGAGAGTTGCCTGGTGTAGCACCACCATGTGATACGTGTGATACTCTTCAAAAAATATATAATGAACTAGTAATGGCGAGAACAGGAACTCTTCCAACAGAAGGTGGAATTCCTGGTGAAGGAATGTATTATGTTACGGATGAAGTTGCGATACAGGTTGCAACACCTAATCCAGTGCCACCAATAGTTATTGATCCAGACAGAATATCATATGATACTCTTACATCGACTTTTGGACCTGCTCCAGATGGATATCAGAGAGAAAGAATCCATGATACAATTGGTCGTAATGCTAAAAAGGCAACTATTATAAATGATGGAACTGTTACTATTTTTGCGATAACATCTATAAATGGAAGAAAATGGTCGCCACCTACTCCAATATTAGCAGGTGAAGCTAGAACATTTATTAACGTATGGGAACTTCGCTTACGATGTGCTACTGTTGGTAATTTGAACACGTTTACTGGTGGTGTTTATAGAGTAACAGAATATGATTTCTGGTTATCTTATGTTAGAATTATTAGTATAGGTCCGCCAGGTGTAACACTTAACTTTTCACCAATCTCGCTTGCTGTAGTACAAAGTGTGGCACAGCCAGTAGCAGGAGTTCCAATATTGACTGCTAGCTTAGTTCCAGTTAATGTACCTACAACATTTAGAGTAATGGTTGCAATGTCTAATGTTGGAAATTTCAGTGTAATTATAAGTAATGGTGGAATTACTCAGGCACTTTTATTGAATGCTGTAGGCGGTCCAGCATTAGCTGCTAATAGTTTGTATACTTTTGATATATTGGTAAGTGCTGGAGATAGTGTGAACTTTTCATATAGTGTTACTGGTGGAACTGTTCAACTGTTAAGAGTACAGGAGATAGATGCTGCAACTTCTTAGTGTACAGGAGATGGTTTGGTAATGCTCGGTGTAATGTTTAGTGTAATGCTTGGTGTAATGGCGGTGAACTAAATATGGACAGTCCACAAGGAACAGGAGGAACTAGAGATCATACCAGTTTACTGAATAGGAACTTGGTAGGTGTTTCGGCTCATGATGCACAAGTAGCTGGAGTGTTGAGTCCTTATGCTATTAATAGATTAGATATTGGAGGAAATCTGGGGCTTGTCAATAGCGGTTGGAAAGATTTAGGTGCTATTGCTGGGGCAAATAGCATATTAGTAGTATCATATCTTGGTAATGGAGTTTCTATTTTTGGTACTAATAATGGACATGGATGGAGAAGTACTGACTATGGAGCAACCTGGACAGATCTGGGGCTAATTTTTTCAGGAAGTGGAGTAGCTACAATAACATATCTTGGAAACGGTATAGTTATAGGCACTGATTTATCTGGGCGTGCATGGAGAAGTACTGATTTTGGAACTACCTGGGCAATTAGTTCTTCAGTTTTAGTTCCAAATAGTTTAGTTGCACCTGCATATTTTGGCAATGGTATAATCGCTATAGGTAATATTGGTGGAAGTGTTCTTAGAAGTACTGATTTTGGTGTTTCGTGGACAAACTTGGGTGATGTAACAGGGTTTGGAGATCCAATATTGACAATGTCATATCTTGAAAATGGCATTGCTATTTTAGGTACTAATCATGTTGCAGATGGTACTGGTCGTGTTTTAAGAAGTACTGACTTTGGTGCTTCGTGGACGGATTTGGGAGGTATATTTGGCGTATCTCAAATTTCGTCATCTTCGTATCTTGGAAATGGTATAGTTATTGTTGGCACATCTAGTGGACATATATGGAGAAGTATTGATTACGGAGTAGGGTGGACTGATTTAGGAGTTGTAGTAGGCGCAAATACTGTTGAAGTAGCATTATATGTTGGCAATGGTATAGTTGTGGTTGGAATTAATAATGGACATATATGGAGAAGTACTGATTATGGGGTGGGATGGACTGATTTAGGAGTGGTAGCTGGAGCATTTGTTGCTAACTACACGTTAGCATATCTTGGTAATGGTGTAGCTATTGCTGGTGATACTGCTGGTCATATATATCGTAATGATGTTTCATATAAGTTAGATGAAGCAGAAGGAACTAGGGATCATCCTAGTTTACTAAATAGAAATTTGATTGGGGTCTCGGCACATGATTCTCAAGTAGTTGGAGTGTTGAGTCCTTCTGCCGTAAGCCATTTAGATATTGGTGGAAATCTAGGGTTTATCAATAGCGGTTGGAAAGATTTAGGTTCAATAACAGCAGGATATACTCTACGGGTGTCTGCTTATCTTGGTAATGGTATATTAGTAGCTGGAGATAATGCAGGAGATATGTATAGGAGCGTCGATTATGGAAGTAACTGGGTTATATTAAATGTTTATTCTGGCGGAGTTTTTACTTCAATAATCTATTTTGGAAATGGAATAGTGGTTGCTGTAGATGATGTTAGTCATGTTTATAGGTCAGTTGATTTTGGATTAAACTGGACAGATTTAGGAGTTGTAGCTGCAGGATCTGCTATATTATCAGCTGCTTATGTTGGAAATGGGGTAGCCATTTTTGGCACTTCCAATGGACATATTTGGAAGAGTATCGATTATGGTTTGACATGGACAGATTTAGGAGTTGTAATTGGGTCTCAAATATTGAGTTTAACATATCTTGAGAATGGAATTGTCGTTCTTGAGACACAAAATAATCATATATGGAGAAGTACCAATCTCGGAGCATCATGGACAGATCTAGGTATAATACCTGCAATGAATGTTCCAAAATATTCAATATATCTTAGTAATGGTATAGTTGTAGTTGGAGACAGTTCTGGTCAAGTATTTAGGTCGATAGACTTTGGACTTACATGGGTAGATTTAGGAGCTGTTACTGGTTCGATAATTTGGAGTTTTGTATATGTTGGTAATGGAATAGCTACTTTTGGAACTGGCGACGGTCATATATGGAGAAGTTCTGATTTTGGAATGGGTTGGACTGATTTAGGAGCGGTTGCCGGTGCAAATACTGTTTTTACATTATCGTATCTTGGTAATGGTATAGTTATTGCTGGAGCATCAAATGGACATATATATCGTAACGATGTTCCGTATAAACTTGATGAAGTACGAGGAGTTGTTTCGACCGATCTAAAAAGCCAGTTATGTGGTGTTCTTGCTCCATATTCTATAAATTATAAAGATGTTGGAGGAAATATAGGGTTAGTTAATAGTGGATGGGCAGATTTAGGAGCAATTTCTACAGGTTTTGTACTCACGACATCGTATTTTGGTAATGGTATAGCAATAGCCGGAGATTTAGCTGGTCATATATGTAGGTCTATAGACTATGGAAAATCATGGTTAGATTTAGGAGACATAGCTGGAGTAAATTCTGTTAGAACATCATCATATATTGGTAATGGAATAGCTATATTTGGAGATACTGCTGGACATATATGGAGAAGTACTGATTTTGGAGTAACATGGACTGACCTTGGAGCTATAGTTGGAGCAGTTACCGTTAGATCGTCACAGTATCTTGGTAATGGTATAGTTATAGTTGGTACATCAGGAGGACATATATGGAGAAGTACTGACTTCGGTGTTACATGGCCAACAAATTTGGCTATAACTGCGGTATCTATACAAACAATATCATATCTTGAGAATGGCATAGTTATTTTTGCCGATGGAAGTGGACATATCTGGAGAAGTGTTGACTTTGGATCAAGTTGGACAGATTTAGGACTTATATTTGGAGCAACTTTTTTCCTTGCTTCGTCTTACTTAGGAAATGGAATAGTTCTTACAGGAGATTTCTCTAATCATATATATAGAAGCATTGATTTTGGTCTGACTTGGGCAGATTTAGGGGCTGTAGCAGGAGCTACATCCATAGAAGTAATTTCTTATCTTGGTAATGGTATAACAATTCTTGGTACACTTAACAATCATATATGGAGAAGCGCTGATTTTGGAATTACTTGGACAGATTTGGGCGCAATAACAGGGACGCCTATATATTCAATGTTTTATATTGGAAATGGTATATCGATTATTGGTACAAGTAATGGTCATATATATCGCAACGATGTTTCATATAAGATAGATGAAGGAATGGCAACTGTCCATAATGATTTGTTAAATAGGAATTTAGTGGGGGTCTCGGCACATAATTCTGAGTTAGTTGGAACATTGTCGTCTTATGCAATAAATCATTTAGATGCTGGTGGAGCTGTTGGTTCTGTTACAACTGCTGGATGGGCGATAACATCTGCTACTGGAGTACCTATTATATGTGTTGCTAATATTGGAAGTGGGATAGTGCTTGCTGGTGGTAGCAATGGTCATATTTATAAGAGTTCAGACCATGGGAAGACGTTTACTGATTTTCTGCTTTTGTCTGCTGGATTTTCTGTTATTTCAATAGAGTATTTAGGAAATGGTGTTGTTGTTGCATGTGATAGTCAAGCAGCAGGTCATATATTTAGATCGGTTGATTATGGAAATTCTTGGCTAGATTTGGGTGCTATAGGTGCAAGTTCTCTTCAAAAGATAAGATATTTAGGTCATGGTGTAGTAATAGTGGTTAATGGTGCAGGACTTGTATATAGAAGTGTTAATTATGGGGCAACGTGGCCACTTTCTATCAATACTGCAGCGGTACAACAAAATACTGCAGAGTATCTAGATAATGGAATATCTCTTGTTGGTGCTAATGATGGAAAAATATGGAGAAGTACAAACATATTTACAGGAGGTCCATCGTTTTCGATAGTTAGTACACTTGGAACAGGTATTAGATGCATTCAATATCTTGGAAATGGAATAGCTGTTGCTGGCGATAATAATGGTCATGTTTTTAGGAGTGTTGACTTTGGAGCTACGTGGGTTGATTTAGGTGATATAACTGGAGCTGCTTTTGCTGTAGTGACTGCTGCATATCTTGGTAATGGTGTTGCTATTGTTGGTGTTGTTGCAGGAATTGCTGGAAAGATATTTAAGAGTGTAGATTATGGTCTTAATTGGGCAGATCTGACGGTTGCTGGATTTGTATCTGCTGCATTCTTTACTCAGAATTCTGCAAAGTATATCGATAATGGAGTAACACTGATCGCAGATAATGCTGGGAACATATTTAAGTATGATGTATCATATAACAATGAAGAATATGTACAAGACATAGAAAAACAGATTAGGACTGTTACAACATCTGAAACTCTTGAAAAAGACGATGATACTTTACTTGTAGATGCAACAGGTGCAAATATATTAATATCTCTACCATCAATAACAGCTGTTCCAGGACATGTTTTTAATTTTGTAAGAGTTGATGCAACAGCTAATACTGTTACTATAGATGCTGCAGGTATAGAGACAATAAATCTTGCATTGACACAACCTTTAAATGTTCAATTTCAAGCATTGTCAATGAAAGCAAAGCCGTTTGCTCCAAATGCTGGATGGTGGATAATCTAAGATGGAGGAGATTAATATAATATGACACATTTACCAAAAACCGAGTTAGTGGGAGTATTAAGTCCTTCGGCTATAAATAGCAGAGATATTGGAGGAAATCTAGGGTTAGTTAATAGTGGTTGGGTAGACTTAGGTGATATAACAGGAGTCGCAAGTAGAATAGATAGTGTTTGTAGTCTTGGAAATGGTATATCGCTTTCTGGGACAGGTAATGACCATATATTGAGAAGCGTTGATTATGGGAATATTTGGATAGATATAGGAATTACAACAGTAGCTCCTATATGGAAAATAGTATATCTTGGTAATGGAATAGTGTTAGCTGGGCTAGTTAATGGACATGTATTAAGAAGTACTGATTTTGGACTGAATTGGATTGACGTAGGAATTGGTGCAGCAGCTGTTTTTAGTGTGCAGATGTCATATCTTGGAAGCGGGGTAGTTATTCTTGGCACTGATTTTGGACATGTATGGAGAAGTACTAATTTTGGATTAACTTGGGCAGACTTAGGTGATATAACAGGAGCAGGAAAAGCAATAGAAGCTATATCATATCTTGAAAATGGAATTGCTCTTGCAGGAATAAGTACTGGACATATATTTAGAAGTACAGATTTTGGAGCTACATGGCCGACAGATTTAGCTATATCTGCTAGTGATATATTAACAATTTCATATCTTGGAAACGGAATTGTAATTGCTGGTACAGCTTCAGCTGGTGGAGATATATGGAGAAGTGTTGATTTTGGATTGAACTGGACTGAGTTAGCTGGTGTATTAAGTTTGAGTTCTGTAAATATCAGTTTATATCTCGGAAATGGAATAGTTATTGCTGGACAAAATAGTGGTGATATATGGAAAAGTCTTAACTATGGTCTTAGTTGGGTTAATTTATTTACAGTACCTGGTGGAGATGTTGCAGTTGCTTCATGTTATCTTGGAAATGGTGTATCCATTCTCGGAACAGACCTTGGACACATATGGAGAAATGATGTTTCATATAAATTAGATGAATGTGTTTCATTTTATACTCCAGATTATAGTTATTATAGAAGAACTGGTGGTACAAATTATTATTCAGGGATGATTGTAGGGCTTACTACAATAGTAAATATCGGAGCAAATGCAGACTATGTATTTGCTATTCCAATAATAATATCGAAAAATACCACATTTGATAGAATAGCAGTTGATGTAACAACTGCATGTTCTGGTGTGTGTGTTACTGCCGGAGCAAATTGTAGATTAGGGATTTATAGAGATACTGGAAATGTTTATCCAGGATCGTTAATTATAGATGCAGGTGCTGTTGCAATAGATGTTCTTGGTCTGGCTGAACTTATAATAAATCAGCCATTGACTGCTGGATTATATTGGCTTTTTATGAGCTACCACACTCCTGCTGTCTGTTTAACTCCTCCACGGTTTAGAGGCGCTAACTTTTTGCCAATGTTAGGTTGCTATAATGGTGCGAACGTTTTTCAGTATCCTCTTGAAGGATATTTCGTATCTGGACTTGATTATACTGCAGGACTACCAGTTACTGCTCCTGGTAGACTGAACCCGATCACCTCTGGTTTTCCTTCACCAATTGTGGCTTTAAGAGCTACTTAGAATAATATGACACAAAAATAGAATAATATGACACAAAAATAGAATAATATAATACAGAGATAGGATAATATGAAAGAATTTGATGAGGAAGAATTAGTAAAGTTGCATGAGTGTTTGAAGGCGATAAATATTCCAGTGAAGCTTCCATCATCAAAGGAAACTAACTATTATGTTGATATATTCAATTCGGTTTTTGATGAAGTTAAAATGGATCAGAGGCTTGCAATTCTAATGTATATGGGATATGAGACATTATTTAATCTAATAGCAGAAAAGGAACATAATAAGGAAATGCTGGGGAAGAAGAAGTGATATTATGGTCAATAATATAAAAAGAATAGAAACACTGGATAAGAAAGAAAAAACTAGAGTAGTATTTGGAAGTACAGCCATGAAACTTGATGATTTTGAAGACATGGTAAATAGAGATCCAAATCTAAAGAGAAAAATGAAAACAGTTGACGAAGAACTGGAAAAGTATTGAGCTTGGAATGTGATACATATGAAAGAAGAAAATGCTAGTATAACTACATCATTAGAATATGCGCACATGGGGGATTTGAGTGTTCAACTGTTGGGAACACATCCAAAAAGTATAAATGGGCTTAGTCCACTTGCGTTAATAAAGATTGTGTATCCTAATAAGGAATCAGAAGAAGTGATGATGGATCTTGTGACAAAGCAATATTATGTATCACATGGGTATACTCTTAAGTTGAATGATATTGATATAGGAACATCATATTTACCATGGAAAAAGATGTTTTCTGGAACAGTTAAGGTGACAGCTCTTTCAGAAGATAAAGTTGAAGAAAAAGATAGTGGTGTTGGAGCTGCTGAGATGCATTCAGCTTCTGTGCATCCATGTACATGTGAAACCGATAATAATATTGCTACTGTTATTAAGAATGGAAACCCTCATCCACCGCTTTCGGCAGTGAGTTTACCTGATGGTAATGGAATACAATCAATGCAACCTAATGGAGTGCCATTAGCAATGATGAGTGTACCTGCAGGTACTGGAATACACACAATGCAAACACCTGGGTGTGGTAATTGTAGTTATTATAATAATGGATATGCTGGATATGCTGTAAATGGTGGAAATGGAGGAAATGGAGGAAATAGTGGTGGGAATCCTTTTTTCCAAAGATCGTCAGATACTTCAATATTGGCAATTGTGTTAGGGCTTATAAGTTTGGGATTGTTAGGGTTAGCGTTTGCATTGGTTAAGAAGAGAGATTAAGGTGATTTAAATGGCGATAATATGTTCTCAAACAGCTACTATAAGTGGTATCGATAGTGTAATTTGTGGAAAGCTAGTAAGAGTTTATGATATTTTACCTATATATTCAACTATAGATGTACTGATAGAAGGACAAATATCACCTCAAGTTGGTTCTGCTGGCAATGCTTTTACAATTGGAAGTGAAAGGTATCAGATAATACTGGTATCTAAGAATGTTAGTGCGGGTACTGCAGTAGTTACTTTGACTATTTCTACGGTAGAAGTTCCTCCGCCGATTGTTAGCGTACCTACCCATATGGTGCAACTTAAGTTAGCACCAACTCCATATGTATCACAGATTAGAGATAATATATTGGCAATAAGTGAGAAATTGGGTGAATATATTCCAAGTGATCCAAATGTAAAGTATATTAATACTGAACTAGATTCAAGTAATCAATATATAAATGTATATCTAGCATGGACTGGTCCAGTTGGAATGTCGTTGGGATATACTAGAGATTATTCTCTCAGTAGAGGTAGTGCGGGAATATACTCAATGGGAATATACTCAATGGGAATATTGGATGATATTTCTAATTTCATAAAAGTGTATTTGATACCTGGGATAATTATGGCGCTTGGTGTAGTTATTGCAGCTATAATATTGACTATTTCTGCAGTTCCTGTGGCAATAGCATCTGCCGTAGTGGTGGTTGCGTCGTTTTTTGTTACTGGTTGGATAGTACATGATATAGAAGTTAAAGCAGTGGTTGCTCAGGCAGTTATTGATAATCAAGATGCGTTTATTCAAGCAATTGCTGCTAGAGATGCTTTGAAAAAAGCAGCTGACGATGTTTTTGCAAAGAGTGCAAAGACTAATGATGATTGTGTTGCCTTGGCGTCGGGATATAAAGCTGCAGATGAAGCGTATGTAGCTACTTTAAAGAAAGTATTGCCAAAGGTACAACTCGATGCTGCACTGGCGAATTATAAAGGAATAAGTGATGGTGTAGTTGCTGACCTTAAAGCTGGTAAGATATCATGTGATACTGCAATAGCTAATCTTTCACCAGCATCAAATGCGTTATATGTAGCTTCAAATACTGAATTTGGAACAAAATATAGTCCGACTGCTACAAACGATGCTGCAGGATCAAAATGTCCTACAGATTGCTTTATATGTGATCCTCTTGCTCCTGGTACTTGCATAGTATCGAAAAATACTGCTTTAGTAGTAGGTATTGGAGCAATTGGATTTATATATCTTGTTTCAAGACCTAAAGAAACTGTTATAAAAAGTATATATGAGAGACCCTCAAGTATGTATGCAGGTGGGGAAAGAGAGATAGGTAGATTTGGTAGTATGGGTGGGTAATATAGGTGGGTAATATAGGTGGGTAATATAGGTGGGTAATATAGGTGGGTAATATAGGTGGGTAATATAGGTGGGTAATATAGGTGGGTAATATAGGTGGGTAATATAGGTGGGTAATATAGATGGGTAATATAGATGGGTAATATAGGAGGTTAATATGGGCAATATTAATTTTAAAGTTGTTGGAAATGGACAGTTGTATATAGAAAAGAACAAGTCTTATGCTGGTCTTGCTATGCCTGGAATGGATTCAGGAAATATAAATTTTAATACTGGAGATACTTTAGGAATCATAGTTGAACCATATTTAGGTTATTCTTTAATTAGTTTATGTGATGTTCCACAAACAGATTGTGAAACTGCTTTGAGCTATTATTATACTATAACGGATGGAAGTAGTGTACCACCTGTAATGATAGCAACATTTGGAGTAAGTACTCCTCCGCCAGTAGTTACACCAAAGCTGGGAATAATTGTAATTGCTGGAGCAACAAGTATGCTTGTAGGAAACGCCGTAGAATTATTGTCTGGTTGTAAAGATACTACTGGTGCAGTTATGACATGTCCATTGTTGACATGGAGCAGTGCAAATCCTAGTATTGCTACAGCAACAGGTCGTTTTATTACAGGCATATCGGCTGGCACAACAACTGTGGTTGCTAGAGATACTGTTACAGGTGTAACAAGTAATATATGTACAGTTACTGTAACTGGTGTTACTCCTCCTGTTGTTCCTCCTGTAGTAACAGGAGCACCAAAAGCATCAATATTTAATTATTGCTGGGGACTTACTGTACCTTCATCATGTGCTCAACCTCCAGTTTTACCAAATATGAAAACTGGTGATGTTGTTACGATTAAGATTGATGTTACTAATCTTGGATATGCAGGAAAAGTAAGAGCGGTATTTAAGATAAATGGTAGTCAAATTTCAAGTCAGGATAATGCATCGTTAGGTGTTGGTGCGTTATGGAGTCCTGTTACGACATATACAATGCCAAGTTCAAGTGTAACTTTTACGGCAGAAGCATATAGCTGGGATGGAAGTACCTGGACAATGACTGATACAAGGTCATCTACAATTCCTGTAACTGCAGCTCCGCCGGTGTGTTCTAATATATCAATAGATCCGGTAGGTGGTGCATTATTAGATCCATCTTCTTCAGATCCAACAAAGAGTAAGGTTACTCTTACAGCAACAGTGCTTCCTGTTGGAGTATCATTTCCTGTTACTTTTGTGGACAGTACAGGTACATCACTAGGGGCTTGTAATACTACTGTTGGCACTGGAAAGTGTAGTATAGTATTTGATTCTACTACAAAGGTTGCTGGGACATATAGTGTTACTGCTATAGCTGGTGCCCGTGGTACACCTAGTTCTTGTACAAGTTCACCGATATCAATAGTTGTAGGTGTTGTTGTATCTCAGTATACATTAACTGTAGATGTTCGAGATTCGGTTACTGGAGCTGCTGTATCAGGAGCAGCTGTATTAGTTGCAAGTGCAGACATTGGTGATAGTACAACAAAAATAACAGATGTGAGTGGAAATGCTTCATTTACAGTTACAATGGGCACTGTTAGTATAACTATTTCAAAAGCAGGTTATAATACATATACAACAGCTGAATATGTATATTATAGTAAGACAGTTACATATTCATTTGTAATGACACCAGTAGTTCCAACAACAGGAAGTGTTCAATTTGTATCAGTACCTTCAGGGGCTGCTATATATCTAGATGGTGGAAATACTGGTCAAGTTACTCCAAAAACTATAGATGGTATAAAAGCAGGAATTCATAATTTCACATTTAAATTTAGTGGATATAATGATTCATCTGGAAGTGTTAATGTATTAAGTGGAAGTACTGTATCTGCTTATTTAAGTATGACTATTTTAACTCCAACAACTGGAGCTCTAAATATAACTTCTCATCCAGTAATGGGTGCAGAGATATTTATAGATGGTGTTGATATGAGTAGAACAACTTCTGGGTCTGCATTGATAACAAGTATACCTCCTGGAACACATTCATTTAAATTAGTGTTAGCAGGATATAAAGATACAACTGGTACTTTTACAGTAACAGCTGGAATAACTACATTTATAGATGCTCCAATGGAACAGCTTGTAACTATAGGAAATGTAGAAATATCATCAACACCTAGTGGAGCGATGGTATATATAGATGGAGTATATACTAATAAACTTACCCCAGCTGCAGTAGCAGGTCTTGGAGCTGGTAGTCATACATATAAATTGACACTGGCTGGATATTCGGACTCGAATGGTACTTTTACTATAGTCGCTGGAAATGTTACTCCTGTTGATGTAGTAATGACAATGTTACCTGTAACAACTGGTACTTTACAGATAACTTCTACTCCACCTAATGCAATAGTGTTGATAGATGGAAGAGATAGTGGCAAAGTTACTCCAGCAATTGTAGATGGTTTAACTGAGGGTAGTCATACATATCTATTAAAGCTTGCAGGATATAAGGATTATGGTGCAATTATTGATATCGTTGCAGGAGGAACGAAGGTTGTTAGTGTTCCTTTAGAACAGATAATTGTTACTCCTTCGCCGGTTAGTAGTGGTATTGGAGCAGGAACATTGGCTTTAGTTGCGGCAGGTTTTATAGGTGTTGTAATGATAAGTTCAAAAAAGCATGAAAAGCAAGAAGGTGGGAAATAATGGTTGATGAATTCGTGCGTCCTAAAGTTACATTAAAAGTAACAACATATGAACTAGTAACTCCGCCTGATAAGTGGGTTGCTGTAGTTTCTCATGAGTTCTATGGTGATACTGTAGAACTTGCATTTGATATATTGAAAGCTCATATGACAACTGATGCTTTCTTTAATGCAAGTTTTGCAGGAAAGTTTGTATTTAATGGTCGTGAGATAACTCTTATAAATAGTGCTGTAGAAAGTGGATAATTTGTAATATATTATATATAGATGTGAAGAGAAACATTAATCATGATTCCCAGGAAAATATTAGTTACAAGACCTTCGATGAAGGATGATATGGCAACTGCTCATACATATTTCTGGGCTGAGCCTGTTATTCTGTATGCTAGAAGTCTTGGATATAATGTATTAGATTATCAAAAGCGACATGTTACTTATAGTAATGTTAATGCCGTATATAAAACATTCGATCCAGATGTACATATTCACTTTGGTCATGGATGTCCATCTAGTCTTATTGGGCAAGAACAATGTATCATAACAAATGGTATGTCAAGTTATAATATAGGAAATCCTAAGTATTTAGAGGGTCGTTATAATTCGCATACATATAGAATGAACGATGATATTGCATGCGACAGACTTTGTCCAAAAGAATCTAATGTTGGTTTGTTGAGAAGAAAGGATGCTATTACATATTCATGTCACAGTTCAAGTAAGCTAGGGATATGTGCAATGCATGCTGGAGCAAAATCATATGCAGGTTTTGATGATTACCTAATATTTATGACAGATAGTGTAGAAACTGAGAATATCTTTAAGACATGTTTACTGAAATATACTTACTCTTTGCTTGATGGTAATACCATTAAAATGGCTGCATATGATACATATAAAGAATTTGATAAGAATATTAAAAGATATAAAGATGTAAGTTATCTGGGCAAGCTTTTATTATGGGATAGAATGGCTTTTAAAGTGTATGGAGATGGAAATCTTACGTTGTTTAGTTAGTTCTTGTATCTGACTAATGAAGGTAGATATGACAAACGCAAAAGATAAAGAAGATAAAGAAGATAATGGAAAAGAATTACCATTTGGTCTTACAAAAGAAGATATTGCAGAAGCAGATAGACAGGAACAAGAAATAGAAGAAGTTTTAAGTAAATCTAAAAGGAAAAGGACTGCAAAAGCTGAAAAGAAAAAACCTTCACAGAAACAAGTAAAAGAAGAAGAAAGAAGGATTGAAGAATTTAAAGATGCCTTCAAGGTTACTGAAGAAGAGAAAATTAAAGAAGTTTCTGAAGAGTTGCCTATAACAGTTCAAGAAAAATATAGAGGAAAGAAAATAAATGGAGCTCTGAAGGATAAAGATCTAAAAGTGTCAAGAGAAAAAGAAATGACACCAGAAGAAATCGAAGAAGCAAGAAAAGAGCAAGAAGAAGAAGATGAAAAAAAGAAGTTTGAAAAAGAAGATGAAAAAAAGAAGTTTGAAAAAGAAGATGAAAAAAAGAAGTTTGAAAAAGAAGATGAAAAAAGAAAGTATGTAGAACTTGATGTCACATTACTTAATCCAGAGAATCCTGCAGATATACATACGTACATGGCATATAGAAAAATAGATGATCCTGTTGCTGCAAAAAAATTATTAATAGATGATATTGAAGCAATAATACCAGAAGCAAAAGGGTTATATACCGTTATACATTCGTTAGATCCATTTAATCCAAGAGATGTTCGTCGATACATGGAATATAAACATTTAGATTATGAAGATATTGCAAAAAGCATGCTAATAGACGAGAAAAGAAAATTAGAAAGTGAAAGAAAAAAAGAAGTCAGAGAAAAAACAGGTATTGGATATGAAATAGAAGTTGAAACTGCGGAAGATGAATTCTTGGAAGATACAGAGTTATGTGCATATGTCGATAATAGTAAAAGAATTGTTATTCAAAAGAATTGTGTGCCATTAGAAACAGCAAGAAGGTTTTAATATGGCAAAATATTATATTAAACTTCCATCTATAACAGAATTATATGGATTAGAAAAAGTGTGTATAGCAAATAAAAAGAATAAAATTTTGGTTGATCCTAAATGTAAATGCAGCAATTCTATTCCAGTAGATCTAAAAGGAGATAATCAACAAGCATTTGAAACAAGAAGACATGAAGAAAAAATACTGAAAGATAAAATAGAAAAGGAAAAAAAGGTAATAAGAGAAGAAGAAATTAAAGAAAGAAAAGAAGAAGGTCTCTTTTTTTAAAATATGATAATATTCAATATGAAAGAATAGATGTACATGGTAAGAAAATTATAGGGAAAGTAATTATAATAAACATGAGAGGTGTAAAGTAAATGAATATTTCAATAGAAAAGATATTTACAGTTAACATGTACTATCACGGTTATGAAGTACGTCAAGCAGTTATTAAGTTGACTATTCAAAGCCTAGAAGGGAATGAAATATATATAGTAAATACAGAAGGTAAACTTGATTTATTATCAAAACAAAATGGAAGAGTTGTATTTATTGTTGACAGTTATGAATTCCCAATACCTGATTATGTAAATGATATCATAATAACTTCTAATGCAGAAAATCTAGCGTTTCAAATAGGAAAACAGTATGATACTATAAGTGCACCATTTACTTCGATATGTACAATAGAGGATGCTTCTCTTGATGAAGAAAAAACAGTAGTTATAATAGAAACCATAGCACAAATGATAGATGTTTATTGGGATGCTGTAAAGGGAGGAATATATGAATCTTAAAGTAGAAAGCAGAACATTTACTGTAAAAGGATTTACAAAAATTGCTCCTAATGTAGTTCCGGTAAAGATAAACATATCTGTTGAAAGTGCAGGTGAAAAAATATCATATATTCATAGCTCTGATAATAGCCTAAAGTTAGTAGAAAAAGTACCAAAATATGTTATAATAACTCTTAAATGTACTTATTATGTTCCTGATTACATTAAAGAAATAATAAATACTGCAGCAAAAGGGCTAGGAAAACATATTTGTATGACCGATACTATAATTCATAAATGTATTGTTTCAGAAATATCTTTATCTAAAGAACAGCTTTTAGAAATATTAAATACTATAATTGAAGCGATTGAAAAGAAACAGCCTGAAATATTGTAATAATAGGTGATATAATGGATGTAAACATAACAGAACATGATAAAGAAGTTATTGAGAAAATGGTAAATGATTTATCTGGGCATCTCAAAATAGCAACAGAAGAAGGGCAAACAGATAAAATATTCGATAACACAACACTAGATATATATATGAAAAATCTTATTTTAACATTAAATGACATAAGAAATGATGGTAATATATCTAAATATGTTGGTGCTGATGGATCTTTTAAAGTTTTGGTTGAGTGAAAAAGCATGTCATGTGTAAGAACTACGAAAGAAAGAGTGCCTACATTAACTCAAGAGCATTCTGATCAAGATTTAGTAAGGAGTGCGTTAATTGCTGAATTAGATGCTGCTTCTTTATATGTTTCACATATTGATAATTTGGAAAACTTGAAAGCAAAAGAAGTAATTGCGCATATATTAGAAGAAGAAAAAGAGCATATTGCCGAATTGATGTGTTTGCTTGAAACTATGGACGAAGTACAATCGGAGAAATTTGATTCTTTGTCTGGCAGTTCGTGTATAATTGAGTAATGATAATAATGCTTCATGTTATGAAGTTGAAATTTTGTTATGGAGTTGAGATATAGTTATGAATCCAGAAGATATTAGACAAATAGTGCGTGAAGAATTGACAACTGAGAAACCTGCTAGTGGAAAAAAGAAGAGAGAGCCATCTCAATGGAATAAGTTTTTGAAAGAATGTGCTCCCTCGCATAAAGATTTGCCTTTTGGTGATAGAGTAAAGGCATGCTCTATTGAATATCATGAACAAAAAGGTGGCAGTGGTATCAATAATAAAAATAAAGAAAAATTAGAAGCAGATAGTGTAAAACAGGAATTAACTAGCGTTGAATCTAGTGATACTGAATAAACACTGTTAATTTAAGAACTAAAGTTGAAACGACAGAATAATAGGAATAATAGCTTATGTTTATAGTAATGACTTTGAAGGTGGAGTAAATTGGATACGATAACAAATCTACCGAAGGCGAATGAGCCTGTAGAAATAAAAGTAAGACCTCGTTATTATGACCGTACAGCTGTTATTTTAAATGCGGTTCCTAATCCAATATCAGCAGAAGATCCATTATATAATAGAGAAGAAATATTTAGGTATGCAAGAAGAAAAGCTGATAAGCTTTGGGTAATAAATGACGGAAAGGATGACCTATTTGTCAGATTTTCATCCGGAACTGATGGTCCAGAGTCTTTTTCAGATGAAAATAAAATATATCCTGGCGATTATAAAGTTTATTATAATGTATTTGAACTTAGACTTAGGAGTCCGTTGGCTGGATTGCCTTATAGGGTATCTGAAAATGAAATTCAGAGAGGATGCTGTCCTACAGGTGGTGGAGTAGTATCAGTATCTGGCAGTATAGTTCAAATATCAGGACAGATAGTTCAGATTAGTGGGCAACAGGTTGAAATATCTGGGCAACCAGTAACAGTATCTGGTAATGTAATTTTTGTAACAAATCTTAGTGGTCAGACTCTAAATGTTAATATATCAGGACTTACAGTAAGTATATCTGGGGCAACACTTATAACTACAGTAAGTGGTGATATTGTACAGATTTCTGGGCAGCAGGTTGAAATATCAGGGCAGGCTGTAACAATATCCGGAGACATTGTTCAGATAAGTGGGCAGGCTGTAGATATAAGTGGTCAGACAGTAGTTACATCGGTATCTGGAGATATTGTTCAGATAAGCGGGCAGGCTGTAGATATAAGCGGGCAGGCTGTATATATAAGTGGGCAAGCTGTAGATATAAGTGGTCAGGCTGTAGTTACATCAGTGTCTGGAGATATTGTTCAGATAAGTGGACAGTTCGTTGAAATATCGGGACAGACTGTATTTACATCAGTATCTGGAGATATTGTTCAGATAAGTGGTCAGACTGTTGATATAAGTGGTCAGGTTGTAACAATATCAGGAAATATAGTTCAAGTTAGTGGACAAACAGTTGTTACATCAATAAGTGGTCAGGCTGTAGATATAAGTGGTCAGACTGTAGTTACATCAGTATCTGGAGATATTGTTCAGATAAGTGGGCAACAGATTGAAATATCGGGACAGGCTGTAGTTACATCAGTGTCTGGAGATATTGTTCAGATAAGTGGACAGACTGTTGAAATATCGGGACAGGCTGTAGTTACATCAGTGTCTGGAGATATAGTTCAAATTTCGGGACAACTTGTAATAACGTCAGTAAGTGGAGATATTGTTCAGATTAGTGGACAGCCTGTAGTTACATCAGTATCTGGAGATATTGTTCAGATTAGTGGACAAAATGTAATTACATCAGTAAGTGGAGACATTGTTCAGATTTCAGGGCAACAAGTTGAAATATCGGGACAAGCTGTAGACATAAGTGGTGCTATTGTTCAAATTAGTGGACAGACTGTAGTTACATCAGTGTCTGGAAATATTATACAGATTTCGGGTCAGCAGGTTGAAATATCGGGACAAATAATATCTTTAACTTCTGGAACTTATGTTGCAATAAATGACTTTGAACAAGTAACACAATTTAGAGAGTTAGCATCAATAACTCTTAATTCTGGAGAAAGTTTTTGTCCTACAGCAGAAATAGATAACAAAAACGGGTTTGCATATTATGTTACTGCCGATTCTCCTAATAGGATTGCCAAAATAGATTTACCAACATTTAAAGAAGTAGCAACGTTGACACTTAACTCTGGAGAAAATTTTGCAGAATGTTCAGTAATAGATACTGTAGCCGGATTTGTATATTGTGGGTCTCTTTTAGCACCTTCAGTAATTTCCAAAATAGATTTATCAACATTTACAGATACTATACCTGCATTAGTTCTTCAATCTGGAGGATCTGGAATTGGGGTCAATTCAGCAGTAATAGATGCTGCAAATGGATTAGCATACTTTGGTATTAGGAACTCACCTGGATATATTTCTAAAATAGACTTGTCGTCATTTACTGAAGTTGGAACACCACTAGTTCTTAATTCTGGTGAAAATGGTGTAGGTGCAGCAGTAATAGACACTATAAATGGATTTGCATATTATATTACATCGGCTCTTTTTGGACATACTGCAGTTGCAAAAATAGACATATCGACATTTACAGAGATAGGATCTGCATTACCTATTAATTCTGGCGGAAGTGTTATTATTGCAGCAGCAATAGATACTACAAAAGGATTTGCATATTTTAGTGATAATAGTGACCCTGCCAGGATTTCCAAAATAAATTTATCAACATTTACAGAGGCTGGAGTATTAACTCTTAACTCTGGCGAAAGTAATTCTAGGGCAATAGTAATAGACACAACAAACGAATTTGCATATGTTGGTGTTTTTACGATTCCAGGTAAGATTGTCAAAATAGACTTATCAACATTTACAGAGGTAGGAGCACTAACTCTTAATTCTGGACAAGATATTGTCCTTACTGGATTATTAGATACCACCAACGGATTTGCATATTTTAGCACTAATAATGAACCAAGTGTGGTTGCTAAGGTTGGAATAGATTATGTTGCGTTGTCAATTCCATCTGTAAATATATCAGGTAATATAGTTCAGATTAGCGGACAAGAAGTAAGTGTATTTACAGCATCTGGAGATGTTGTTGCTATATCTGGTGTTGTAGCTACATCGGTATCTGGAAATATAGTTCAAATATCGGGGCAAGCTGTCACAACTGATATAAGTGGAACAATTATACAAATTAGTGGGCAAACTGTAGACATAAGTGGTCAGATTGTAACAATTTCAGGAAATATTGTTTTTGTAACAAATGTAAGTGGTGAATCTCTCAATGTTAATATATCTGGGCAGATTGTTGATATATCGGGTCAATATGTTGTAGCTTCAATATCTGGTGATGTAGTTGAAATTAGTGGGCAGGTAGTACAGATAAGTGGTCAGACGGTATTTGCAATAGTTTCTGGGTTGAGTGTGAATGTAAGTGGAGCTATTGTAGAAATAAGTGGGCAAGCTGTTGATATAAGTGGGCAGACCGTAGTTACGTCAGTATCTGGAGATATCATACAGATATCAGGTCAGCAAGTTGAAATATCTGGACAGTCAGTAACAATTTCTGGTAATGTAATATATATAACAAATATCAGTGGTCAAATTCTTGATGTCAATATATCTGGAGATACTGTTCAGATAAGTGGACAGACTATAGTAACTTCAGTAAGTGGAAACGTTGTACAAATAAGTGGACAAACAGTTCAAATATCGGGGCAAGCTGTTACTACTGATATAAGTGGATCTATTGTCCAAGTTACAAATGTAAGTGGACAGGTTTTAAATGTTTCCGTATCAGGATTGAGTATCAGTATAAGCGGTGCAATCGTTCAGATTAGCGGGCAAGAGGTAAGCGTATTTACAGCATCTGGAGATGTTGTTGCTATATCTGGTGTTGTAGCTACTTCAGTATCTGGGAACATAGTTCAGATAAGCGGGCAAGCTGTTGGTATATCGGGGCAAACAGTAATAGCCATTATTT
>Ga0208563_1000174_pt1 | contig 67875 bp, 62 predicted proteins | sample June2015DPH_17_1_2_FD_184717 | JGI IMG/M metagenome (GOLD analysis project Ga0208563, IMG submission 184717) | Peatland microbial communities from SPRUCE experiment site at the Marcell Experimental Forest, Minnesota, USA - June2015DPH_17_150... | ecosystem: Environmental > Terrestrial > Soil >... | reverse complement strand
CCGGGCTTGCGACCTCAGTTGGCTGGGGTGGTAGAGGTCCAGTCTCCACGGGCTTGAGTTCGGGCATGTCCTGCCCTACGTGTAGGTCCACATCCCTCATGGGTTGATTTTCTATTTAAGCACCAACGCGATTCATCCCACGATTGAAGCCTGTGGGCTTTCTCGCATGGTTTGGTAAAGGGTTGGCGGACCCGGTGAGGCTGCCCATGGAACTTCACTTGGTCGACCCGGGTCCTGGGGCACAATTCCTAAGGCGTCCCACTTAGTCTCAATTCATCCTACCACCCAACCGTCGCCTCCCCCTCCCCCTCCCCTCGAATCCAAGGAAACGGAGAGACGGCTGGGCCGGCGATGAATAGGGATCCTGTCGCTTCACTTCTCAGACTCTACAGGATTCCGCAGGGTGCCGATCCGGTCGATCCTCGCTTCGACTAGATCACCCTCCTTCAGGAACCTCTGGTCCGTGAAGGCCGCCACCCCCTGAGGCGTTCCTGTCGAGATCACGTCTCCCGCCCTGAGCGTTATTCCCGCGGAAATGTATTCGATAAGCGAAGCTACGCTGAACACCATCTCGCCGGTGTTCGAGCTCTGCTTCAATTCGCCGTTCACGGAAAGCGAGATTCCCAGTTTGTGCGGATCGGGGATTTCATCTGTGGTCACGAGCCACGGCCCGAGAGGGAAGGAGCCGTCCAGGCTCTTTCCAAGGACCCAGTTCTGCCCCAGGCGATTCAGCTCCTTCGGCCATCCTTCGGGGAACTGAATGTCCCTGAAGCTTACGTCGTTCGAAACGCAGTACCCGGCGACATGGCTGATCGCCCGCTCCTTTGGAATGTGTTTGCCACCTCTCCCAATCACTACGGCGAGCTCTGCCTCCCAATCGACCTTCTTCGAGATCTTTGGAATCAGAATCGCTTCGTTGGGACCGACTATCGCGTTTCTGAACTTGGTAAACAGATAGGGCTTCTTGGCGACCTTGCCGTCCGCCTCCCTGACATGAGACCTGTAGTTCTCTGCGACGCAGAAGATCTTCTCGGGAAAGAGCACAGGGCTGAGCAGGCGAACGGAGCTCAGCGGAGTGCCCGCCGTTGATTTCACTAGTGCATTCTGGCGCTTCTTCAGGGAATCGAGCAACCCCTTCGACAGAATCTGGTCCAGACTCGATTCTCCCACGTCGTGGACATAGTTGCCTTCGACGATTCCGGCCCTCGTCTTCCCCTTCCACTCAAATTGGGCCAGTTTCATCCGAAGAGTCCGCTCCCGTTAACGAGGGAACTCGCAAGGACAGAGGAGGCGAATCCCACTAACCGGCACCGCGGAGTGGCTTGACGATCAACTCTATTCCCTGCACACCCCGCTCTCCCTTCCCGTACTCGGCCAGCCTCAGGTTCTTGCGCCTTATCTTCCCCGAGAGGGTCTTGACCGGCTCGAGCGAAGCGACGAACTCGATCCTCCTAGGGTGCTTGTAGGGGCCCGTCTCCTTCGCCACGAAGGCGGCGAGCTCGTCCGCCAGTTCCTGCGTTGGCGCGTACCCCTGCCTCAGCACGACGTAGGCCTTGACGACGGCTCCCCTGACCGGATCCGGGGCCGGGACCACTGCAGCCTCCGCCACGGAGGGGTGCTTAACGAGCGCACTTTCGACCTCGAACGGGCCGATTCTGTAGCCGGAGCTCTTTATGACGTCGTCGGCCCTTCCCATGAACCAAAAGTAGCCGTCGGGGTCCTTGCTGGCCTTGTCCCCGGTGTAGTACCAGCCGTTGCGGAACATCTCGCTGGTCCGCTGCGGGTCCTTCGCGTACTCCTTGAAGAGGGCGAAGGGCCTCGGAGAGGCGCGGATCGCCACGTACCCTTCCTCCCCGGCCGGCAGCACCCTCCCTTCCTCGTCGACAACCTCCACGTCGTAGAGCGGGCTGGGCACTCCCATCGACCCCTGTCTCATCTCGACCCCTGGGAAGTTGCCCACGGCCAGCACCGTCTCGGTCTGGCCGTATCCGTCCCTGATTGCGAGGCCCGTCGCCCGTCTGAACCTCTCGATGACCTCGGGGTTGAGAGGCTCCCCGGCGCTGCAGGCGCTCCTCAGGCTCGACAGGTCGTACTTCGAGAGGTCTTCCAACACGAACATCCGCCAGATCGTGGGAGGGGCGCACATGGTTTCGACTCTGAACTCCGAAATCTTCTGCAAGTGTTTCGCAGGATCGAACCCTCCCCGGTACCCAAACACCATGGTCGGGGCGCCCATGTTCCAAGGCGCGAAGATGCTGCTCCAGGCGTGCTTCGCCCATCCCGGCGAACTGATGTTCCAGTGGAGCTTCCCCTTCTCGATGCCGAGCCAAAGGGCCGTCGCCATGTGGCCCAGCGGGTAGCCCGCGTGTGTGTGAACGACCATCTTGGGGAGGCCCTCGGTCCCTGAAGTAAAGTAGACGAAGGCCGGGTCGTCCGACCGCGTTGCCGTCCTCTCTGTCTCCTTGGACTCTGCCGACGCCTCCGCGAGGTCCGTCCAGCCCTGTGGGACAGGCCCGGGGTTCGCTCCAGACTGCGCCAGAAACCAGAGTCTGCCGTGGTTCCTCTCGAAGACGTCGCCGAACTTCTTCGCGTTGTCGGCGTCCGTGACCACCCCCTTCACCTCGGCCGCAGAGATCCTGTACTCAAGGTCCTTGGCGGTCAGCGTTGGCGCCGAGGGCACAATCACGACCCCCTCCTTTATCAGCGCAACCACTGCCAGCCAGAGCATCGGCGTGTTGGGGAGCATCAGCATGACGGAATCTCCCTTCTTGAGGCCTCGCTTTGCGAAGAGGTTGGCAATCCGGCTGCTCTCCTTCGAGATTTCCGAGAACGAGTACTTCCTGACATCCCCTTCGTCATTGGCGAAGACCAGCGCGGTCCCACTGCCTTCCTCGCTTCCCAACCTGTCTATGACGTCGAATCCCCAGTTGAACGACTCAGGAACTTTCACGGAGAACTCTTTGAGGTAGGACGGCACTGAATTGTAGTCCCGAACGCGCATGATTTGGTCGCGCCAGGAGTACTCGATTTAAGCCGTGTCCCTAAGGCGTTTAGTCTTGCGGCAGCCGAGGCTTCCTGCCGAGGATTCGCCGCGAAGAGTGCCCGAAACCACGATGAGCGGTCGCCTTCTGACCTCTGTGATACAACAGGCTTTAAGCCCCCAAGCGTCGGCTGCGTCTGCGGTCAGGGTTGCCTGATTACCTTCCTCTTGTAACTGCCGTCGTATCCTTTGCCTTCTTCCTCTTGGTGGCCCTCCAGTACCAGCGTCGGCGGAAGACTCACCAACTGCTCTGGTCGGTCGCGCTGCTCTTCTATTCTGCGTCCGCCTGTATGGAGTTCTTGATGAACGGCGACGTGCTCGGCGCCAGCCCGCTCCTTTTCAGAGTCTACTATGTCCTTGCCGCCCCCCTGGTGGGCCTCCTGGGCGCAGGGGTCGTGTGGCTTCTGGCGAGGAGGACCTTCGCAAAGCTCTTCCTAGGGTTCGTCGTGGTGTTCTCTCTCGCCCTAGCGGTGACTGGACTCTCCGCGTCCATCGACGCGCAGTCCCTGGCCAGCAGTTTCAGCGGGCCGCTGGCAAATGGATTCATGGGGGCGTCGACCGCCCTCCCTATGTCCGTAAGGATCTATGCCATAGTCTTGAACGCCGTCGGCGGCCTGGCCCTGATCGGAGGAGCCCTCCTCAGCTTCCTGTGGGACAGGAGCAGGAACTACAACCTATTCATCGTCATCGGCGGCATACTTCCAATGCTGGGAGGCTCCATGCTGGGATTCCTTGACTACCCCGACGCCTTCTTCGAGTTCGAGCTGGGCGGGACGGTGTTCCTCTTCCTTGGGTTCATGTTGAGCTCCAGGTACATAGCCAGGCGGGATAGGACAAAGGATGGAGATTCGAATTGATAGTCCGACGCGCAACCAAGGGCTTCATCCCGAGCTGATCGCTAATCTGAGCCCGTCTGTGCACGGTTCACGCAGAGGATCGCTGCGGCCCCGCCAACGATTGCTTCCAAATCAACTTGGTTGTCCAAGTCATCCGAGCCAATATTGACTCCAAGTTGACAGATCATCTGCGCTACGGATAATAACACCGATGATTTCGAAGTGGAGCGGATGAAGTTTCTCTTCGTGACAGACGAAAGCCTGTCGGTCGACCTCGCGTGGCAACTCAAGAAGGAGGGCCACGAGGTCAAGATGTACTGCCATAGCCAGGGAGAAAAGGACGTCGGCCTCGGCTTCTTCGAAAAAGTCGACGAGTGGGAATCGCTCAAGGATTGGGCCGATGTAATCGTCTTCGACGACATCGGGTTCGGGTCGAAGGCCGAGCAGCTTCGCGGGGAAGGAAAGCTCGTCTTCGGGGGGTCCACCTATACCGACAAGCTCGAGTTGGACAGGGAGTACGGGCAGTCTGAGCTTAACCTGGCCGGGGTCGACACACTGCCGAGCTGGAACTTCACGTCGTTCGACGCCGCGATTGACATGGTGAAGAACAACCCCGATAGGTACGTCCTGAAGCCGAGCGGAAAGGCCCAGAACGAGAAGGAACTGCTGTTCAGTGGGCAGGATGCGGACGGAAAGGATGTCGTCCAAGTCCTCGAACACTACAAGGCCAACTGGTCGAAGAAGATCAAGGAGTTCCTGATTCAGAAGTACGCTGAGGGCGTCGAGATAGCTGTCGGGGCGTTCTTCAACGGCAAAGACTTCGTCCTTCCCATCTGCGTCAATTTCGAGCACAAGAGGCTCTTCCCCAGTGAGCTCGGGCCGAGCACGGGCGAGATGGGATGCTACGACGAACAGACGGAAGTCCTCACGAACAATGGCTGGAAACTGTTCAGAGACCTTGCGACGGAGGACGAAATCTGCACTCTGAATCCCTCAACCCATGTCATCGAATACCAGAGGCCATCGGCCAAGGTTTCCTTTGACCATCACAAGAAGCTGGTCTCAATCAGGAACAGGGCCTTGGACATCATGGTTACGCCTGACCACAACATGTACGTGGAGTCGCAGCAAGACGCTAGGTTGCAGAGAAACAGGTTCAAGTTTGTGAGGGCGAAGGACCTCGAAGCGCAATCACTAATCAAGAGAACTGGAACATGGATCGGAGTGGAGCGAGCAGTGTTCACACTCCCTTCAGTGGCGATGGGTCATTACGAGGGTAGGCAAGTGGTCATTCAAGAGACTGGAACGCTCGAGATTCCCATGGACACATGGTTGGCTTTCTTCGGGATATGGCTGGCAGACGGCTACTCCTCGGACAGTTCTGGTAGCTTCAGAACAGGGATCGCACAGAAGCAGGGCGAAAAAGCTGCTAAGATTGCAGATCTGTTGAACAAGGTTCCATTCAGGTTTATCGAATACGACGGCGAGTTTGTATGCCACAACAAACAGCTCGGAACCTACCTGTCGCAATTTGGAAAAGCGCCTGATAAGTTCGTCCCGGACTTCATCAAACAGCTGACCCCTCGACAGATAGGGATCTTCCTAGAATGGTTCACCCTCGGCGACGGCACGAAAATGAGGCATGACTTCCGAATCTTCTACACTTCATCAAAGAGGCTCGCAGACGACATACAGGAGCTATTGCTGAAAGTGGGGAAGCTCGGTATTGCCAAGTCGAGGCAGAGACCCGGAAGAAGGTGGATCGTAGACCATTACGCTGACGCGTCGCGAATCCAATACGAGGTCATCGAAAGAGTCAGAAAAGCCGATTCCTGGATCGATAGGAGGGACATCGAAGTCGTAGACTATGCCGGAACGGTCTACTGTGCAACCGTCAAGAATCACATAATGTACGTCAGGCGAAATGGCAAGCCCTACTGGTGCGGCAACACCTCGATCTACTGGACCAAGGCCAACCCCGTTTTCGACAGGACCCTTCTCAAGATGAAGGAGAAGCTCGCCGCCAGCAAGTACGTCGGGTACATCGACATCAACTGCATCGCCAACGGTAAGGGCATCTGGCCCCTAGAATGGACCTCGAGACTTGGCTACCCGACCATCAGCATCCAGATGGAAGGGATCACCAGTGAATGGGGGACCTTCCTCTACGAGCTCGCACAAGGAAAGGACGCTCAACTGAAGGCCAAGAAGGGGTACCAGGTCGGAGTTGTGGTGACGATTCCACCCTGGCCCTTCGAGGACGACAAGGCGTTCAAGAAGTACTCTGAGGGTGCGACCATCCTCTTCAGGCGCCAGTCTCTGAATGGCATACACATCGGCGAGGTGAAGCTGGAGGAGGGGGACTGGCACATCGCGGGCAATTCGGGGTACGCTCTCGTAGTCACAGGCTCAGGGGCGACAATGGCGGACGCCACCGAAGAGGCGTACCAAAACGTGAGGAACGTGATGATACCGAATATGTTCTACAGGAACGACATCGGGCACCGCTGGACCCACGACTGCGACATGCTGCTCAGCTGGGGATACATCTAGGCTTACGTCTCACTCCCGGAGCGGTACCATGCCGAGAACGGCCGAGGCCATGATCACGGCCTGACCCGTTTTGACAGTCCGGGCGACGAAATCGGCCTTTGCCGCGAATCAACGGAGGGTACAGCTCGAAAGTCTTTTGAAGCGTCGAGAGGTGCCTTGTCGTTCGATGGCCGTCGGCGCGTACAGGTCATTCCATCTTCCCGAGTCGACGATACACTACACGCCCGAGAAGGACTTCCACACCCAGCATGTGAGGATCGAGCTGTCGCTCGACATTTCCAGAAAGAGGATTGCGGGATCATGCACGCTTGCGATTGTCCCGATCGGGCAGGGGCTCAAGAGAGTTGTTCTTGACGCCTGCGGTATGGAGATCCACGAAGCCAGCATAGACGGATCGAAGTGTGAATTCGAGTACGACCAGGAGAAACTGACGATCAACCCACCCGGGCCGCTTTCGGGGAGTCACGCTGTGAAGATAACCTACTCCAGCACGCCCTCCGAGGGCATTTACTTCATAGAGCCCGACAGGGAACACCCCGAGAAGGAAGTCCAGGCCTGGACACACTCGGAGGCGGAATTCGCTAGGTACTGGTTCCCCTGTTACGACCACCCGAACGACAAGTTCACGAGCGAGCTCCTGCTCACCGTGCCGAAGGGGCTCAGGGTCATCTCGAACGGGAAACTGGTTTCTGAACAGGAAAATGGAGATGCCGTGACGTTTCACTGGAAGGAGGAGCTGCCTCACCCTAGTTACCTCACATCGTTCGTGGCAGGGAGGTTCGGCGAGGTGAAGCAAGAGGCCGAAGGGGTCCAGCTCCAATACCACTTTCCCGAACCGAAGAGGACGGACGTCCTGCGGTACTTCGGTGAGACGCCCAGAATGATCAAGGTCTTCAACGAGATAACCGGAGTTAGGTACCCCTACTCCAAGTACGCTCAGACGACGGTCGAGGACTTCATCTTCGGCGGTATGGAGAACTTCAACGCTACCACGCTGACGACGCTCTACTACCCTGATGCGAACTCCGAAGAGGACTTCCAAGCGTCCTACTCCACGCCCAACAGAAATCCGACCAACCTGGTCGCACACGAGCTGGCGCACCAGTGGTTTGGGGACCTCGTGACGTGCGTGGACTGGTCGCACGCCTGGCTGAACGAAGGGTTCGCCGACTACATGCAGGCGATGTACATCGAACGGACGAGAGGGATTGACCAGTTCAGATGGGACTTGGGCGTGAAGGCCGACAGCTTCTTTGAAGAGGACACGAACGAGTTCAGGAGGCCGACCGTAGAGAAGGACTTCGTCTACGCCGACGACCTCTTCGGCATGGCGATCTATGCGAAGGGCGCGTGGATGCTCCACGAGCTGAGGCACGTCCTTGGAGACGGGGCGTTCTTCGAAGGCATCTCCTCCTACCTGAAGGCCCATTTGTTTTCGAACGCCGACACCCACGATTTCCGAAAGTCGATGGAGGAGGCCAGCGGGCGCTCCCTCGAGGAGTTCTTCGTGCAAGCGTTCCTCAAGACAGGCTTCCCAGAGTTCGAGATTGAATACGCCTGGGATGAGGTCTCAAAGATGGCGACTCTGCGCATCAGGCAGACACAGAAGCTGGAGATGCAGACGCCCATCTTCAAGCTGCCTTGCGACGTTGTGATGTACGTGGACGGAGTCCGGACGAAGAAGACGGCCATGTTGGACTCGGGCGACCAGACATTCTCCTTCAACCTAGCATCGAAACCTACCATCGTCGAATTCGACCCGGAGCACTGGTTGCTGAAGAAGGTCCGGTTCAGGAAGAGCGTCGAACTCCTCGTCAACCAGCTGGAGGGGAGCACGGACGCTTCGAGCAGGGCCGAGGCAGCGAAGAACATTGGAGAAGCCAAGGCAAGCGTCGCTGTCGGCGCGCTCGCGCGGGCAGCCAAGAAGACTCAGTTCTGGGACGTGAACGCGAGCGCGCTGAGGGCGCTCGGTGAGGTTGGGACATCCGAGGCCCTTTCGGCGCTGCTGGAGGTTGGGATGCCTGCAGACCGGAGGACTAGACGGGCCCTTGCAGAGGCTCTCGGCAACTTCAAGGACGAGAGCGCTAGGTCGCTGTTGGTTACCCTCCTGCAGACTGACCAGAGTCCCTATGTCAAGTGCGAAGCTGCTCTATCGCTCGCCAAGGCATGGCCCGAGGGAGCGCTCCAGCACCTCACTGAGGCCATGAAGGTTCACACCACCAACGAGACGCTCGCGGAGGCGTGTCTCGACGCCATGGGCAAGCTGAAGGACGCCGGCATCGCAGCGATCGTCAGGGAGAACGTTGTGTACGGGAAGCCTCTCCGCGTGAGAATCGGGGCATTGAAGGCGATCAAGAACAGAGGGCGCATTCTCGAGGAAGAGCTCCCAATGATCAGGGAGATGCTCCTCAAAGACAAGGAGTTCCGGGTCCGCGAGCACATCGTCGCCAAGCTGATTCCGTCGCTTGGAGACACCAGGTTCCTTGATACACTCAGAGAGGCATCGAGGACCGATCGCGACCCGAGAGTCAGGCGGAAGGCGCTCGAGGTCTTCCATTCCCTGTCCGAGGCCGCGGAAGCTTCAAAGACAATCGCGAGACTTGGACACGAAGTGGAGCAACTGAAGGACCAGCTGAAGATGATTATTCAGTCTCCTCGGTCTCCGCAGCCGGCTCAGTGAGAAACTCCTACTCGCGTGTCTTCCTAGGCGAGTCTCCGCCGGTCGCCGTGACCCGCGATTGTCTCGAGGAGAGAAGCCGTTTCATCTTGGGTCCCAACGAATCGAAGACGGCGGCCAGGTTGTAGCCGGTCTCCGTGAAAGCGCGCCTTTCCTTGGGCGTGTAGACCTCGACCGAGACTTCATACCGCGCATGGTCCTTCGAGGCCTTCTTCGACTTTACGACCGCCCTGATCTCCTCAATGAAGGGGAAGACTTTGTAGAGTTCCATGGAGAGCCTTTCGAACTTCATCTTGGCTTCCGCCGCCTCGATGGGTTCCTCGGGAAGACCGACGATATAGAAGGGTGTATTCTCGGAAGGGCTTGACGCCATGAGTGAGAATGCCGGTTGCTTTGAGCGCCGTTATTATGGATTCTGGATAAGTGCCGGTAAGTTGGGTTATGAGGCTCCCGAAGACCTTCTCGGAGCAAATAGTCCTCGCCAAGGACCTGTCCCTCCCGAACTGGCTACAGACTTGATAGTCAAGAAAGCCTTAAGCCGATTCGTTTGATTGGACGACGTCGAGATAGCACATGGCCAGTGCGGGTAATCTCGAGTGGTTCGAACAACTGCCCTGTGCGGTGACGGTCTGCGACAAGAACTACACGATCCTGTACATGAATGACAAGGCCGCAGAGATGAGCTCGAAGGAGGGAGGCAAGGCCCTCGTCGGAAAGAACCTGATGGACTGCCATCCGCCCGAGGCCCAGAAGAAACTCAAGAAGGTAATGTCCTCAGCCCGGCCAAACGTGTACACGACCGAGAGGAAGGGGACCAAGAAGCTGGTGTATCAGTGTCACTGGAGAAAGAGGGGACGGGTGGCTGGGCTCGTGGAGCTATCCTTTGAAATCCCCAGTGAAATGCCGAACTTTGTGAGGACCTGAGCACTTTGGTCTTTGCGGCCCGGCCTAACCTTCGTTAGACTCTAGACACCGAGGAGTCCAGGCAGCTCTGAGATCGACGAAATCACGTAGTCGGCTCCTTCCTCCCTGAGCCTGGCTTCATTGCAGTTCCCAGTCGGGACAGCCACGACCCTGAGCCCTGCCTGTTTCGCAGCGATTATGTCGTACCTGGAATCCCCCACGTAAAAGATCTGGTCTCTCGGCATACCTAGCATGGAGATTGCCCTGACCAGCCCATCCGGCCTCGGCTTCATCATTGCGACGTCTTCGCGGCATAGCACGAATTCAAAGCAGTCCTGCAGCCCAGCGCTCCTGAGAATCTCGGCAGCCGCCTTCCTCCCACTGTTGGTCAGAACCCCCAACCGCACGGACCTGGACCTTAGGTAGTCGAGCGTCTCGCGCGTACCCGGGAAGACGCTGGTCGAGTGACTGCTCTCCATCTCCGAGGTGTCGAGGATCGAGTAGAGCCTGGCTCGTACTTCGTCGAACTCGGCCCTCACCTTCCCCGACTCGACCTGCATCCTAGCCGAGTCGATCATCTCCTGGGTTGTGGTTGTCATGTCGATCCCTGCCGTGTCAAACCCCCTCTTCGTGAGCTCCTCGATTATCGCAGCCCTCGTGCCCCGCACGTCGAACTTGAAGGTGACGAGAGTGCCGTCTATGTCGAAGACGGCCGCGACTGGGGCCACGGGCTAGATCTTCTTCTTGGCGAACAGTATCAGAATGGCGAGCCCGGCCAATCCGATGGCCACAATCAGGATAGCGATCGCCTGAAGTGAAATGCTGCTTGTTTCAAGAAATGGGAGTGGGAAATCCAACCCGGTGGGGAATCCATCCTGGTTCTTATTTATCCCTTACCAGCGCTTCGATGAAGCTGCCCACGACTGGCCCTGAAAGCGTTAAGTAATTTGTGGGATTCCGTGGCCACATGAAGCCTCGCCTGACCTGCTACGGTGGAGTGGGCGAGATCGGAGGAAACAAGTTCCTGCTCGAGGACGGAGACACGAAGGTGATGCTGGACTTCGGGACCGGCTTCTCGGACGGAGTCGAGTTCTTCGAGGGAGGAATCCAGCCCCGGGGGGTCAACGGCGCCGGTGACCTCTTTGAGTTCGGACTCCTCCCGCAGATACGGGGCCTCTACTCCGAGAAGGCCCTGCAGAACACGCCGCTGAGACACGTCCCGCCCGAGGTCGACGCGGTGGTGCTTTCCCACTACCACTGGGACCACATGGGGAGGATCGAACACGTGGACCCTGAGATCCCTGTCTACTGCGGCGAGACCGCGTCGCTCATCCACGAAGCGAACAGCGAGGCGTCTTCGTCTCCCCTCGACGACCACGAGCTGAAGATGTTCAGGACCGGAGACAGGTTCGCGGTCGGTCCCATGGAATTCGTCCCAGTCCACGTCGACCACTCTATCCCCGGCGCATATGGATTCATCATTCACACCAGCGAGGGGACGCTGGCGTACACCGGGGACTTCCGGTTCCACGGTCGCGTGGGCTCGATGACCGACGACTTCGTCCGGGCTGCCTCGGCATCGAAGCCCGACCTCCTGCTTACGGAGGGTACGCGCGTCGCCCCGGGGGGAAGGAGCGACAACACGAGCGAGGGGTCGGTCCTGTCGGAGACGAGGAGCACCGTGAAGGCGGGCAGGAACCTGGTCCTTTCGACCTTCAGAGGGAATGATGTGGACAGAATCAACACATTCTACAACGCCGCGGAGATGTGTGGCAGGCGGCTGGTCGTCTCCATGAAGACTGCCCTCCTGTTGGAGACGCTCAGAAGCGACAAGAAGCTGCGAGTCCCCAGAGTCGGCAGAGATGTCGACGTTTACCTTAGGAGGAAGAGGAGCGGAAGGCTCGACGACAAGGACTACTTCCCCTGGGAGAGGCGGTTCATCGACCGTGGCGTCTCCGCGCACGAGGTCAGGAAGAAGCAGGGCAAGACCTTCCTCCACCTCGAGGTCTGGAACTTCCCTGAGCTAGTCGACATCAAGCCTGATACCGGGGGAACGTACATCCACGCCGCTACCGAGGCGTTCAACGAGGAGGGCGAGCGTGAGGAGTCAGTGATCCGGAACTGGATCGACCACCTGGGTTTCAGCTACCATCAGATTCACGCATCGGGGCATGCCCCAATGCGTGAAGTGGGAGGCCTCGTGGAAAGGATACGAGCCAAGCGAGTCGTTCCGATTCATACGGAGCATCCGGAGCTCTTCCAAGAGTTCAAGAGAAGGAGCCCCTGGAGGCTGGAAGCCCCGACGAAGGGGAAACCCATCCCCGTCCACTCTGTCTGAGAGCTTATTACACCAGAGGCGTCAGAATCGCGCGTTGCGGCGACAGAAACTCGAACCGGGCCGCTGGAATCTCGAGGACGCCCTCCCCAGAGGGGCTGGTCGGGGGATGCAGGAAAGGCTCGAAGCAGCCAAGGAGAAGGCGGTCAGCTTCGAGAAGCTACGCGGACGCCTGGACAGGTTCACCGCCGCAGATGTTGGCTCGACGCTGAAGCTGTACGAGAGCATCGTCGAGGACCTCTCGAGGACCTCGTCCTACTCCTACATGAGGTACTCCGCAGACACGGCGGACCAGCAGGCCAAGGCGGCCATTGACACCGCCGAGGACCTAAGAGCCGAGGTCGACAACAGGGTCCTCTTCTTCCGTCTCTGGTGGGCCGGACTGGAGGATTCGAAGGCGGTAGGCCTGATTCCAGCCAGCGCAGACTACCGCTACGTCCTGGGCCTGTGGAGGAAGTTGAAGCCCTTCATGCTCGAAGAGAAGGTCGAGCAGGCGGTCAACCTGAAGAACGTCACGGGGTTCTCAGGGTGGACCCACCACTACGACAAGATGGTGTCAGGCTTCAGTTTTACGGTCAAGGTCAGAGGGAGGGTGCTGAAGGACGCCGCGGGGAAGCCGAGGAAGATGGTCGTCGACGAGGTGGCACGACTCTTCGCTTCAGGCGACCCGGCAACCAGAAAGGCGGCGTACAGGACGCTCCTCGGCAGGTATGCGGAGAGCGGGGACATTCTTGGCGAGGTCTACCGGACGATTGTAAGGGACTGGCGGAACGAGAACATGAAGATGAGGGGGTACGCGACCGCAATCTCTTCCCGAAACCTAGAGAACGACGTCCCCGATGCCGCGGTGGAGACGCTCCTGAAGGTTTGCAGGGCCAACAGCTCGGTCTTCCAGGACTTCTTCAGGCTAAAGGCAAGGATGCTGGGGATGAAGAGGATGAGCAGGTATCACGTCTACGCCCCTCTCGCAAGGAAGGAAAAGAAGATCTCCTACCCAGACGCGGTCAGGACGGTCTTCGATGCGTTCGGGGAGTTCGACGGAGGCGTCGCCCGGATGGCAAAGAGGGTCTTCGACCAAGATCACGTCGACGCGAGTCCCAGGAAGGGAAAGAGGAACGGAGCTTACTGCATGAGCGTTACGCCGGAGGTCGTTCCATATCTCTTCCTCAACTACTCCGGCGCGACGAGAGACGTCTACACGATAGCCCACGAGTCGGGGCACGCGGTCCACAGCCAGCTCGCGGCAGGGCATTCTATCCTCACATTCCAGCCCCCCCTGGTGCTGGCGGAGACGGCCTCGGTCTTCGGCGAGATGATCCTCTTCGACAAGTTCATGCGGGAGGAGAAGGACGCCGAGCTGAAGCGGGCTGTCCTCCTGGAGAAGATATCGTCGATGTACGCCACGATAGGGAGGCAGGCCTACTTCGTCGTCTTTGAGAACCAGGCTCACAAGGCGGTCAACGAAGGGTCCACCGTCTCCGACCTGTGCAACGTCTACTCCTCGGTCCTGAAGGAGCAGTTCGGAGATGCGGTCGAGGTCCCTGAGGAGTTCAGATGGGAGTGGACCTACATCCCGCACATCTATCACACCCCATTCTACTGTTACGCCTACGCCTTCGGGAATCTTCTGAGCCTGTCCCTGTATGACGCCTACCTGAAGGAGGGGAGGAGCTTCGTCCCGAAGTATCTGAAGGTCCTTTCGTATGGCGGTTCGGAGAGCCCTGTGAAGATACTGGACCAGGTTGGAATCGACGTCACCTCCGCAGGATTCTGGCAGAGCGGCTTCGACGTCGTCCGCAGGATGGTCGGCGAGCTGCAGAAGCTGTGAACTGAAAGGCAGAAATAAGCTCTCGCCGGCGGAGGGGCGGTTGAAGCTCGAAGAGGGTAAGCAACTGGCCGAATCGGCGGTATCGAAGGCCCTGTCTGCGGGCGCGTCTTATGCGGAAGCGAGGATACAGAACACGCGTGCCAGGCAGTTCATGATGAAGAATGGTGAATCTCAGCCCTCGTTTTTCGCTGAGGGGTACGGGATTGGAATCCGCGTGATTTCAAGGGGAGCCCTAGGTTTTGCGGCCACGAATGAAATGAAGCCTGGACTCGTGAACGAACTGGCAGAGAGGGCGGTCAAGCTCGCGCGGGCCTCAGTGCCCGTGCTCAAGAAGAAGATAACATTCGATTCGTCGAAGGCCGCCCGGAAAAGATGGGCAGCGCCCGAAAAGATCAAGATCGAGAATGCCGACGCCGCCTGGCTAAGGAAGGTCCTGCTCGATATCGAGGGGAGAATCGGCGACGGCAAGGCGGGCGTCAAGCTCCCGGGGAGGTTCCTCGCCTTGGGCGCGGAGCTGGAGGAGAAATACTACGTCAACAGCGACGGGGCGAAGGTCGAGGCGAGGCTGCCCCGCATTGGCTTCTTCGGGTCGCTCACTGCTGTGGAAGGCGGAGCGACAGCCCAGCGACTCCTCGAGCAGGGAGAGACAGGGGGCCTTGAAGTCGTGAAGCGGATCAAGCTGATCGATAAGGTGGAAGAGGAGGCCAAGACGATGGGAAAGGTCCTCAGGACCGCGGGCAAGCCGCCGACCGACACCGTCGACGTCGTACTGAGCCCCGAGCTCTCGGGCATAGCGGCCCACGAGTCGGTGGGGCACCCGCAGGAGGCTGACAGGGTCTTGGGCAGGGAAGGGGCGCAGGCGGGGGAGTCGTACCTGAAGGCCGACAGCCTGGGAAGAAAGATAGGAAGCGTCGAGGCGAACGTCAGCGACGACCCGACCCTACTCCATTCTATGGGTTACACACCTGTCGACGACGAGGGCGTGGTCGCCAAGAAGCGCAGACTGATCAAGAACGGCGTGATCAACGAGTTCCTTCACAATAGGGCTACCGCCGGGGAATTCGGGCTCGAGAGCAACGGTGCATCGAGGTCAGTCTCATTCGACAGGGAACCGATAATCAGGATGTCGAATACATTTGTAGAGCCGGGCGACTATTCGACAGACGAGCTCATCGGGGAGGTGAAACACGGGGTCTTCTTCAAGACATTCACTGAGTGGAACATAGACGACAAGAGGTTCAACCAGAGGTACGTTGCACTGGAGGCGTACCTCATAGAGAAGGGAGAAGTAAAGGAAATGGTGAAAGCGCCAGTCCTCGAAATCACTACGCCGAGGCTCTGGGGAAGTGTCAAGGCCCGGAGCAAGAGCATGGAGTTTGAAGCGGCAGTCTGCGGCAAGGGAGACCCACAGCAGGGGGCGCCCGTGTGGACAGGGGGCCCTGAAACACTGTTGAAGGGAATCAGGCTGGGAGCAAGGTGACAGGGTTGGACATCGGAGCCCTAAACGAAGACGCAGTCTCGACGGCCAAGAGGCTGGGTGCGGAGGACGCAATCGCACTGACGGCCCGAGTCAAGGACAGGATGATAAGGTTCGCCAACAGTTCGGTAACGACCGCCAACCACGTTGAGGAGGCGGAGCTGATGGTCTACCTCGCGAAGAACAAGAAGCGGGCGATCGCCTCGACTTCCAACCTTGAATCCGCCAGCGTCAAGAGGTTCGTCAGGGACCTCTTCGACTCGCTGAAAGGCCTCCCCGAATCAGAGTATGTCTCCCTCCCTGACGGGGCGTCGAAGTACAGCCCTAGCACCCTCGGGTTCGACAGGAAGTTGGTCGAGGTAGGTGAGGAGCTCCCCGAGTTCGCGAAGAGGGCAATCAACGCATCTCTCGCTGCTGGGGGGAAGAGGTCGGCAGGCGTGATCGATGCAGGCACGGTCTGGTACGCGATCCTGACCTCCACGGGGACCAAGGGCTCCGACGCGAGAACGTCGATAACGCTCAACATCAGGTCGTTTGCGGAGAAGGACGCGAGCGGACACGGGTTGAGTTGTTCCTCGACGCTCGCTGGGTTCGACTCGGAGGAGGCCGGGAGGAGAGCGGGTAGCGACGCGAAGAAAATGAAGGAGGCATCCGAGCCAGAGCCCGGGGCCTACCAGGTCCTGCTGAGCCCGACGGTGGCGGCGAACATAGTGGAGACGGTCGGGATGGCCGCGTCGGCGTTCTCGGTTGACGCCGGTATGTCCTATCTCGCAGAGAAGCTCGGCAAGAAGGTCGCGGATGAATCTTTCAACCTTACGGACCACGGGACCATGAAGGGCGGGCTTGGCGGAAGGGTCTTCGACGACGAGGGGACCGAAACGAGATCCACCCCAGTCATACAGAACGGGGTACTGAAGACGTACTTTCACAACCTTACGACCGCGAAGAAGTGGAAGACGAAGAGCACAGGAAGCGCGGGATTGGTCACCCCCCACGGCTGGAACTACGAAGTCGGGGCGGGCGACTCATCGTACGAGGAGATGGTCAAGGAGATGAGGAGAGGAATCATCCTCACGAGCAATTGGTACACCCGGTTCAAGAACTACAGGACAGGTGAGTTCTCAACAGTGCCCAGGGACGGCGCGTACCTCGTAGAGAAGGGGAAGGTGACGCGGCCTCTCAAGGGGATGCGAGCCGGCGACGACCTCCCAAGGATGTTCTCTTCAGTCCAGCTCCTTTCGAAGAACAGGGAGTGGATAGAATGGTGGGAGGTCGACACGCCGACCCTCTGTCCATGGATGCTGATAGACGGCGTCAAGATCACGAGGGCGTACGAGTAGGAAGCGCGCGGCCCCCGGATGTGATGCCTGCGGTCGCGGCGTGGGATGCTCATCAGACAGTCTCCGCGGACGACTTGGGCACTGCCCGGGCGCGAAGGTGGAGCGGCTCATCAAGGGACAGCCGGCCAGGAGGACGATAGGAGTTCAACGGGCTCACGGTAGACGAGAACGTAAAGGGTCCGAAGTAGCTTGAGGCAGGGCTTCGACGTCGCGGTCATGCATGACTTTTTTGTCGACAGGCTGGTGCACACGGGCAGCATTCCTGGGCTGGCCGAGTCGATCATCGGGAAAGCGAATCTTGGAGGAGGCGGCATCCACGGCGTCTCGCAGCAAGATCTCTGTGGGGGCAACGCGGTCAACCTAGCGCACGCGCTCGCGCAACTAGGTCTCAGAACGCTACTGATCACCCACAGCGACAGAATCCACAAGCAGATGCTCAGGGAACCGTTCGAAGGCCTGGACGCGGTGGTCAGGGTCAAGCCTAGGCCTCCCGGTCTCACCGTTGCATTCGAGGGGGAAGTCAATGTCATGCTAGGACACGGAGGCGGAGCGGAGGACTTCGGGCCTAGCTTGCTGGATTCGGACGACTGGAAGGCGCTGAGGGGGGCTCGGGTGATCTGCTCCGTCAACTGGGCCGCGAATAAGAGCGGGACCAAGCTCCTCGCCGCCCTGCGCAGCAGGCTTGGGAGTGAGAAGGTAATCTTCTTCGACCCGGCTGACTTCAGGGACAGGCTGCGGGAATTCACAAGTCTCTTGGCGATCATCATGAAAGAGAGGCTCGTTGACTGGATGAGCTTGAACGAGCTTGAAGCCCTTGAGGCTGCGCGAGCCCTAGGAGTGAAGACGACTAGGTTGGGAGAGACGTGCGCAGCTGTCGCCCAGAGACTTCGGGTGGGCCTCGACGTTCACACGGCAAGAGGATCACTCTTCAGCAACGGAGGCATCGCTACCGAGGCCCGGACCAGGAGAGTGAAGGTCCGCAGGCTGACGGGAGCCGGCGACGTGTGGAATGCTGGTTCGATCTACTGCAGGTTGAAGAACTATAGCGACCCTGAGCGACTGAGATTCGCCAACGCGGCGGCAGGGCTCTACCTGGCCGCAATCAGCCCTTCCCCCCCGAAACTCGAGGAGGTCCTCGATGCTCTCCGCTGACTACTTCTCGAGCATCCTGGAGAAGGTCCAGGAGACGGTGTTCAGGATCTCGTTGAGCCTGGCCTTCTCCCCGTAGTTCTTTACTATGAGTTTCGCAATCGCACCGTCGTTCTCCTCAACGTCGAACCGAAGCTCCATGCCCTTCCCCAGCTTCCCCTTGGAGATGAGGTCCAGGTCTGCGGTCTTCATGCCCTGCAGGATCTTGCCGAGTAGGAAGGACTTGAAGGGAGGAGTCGCGGACTTCAGGGTCACGCCATCGCTGGGCTCTACGGAGACGCTGTCCGGAGTCACCGACGCCCTAGCTATCACCTGGTCGCCCCTGTCTCGCTTGAGCTCCCTTGCTTCGGGCGCCTGTCTTGCCTCTGCCATAATCTCGTTCGCAGGTCTGAAGGTGGAGGCCCTGAGAGTCGCGTCCACGTACCCGAGTGACTCCTTGAGCCTCTCTATTTCGTCCTGAAGTTCGGCTATCCTTCCTTCGAGCCAGAGCTTGAGCTCTGCAGCCTTCTTGACATCCCTCTCGGAGGAGTCCAACAAGACACTCCTGTTCGCTGTCGCTAAAAACGTTAGTCGGGGCCACGGATCTGAGGGCGGAGTCTTCTGAAACTGTTGGGAGGTTGGTCCTTTGCTGTCAACTACTGCGTCTATCGATCTAACCTTCGATCCGGAAGCTCTTCGAGTTCCTGAGCCTTACTTTCTCCACTTTGACCGAGTCGACCCGTGCCCGCGGGGGGCCGTGCTTCGCCCATTCTATGACGCGCCTCACCTTCTCTTCATCACCCTCGAGGAAGGCCTGGACGGAGCCGTCAGCCATGTTTCTGACCCAGCCCGATACCCCTCGGTTCGCCGCCAGATCGGCCATCGAGGCCCTGAAGAAGACCCCGTGCACGAGCCCAGTGATCCTCAGCATGACTGCGGTCCTGGCCAGGGTTCAGCCGCCTCTGTGACCAGGGGCTCTTGCAGAGCCGGAACTCCCCGGTGAAACGGATGGGGGCATGACTTGCTCTCGGCAGCGCCGGGCCAATAAATATTCTGCGGCGGACTTGGGTGTCCCGGACCCAAGCGAATCAGTGGAGCGCTGGTCACACGGGTCGGGCGCCACCTCGCAGAAGCTGTCAACAGGCAGGTCAACAGAGCACCTCAACCGTAGAGATGGTGCGCGTCAGGGCCATCTCCCCCGGGTCTCCCCCGAAGAGATATAGAGAACCTGTCCGTCCTATAGAGTCATGGACGCACGCAAGGTCCTCGAAATGGGGGGCGGGACGCTCCTGATCTCTCTGCCCAAGGACTGGACGAAGAGGAACGGAATAAAGAAGGGGGCGACGGTGGCCGTCGACGAGCTCTCAGCCAGGAAGCTGATAGTGAGACCGATCGAGGACGTTGTCGACAAGCCGAGGGAGATTGAGGTGGAGTATCCTGGAGAGGACCTGAGCGAGGTCATGAACGACGTCACGGGGGCATATCTCCTCGGGTTCGACGTAATTCGAATCGTTGGCAAGAAGGTAATTTCCAGAGAAGACAGGGCCAAGCTGAAGGCCACTATGGCCCACCTGGTGGGGCTGGAGATAATGGACGAGGACTCCAAGAGGGTTGTGGTCCAGTTCCTACTGGAGTCATCAGCAATCATCCCAGAGAAGATAGTCAGGCGGATGTCCAGCATCCTCGACGGCATGCTCAGAGATATGACGGAGGGGCTGACCAAGGGAGACGCCAAGCTCCTGGCGCTCGTCGCCGAGCGCGACGACGAGGTCGACCGGCTCTACTTCTTGCTGGTGCGGGCGATCAGGGCCGCGATAATGCGCCCAGAGATTGCCGAAAGTTATGGGCTCTCGCCCGTCGACGTTCTGGACTACCGAGTGCTCGCCAGCTTCCTTGAGAGCGTAGGAGACGCGGTGGCTGAGCTCTCGAAGAAGCTCCACTATTCCCGGACCTCCAGACAACTCTCGCGCGAGCTCGCGGCGTGCGTGTCGAGGCTGAAGCAGATGAATGATCTGGCCACGCAGGCGTTCATCTCTAGGAGGGCGGGCAGGCCCCGCTCTGTCAAGATGACCGTCAACAAGCTGTCTGAAGAGATGAGTCGGGACCTAGGGAGGATCGCACAGCTCCCAGTCGCCCAAGGAACCTCTGTGGCGGAGACGCTCGGTTCCCTCGAGAGGGTCAGCAAGCTGCTGGTCGATGTCTCCGACCTCGCAGTGATTACGCAGCCCATCTCCTGAAAAGATCCTAGGAGTCCCACAGGCTGAGGGAGAGTCTCTTCCGCGAGCGTGATGCTCACAACCCTTAATTACGCACGGCCTTCACTTGGTACATGCCGAAGTATCTCTTTGTCACGGGCGGAGTGATGTCTGGCCTCGGCAAGGGCATCACGGCATCATCGGTAGCCAAGCTTCTGGAGTTGGCGGGTCTTGAAGCAACCTGCCTCAAGATCGACCCATACCTGAACTTCGATGCCGGGACGATGAACCCCATCACCCACGGCGAGGTCTACGTCACTGATGACGGTGGCGAGACGGACATGGACCTGGGGACCTACGAGAGGTTCCTCAACAGGAACATGTCGAAGGCCAACAATATGACGACCGGCCAGATCTACAAGAAGGTCATCGACGACGAGAGGAGGGGGAGGTTCCTCGGCAAGTCGGTCCAGATAATCCCTCACATCACAGATGAGATCAAGCGAAGGATTAGGCAGCTGGCAACCGACTCGAAGGTCGACGTGCTCTTGGTCGAGTGCGGCGGAACAGTCGGAGACATCGAGAGCCTTCCGTTCCTCGAAGCGTTCAGGGAGATGCGGATGGAAGAGGGACCGCCTAGAACGCTTTTCCTTCACGTGAGCCTCGCTCCCGAGCTGTCGGTGGTGGGCGAGATGAAGACCAAACCCACTCAGCACAGCGTCCAAGAGCTGCGTAGGATTGGTATCCAGCCAGACATCATAGTTGTCAGAAGCTCGAGGGCCCTTCCGAAGGAAGCCAAGGAGAAGATATCTCTCTTTACGAGTGTGCCCGTGGAGAGCGTGATATCCAACCCTGACGTGGAGTCGATCTACCAAGTCCCCAGGCTTCTTGAGGAACAGGGGGTGCTCAGACCTATCCTTCGACAGTTCGGGATCAGGAGGCGGCTGAGCATCAGTAGATGGAACGCGGTAGCCAGGAGGTTCCTCGACCAGCCGAAGAAGGTAAGGGTCGCGATGGTGGGTAAGTACGCAAGCCTGGCTGACAGCTACGTGAGCGTCAATCAGGCCCTGACGCACGCCTGCGCAGTAAACGGGGCAAGCTCCAAGATAGATTGGATCGAATCCGAAGTGATCGAGGAAGACCGTGCGAAGCTCGGGCTCCTAGACGGCTACGACGGGGTCGTCATTCCCCAGGGGTTCGGAAGCAGGGGAGTCGAGGGCAAGATCGCGGCGGCGAACTATGCCCGCGTCTCAGGAATACCCTACCTCGGCCTCTGCTTCGGCTTCCAACTGGCCATCGTCTCGTTTGCCAGGCATGTCCTTGGGCTCGAGAAGGCGAACACAACCGAAGTGGACCCAGAAACACTTCACCCGGTGATCGACCTCCTGCCGGAACAGCGGAAGGTATCAGACTTAGGGGGAACGATGAGGCTCGGAGGGCATGACATTTTCCTGAAGAAGCCAAGCAGGGCCTTCGACATCTACGGTCGGGAGAAGATACGCGAGCGGCACAGGCACAGGTTTGAGCTCAACCAGAAGTATCTGAAGAGGTTCGAGGAGGCGGGGATGCACTATGCCGCCTTTAGCGACAACGGCCGCAGGGCAGAGATAATGGAGCTCGATGGGCATCCGTTCTACATGGGAACGCAATTCCACCCCGAGTACGTGAGCAGACCTGAGAGCCCCGAGCCCATCTACGTGGCCTTCATTTCAGCGTGCGCAAAAAGAGGAGAAGAGACGGCCCGGAAAGACAGACGGATGGAAGCGTCAGCCCGCTGAATAGGCCCTCGAGACCCTGAGTGCGAGGTCAGCCGCACGGGCTGCGCTCGCTGCAAAGAGGTAGACGTTCGACTCGACGCCGTTTCCTCCGAGGTCGACTAGGACGTCGAAGCCCTCATCGACTGAGGAGAGTCGCTTTTCAAGGGCTTTTACCGTGGGGTCCCCTGAAGAGGAAGGCAGGTACCCTCCAATCTTGAGAGTCTTCAGCCTGAGCTTCTTCAGGACCGTCGCCATCCTCTGATCGTATCTGAGGTTGATGCAGGCCCGGAGCTCAGGCTTTCTTGTTCTCACCAAGAGGAGGACCCTGGACAGGTGCCTAGAGGCGCCCGGTTCGGGCGGAAGAATGGATTTCGGCCTGCCCTTCACCCTTACTATCCTCCCTGGGACGGCGACGACGTCCGCGGCTGACACCGCGTCTCCAACTGCCAGCGCGAGGTTCACGGAGACCTCGGGCATCACCGAGACAAAGCCTGGGGAAGCCTCAAGCCTCCGGACTGCCTCGGCGACCATTGAGACCGCCTCGGAGAAGGCCGACCTGTCCCTTCCGTATTCCCTAATGCAGACGTCGCAGTCTGCGAGCGTGGGATAGAGGTTCCTGTGTCTGGCGCAGACAGCCCCTCTCCCGAGGAGCCCGGTCCAGATTGTGTTTAGGGTCCCGACCGCATCGACCGCGTTCCTCTTCGCGTCTTCGGCCAGAAGGGCCGCGTTCCTGTCGGCCTCCTCGGCCGAGAGAGAAAGACCAGACAGCACAGAGTAAGACCTATCGCTGTTCGATGACAGATAGAGGCTCACCGACGCCTGGGTTACGCCGAGCATGGACGAAATCCGGTTCTGGGAGAACCCCTGGGCACGCAACTCCTTCGCGACGAGAAGCCTCAGTGCTGGAAGGAATTCTTGGACCATGAGCTCGTCTGGGGGTTGCAATCTATAAGCCGCTTATTCACCTGTTTATAAGGCTCAGGAATTCGGGCCCTGTGTGAATGGTGCCACGGGAGGAGAGACCGGCAGGAAGAAGCCGAGACCTTCGGTGGCGCTGGCAGTAGTCATCGTCTTCTCGGCGTTGATTGCGATCGGGACGTTTCTTTCGATCAAGCTTCCGCTGGGACCCCTGGGCGAAATCACGTGGTCCCCGCCGATCTACATGGCCCTCGCCGTCCTCGCAGGGCCGCTGGTTGGGGCCGAAGCTACCGCGGTCGGCTCATTCATCGGCGAATCGCTGAACGTAGTGTGGTTCGGCTGGCCCCCCATCTACGCCCCCGGAATGGTCTGGGCAAGGGCCCCCGAAGCCCTGATCATTGGGTGGGCGAGGAAGAAGGGCACCAAGACACTGGTCGCCTCGATGGTCCTCGCGACTGTCTTCGAGACGCTGGCGTTCTTCTTCCCCGACTGGCTCTTCTACACCTACGGCGTCTTCGGGTACGGAAGCCCCGTCAGCGTCAGCAAGGGGTTCGTTACGGCCTTGCCTGACTTCCTCACTCTGTTCGACCTGGTGTTCATCCCCGTGGCCTTCATTCTTATCCGAGCTGCGCGTCCGTCATTCAAGAGGCTCGGGTTCGACTAGGGGGCTGAGTCAACTGTCGGTCATGGGGAAGGCGGGCCCCGGATTCATGAAGGAAGTCGTCTATGCTAGCCTCGGCAAGAAGTCCAGGAAGCTCGTGATCGGGCCAAGGAAGGGTTCGGACAACGCAGTCATCACGATCGGCGGGGGCAGAATCATGATCCTGACAGTCGACCCGGTTTCCATCATCCCGTCGCTCGGGATGAAGATGTCAGCCTGGCTTAGCGTCCACCTAATCGCGTCGGACTACACCACGTCGGGCTTGAGGCCCGAGTACGCTACCTTCAGCTTCAACTTCCCACCGGAACTGAGCGACGCCGACCGCGAAGAATATGTCCGGTCGACGGGGAAGGAGTGTGGCAGGCTGGGGATCACAATAGCGGCCGGGCACACGGGGAGCTACCCTGGGGCCGGTTTCACTGTAGTCGGAGCAGGCTCGATGTTCGGATTCGGGCGCAGAAGAGGTTTCGTCGACCCTTCGATGGCGAGGCCCGGCGACGTGATTCTGATGACCAAGCAGGCGGGCATCGAGGCGACCGCCTCGCTGGCACTCTCGTTTCCGCGACACCTGGAAAAGGCCGTGGGCCGTCACCTTACGTCGAGCGCGAAAGAGCTGATTAGTTCGTGTTCGACGGTGGCCGACGCCCTCACTGCTGCAAGAATCGGTCTGGGTCTCGGCGGGATAACCTCGATGCACGACGCGACCGAAGGAGGCGTCCATGGAGGCCTCGAGGAGATGGCATCCGCGTCGGGGACCGCATTCCGTGTGGACGAGGACAAGATCTGCGTTTCAGAGGAGGTGGGCGCGGTTTGTGGAGCATTCGGCCTCGACCCCCTCGGTTCGGTTAGCGAAGGAACGCTTCTTGTGACGTGCAATCCGAAAAGGCTTGACGATCTAATGCAGGAATTCGACGGGTCAGGAATACCGATCCGGGAAATCGGGTCTGTCAGAGCTGGCACGGGGCTCTGGGCGGTCCAGGGCGGCGGACGCCCGAAGAGAATCAAGACAGGCGCGGACAGATATTGGGCCGCCTACAGGGACGCGGTAGGCGCAGGCTTGAGGTAGTCGAAACGAGTTGGGTCCATCAATTCATCAAGACATCCTCGGTCACGACGAACTGGAGTCTCGAAACCATCCCACGGGTTCCGACTGAGTGCGAAACGGGTCCGCTGGGATCCTCGAGCGGGGCCCAAATGACCCCACGTCTCGTTTATCACGACGCGGAAGGAAGCGGGAGGTCAGGCCATGTCGACCACTGAGCGGGCGGCTCGCGTCCTGAAGTCGCTGAAGGACGAGGAGTGGAGGACGTTGGCCGGGTTGGAGGAGGCAGCTACTGGGCACGGGACGGCCGACATCGGCAGGCTTGCGAGGATGAGCCGGCTACCTCATGAGCGAGTGCGGTTCGCGGTCGGACAGCTCGAGAAGAGAGAGTTGGTGAGTCGGCGGGAGTCCGGATATGCACTGACGAAGGAAGCGGTCGAGGCCATGGCACTCAGGGACTACGTGAAGAGGGATCTGATCTTCGCTCTGGGTGCGGTCATCGCGAAGGGCAAGGAGTCTGACGTCTATGAGACACTAACTGAGGAGGGTTCGCCTCTCGCCCTGAAGTTCTACAAGCTCGGAAGGACGAGCTTCACCAGGGTGAGGAAGAAGAGGTTCAGAGAGGGGGCCGAGATGCGTAGCTGGATGACGGCCAACTACGAGGCCGCCAAGAGGGAGTACACGGCGCTGAAGAAGCTCGAGGGCCTGTCTCCGGTCTTCCCCAAGGCGGTTGCCTTCAACAGGAGCACTGTGCTGTTGGAGGAGCTGTCGGGGGTCAGGCTCTCGCAGAGACCAGAACTCGAGGACCCTGAGGCGGCAGCACGCACGGTCGTCGAATCGATCAGGGAGGCATTCCTTAAGGCCGGGCTGGTCAACGCCGACCTAAGCGAGTACAACATCCTCACCACTGGAGCTGCGCTGTGGCTGATAGACTGGCCTCAGGCGGTCGGAGTGAATCATCCCAACTGCAGAGAGTTGCTCGAGCACGACGTGACAGCCGTCGCCAGGTTCTTCAGGAAGGCCTACGGGGTCAAACTGGACGAGCACAAAGCGCTCCTCTTCGCGACTGGCGAGGAAGAGACCCTGGAATAGAACGACCCCCCGAGGATCAGCCTCGTAACTTTGCTGGTCTCTAGAACCGAGTCTCCCCTACATGGAGGGACCGCCGTACCGTGAAAGGAATTCCCTAGAGACGATCCTCTATCCTGATGTAGAGGACATTGTTGCCCCTGATTACGACCTTCCCGTAGTTGGCCTTCTTCGTGCCGTTCTCCGACTCCTCTGCGTCCGTAAGGATGACATTCATGTACGAGTCGACGTTGGACATCTTACCTCTGTACTCGAGTTCATTCTTGAGCCTGACCGAAACCTGCTTGCTGGTCGCCTTCTGAAGCACGCTCAGTGGGCGCTTGGCCTGGGGAGGGGGTTGAGAATTCATCCGGACTTATTCTCAGGGCCCCGTGTCAGAGTTAAAAAGACATCGGTATCGAAACGAAAGCGTAGACAGGTCGTTGGAGGGTAAATGGCTCCAGAATTGACGGGGACGGATGTGCTGAAGAAGACAGCCTCTCTTCCGATATTCAGCTCAGGGTCAGTCGCCCTCGACGGACTCCTCGAGGGCGGTTACCGAGGGGGTCGCGTGGTCGAACTTCACGGAAGAAGCAACACAGGAAAGACGCAGTTGGCCATGCAGGCAGTCCTCTGTGCCGCACACAGGGCCAAAAAGGCGCTCTTCATCGACACTGAAGGCACCTTCAGACCTGAAAGGATCATAGGGATGGCGGAGGCTAGAGGATGGAACTCGGTTGGCATCCTCGAGAGAATTGTGTATCTGAGGACCGATTCGTTCGTCGAGCAGATGGAGGCCGTTGCCAACATGAACGCAAGGGAGGCAACTGCAGCCTGTTCGCTGGTCGTGGTTGACACGCTGACCAGGAATTTCACGATTGGGTTGCCAGGAAGGTCGAATCTCGCCGAGAGGCAGGGGACCCTCGACGTGTATCTGAGCGAGACTGCAAGGGACGCCTACCTCAGCGGGAGAGCTTACCTCCTGACCAACCGAGTGACATACGGACCATCGCACGACGTTGCAATCGGAGGCAGAACAGTCGAGCAGATGGTCCACGCGTCGATTCTGCTCGAGAGGGAAGGAGGCTCCGTAAGGGCGACCAGGCTGTCCACAGGCCAGAGCGTGCTGGCCCCCATGAGCAAGGCAGGTCTGGACTAGATCAGACCCGACGCCCCGGCGGATCTTTACGGCCCCGTGGTCGTTCCTGCAATTGCTCCTCAGCAGGATTTGGCAATCGGTGAGAATTCAGTCGGCTGATTTGCTCAAAGAAGAGTAGTACGCGCATCTTCTGTTTCTGAGCATCTCAGGATTGTGTCACTAGAAATGGGGAGGCTCTCGTCACCATAGCGCCCGCGCTTATAGCGAGACCACGGAGACTGTGTTGTCATAGGCATTAGCAACGTACAATGTGTTTGTCCTTGTGTTGACGTCCAAGGCGGAAGAGCCAACTCCGACGGTGATGTTCGCGATGACCTGGTTCGTCCTCCCGTTGATGACGGAGATTTCGTTGTCATAGGCATCAACAACATAAATCCTGTGCGTGCGCGAGAAGTTTAGGGCTGCGGGGCGCCAAGCCCGCTCGGGTTTGAACCCGCTACACCGTTGCCCTTGCAGATGTCGCGCTTGTAGGTGTTCGCCGTCCCTTTTGTGCCTGAACCTCCTGAGGCATCGTCGTAGCCATACCGCGTATTGCTCTTCGCGGTGTTTCCGCGCAGAATGTTGCCCACGGATGAGCCGTCAAGGGAGAAGCCGTAGCCATTCTGGTTCGCCGTGTTCTCGATGAGTTTGTTGCTGGATGAGCTACTAAGACCGAAGCCTTCGTAGTTGTTGTCCGCCGTGTTTCCTGTGATTCTGTTGGAGGAGCTGGCGATCAAGAAGCCCTGGTAGTTGCCGTTCGCCGTATTCTCGGCGAGTGTGTTGTTGGGAGAACCTGTAAGCTCGAAGCCATCTTCGTCGTTGTACGCCGTGTTCCCAGTGATCTTGCTGGATGAGCCGAAGAGATAGAAGCCATTCCAGTCGTTGTCCGCCGTGTTCCCTGTGATTCTGTTGGACGAGCCGCCAAGGTCAAAGCCCTGGTAATTGCTGTTCGCCGTGTTCCCGATGAGTTTGTTGGATGAACCTACAAGTTCGAAGCCATTGCCGGTGTTGTTGTCCGCCGTGTTCTTGGCGAAAGCGTTGCTGTCAGAGTATTGGATGAAGAAGCCATCCTCAATGTTCTTGTTTGCTGTGTTCCCGATGAGTCTGTTGCCCGATGAGCCGTCGAGGTAGAAGCCGTAGCCATTCTTGGTCGCCGTGTTCCCAGTGAGTTTGTTGCCGGATGAGCCGTCGAGGTAGAAGCCATTCCAGTTGCTGTACGCCGTGTTCTTGGTGAGAGCGTTGTTGCCGGATGAGCTGCCAAGGCAGAAGCCGTAACCTGTGTAATGGCCACTTGAAATGACGCCGCTGGCGTACACAGTGTTTCCCATCAGGGTGTTGCCTGAAGAACCGTTGAGCAGGAAGCCGTAGGAGAATCCCGTAACAATGCAATTCTTGACCGTGACTTCGGTTATCCCGGTGAGATCGATTCCTGAGTCTGTGTTTGTGCTTGTGCCGTTTATCGCGTACCCAGCACAGTTGAGGGTCATGTGGCTGGCTCCTATGATGAGCCCATCCCCTGAGCAAGGGCCGATGTCGCCAGTCAGAATTACAGTCGTGCCCGCCGGTTCGGTGATTGTGGCCCCGCACGCTGGTTGCACGGGTGGCAAGTGATGGGCTTTTGCGAAGATAGGTGGAGGCGAGAAGGCGAGCGCAGAACCCAGAACAATAAAGAGAAGCAGGACAGCGAGCGAAACCTTCGTGGAACCTCTGAACTTCAAGGCCGAATGCCTCCAGTTGGGATCTGCGTTATTTATTCATTAGAGCGAGCTCCGGCTTATTCACGTCCTTCTGTCCATCTCCGCTCAGCCCTCTCCCCCATGAGCCCGTTCACGACCGCGCCGACTTGAATCACCTGCCCGAATTCCATCGTCGATTGGGACATTCCGAGTTCTGTTCTCGGCACGACCCTGGTATTGGAAGAGCAAGTCGTGGTCACTGCAAGGCTGGGCTGGCCAGGAAGACAGGCGACTACGAGTCGTGGTGAGATTTGAACCACCGATCCTGATGGTGTTGGAAACCAGTGGCATCATGCAAGCGTGAGAACCCTAACACTGTGGAGTAAAGCTCGCTTAGGCAGAGCCTCCGAGTACACTTCTGTCATCAAAAGTAATCGCTTATTACACACCACCATCTCTACCCAGACGAGGGAGAAAAGGAGACTACCTGTAGTCGCGTAGCTGTCCATGGCCTCGGGACGCATGAGGTCATGGGCTTCCTCTTTTTGGACTGAACTCAGGGACGGCTGCATTTCGTATGGTTCCTCTTGTCTGGGACTCGCTATGAGAATTGCGCGCAGGATCGAAGAGAGCCAGTTGGTTTGCTCAACCTATCTTCTCCAATTTGTATAATGTATTGCTAGCAATGCTCTAAGGAAGATTAAATACGGTGTGACAGTCGTGCTGACGAGTAAGACTGTGCACGAAGGTGTTTCGTCGGTCCTGGAGCTTCTCAGGAACTCCGACTTGGAGGGCGCGAAGAGGATGCTCGACGCTCTCTCACCAGAAGTCAAGAGCGAAAGAGAAAGAGGTGGTCTGTTTGCAGCAACCGGAATCTATGCCAGCATGTCGAAGGGCAAGGAAGGGACACTCCAGTCGTGGGCTCAGGACAGGATAGTCAGGGCCGCGAGATCCATAGAGTCGAGCCAGATGGCCGACGACTTCGACAGAGGATACGCCGAGACCCTGTTGGACTACACGAAGCTCATGCAGGGAGTAGCGTAAAGAGCAGAATCCACGTAAACAGGAAAGCCAGAACGTAACTCCCTATTCCTGTGCTGTAGATCTTCGAGAGGTTTTCACGCGCCAGATCCTTGAACCAGACGTACCGCGCGACGTAGTAGGACGCGAGATAGAAGATTACCCCAATCAACAACCCGTCGACGTAGTCGCCAGGCGCGAAGACTCGGTCTGCAGCCAGCCCCCCGAGCACGCCCAAGCCGATTCTCAGCCAATATAGCTTATCAAATGGCAGCGGGGCCGTAACCTTTGTGACAGAACTCGCGGGCTTTGAGGTCTTGGCGCTCATCAAGGAGATTAGTTCGGCGCTGCGAGGCACCTACGTTAATAACATTTACACGCTGGGAGACGCCCAGCTGTTTCGTTTCAGGAAGCCAGGAGGCGAAGATGTCTGGCTGGTCGCCTCGCCTAGCCTCGGTGTCTGGATCTCGGAAAGGCTATCCGAGAGAGCCGAAACGGCAGACTTCACTTCGAAGCTGAGGGGAGAGCTGGAAAGGAGGCGCTTTGCTGGGGCGTCCCAAGTTGACCTGGACCGTGTCTTCGAACTGACCTTCGGAGAAGGCGAATCGTGCAGGAGACTGATAGTCGAGCTGATGCCTCCAGGAAACATCATCCTCACTGATGGGAGCGGGAGGATCCTGCTGTTGAAGGACGAGGTCAAGTCGGCGTCACGGAGGCTCGTCCGAGGAGGAGCCTATTCCGCGCCGGCACAGAGGAGGCTGAGCCCCTCGACAGTCTGGCCGAAGGATGTGCTCGAGATGGTGAAGGCGGAGAAGACCGTCGGTAGGGCAATCGGGAAGCACGTGTCACTGCCTAGGAAGTACGTCGCCGAAGCCCTGGCAAGACTCTCTCTCGACGAAGAGGCGGCCAGCTCGCAGCTCGATGGAAGAGAGACAGAGGTCGCGGGGGTGCTCAGAGAGATGCTGGAGGAAGCGCAAGAGAGACCCCACCCTTGTGTCTGCGAGACGGAGTACGGAGACGAGATCTTCGTGGTCTCTCCTAGGAGGCTGAAGGTGAAGAAGGAGTCGCAGACGGTCTCAGCCCTCTGCGATGAAATCCTCCTGCAAGAGGTGATCGAAGGGGCCGCCCCGATTGACAAACGAGAAGACAAGGAGCGCCGGGAACTCGAGGCAACAATATCGAACTTGAGGTCGGAGGAGACATCTCTGCTTCGCGAGGCGTCGAGGCTCCGTTCTCTCGCTGCTGACGCGGCCCGGGCTGCTTCGACCGCCGAAGCCAAGGAATTCGTACTCAATGGAGGGCTGAAGCCGAGAGTTGGCCCGACCTCCCCAGCCGCGGCATCTTCGCTCCTCTACGACGCAGCGAAGGAGGCAGAGGACAGGGTTGCGGACGTCAGGGAGACTGTGGCCCGCCTCTCCAGGAGGATTCCCAAGGTCAAAGCCGAGGGAAGGCATGCGACCAAGAGGCTCGTGCGGAGGAAACAGGAATGGTACGAGAAGTTCAGATGGTTCTTTACCAGTGAGGGAAGGCTTGCGATCGGAGGGAGAGACGCCCATTCAAACGCGCTGCTCGTTAGGAGGCATCTCCAGGACGAAGACGTGGTGTACCACGCGGACCTCTTCGGCTCCCCTTTCTTTGTGCTCAAGGGGGGGAAACAGCAAACAGAAACTGAGGTAGGCGAAATGGCACAGACCACGGTCGCCTTCAGCAGTGCCTGGAAGACGGGGCTGGGTTCGGCGGACGCGTACTGGGTCAATAGCGACCAGGTGTCCGCTTCGGCCCCGAGTGGCGAGTTCCTGCCCAGAGGCAGCTTTCTCATTAAGGGGAAGAAGAACTTCGTTCAGCACAACCTGGTTGAGCTAGCGATTGGCCTCGACCGGGAGGGCAGGGTCGTGTCCGGGCCCGAGAGCGCCATCAAGACCGTGGCAGGGACATATGTTGTTCTCAGGCCACAGAAGGAAAAGAGTTCAGACACTGCGAAGAGGATCCTGAGGGACCTGGAAGGCCCCGCGGATGAAGCTCAAGCGCGAGTTTCTGTAGACGAGGTACTGAGGATGCTCCCCACAGGCGGGGGCAAGGTGCTGCGAAAGCGCTCTTCACTCACAAGGTCATCCGAACCCAGAAACGCGTAAAAGAGAACCAGAAGTCGGACTGCCCGCATGGCGGTTCCTGTCTCCAGGGAACTACTGATGCCGCCCTACGCGTACGATGTGATGTACTGCCTCTTCCTCGTGAGCGGAGTGGTCATGCTCCATGGCCTCTATCGCCACCTGAAGAGGTACGGAATCGGGCTGAGGGAGTTCTTCAGGCTGGTCCTCACCGACTTCCGCACCAAGGTCAAGAGGTTCCTGAAGTTCGGCGTAGGGCAGCGGAAGGTCGTCAACGAGGAGTCGGGGGGGATAATGCACGGGACCCTCTTCTTCGGGTTCCTCATGCTCCTGGCATACACGACCCTGATCTTCATCCAGGACGACTTCCTTCTGAAGCTCTTCGGCATCACCTACCTTCAGGGCAACCTGTACCTGGCCCTCGAGTTCCTGGGGGACGTCCTGGGCACCGCGTTCGTGGTGGGGCTGCTGATTGCGGTCTACCGGAGGTACGTGATGCGCCTTGACAGGCTTGAGACGACCTGGGACGACGGTTTCGTCCTCGGGATGCTGATCTGGATAGGAGTCTCGGGGTTCCTCCTGGAAGCGCTCCGGTTCGTGTGCTCTGGCCAATACGCGTGCGGTCCGACCGACGTCCAGAACTTCTGGCCATGGGCATCCTTCTCGCCTGTGGGCGGAGCTCTCGGCAGGCTGCTCGGAATGACCGGGCTCCAGGCGGTGGGGGCGTGGCAGCTGTACCAGGGATTCTGGTGGCTGCACATGTGCTCCGTGATGTTCCTCATTGCCGCCGTCCCGTACACTAAGCTGGTCCACGTCTTCACGTCCGGGGCAAACGTGGCGATGGCTCCGGTCAAGCCCATGGGGAGGCTCAGCACGCCTTTCAACCTGCAGAAGATGCTGGAAACCGGCCAAATGGAGACCCCTCCCAACTTCAGGAAGACGTCAGACTTCACTCCCCTGCAGCTGCTCGCTCTGGACGCCTGCACGAACTGCGGGAGGTGTCAGGCAGCCTGTCCCGCCTACGCGAGCGGGCGCGATCTCTCGCCCAGGCTCGTGGTCCAGGACCTGTCTCAGGAGATGCGCGTGGGAGACGGAGGGGACGTGCTCTCAAAGGGCGTGGTCAGGGAGACCGAGCTGTGGGCCTGCACCATGTGCAACGCCTGCGTCGCAGAGTGCCCCGTGTTCATCGATCAGGTAGGGTACATCACCGAGTTCCGCAGGACGCTCGTGAGCGAAAGCAAGCTGGACCCGAAGAAGAAGGCTTTCCTCGAGAACGTCGGGCGCAACGGGAATCCCTTCGGACTCTCCGCGTCAGACAGGCAGACCTGGCTCGCCGACCTGGGCGTTCCGACTCTGGCACAAAAGCCCGGCGCGGAATACCTCTACTGGGTCGGGTGCCAGTCTAGCTACGACCCCAGAGGACGGGGCGTGGCGAAGGCGATGGTAAAGATCATGAAGACGGCCAAGGTGGACTTCGCAGTCCTGGGAAGCGAGGAGGCCTGCACCGGGGAACCGGTTCGCAGGATGGGCGAGGAGGGAAGGTTCCAGGAGCTCGTGATGCGCAACGTGGAGACCTTCAACAAGTACTCCGTGAAGAAGGTGATCGTCCACTGCGCCCACTGTTTCAACACGTTCAGGAACGAGTACCCGGAGTTCGGCGCCAATTTCGAGGTCATCCACCACTCTCAACTGATTGCCCAGCTGATAAGCGAAGGAAGGCTGAGGCCTGGCAAATTCGAGGGGGAAGTGACGTACCACGACCCGTGCAACCTCGGCAGGATGAACGGCGTCTTTGACGCCCCACGAGAGGCCCTCGAGTCCCTTAAGGGACTCGAACTGGCGGAAATGAAGAGGTCAAAAATGGCGGGTTTCTGTTGTGGGGGAGGTGGGGCCAACATGTGGTACGAGGTACCCGAAAAGAAGAAGGTGGGATTGATACGGTTAGAGGAGGCAAGAGGGACAGGAGCCAAGACGCTCGTCGTCGCCTGCCCGTTCTGCATCACGATGTTCGACGATGCAGCGAATGCAATCGGGACAGACGGGTTGAGGGTGCGGGACATAGCAGAGATGATCGCCGACTCGCTGGAAACGTAGAGCGAGAACCCAACCTAAGAAGGCATTGGCAGCAGCAGGTTCAGCCAAGAAGTGCGGCCCCTGTACTGGGACCGACTTGGCAAGACTAGGCCGGATGGGCGCGGCCTAGCGGTGCCTCGAGGTTAGGACCTTCTGTATGGCGGGCACTACCTGGTAGAGATCGCCCACTATGCCATAGTCCGCGGCTTGAAAAATCGGAGCATCCTTGTCTGTGTTGATTGCGGCTATCAGCTTGGAGTCCTTGATGCCTGCCACGTGCTGCAGCTGACCGGAGATTCCGACCGCGAGGTACAGCTCTGGCTTCACATTGACCCCAGTCAGGCCGATGTGGCACTCCTCGGGAAGCCACCCTAGGTCTGAGGCGAGGGGCCTTGAGCAGCCGAGCGCACCCCCGAGAGCCTTGGCTAGTGCCCCCACCATCTCCAAGTCTTCCTTCTTCTTCACACCGCGTCCCGCTGAAACTATCACTTTGGCCGCCCGGAGGTCCACGGTGCTCGCCTCCTTCTTTGTCAAGGCCACAATCTTTGAACTTCTTGCGACCGTCCCCACTTCCTTTTCGAGGACCACACCACCCGATCCGCTGAAAGCAGGGTAGGCGCCAACCTTGATTGCGGCCACGCAGGGGAAGGGGCAGCTCAGTTTCGTCATAACCTTCCCAGCGTACTCACTACGTTCGCCGACCAGCATCTCGCGGTCAGCGGAGACCTTGGAGAGGTCCGGGAGGCAACCATTGCCCAACTTCACGGCCAGCCTGGATGCCACCTCTTTCCCGTTCCTCGTAGCGCCCACAAATATGACGGCGGGTTTCGCCTCCTTTGCTGCGAGATAGAGCGCCTCCGCTGCCATCTCAGGAGATTCGTCGGTGAGGCCCGGCCCCAGGAGGACGAGCTTCTTGCCCGGCGAGGAGACAGAGCTCCTCACCCTACCGACTTCGACGACCACCGCTTGGCCCGAGCAAGCGACTGCGGCCTCCTTCGCTGCAGACACGGTCTCGTTCGCGACCCCAACGGATTCAGAAAAAGCCCAGACTTCGCTCACTTCGGTATCACTCCCTCAGATGCGAACGCATCGACCAGCTTGGAGGCCGCCTCGTCAGGGGAGCCTTCGAAGACGACACGCTTCCTGTTCATAGCCTGCGCGGTCATCGAAACTATCCGGACAGAAGCCTGAACGTCGCCGACGCCCAGCTGTTGGCGGGTAAGCTCCTCTACAGGTTTCTTGGAAGCCTGCATTATCTGGATCAGAGTGGGATACCGAGGTTCGTTTATCTCACTCACCACCGACACGGCAGAAGGCAGGGACGACTCGACCGATTCCAGACTCTCTTCGAGCGACCGCTCGGCTCTGACAGTCTGGGCTGCCACTTCGAGCTTTCTCACATACCCGATGTAGGGGATTCCCAGCCGCTCCGCGAGCATAGGCGGGACAAGCCCTGTGTAAGTGTCCGACGAACCCTCGGAGCAGATGACCAGATCGAATGGGCCGGTCCTAGTGATCGCGGCAGCGAGCAGCTCGGATGTTCTTGAAGGGTCCAGAGTCCCTGGGTCTGCCAAGACGTGAACGCCCCTGTCCGCCCCCATCGCGAGTGCCTCCTTCAGGGACTTCCTTGCCTCGGCCTTTCCGACGGTTATCGCAACAACCTCTCCCCCGAGCGCGGTCCTGAGGCGCAGAGCCTCCTCGACCGCGTTCTTATCGAAGGTCCCCATCCTCGCCAGGGCGCCCTCCAGCTGAGGCTTGCCGCTGGAGTCGATTTTGAGCTCGCTCTCGTCGACCGCATGCTTCACGCAGACAGCGAACCTCATAGCGTTCTCGCCAGTTCCCGACTCGCGACGAGGAGTCTCAGAACTTCCGATGTGCCCTCGCCTATCGTGAGTAGGCGTGCGTCCCTCCAGTGCCTGTGGAGCTCGTCGGTCGTGTAGCCGTACCCACCGTATACCTGGATAGCCGAGTCGCAAACCCTTAGCGACATTTCAGTCGCGAAGACCTTTGCCTGTGCGGCCTCGGAAGAGTAGTCCGCCCCCAATTCCTTGAGACGGGAAGCGTAGAAGTAAAGGAGCCTCCCGGCGTTTATGCCGGTCTTCATGTCTGCAATCTTCTCTCGGGTCAACTGGAACTCAGAGATCGGCCGACCAAAGGCATTCCTCTGTTTACTGTAACCCAGCGTCTTCTCGTAGGCGAGCCTAGATATCCCAACGTTGAGGGCGGCCACGATTATCCTGGCCCCATGCAGAATCTGAGTCGCGTAGTCAATCCCGTGCCCTTCGACCCCAATGAGGTTCTCCCTGGGGACGTGGCAGTCCTCGAAAGCGACCTCCGAGGTCCTGGAGCCCTTCATCCCAAGTTTCTTCATATCTGCTCCGAACTTCATTCCTGGGTTCGGGGCTTCCACGAGGAGGCAGGATGGCCCCTTCTCGGTGCGGGCGAATGCCATGTAGAGATCGGCCTCTCCCGCGTTTGTGATGAACGTCTTCGAGCCGTTGATGACGTACTCGTCGTTCAATAGTTTCGCCGTAGTCCTGACGTTCCTTGCGTCTGAACCCGAAGCCGGTTCAGTCAGGCTGAACGACGCAAGCTTCCTTCCGGACGCGAGCAAAGGGAGGTAACGGGACTTCTGCTCATCGCTGGCGAACCTGAAGATACCTTCTGCGACCGCGTTGTGGATCTCCACGCTTAGCGCAATCGACGCGTCGGCAGCACCGAGAAGCTCTATGGCGTTTGCGTAGACTGAGAAGGGGAGACCGAGCCCGCCGTATTCCGGCGGGTACGGTATCTGACAGATCCCGTTCTCGAGCAAGCGCCTTCGAAAAGGCGCGATTGATTCCTGGCCGAGGTCGAACTTTGGAGAAAGTGGCATGATCTCTTTCTCCATAAACCCACCCAGCGAGGCAAGGATTTCCGAATACTCATCGTGATTCGACGGATAGAAGGTCTCCAGCAGGACCTTGTGCTCGGCGTTGAACAAGGGCAAGGGGAGAGCCATCGCTGCGTCCCTTGCGAGACGCATTTAACGGTTCTCGTGAGATATCAAGCCCAAATCGCCAAGAGACTGACTGTGGCGTTGTTGAAGGGAGATGGGCTTCTTCAAGCAAACGAATAATATCGCCTCTCCGGGAGGGACGACGCCGTGACAGACAGGGTCGGCATCATAGGTGTAGGCTACGAGGGATTCCGGCCCGCGATTACAGACCTGTCGGCCAGGGAACTGATGTACCAAGCTGCCTCGAAGGCGTACGGAGATGCCCAGATAGACCCGAGGAAAGAGATTGGCTCGTTCATCTGCTGCACAGAGGATCTTTGGGAGGGCTGGAGCATCGCCGACGAAATGGTTCCCGACCAGGTGGGAGGGGCGAGGAGGCCTGTTTGCACTGTCCCGGCCGACGGGATAATCGGCATCGGGCACGCAGTGATGCACATCCGATCAGGGATCGCAGAAGTCGTTTCCGTAGAAGCTCACAGCAAGGTAGCGGACGTCCTCGAAAAGGCTCGCGTTGAGAACCTGGCGCTCGACCCTCAATTCCATAGGGTCACAGGGGTCAACGGGGACATTCTTGCGGGCCTCGAGATGAGTGCATTCATGAAGAGTACAGGCCTGGGAAGAGACGACTTGAGCCTGGCCGTGAAGACCGAGAAAGAGAAGGCGACGATGAACACCAGGGCAAGCTATGGGACCAGGTTGGAGCTTTCTGAAATCGGGGAGGCTGAGGTCATTGCGGCGCCGCTGAGGAGGTACGACAGGTCAGATTACGCGGAGGCCGGGATAGTACTAGTGCTCGCTTCCGAGCGTTGGATAAGGAGAAACAAGAAGGAAGCCGTGTTCATCGACGGGTTGGCCTGGCGCTCGTCGACGCCCTGGTTCGAGGGAGGCGGGACGGAGTTTGCGAAGTACGCGAGGGATTCTTACGAATCGGTGAAGAAGCAAGCCGGATTCAGGAATGTCGACGCGTTCGACATCCTCGAGGTGGACGATACCTACTCATACAAGCTGGTGCAGCACCTGATATCTCTCGGCATCAGCAGGTCGTCTGCCATGAAGATGTTAGAGGAGAGAACCCGCAGGCTCAACCCCAGCGGAGGGTCCTTAGGCACGGGGTACCTGATCGAGGCGAACGGCTCGCACAAGGTGCTCGAGTGCGTGTTGCAGATGAGAGGACAGGCGGGCGGCAACCAAGTCAAGAGAGCGAAGAAGGCTCTGGCGGTGTCTTGGCGCGGAAACCCCACAGCAACGGGAGCAGCGATCGCGCTGTCGATGGTGAACTGACAAGATGAAGAGAGTAGCAGTCATAGGGGCCGGGATGACGAAGTTCAGACGGAGGATGTTGGAGACTGGCAGGGAGCTCTCTTTCGAAGCGAGCAGGATGGCCCTCGATTCAGCCGGGATGGAGATCAAGGATGTGGAGTCCGTCGTCCTGGGTACAGCCCCAGACGCCTTCGACGGGATTCACATGAAGGGAGAGTACCTCATGGACGGAGCCGGAGGGACGAACAAGCCGTACAGCAGGGTGTACGTGGGCGGCGGGACCGGTGTCTTCGTGCCGGCGGCCGGCTGGTGGCATGTCGCATCAGGACTCTTCGACACCTGTCTTGTCGTGGGAGAAGAGAAGATGTCCCCGCTCCATCCTCATCCGCAGTACGCATTCTGGAGCATTTTCGACCACACCATTGAGAGACCCCTTGGGGTGACGCTTCTGTGGATCTTCGCGCTCGAGATGAGGCGCTACATGGCGATTCACAAGGTCACAGAGGAGGACATAGCGCTCGTGTCCGTGAAGAACAAGGGCAACGCGATGGACCATCCGTGCGCCCAGCTGCCCGCCAGAATCACTGTAGACGACGTAATGAAGAGTGAGCCAATCTGCCTGCCCGTGAAGAGGCTCGACGTCTCACCCTCATCGGACGGAGCTGCGGCGCTTATGCTCGTATCCGAGGATGTGGCGCGGAAGTACACAGACGACCCGGTCTGGATCGACGGTGTCGGATGGAACGTCGACTCGCAGTACTGGACGAACAGGGACCTGTACTACCCGAGCTACGTGGAGACTGCGGCAAGGATGGCGTACAGGATGGCCAAGATAGACAACCCCAGAAAGCAGATTGACTTCGCCGAAGTCTACGACCCCTTTGACTACAAGGAGCTTCATCACATGGAAGGGCTTCTTCTCGCAGGCAAAGGTGAGGCGCCCAAACTGACGCGTGAGGGCGTCACTCAGAGGAACGGCGACCTCCCAATCAACCCTTCAGGAGGGCTCCTCGGCGTCGGGAACCCAATCGCGGCCTCGGGGATGATGAAGTCCTGCGAGCTCTTCTGGCAGCTCAGAGGCGAAGCAGGGAAGAGGCAGGTGAAGAAGGAGGTCAACAGGGGGCTCGCCCAGGCCTGGGGCGACCTGATGCAGGTCGGCACCGTAATCACGATGAAGAGGTAGCCGGCTCATGGCTTCCCAGAAGCACCCCGTCCCGCTCTGGGAGCCCGATGCAGACTGGAAGAGACGAGCCAACATCACGCGCTTCGTGGATTCTTACTTCGAAGGCAAGTCCGTCGGAGAGGCTGCCTACGAAGACGTATGGAAATGGTCGGTGGAGAACCTCGGCCAGTTCTGGGAGGCAGTTTGGGATTCCGGCGGCGTCCTATCGGGTTCGGAGCATGTCAGTGCGCTGTCCGACAGCCGGATGCCCGGAGCGAAGTGGTTCGAAGGGGCGACGCTGAACTATGCCGAACACGCGCTCAGGACCAACATCTCTGCCGGACCCGCAATCGTCCACGTCGATGAAGCGGGAGTAAGAGGGGAGATCAGTTGGGCCGAGCTCAGGAGGCAGGTGGCGTCAGCAGCGGCGGCTTTGGGCCGGCTCGGCGTCAGGAAGGGCGACAGAGTGGCAGCGTACATCTCCAACGTACCCGAAGGCGTCGTGTCGATGCTGGCGGCCGCGAGTCTCGGCGCAGTCTGGTCCAGCTGCTCACCAGACTTCGGGGCGCCCAGCGTGAAGGACAGGTTCAAGCAGATCCAGCCCAAGGTGCTAGTGGCCTCGACCAGCTACTGGTACGGAGGGAAGAGCTTCGACAGGAGGGAGGCGCTCAGAGACATCGTTGGGTCGCTCCCCACGCTTGAGGCGACGGTGCTGGCCTCCGGTTCCGAGGCACCCGAAGGTCTGAAGAAGACTGTGGATTGGGACGAGATGATCAGGGGGAAGGAGCGGCTGGAGTTCGAGCGAGTGCCGTTCAGCCACCCCCTCTGGATCCTCTACTCGTCGGGGACCACCGGACTGCCGAAGCCGATCGTGCACGGACACGGCGGAATCCTTCTGGAGCACCTGAAGGTCCTCTCGCTCCACAACGACCTGAAGCCCGACGACCGGTTCTTTTGGTTCACGACCACGGGCTGGATGATGTGGAACTACCTCGTCGGGGGACTTCTGCTGGGAACTACGATAGTCCTCTATGACGGGAACCCCTCCTTCCCAGACGCCGACTCGCTCTGGACGCTCGCGGAGAAGAACGGCGTGACCTTCCTCGGCACTAGCGCAGCCCACCTCGGAGCCTGCATGAAGGCTGGAATCGAGCCCCGCAGCACCCACAGGCTCGAGGGGCTCAGGGGAGTCGGGTCAACAGGATCCCCGCTCTCTCCGGAGGCATCAAGGTGGACGTACTCGCACGTCAAGCAGAACCTCTGGCTGGCCTCGATTAGCGGCGGAACTGACGTCTGCACGCCGTTCGTGGGTGGGTGCCCGATTCTCCCAGTGTACGCCGGCGAGATTCAGTGCAGGTGCCTCGGGGCAGACGTGCAGGCGTTCAACGAAGACGGGAAGCCCGTCAAGGGGGAGGTTGGCGAGCTCGTGATCACCAAGCCGATGCCCAGCATGCCTCTGTACCTCTGGGGGGATTCAGACGGGAGCAGGTATCGCGAAAGCTACTTCGAAGCCTTCCCCGGGGTCTGGAGGCATGGCGACTGGATCGAGCTGACAGAACGAGGGACATGCATCATCTACGGGCGTTCCGACGCGACAATCAAGAGGATGGGAGTCCGAATCGGGACGAGCGAGATCTATCGGGTCGTCGAGACAATGCCAGAGCTCGCCGACTGCGTGGCCGTCGATCTCGAGACTCCCGGGGGGCCTCCTCGGCTGTTGCTCTTTGTGGTGACTTCGGGAGGAAAGGAGCTGGACCAAGACCTAATCTCCAAGATCAAGGCGAAGGTGAGGACAGACCTCTCCCCGAGGTACTCGCCCGACGAGGTCATCCAGGTCCCTTCCGTCCCCAGGACCCTTAACGGAAAGAAGCTGGAAGTGCCGATCAAGAAGATCTTCATGGGGGCCGACCCCGCCAAGGCGGTCAGCGTGGGCGCGCTTGCCGACCCGGCGTCACTTCAGTACTACGTAGAGCTCGCGAGACGACTGGGAGTGGTTAGGAAAGTTTGAAATGTGATTGCCGGAGAGGACTGAAGCGAGCATGAGCTCAAAGATCACCGCTTACCCCGGGACCGCTATACACCTCGAGGACCTCGAAGCGGGCAAGTTTCTAGTCACGCACTTCGATACGGTGCTCAGGTACTCCTGGACCTCCGGCGTGGCGATCAGCCGATTCCTTGATGGGCTGAAGGAAGGGGAACTCTGGGCGCGGAAGTGCAACAAGTGCGGTCGGACGATGATACCTCCGCGGATGTACTGCGAGGAGGATTTCGTGCCCACTGACGAATGGGTCAGGGTAAGGGACACAGGGACCGTGAACACGTTCTCGATAAGTTACGTTAACAACGACGCCAGCAGAAGGAAGAAGCCTGTTCTGATCGCTGTGGTCGACATTGACGGAGCGTCCCCCGGGATGGGGATGCTCCACTTTCTGGGCGAAGTGGAGCCCGGGAGGATCGAAGTCGGGATGAAGGTGGAGGCGGTCTGGAAACCGAAGTCGCAGAGGACCGGGGCCATAACCGACATCAGGTACTTCAGGCCGAGGCGATGACGATGTCACTGAAAGAGAGGATAACGAGCGTCGAAAAGCTGAGGTCCTGGACGGACCAGATTCCCTTCCACTATCAGTACACGGCAGGGGTGGCCGGGGAGAAGTTCCTTCGCGGTCTTCGGGAAGGTAGAATCCTTGCCTCCGAATGCACGAATTGCGGGAAGAAGTACATTCCCCCAAAGGTCTACTGTATCGAGTGCTACCGCGAAATCAAACGCTTCAGGCAGGTTGGCCCTGAAGGAGTGGTCGCGGCTCTGACCGAAAGCAGGATTGACTTTGAAGGGAACCGGCTCGCCAAGCCAAAGACCTTCGCGTTCATCGTCTTCAAGGGCGTCACCGGAGGCCTAATTCACTTCGCCACTGGGACCGGACTAGAGATTGGTTCGGAGGTCGTCCCGAAGTTCAGGGCACCGGCGAAGTGCCATGGGACGATCCTTGACATCGAAGGGTTCGTGAAGGCCTAGCTTAGGGCTTGACCGAAGTCAGCCATTTTGAGTAGCGTTTGACCTTCCCGTGGACCGTTCCTTCATACAGTTTCCGGAGTCTCTCGGTCGTCGGGAAGGCGCTGTTCCCGATCTTCCTGCCGTCGACTTCCCGAATCTTGGCGACCCCGACAGCGGTTCCGCTAAAGAAGAGCTCGTCTGCCGTGTAGAGTTCCTCTCTCGTCATGTCGTTCCTGTAGAAACTCATCTTCAGGTCGCGGGCAAACTGTATGACAGTGTCCCTGGTGATTCCTCTCAATATGCCCGAGCTCGCGGGAGGAGTGCTAAGGACCTCGTCCTTGACCCGGAAGATGTTCTCCCCCGGCCCCTCGGCGACCATCCCGTTGCTGTTCAACATTATCGCCTCGTCGTACCCCGCTTTCATCGCCTCCATCTTCGCGAGGCCGGAGTTGGCGTAGTTGGCCGAACACTTGGCCTGTATGGGGAGGGCTCGCGGGTCGACCCTGATCCAGCTCGAAATGGCTGCACGAACGCCTTTGTCTACAGCGTCTTTGCCCAGGTACGGGCCCCACTCCCATGAAGCGATTGCGATGGACATCTTGCTCGTCATCGGGTTCAGCCCCATTTCGCCGTAGGCCGAGTACGCGATCGGTCTGATGTATGACTCTGGGATGCCGTTCCTCCGGATCAGCTCAACGCAGGCGTCGTTCAGCTCCCGCACGGAGTAGTCGATCTTCATCATGTAGATCTTTGCGCTGTTGAGGAACCGCTCCATGTGCTCTCGCAGCCTGAAGATTGCAGGGCCTTCTGGAGTGGAGAAGCACCGTATCCCTTCGAAGACCGCGTAGCCGTAGTGCAGGCCGTGTGTCAGGACGTGTATCTTCGCATCGTCCCAGTCGACGAACCTGTCGTTCATCCAGATCTTGCTTTGGGGCTTCATAGTCAGCAAGTCGCCTCCAAAACTCAAGGTATTTAGGGATACGGCTTCTCAAACTAACGTTCCGTTTATTATCGACGCATGACGACCCCAGCCAGAATGAGGAAACCAGTAATCATCTCTGCCTGCAGGACCGCCACGGGGAAGTTCGGGAAGAGTCTGGTCGGAGTCAGCGCCCCCAAGCTAGGTTCGATCGTTGTCCGGGAGGCCATCCGCAGGGCGAATGCCTCCCCCTCCGAAGTCGAGGAAGTGATAATGGGCAACGTCATCTCCGCCGGACTGGGCCAGAACCCAGCCAGGCAGGCAGCGATAGGTGGAGGGGTACCCTTCGGCGCCGGCGCTGTGACAATCAACAAAGTGTGCGGCTCCGGCCTGAAGGCCGTAATGCTGGCCGCCCAGGCGATCAAGGCCGGGGACGCGGACCTGATCGTGGCTGGCGGGATGGAGAGCATGAGCAACGCACCCCACATCGTCCGAAGCGAACGTTGGGGAGTGAGGCTCGGTGACGCAAGAATCCTCGACGCGATGATCCTTGACGGCCTCTGGGAAGCGTACCACGACTACCACATGGGCATGACCGGTGAGAACGTCGCCAAGCGGTATGGAATCACGAGAAAGGAGGCTGACGAGTTCGCCTACGAAAGCCAGATGAAGGCGGCAAGGGCGCTAAGGGCCAGGCTCTTCGACGAGGAGATCGTGAAGGTAAACACCCAGAGAGAGGACGGCGAAGACACTGAGTTCGACAGCGACGAGTGCGTCAGAGCAGACACTACGATGGAGAAACTAGGAAGGCTGAAGCCTGTCTTCAAGGAGGGAGGCGTCTGCACCGCAGGCAACTCGTCCCAACTGAGCGACGGGGCCTCGGCGGTCGTAGTGGCTTCGGACGAGACTGCGGAGAGGCTGGGACTGAAGCCGCTGGCAGAGATCGTGGCTTACGGAACAGGCGGAATCGAGCCCGCTCGCGTGATGGAGGCGCCCATCCCCACCACCAAGGCTCTGCTGAAGAAGGCCGGGATGACTGTCGCCGACATCGACCTGTTCGAACACAACGAGGCCTACTCTACGGCATCAATCGCCGTCAGGAGAGAACTCGGAATTCCGGACGAGAAGTTCAACATCAACGGCGGAGCAGTAGCACTGGGTCACCCACTAGGCTGCAGCGGAGCCCGAATCCTCACCACACTGATCTACAATCTTAGGAGGAACCAGAAGGACACAGGGCTGGCGACCGCCTGCCTGGGCGGAGGAAACGCTGTCTCAATGATCATTCAAAGGTAGGCTCCCTGAGCGTCCTGCGGAGGACCCTTCCCATCTCTTGAACTGCGGGACGCCCCCCAAGCCCATCTGGGCGGCGAAATACGCGTGACTCTTCAGGTCTATGCTTAAGTATCGTTACGTGCCATTGGAGAACTGACGGCTATGTCAAGCCAGCCCGAACGCTTTCTGATACTCTGCGTCGACAGGGACGACGACCTCGGAGAGAAGACGAAGATTCAGACCCCCGTCGTGGGAAGAGATGCGGCCCTCGCAGCGGCGACGAAGCTCGTCATGGCAGACCCGGAAGAGGCCGACGCCAACACGATCTTCGCGGCTGTCAAGAAATGCGACGAGCTGGCGGCCGAGGGCATAGCGTGTGAGGTGGCACTTGTCTGCGGCGACGCAGCAAGAGGTTTCGACGCCGACAGAAGGATTGGGATGGAAATACAGAGCGTCACAAAGGGTTCCGAGTATACCGGGATCATACTGGTCTCGGACGGCGGGGAGGACGAGAAGGTGATTCCGATCATCCAGAGCATCAAGCCAATCGTCTCAGTACAGAGGGTTACGGTCAAACACAGCCAGAGAGTCGAGGAGACCTATCAGATCCTCGGACGATATCTGAGAATGCTCGTCTTCGACACCCACTACTCAAGATGGGCCCTTGGGGTGCCAGGCCTGATCTTCATCCTCGCGGGGATTCTGATTGTGTCTGGTCATTCCCTCGACGCGGAACTCGCCACCCTACTGATACTCGGAGGGGCGTTCTTCATCAGGGGGTTCAACATAGACAGGGCGGTCGCAGGAGTGCTGCAGAGAGGGCCAACTGGGTACATGAGGCTCTTCTCGATGGTGGCCAGCGTCCTAGTTGTCGTCGTCGCCGTTTTCACGGGTTACGGCTCGATGGTCAGTCAGGCGTGTTCGACGGGCGGTAGCGTGCCGTCCTGTGCTCAGCAGAACGCAGGGCAGTTGATCAGCGGGAGCCTAAACCTTGTATGGGTGGGAATCGCGATCTATGCGACCGGCGCGCTCCTTTCTCACGTTGTCTGGGAGAGCATACGCTGGAGACGGGACGGGTTCGTGCTGGTGATGCTGGCACTATTCTACTTCCCAGTGCGGACCTTCTCGCAGTTCCTAATTGAAGGGACCGCGGAATCGACCGTCCTCCTGATCTCCTACATTTTTGTGAGCCTGGCAGCAATCTTCATTCTGACGACCGCAATATATCCCAGGGTGAGGACCAAGGGCGTCCCTGAAAGAGAATAGCCCATGCTGGATTCAGTACTCCGCGCGGTCGGCGCCTACAGGCTCTACGAAGGGAGGCTCAAGGCGCAGATTGAAACTCAGACGGTCCCTTCCCACATCGGAATCATACTCGATGGAAACAGGAGATGGGCGGCGAACCAGGGTCTCGCGAATGGAATCGGACACGAGGAAGGGGCCAACAGAGCGGAGGAACTCCTGGATTGGTGCCACGAGCTGGGAATCAAGACCATCACGCTCTATGTGCTCTCGACCGAGAACCTTGACAGGACCCCCGAAGAGCTGAGAGAGCTCTTCGTCCTGATTGAGGCCAGGCTCGCGAGGCTCGTTTCGGACGAGAGGATCATCAGATACAAGGTCAGGGTGAGGGCCATCGGAAAGCTCGAGCTCCTGCCGAGCTCGATCCGCGACCTACTCTCGGCGATAGAAGCGAAGACTGCAGAGTTTGTGGACCACTACCTCAACATCGCGGTGGCGTACGGAGGAAGGGCCGAGATTACAGACATGGTAAGGGCTGTCGCCCTAGAAGTGAAAGTGGGCAGGCTTGCGCCTGAGGAGATAACCGAAGAGACGATTGGGAGGAGGCTCTACACATCATACCTCCCGAACCAGGAGCCCGAACTGATAGTTCGAACCTCGGGTGAAGAGAGGATGAGTGGGTTCCTGCTCTGGCAAGGTGCCTACTCAGAACTCGTTTTCATGGACGTTTTCTGGCCAGCCTTTCGCAAGATCGACCTGATGAGGGCAATCAGGACGTATCAGAGAAGAACCAGAAGACGCGGGAAATAGTAACAACCGTTATAACCGCAGAAACGACTAGGTAAGCCGACTTGAAGATAAGCCTCGGTACCATCAAGGACCAGGGAGAGGAGCTGGCAGCGTTCCTTGAGCCAAGGGTGGGAGTCAAGCCGTCGGTCTCGGGCGACGCCCTGGAAATGGAGGATGGTTCAATCAGGGAGGGAGTCAGACCAAGGCACGTCAAGACGTACATCAAGCGATTCATGTACATGAAAGGGGTCAAGAAGAAGTATCGCGTCTTCGTGTCCGGAAAAGAACTTACGATCCAAGAGATAGAACTCAGCGAGGAGGAGGAGAAGGAGGAGAAGAAACGGAAAGAGGAAGCCGCAAAGGCGCCAGGCAAGGAGGAAAGCCCCGAAGAGAAGGAAGAGCCAGTACCCGAGAAGGTGCCAGAAGAGCCGAAGCCAGCGAAGAAAGCCGCCCCGAAGAAGCCGCGCACCAAGAAGAAGACCGATTCAGAGGCTAGCCAGTCCGGGAAGCCTTCGCCTCCTTCGTCTTGACCCTGCGTTTTGCTCTGAGAATCAGCCTCAGGTAGTTCCTGGCCTCACGGAGCTCGCGAAGTGAACTCCTGTAATCGCCCAAAGCGAAGCTCTCCGAGCCCTTCCTGAGATTCCTGAGAGCGAATTGGAGTGCTTGTCTCTCGTCCGGAACGGAATACTGTTTCGCCTTCACAAACCTCCCTGGGTTCTCCTCGTCGATCTCGACCTTGATGAACACCACGCTCTTCTCGACATCGAGGTAGGCTCGCCAGATTGAATGGACCTGCCCTCGTGTCGGTTCACCCGATACCTCTGCAATCAGGGCGACGATTCTGTCCTCTGCATCCTTCAGATCTGCACGAGTCTCGTCACGCCAGCCACGCACGCCCGTACTCCTCCTAGCATTGGTATTTGGGGTAAGATCTGACCTTCTGTCCGTTCAACCTTATAACGGACAGGAGAAGGGCACGCCCAAGTTGCCTAGAAAAGAGGAACAAAGGATCGGCGGCGCCTGTTACGTCGGGCTTGATTCACTCCTCGAACTGGGTAGGCTCTCTTGCTTCCTCGAGCGTGCTCCGTTTCCGCTCTTTGCGTTCAGGCAGGGGCGAGCCACTAGGATCGCGGCTCAGGCAGATCTCTTCATGGGGACGCCTGTTTTCTACTTCTTCGACTCCGAGAAGGTCGACGAGTTCCTCGCATACCGAATTGCCGGCGAAGTCGAGGAGGTCCAGCTGGTCCCAACGGCGAACAACGCATCATACCTGTACGCACCCGTCATCAGGGTCCAAAAGATGCCTGGGCAGCTGGCAGGCATTAAGGAATTCCCGGACAAGTTCATGTCAGTAGAGGTCGAGAACGTCCCGAGCCTAGTGAAGGTCGGGGCGTACAAGACCCTTTTCGAGGAGCCACCGCTTCCTCTGTTCGCGTTCAAGGAGGGTTCGGCTTGGGTGATCGGGACCTTCGCCAGAATAGACGACTACGAAGAGGCGTCTATCTTCTTTTACACGCGAAGTGAAGTCGTTCCAACAGGTTTCGTGAGGTACTCCTACGACAAGATCACGGAGACCGCCTTTGTCAGGAGGGCCGACGAGCCAGGCTACCACTACATCAAGGTCGTCAAGCTGGCCGAGCCGCACCCGCTTGTTCAGTTCTGAGGTTTCGACAGCTTTCCCTTAGCGTCCGACAGGAATCTGTTAGCTTCAGCAAGGAGCATTTTCGTGTTGTCGTATGACGCCCGGGCTACTGCCTCGGAGTATGTGAACCAACGGAAACCCTGATGCTCAAACGAGATCTTCACCTTGTCATCGGTCGTTTCGGCCAGCAGGTAGAACACCTGTTTGTGGATGTTCTTGCCGTCCCGCCTGTAGAAATACTCGATTACCTTCCTGAACCCGGGCAACAAGGTGACTCCCTTCAGTCCGGTCTCCTCTTCCACTTCCCTGATGACCGTCTGGACCTCGGTCTCGCCCTCTTCCATATTGCCCTTCGGGAAGTCCCACCTGCCCGCGTTCAGGAGGAGCAGGTACAGCCTGGTCCCTTTCTTGGGCGTCCTGAATACGACGGCTCCCGCGGATCTTTCTTCCACGACAGCCACTGGAGGGGAGTGATTATTTACAGAACGTGAAGGTGAGCACCATCTTCATGTGAAGAATCGCGCTTCGTGCTAATTCCTTTGTTGGATAACGCGGGAGGCAAGGCAGGCTCATGTCAGGGAGATCGCTCACCCATTCTCCTAGAACATTGACACCCTCATGACTTCTCAGCCCAAACGTTTTAAGACGAACACTTCTTGCCGCATAAATCAAGATTGGCGAAGATCAAGGTCGCAATCGCTGGCGTGGGCAACTGTGCCTCGGCGATTGTTCAGGGTGTTCACTATTACTCGAAGAGGGGTCAGGACGAAGGAGTGACCTACTGGAAGGTTGGGGGATACACCCCGGAAGACATCGAATTCGTCGCTGCTTTCGATGTCTCGGCAAAGAAGGTCGGCAGAGACCTTTCCCAGGCCATCTTCCAGCCGCCCAACAACACGGTCAAGATATGCGACGTTCCCAAGTTGGGTGTTAGGGTAATGAAGGGGCCCCTCCTCGACGGAATAGGGAAGTACCTCAAGGACGTTATTCCCCTTTCGGGTCAGAAGGATTCTGTTATCGCCGAAGAACTGGAAAGGAGTGGTGCCGATATCCTGATCAACTACCTTCCGGTCGGTAGCACTGCCGCCTCGTATCAGTACGCTGAGGCGGCCCTCGAGGCGAAGGTCGCATTTGTGAACGCGATCCCCGTATTCATCGCGTCAGACGAGAAGTGGGCAAGCAGGTTCGCAAAGGCAAAGGTTCCAGTAGCAGGGGACGACGTCATGAGCCAGGTCGGCGCGACCGTGCTTCACAAGACTCTAGTCAAGATGGCCGTAGACAGAGGAGTCAAGGTCGAAGAGACATACCAGCTCAACATCGGCGGGGACACCGACTTCCTGAACATGCTCGAAGAGACCAGGCTGAAGGACAAGAGGGAGAGCAAGACGAGCGCTGTCCGCGCGATGTCGCCATACGCAATACCCACCAGAATCGGGCCGAGCGACTACGTGCCTTTCCTCGACAACGACAAGGTCTGCTACATCTGGCTGAGGGGGACTTACTTCGGCGGCACACCTGTGACGATGGACGTCAAACTCCACGTCGTGGACGCCTATGACAGCGCGGGCGTCATGGTTGACGCCATCCGAGGCGCCAGGATCGCCCTGGACCGGGGAGTGGGAGGTCAGCTGTCAAGCCTCTCTGCTTTCTGCTTCAAGCACCCGCCCGTTCAAATGCCCTATTCAGCGGCCAAGACCGCGTTCGAGAACTTCACTTCGGGGAAGCTGGAACGGTAGTACGGGCCATTCTCCTCACATAGAAGGCCACCGCGAGCAGGGCGACGAAGGCTACCGCTATCGGAATCAGATACCTCGACGTCACGTTCTCTCCAATGGTTATTCCCTGCGTCTGAGTCGTACCATCGATCGTCACCCCTCCGTACACGAAGGTCAACTTTGCCTTGTCAAGTGAAACGGTCGTATCGGAGCTGGCGACCGCCACGCCTGTCGCGCTGTAGTCTGAATGCAACGGGATCGACGTAATGTTGACCGTTAGGACGCCGTTAAGGACTGTGGCGTTGCTCAAATGCGACAGAGTCAGACCTGACTGGACCGGCAGCGTGAAGAGGACACTGGAGACCGTGACCGCGGTGGGGTTGTGAATCGTCAAGACGAAATTGAAGTCCTTTCCCTCTGTCGGGGCCAAGGGCGTCGTCGTGAGCGTCAGGTTCAGGGGCTGATACACCGAAACATACGGGCCCAGACCGTTCAACGAGAACTCCCAGCCGCCGAAGAAGAAGGTCGAAGTGATAGCAGAAGAGGTGTGATTGCCGTACTTGGTCGAGGCGCTCACTCCGTACGACACGTTGAGATTGCCTCCTGGCGCGATTGAGCTACTAGAGGCCGAGGATACGGCGGATGGCGAGAAACGATCGAACGAGTCGGCCACAGAACTGATGCTGGCGTTGTATACGTAGAATGGCCCCTTGTTCACAGCGAGCAGGGTTACTGTCGAATGGACTCCGCTGAAGAGCAGGGACGGGCTGAACTGTTTCGTGAGGACGTAGCCCGTTGGCACCGCGAATGCGTTAGACTCTCCCGTGAAGTTGATCCCGGCGGTCGTTCCCTGAAGTGAAAGAGGAGGAATGAAGTAGTTCAAGGGGTCGGTCACGATGACCGACATGTTGGTCTTCTCGGTCGCCTGCGCGGCAAGCAAGGCGTAGTTCAGGGAGAGGACGTTGGACTTACACGAGATTCCAGTCCCTTTGGTAACGCCACAACCGAGACCTGGGGCAATTGGAACCCGGGCTATGAAGCCGGTTGTGTTGGCAGAACCGGTGTTGGTCACGGTGAAGCTGAGAGTCAAGTTGATCGCTGTGCTCCCGGCCTTCACTGGCGCGAGATTCGCACCGATGACGACTGTTGCGAAGCCCAACTTCATCCCAGAATGGGTGAATTTGAGCGGCAACAGGTTGGTCGTTGCGTTAAACGAATGACCGTTCTTGTCGGCATAGGTCACGGGGTAAGTCTTCGTCACGTTTGTGCCTAGAAGTCCCATGGCGGCCTGGTAGATCTTGACCGTCGTCTTGCCTCCTGGCAAGATGGCAGTCGTCTGCTGGCCGTCCACGATAACGGATAGTGCGGGCAAAGTTCCGACGTTCTTGACCACCAAGCTGAGCGACCGGTTCGCGCCGACTGGTTGCGTGAAGTTCCCGTTCGGAGTGACGTACGCGTAGAGGACGGGGTCGTCCTCTCCAAGTGAAATCGCAACAGGGTTGAGCCATGAACGACCTTTAAACGTGAATCCGCCTATCGTGTAGGCAAACTGGACCGCCGCAGTGGGAATCGTCACTCTCCCAGTTGTGTTTCCGATGTACTGGAGGACATAGGTCGGCGTGATGCTCTCGCTAGCATTCACGACGGGCAAGGAGATACTCGAGCTGCCCCTGACTAGTCTGAAGAGCGATGGGTTCCACCAATTGTCAGTGAAGGTCACATCGCTCAGTGCGGTTTTGTTTGACAGGTTCGTGAGGGATATTGTCACGGACACGTTCTGGTTCTTCTGCAATACGCCTGTGTCGACGTACCTTGTCGCAAGCAGCTGAAGCGGCTGCTGAAGCACGGTCGCGTTGATCGCATACACATGCTTAGAGGGTGCGACGGTCAAACTATAGGATCCGGTGAAGTTGAGTTGAGAGGTGTCGTTGGTCACGTTTGCATTGTCCGTGGACCTTAACACCCCATCCAAGACGCGAATCTGAATGGTCGAAGATGAACTCTTCTTTGCGGCGGTCAGCGAGGTTACGCCAGTCCCGAAGTAGGCAAGCAGGTTTGGCCTGTTCTGACTCAACGCCGCGCCGGAGATCGAGCCCACGACAATGCTGTGGGAGAACCCGGAGGAACCTTTTGTTCCCTCGAGTATCAGAAAGGGAGAAAGAGAGCTGTCGAAACTTGAGGTGGCGATTGCGGCGCCGAAGCCTCCCATTGAGGATGGAACCAGCTTCAGCAGGGTCAACGGCACTATGGTGGTGAACGAAACGGGGCTGTAGAATTCGAACGAACCTGTCCCGTTGGACAGAGAGACGAAGGAGGACGTGAGGTAGGCGTCGAGGGTTCCGGCAGCGGCAAGAGCATCTGAATACGAATCTGAACCGAGCGTGAGGAAGAGACCCTGTGATGGAATGAAGGGTACCGGAAGCAGGTTGTAGCCTTTCGGCCCGAACACCTGAAAGTCAGACTTCCAAGTGGTCGTCCTGATCGCCGTCACGTTGTACCAACTCAGGCCGGGTGAACCCTCAAACTGGGCTAGCTTGGTGGACCCGTTCACCCCCGTGAACGTGAAGTACCAGTAGGCGCTCGAACCTGCGATGAAAACGTCCAGCTTCTCTGAATATGAACTCGAGGCCATCGACTGCTGCACCGGGAGGGCGCCCAGCAGCATCAGCGTCAGGACAGCGAAGGCCAGAGCCTGAGAACGCTTCAAGTGAGACTCCGAGGGCCGACGATTTTGGCCTATAAAGCCGTTGGTTCGAGTGGCCTTGATAACTCCTCGGTCATGTCTGACTCTCGTCATGAAGGGGAGACCAGAGAACTGACGCCTGTCGGGCTAACTACCTCTTCCTGGTTGTCTCTTCCGCCGGGTCGTCGACACCCTTGTCGTCGAGCATGAATACCGCGTCCCTTTCGGGATGGTACGGGCTGTCGACCATTCTGGCGATGCGGTTCTTTGCCGCCTTCCTCAGGTATATTCTGTAGGTGCTTGTGTGCGCGACGACGTGACCCCCTGTCGGCCTGGTCGGGTCGCCAAAGAAGCTGTCGGGAGCGGCTTGGACCTGATTGGTCACGACGACCGCCACGTTGTATATCTCCGCCGTGCGGAGGAGTTGGTGCATGAACTTGTTGAGCCTCTGCTGCCTTTCGGCGAGCGTCCCCCTCCCGAGGAACTCTGCCCTGTAGTGCGCGACCGCGCTGTCGAGGATGACCAGCTTCACCTTCTTCTCTTCCAGCACCTTGCCGAGGTCCTTCACGATCAACTCCTGGTGCGCGCTGTTGTAGGCTCTTGCCACAATTATCCCCGAGAGTATCTTCTCAGAATCGAGGCCCCGAGCCTCCGCGATCTCCGCGATCCTCTCAGGCCTGAACGTGCCCTCGGTGTCGATGTATACGGCTCCCCCGTCGAGGCCCCCCTGGCCGCGGGGCGTCTGGACCATCACGCAGAGCGTGTGACAGATCTGGCTCTTTCCTGAGCCGAATTCGCCGTAGAATTCTGTCATGGCCCACGTCTCTATCCCTCCGCCGAGGAGGTCGTCCAAGTTCTTGGAACCGGTACTTATCCTGTCTATCGCCTTCCTCTTCACCAGGAGATCGGCTGCGCTGATGAAATCTGGCTCGAGCCGCCCCATCTCGACCAGCTTCTTCCTAGCCTTGTTGTTCAGCTCCACGGCCTTCGAGATATCAATGTCGACCGCGTCGGCGATGTCCATCGGGGCCGACGTGGCCAGATCGAGAATCGTCAGGATCCCGGCGTCGTTGAGCTTCTGCTTGGTTGCAGGACCGACCCCCGGCAGGGTGTCCAGCTCAAGCTCGTCGTGAGTTTCAGACAATGAGACGCCGACCCTCTCTCCACTAGATAAGCGTGACTTAGGGAGAGATCCTTGAAAGTGTCCGCGGGAAAAGGCTCGCCGAACGTATGTGCTTGAGTCCCGCGATCCACCTCGTCGTTCTCTCGACGCCAATCCCGAAACCGGAGTGGGGAGGCATGCCGAATCTTCTCAGTTCCAAGTACCAGGAGAACGACTCGAATGGAAGGTCCTGGCTTTCGATGCGCGCCATCAGATCTGCGTATTCGTGTATCCTCTGGCCGCCGGTGGCGAGTTCCCCGATTCCCTCCGGCGCTATCAGATCGGCCGATTTCGTGACCTTGGGCCTGTCGGAGTAGGTCATGTGGTAGAAGCTCCTCGCCGCAAGGGGGTAGTCCGTGATGAAGAACGGAGACTCCTGGGTGAGGCTTATGGCTCGCTCCGCCTCGGTCGGGAGGTCCTCTCCCCATTCGAATGGGAAGCCCTTCTTCGCAGCAATCTCCCGTGCCTCGTCGTACGTCATTCTCGGGAACGGAAGGGGCGGCTGCTTCAGGGTCCGCCCGAGGGTCCTGAGTTCGGCCCCCCTGTTTTCGAGGACGCGCTCAACCATCATGGAAAGGAGCCCTTCCTGGACATTCATGTTGTCCGATTGGTCAGCGAAGGCCTGCTCTGCCTCGATCATCCAGAACTCCGTGAGGTGTTTCGAGGTCTTCGACTTCTCCGCGCGGAAAGCAGGCTGGAAGATCCAGACCTTCTGCAGCGCGGGCAGAGCCGCCTCCTCGTAGAACTGGGCACTCTGGCTGAGGTTCACCTTCTTGCCGAAATAGTCGACTGAGAACAGGGTCGACCCCCCCTCGACCGCCGCCTGGACAAACGTAGGCGCGCTGATGAGGTGGAACCTGTTTTCACGGAAATAGTCGAATGCCGCACCTATCACCTCGGCCCTGATTTTCATGGCGGCTATTGCCTTAGGCCCCCTGATGCTCAGGTGCCTCTTGTCGAAGAGGAAGGAAGCTGACCTTACGGCGGTCTTGGTGATAGGCCAGCTGTCGGCCTTCGCGACGACGACGAACTCCTCAGCGGCGATCTCCCTGCCGCCCGGAGCCCTCTTGTCGTCCCTGACCACGCCCTTCACCGTGACCGCCGACTCCATCGTAACCCCCTTCGCGGCATCAAACACCGCAGGAGCGTTCGGACCCTTCTTCACCGAGACCTGGACGTACCCTGAACCATCCCTCACGAGGATGAAGATGAGGCCCCCGACCGTGTGCTTCCTTGCTGCCCACCCCCTGACCTCGACTCTTGGCGTCGTGCCCCCAGAAAGGACGTCCGCAGCGCGGGCAAGCTCGAACGAGGTGGTCGTCACGGCATGGAGGCTGGCTCACCATGTGCTAAAAGCATGACGCGGACTGGACCGACGGTCAAGGGTATCTTCAGTGGCGCAGAGCCAAGACCGGTTCAGGCAGCTGCCTCTTCGACGGTCCTGGCTATCTCGGCCCGTGCGTCGAAGCCCGATGCCAAGGCACCCAGCTTCCGCGCCTTTGCGGCGTGGCAGGGATCGCGAAGAGTTGCCAGGGCCTAGTTGACTCTCGCTGGATTGAAGTCGTGTTACGACGACGTCAGCGAGATGCCCAACCTGACCACAATCTGAGCGTTCCCTTCCTGTTTTGGTTGTCTCGGAATCGGGACGTCAGCTCACCCGCGATTTCGAGCATTCTGATGGCGTGGCCCAGTCCAGAACCGAGGCAGCCGATGTAGACCCTTATCACTTCATGATCCTTCGCCGGCCACCCTGACCACCCCTCCCCTCGGTCTCTTCTCGGCAAAGATCTCTGCCTGGAAGACCTGAACTCTCGTGGCGGGGTCAAGCCACGCGTCGGGAGGGAGGCCGGCCTTGATGCAAGCCTGCGAAAGGAACTCAACCTGGTCCATCCCAAACTCAGTCGCCACCTGAGGAAGGAGGAGACCGCTGGCGTAGGAACGTGAGATCATTAGGCCATCAGTGCCGATTCTCACACGCGAGGGCATTTCCCTCCTCGGCGCATCGAGGTCCCGAGGAAGGGTGAGGACGCTCACTTCGACGACGATGGAACCAAGCTCCGCCCTGCCGACTGGCGGAAAGCGTGGGTCCTCAGAGGCCGCCGCGACCGCCGCCTCTCGGATGGCATCACCCAGTCTCTTGACCGGGTAGGGAAAGCCGATGCACCCTCTGAGACTGTTCCCGGCCGGAGCCGTCGTGTTGAGCGTTACGAATACGCCCCGGGCCTCGGAGAACCGAGCTGAGGCGGGACTCTTTGCAGACATCTTCCTGCCATTCACGTGACACTCGAGCGCTTCCCTCGCGAGCGCGACCGCGAGTCGCCCCTCCTCAGGGGTTAGTGACAATGGGAACCTCCTTGAGGATTCTCTCGAGCCACCTTAACTTTTTCCAGTGGCTCCCCTTCCAGTAGTACTTCCCGCAGTCCACGCACCTGAAGAAGAGCCTGTGGCGCCTCTCGACTGAAAGCGGGACATGACCTGCAACCTTCGTCCTTTGCATTCTCTGAAGATCTCCGCCGCAGAGGGAGCATAGGGGTACGCCCCTTGTGAGGTTGATCCCTGATGACTTCGCGGCGACCAGGAGTAAAGCCAATCTCCTGCTGTCTCTCTTCCCAGTGATGAGCAACACGCTGGCCCTCCCTGCGCGCGCGCGTTCAGCGAGCAACCGGTCGGCCGTCAGGATAATCCTACCATCTGACCGGGCGATTTGCACTATTCCGTCATCGTCGCCGTCAGAATAGTAGAGACTGTCGAAGCCTAGAGCTCTCGCCTTACGGGCCAAAGAGCCCAGCATCGCATCTACAACGAATCTCGTCGGGCGAGGGCTCCTATGGGGCATTGTGTTTCTCGCTGTGCCCGTGTCAGCGGGTGGTCTCAGCTAATCTGACCGATTGGTAGAGTTTCTTGGCTGCCGGATCCTTCTCGAAGTGATTGCGGACTGGCGCTATGATCTGATCGAGGGACTCACCGACGCCCTTCTTCAGGTCGGCGGGGTGCAGGCTGCCTTCCTTGAAGGCGTCCTCGAGCTCAGCGCAAGAGAAGAACTCGGTGTTACCGCCGTACTTCTCTGGCCTCTCCACTTTGAGCGACTTCATCTTCCGGAAGACGATGAAGCGCGAGTACTCGATCAGTGCGTTTCCTTCAAGGACTTGGGGGGGGCAGTACGCGGAGTTCACCTTGGAGAGTATCTGTTCTCTGCTGTCATGGACGGATATCGAGGTTTCCGGCTTACTCTTGCTCATCTTGCTAGCTATCTCTTGGTCCATCGCGCCGTTCTCGTCGAACCCTTCTGCCTCCTTCTTCCCCTGGAGCCCTATCAGCATGTGGTGGTGGACGGCGACAGGTTTCTTCCATTTCATCTTGTCCGCAATCTCCCTGGCCAGGACGTTGGCCCTCCTCTGGTCAAGCCCAAGCTGGCAGATGTCCACGTTGAGCCAGAAGATGTCGGCCACCTGCATCATCGGGTAGAAGAGCTGGGCTGTCTGTACGAGGTCCTTCGTGGTCCTCCCCATGATGGTGATCGCCCGCTGTGTTCTCGCGAGGGTCGAGTTCTGGGCGACGGTGATGACTTTCCTCCAGTAATCCTCGTTTTTGGTGGCATCGCTCGTCCAGAGCACCTCCACCCTGCTCATGTCGATCCCTGCGGCGCGCCAGACTTCGATGAGGTATCTGCCGACCGTCTGGATCATCTCGAGGTCACCGCCCATCTTGTCGTTGACCCAGCCGAACCAGTCAGCGAGCAAGAGCTTCATCTTGACTCCCGCCTTGAGCATGTCGTCGACAAGTATCGGGCGGAGAACTCCGAAGGCCAGGTTCGCTAGACCGCTAGGTTCGAACCCGTCGTACGCTGTCGGATGATCATTGGTCTCGAGAAGAGTCCTTAGCTCCTCTTCGGTGATTATCTCCTCGCCCACTCGCCTGATGTGGTCGAGTCTACTCTCGAGGTCCAAGCCCGGCTCTTGCTATTCGACTCGGCCGTTAAAACCGTTCACGCCGGTCACCTTCCGGTCACCAACATGGGAGTTGAGACCGCCAGATAGAATCAGGAAGACATCTGGTCGCGAGGGACCCTATGCCTTCTTGACCAACGAATCGAGCTTGGTCTTGAAGACAGATGCGGGCACAGCCCCGGTCACCATGTCTTCGACCTTGCCCTTCGAGAAGAACATCACGGTCGGGATGCTCATGATTCCGAACTGCGCCGCGAGCTCCTGATCGACATCGGTGTCTATCTTGACGAACTTGACCCTGCCCTCGTACTCCTTGGAGAGCTGGGCGATGATGGGTTCGATGATCTTGCACGGGCCGCACCAGTCAGCATAGAAATCCACCAACACGGGCTGGCTGGAGCGCACGACCTCATCCTGGAACTTGCTGCCGTCAATGTGAAGGACTGTTGTATCCATTCTCAATCGCCTTGAATTACCCGAAGGTCACACGCTTATAATTTTGCCTGACCCTGATTCTGGCAGATTAGGGGTCGACTACCCCGGACAAGGGAGCGACCTTCATCGCCTCGTTCTTCGGGCTGTAGGAGGCGAGACTCGCAGATTCGAGCGACCGGGAGATCAGATCCCCGAAGCCCAGACCCTCGGCGTACTCCGCAATCTTGGAGGCCTTCGCCCTGGTCCGGGGATGCCTCGTGATGATCGCGCAGCAATCCTTGTACTCTTCCAAGGACAGCTCGTAGGTCCCGATTCTCCTGGCAAGGCTGACCACCTCCTCCTTGTCATAGGAGAGGAGGGGCCTCAGGACTGGGAGAGACGATCCGCTGTCGAAGACACCTAAGTTCCAGAGGGTCTGAGACGCCGTCTGGGAAAGCGAGTCTCCCGTCGAGACCGCAGAGGCTCCGAATCTGGGGGCGAGGCGCTCGGCAGTCATGCGCATGAACCTTCTGAAGAGTGATGGCTCCAGCTCCCCCGGAACCTCGGCGGTCGCCAACTGATAATCCGCGAACGGGACCATAACCAGGGTGCTCTTTCCGCCATACGCGGACAGGACCTTGACGAGCTTGGTAACCTTGCTCTGCATCGGCCCTTCCGAAGTCGGTGCGAGGTAGAAGTGCAGGTAGACGGGGCGAACGCCCCTTTTCAGCAACAGCCAGGCCGCGACGGGCGAGTCTATCCCCCCGGAGAAAAGATGAATCACTCGGCCTGCGGTGCCGACGGGAAGGCCTCCTGGGCCCTGGGTTTTGGCGGCGTATACCAGGGCCTGCCTTCTGATTACGTCCACATGAATCCTGAGCCCGGGGTCTGACAGGTCAACCCTCTTTCCTGTCTTGTCGGCGACAACGGAACCCAGCCTCCTGGCGAGCTCCATGGAGTTGATTGGGAACTTCTTGTCGGCCCGCCTGGGGTCGAGCATGAAGGTCTGCGCTGTCGAAGCCCTCGCGGCTTCAAGGACAGCGTCCTCGATCATCCCGTAGTCGGCGTCTACTATGACGGCCCTTGCGAACCAGGCGACTCCGAAGACTCTGGACAGTCTCACGGCGACTTCGGCCGGGTCAGCGTCCAGGGTGACGAAGAACCTGCCTTCTCTTGATTCGACGTCAGGGTAGAGGGAGGCCAGTGCCCTCGCTATGTTCCGCCTGAGGACCCTCACGAACTCGGGCCTGTTCTTCCCCTTCAGCGCGACCTCAGAATAGTGAACGACGTAGGTATCCGCCATTCTCGGACGAGCTCCAGGTCCTGTTCAGAAAAGGCTTCCCGTGGGAGACCAGACGAAGGATCCCTATAGGACCGCAGCGACTATGGCGACCAAGATAATGGCGGCTTGGAATGGATTGGAGGACTTGAGGGTAGGCAAGCGTTGTCCTCGGGGGATTCAGAGGGGCTGTGTCTACGATGCCGCTCCCCATCTTAGCCGAGTGGCTAGTTGAGCAGACCAGGCAGAAAGGGGGCATGTCATGGACCGAGAAGCAGCCAAGAAATAACCCTCTCCTCACGTTCGAGCGTGGAATCGTGTTTAACGCCCCCTGTACCACAGCACAAAACACGCACAAGAGAAGCAGATGAAATCGACTCTTCGTCTGCTGCCTATCCATTCGAGGTAGACTCCGGGATGACTTATCCTCCCGTGCTGATTGGATTCTCAGAGTAGCACGGTGCGGAATGCTTAAGAAATCTTCGAGCCTCGGTCGACCGTCCCGCAGTAGCTCAGCCTGGTAGACCTGGAGGACCAAGAGCTTCCGGCTGTAGTGGTCGGCCATTGGCTGACCCGTCAGCCTACTCAGGCCACAGTCACCGGAGTGTCGTCGGCTCAAATCCGACCTGCGGGACGCTTGCAATGCCACGGCGAGCCCCTTCCGTTCAATCGAGAAACCCGATCAGCCCAGATTCGTTACGAAAGAAGAATGGAAGGGAAGCGGACCGCCGGCAAGAGGGCCCCAGAGTGACTTACGACCCTGCCGACCGCGCCATCATGAAGAGGTACTGCTGCGCGTACCCAGCGTAGGGTCCGAAGTGCGACCTCACCTCTGAGGAGATCTTGTCGTAATCGCCCCGGCCGATCTTCGCCCTTCTTTCGGGGGCCAGCTTCGCCCTGAGGCCTGGGTCGAGAAGTGTGGGATACGACCTTACGACCTCCCTGGCAATCCAGACGTCGATGGGGAACGCCTCGTCCTTGTCGAAGGAATACAACAGGACGCAATCCGCGACCTTTGGGCCCACTCCCGGAAGCAGCTTCTCTCCCAGCAGCCCCTTCAGCAGGGTCTTCCTGGCCTCTTCGTAATCGAGCAGCGAAAGCTCGCTGAAGTCGACCACCCCCTCTTCGACAGACGCCGCAACGTGCTTCAGAAAGGGGGCCCTATAGCCGAGCCCGCAGGCCCTGAGGTCGGAGAGAGGAGCCTCCGAAAGGATCTCCGGCTTCGGAAAGGCGTGGTATTCGGTTCCTTCGAACTGGAGCGGTTCGCCGAACCTAGCGCAGACGGCCTGAACCATCTTCTTGATCCGGGGTATGTTCGAGTTGGTAGCGAGAACGAATGACGCCAGGCACTCCCAACGCTCCTGCCTGATTAGGCGTAGCCCGTAGAAGGTCTGGACCGCAAGAGCGACCGTCTCGTCCTTCATTATCGAGGAGAGCACATTCTCCAGCCCCACGTCGAGCCTGAAGTAGCTCCTCACGAATGCGCTGTCAAGGAAATCCGAGCTTGAAACGCACCTCAGCAAGTCTCCTTCCTGCTTGACCTTCAGGACGCCCCCCGAGACGACGCCGTACCACCACTCACCTCTGTTCTGCCATCGGAAGACCTGACCGCTCTCAAGAGTGTACTCTAGGCTGAAGGGCGACTCCAGGCCTATGGTGAAATCCATGGCTCGGAAGGTAAGGCGGAGGGGTCGTTAATTGACTCTTCGCCTCGGGGCAGATTTGAAATAGGCACGCCGGGCCCTACGGCGTCGTTGGAACCGGGATACGAAGCGAGGACGGCACGGTCAAGGGAGATGTTCGAGAGGACCAAGAGAGTCTTCGCAGGCGGAGTCAACCACAACGCCAGGCTCTACGAGCCGTACCCCATCTTCGTGAGCAAGGCGAAGGGCAGGCACATCTGGGACCTCGACGGCAACAGGTACACAGACTACTGGATGGGGCACCTGGCCCTCCTGCTGGGTCACTCCCCTTTGGTGGTCATAGGGCCACTGAGAAGGCAGGTCGGGAGAGGCACTCACTACGGCATGGGCAGCCGACTTTCCGTCGAGCTGGGCGAGGAGATCCAGCGCTCCGTCCCCTGTTCAGAGATGATCCGGTTCTGCAATACGGGCGCCGAGGCCACCATGTACCTGGTCAGGCTTGCCAGGGGATACACAGGGAAGAAGACGGTGATCAAGATGGCTGGAGGCTGGCACGGATACAACACCGAGCTGAACATGGGGGTTCATACCCCCTTCGACAAGCCTGAGGGCGTCGGAATCCTGGACGAAGAGCAGGCTCACGTAAGGACAGTAAGGTTCAACGACCTCGACGCTGCGAGGAATGCAGTCAATTCGTCGAAGGGCGATGTCGCCGCGATATTCCTTGAGCCGGTCCTCGGCGCTGGAGGCTGCATCCCTGCAGACAGAGACTACCTGAAGGGGCTCCGTGAAATCGCAGACGAAGCTGGAGCGCTCCTCGCTTTCGACGAGATAATCACCGGCTTCAGAGTCGCGCTCGGAGGCGCCCAGGCGTTCTACGGCGTGACTCCCGACCTTGCATCGTTCGGAAAGATCGTAGGTGGAGGCCTTCCCATTGGGTTGGTCTGCGGAAGGAGGGAGATCCTCTCCCTCGCCGACCCTTCTAGGAAGCAGAGGTTTGTGTCGATTGGAGGGGGGACGTTCTCTGAGAACCCCCTAACCATGACCGCTGGGCTTTCGACCGTAAGGCACCTGAGGAGAAACGCCGGAACCATCTATCCACGACTCGACCAGATGGGCAGGGAACTTCGCACGGGAGTCGATGCAGCTTTGGCAGAGAGCGGGGTCGAAGCCCACACCACAGGCCTGGGCTCCCTCTTCCTCACGCACTTCGGCGTCGACCCCAAGAGCGCGCAGGACGCCGTCAGAGAAAGGAGAGAAATCGCAAGAAGGTACGCCCTCTTTCTGATGTCGAAGGGGATCTTCCTCTTGCCCTCCCATGCGGGAGGGATATCCACGTGTCACACCGAGGATGACATCGAAGGGCTGGTCCAGAAGAGCAGGGAGTTCGGCGGCCTGATCAGCTCAAGAATGGCAAAATAGGGACGCGAAGGTCACCTTGAGACCTTCGCCAGTCTTGCGTCAGCGTCGGACCAATTCGCGACGTTCCACCAAGCTTCGATGTACTTTGGCCGATCGGTGAGGTAATCATGCACCCAGGCGTGCTCCCACAGGTCGATTCCGAGGATGAGTGGCATCTGGACGAGATGCATGTTGTTTTGCTTTTCGACTTGGTTCAGTACTAGCTGGTCTGTCTCGGAGTCATAGAGCATCAGCGCCCAGCCTGCTCCCTCGACGGTCTTGGCAGCTTCGGAGAATTGAGACTTGAACTTGTCGAACCCGCCGAAGTCCTGGTTGATCTTGTCTGCCAGCTTCCCTCCCGGCTTTCCCCCTCCCTTTCCGGGAGGAGCCATGTTCGGCCAGAAGAAGGAGTGCAGGATGTGCCCGTCGACGTTGAAGCTGTAGTCTCTCAGGACTGCCCTGACGTCGATCTGCAGTTCGCCTTTCCGGGACTTGTCGAGTTTCTCAAGCGCCGCGTTCGCGCCGTTGACGTACGCCTGGTGATTCTTTGTGTGATGGAGGGTCATCGTCTTCTCCGAGATGTGGGGCTGGAGGTCCGAGTACTTGTATGGAAGTGTTGGTAGCGAATATGTCTTAGCCATGCGAGGGTTCGGATTGCCCCCTCGTAAAAGACTTGCCCCAGCCTATGCGGCAATCGAAGGTCTGGCTTTCTTGGCCTTCTGCCAGTCGTCCAGGAAGCGCTTCAGCCCGGAGTCGGTGAGAGGGTGCTGCATCATCTTCTCCATCACATCTGGCGGCATCGTCACGATGTCGGCGCCGATCTTTGCCGCCTCAAGGACGTGCTGGGGATGCCTGATGCTTCCCACGAGGACTTGGGCTTTCAACCCGTAGTTCTTGCGTATCTTGACCAGGTCTTCGACCACCTCCATCCCACGCTGTCCTATGTCGTCGAGCCGACCGATGAAGGGACTGATGAAAGAGGCTCCCGCCTTCGCTGCGAGGAGACCCTGATTGGCTGAGAAGATGAGTGTTACGTTGACCCGTATCCCCATCGAGCTGACGGTCTTGGTGGCCCGGAGACCCTCGGGTATGATGGGGATCTTCACGACGACGTTGGGGGCGAGAGACGAGAGGTGCTTCGCCTCCGTGACCATCCCGTCATGGACTGTGCTCACGACCTCGGCGCTGACGTCACCCTTGACCTCCTTGCAGATTTCCCGTATGATCTCCTCGAACTCGCCGGGCTCCTTGGCGACGAGGGACGGGTTGGTGGTGACGCCATCGACCAAACCCATCTGGTTCAGCTTTCTGATCCATTCAAGGTTGGCAGTGTCGAGAAAGAGCTTCAATCCCAGAACGACCGACGGTTTTTGCTATTAAAGTCTAGCGCCCTGTCTGCATTAGAAGTGCCACAGCATCTTCGATGTTAGAAGACGTAAGGCCGTACTTCTTCAGCAGCTCGCCCGTCTGCCCGCTTTCGCCGAAGGTGTCCATCACGCCGACCCTCTTCATTGGAGTCGGCCGCGACTCGCCCAGGACTTCGGCCACTGCGGAGCCCATGCCACCCATCACGTTGTGCTCCTCGGCAGTGACGACCCTCCCGCACTTCTGTGCGAACCTGACTATCGTTTCCGAATCAATCGGCTTTATCGTGTGGAGGTCCACCACGGCAGCAGCCACCCCCTTCGCCTTGAGGGAAGCGGCCGCCTTGATTGCCTCCGGGACCATGATCCCGCAGGCGACAATTGCGACGTCCGACCCGTCCACGACGACGGTAGCCTTCCCATGCCTGTACTCGAAACCACCCTCGTAGACTACCGGTGTCGAAGGCCTGGTCAGCCTCACATAGAACGGCCCGCTGATGTCGGCTATCGCCTTGACGATCGCCTTGGTCGAGACCGCGTCGGAGGGAACGATCACACTCATCCTCGGTATTGCCCTCATGATTGCCAAGTCCTCCACCTGCTGGTGAGACGCGCCGTCGGGTCCGACAGAGATGCCTCCGTGCGAGCAGACGATCTTCACGCTGAGGTTCGGGTACGCGATGTTGTTGCGGATCTGGTCGACGCACTTGCCAGGCACGAAGATCGCGTACGTCCCCGCGTAGGGAACCTTGCCAGCTAGCGCGAAGCCAGCCGCCATTCCCATGAGGTTCTGCTCAGCTATGCCTACATTGAAGAACCTGGCGGGGAACTTCACCGCGAAGACGCCGGATTTCATTGAGCCGGTCGTGTCCGCGCCCAGTACGACGACCTTCGGATTTGAGGCACCCAGCTCCAAGAGCGCCTCGCCGTAGGCATCTCTCATGGCCGCCTGCCTAGCGAGCGTCATTTCTCCCTCGCCGCGCGCTCTGCGCGCTCCCTGAGCGCCCCGATCGCCTTGACCGGGTCGCCCTTTCCATAGACGCCTGCACCTGCGACAAGGACATTTCCTCCTCTCTTAACCACTTCGTGAACGTTCTCAGGTTCTACCCCGCCGTCTATCTCGATGTCTGCCCCCGAGCCCCTCTCCTTGAGGAGGGCGCTGATTCTTTCGAGCTTGGGCATCGTCGACATGTCCATCGCCTGGCCGCTGAAGCCAGGGTTGACCGTCATGAAGGTGAGCGTGCTCACCTTGTCTAGGCGCGCTATCGCCCAGTCCGGGAGTTCGGTTGATGGTTTGATCGCGAGCCCTACCTCTTTGCCTCGGCGCGCGACCGCACCGTGGAGCTCGTCGAAGGCCTTCCCGTCGAGCACCTCGGCGTGGAAGGTGAGGATGTCTGAGCCCGCGTCCAGGAACTTCTCGGCGTAGAGCCAAGGTTGGTCGACCATCAGGTGGGTGTCGAACTTGAGGTCACACCGCCTTCTGAGCGCCTTCACCGTCCCGGGCCCGAAGGTTATGTTGGGAGCGAAGTGGCCGTCTATCACGTCGAGATGGACCTGGTCTGCGCCGCCCCTCACCGAGATTTCGACGGCCTCTCCGAGGTCGCCCAGGTCCCATGCGAGCACTGAGGGAGCGATTCGTATGGGATTCAATCGATCACTTCAGTTCGCTGAGCACGTCCGATAGCGTGTCCTTCGCAGGCGGGGTCCCGTGATAGTGGGGGGACCACTCCATGAAGGAGATCCCCTTCCCCTTGACGGTGTGAGCTATGACCACGGTCGGACGATTCCTGGTATTCGCGGCGAGGTCGAAGCCGTCGATGAGCTGGAGGAAATCGTAGCCGTCCACCTCGATGACGTTCCAGTTGAATGCCCTCCACTTCGAGGCGAGGGGCTCAAGCGGCATGATCTGCTCCGTGAGGCCGTCCTGCTGGATCCCATTCCGGTCTATGATCGCGGTGAGGTTGTCCAGCCTGTACTTCGAAGCTGCCATCGCGGCCTCCCACACCTCGCCCTCTTGCTGTTCTCCGTCTCCCATCAGGACGTAGGTGCGGCTCGCCCTTCTGTCCATCTTCGCCGCCAGTGAGACACCGACGCCGAGTGAGAGCCCGATTCCTTCAGAGCCTGCCGGCGCCTCGACTCCAGGAATCCCCATCGAAGGATGCCCCTGGAGCCTAGAGCCCATCTTCCTCAGCGTCATCAGCTCCTCGACCGGGAAGTAGCCCGCCTGGGCGAGGATTGAGTAGAGGAGCGGCGCCGCGTGACCCTTGCTCAGGAAGAACCTGTCTCTGTCTGGCCACGACGGGTTCTTCGGGTCGTACTTCATTGTGTGAAAGAAGAGCGTGACGAGAAGCTCCACCGCGGAAAGCGAGCCCCCTGGATGGCCCGAACCGGCTTCTGCCAGGCTTTCGAGGATCAGCTTCCTAGTGTTCCTCGAGGTCTCCTTCAGCCTGGTGACCTCCTGCGCTGCCTCCACTACCTCCTCACCGGCACCTGAACTATCCTGTGCACGAAGTCGTCCGTCTCCTGTGCCTTGATCTCGAGGTCGTGAAGCGAGAGTGAGGCGTTTCTCTGGAGCTCGCTCCGCACCTGCCCGGCGACATCGCTCAGTACGGCCGCCTGGTAGGCGTTGCCGCCAGACGCGACAGCCATCGCGAAGATCCCGGTCATGGCGTCCCTGACGCCGACCTTGTTGAAGAGGTTCTTCTTTCCGCTTATCGGCGGGAACAGTGTGACATTCTCCGTGTCGAAGAGGGTGACGCCCTGCTCGCCTCTCGTGATGAGGATTGCCCTGCACTCGAGGCGGCTGAGCAGGTTGACGCCCATGTTCCTGAGGCTCGTCTCGTTGACAATCGCCATTCCGGTGGCGTGAGACGCCTCCTCCATGTTCGACTTCACGTAAGTCACGCCCGAGAAGTCGAGGTAGTGGTGCATCTTCGGCTGGGCCACCACAATCTTCCCGGCGGCGTGAGCGGCGTTGACAACGCCGCTGATCAGGTAACTCGTGATTGCGCCGCGGTCGTAATCCGAAAGTATGATGCAGTCGACATCCTTGATGAGCGGTTCGGCCTCAGCAAGGAGCTTCTTCGACATCGCCGGCGGGGCGTCGCGCCTGTCCTCCCTGTCAATCCTCAGCGAGTGGAACTTGTTGACCATGATCCAGGTCCTGAGCGACGTGGGGCGCGTGGTGTCCGTGACGATGCCAGCATGGGAAATCCCGTTCCTCGAGAACTCGGCTTTCAGCCACGCCCCGTACTCGTCAGAGCCCACGAGGCCGACCAAGTTGACCGAAGCGCCGAGGGAGACGAGTTCGCGCGAAAGATTAGCGGCTCCGCCCGGCAGGAATGTTTCCCCCACGTAGTCGCCCGCAGGAACTGGCGCCTCTCGTGCGAGCTTCCTTGCCTCGACCTCGACGAACCTGCTGACTATCAGATCGCCAATGACTAGAACCTTCCGTCCTTGGAACAACCGCAGGAGCTTCGCGAGATTCTCCTTGTCGACCGTCTCCAGCGGCAATCTTTTTCGAAGTTGTGTCGTACCTGGCCCTACTTAAGTGTGGGCGGGTTCCTCACTTTTTCTGAAGCTTCGACTCCCTCCACTTTCCTTTGAGCAGCTCTTCGAGGATTCCGACCGCCTTCCGAACCTCGCGGTCCATCGCGAGTGGGTCGTATCCCTTCGGAGACGGGTAGTCGAGAAACTTCTGGTTCGGGTCAGCCCCCAAGAAGTCTCGGCTCGACTCATAGATGGCCATGAGCGCGCGCCCGTCGAGTCTCTGGAGCTCTGACTTCCACACGTGGTGCAAGCCCTTGTCGGAGATGACCGTCAGCTTCAGGTCGCCCTCGGCCTCCTTCTTCACCTCCTCCCAGAACACCCTGTCGATGTCGCCCGCGGTGACCTCTCCTGATTTCAGCTTGGACGAGTAGGACTTGATCAGCTTCGCGACGTGCGTGGGCGCGGTCTCGAAGTGCTGCGCGATCTGTTCGTCAGACAGGCCGAGCTGGGATAGGTAGTAGCAGCTCTCCTCGAGGATTTCGCGACTGACTTCGCCTTCTGAACTGGGCGACAACCGTGGCCCCGCTGGGCATGCCTTCGTGACATCCTCCCACGACTGAAGGTCGTGGGCTTCCAGCCCCTGTTTCATGGCGTATAGTTCCCGCTTCCTCGACCGGGCTTGCGACCTCAGTTGGCTGGGGTGGTAGAGGTCCAGTCTCCACGGGC
>Ga0208563_1000170_pt1 | contig 69739 bp, 51 predicted proteins | sample June2015DPH_17_1_2_FD_184717 | JGI IMG/M metagenome (GOLD analysis project Ga0208563, IMG submission 184717) | Peatland microbial communities from SPRUCE experiment site at the Marcell Experimental Forest, Minnesota, USA - June2015DPH_17_150... | ecosystem: Environmental > Terrestrial > Soil >... | reverse complement strand
CTTCTCGAGTTAGTGAAGAAGCATTTCGACATGAGACCTAAAGCAATCATTGACCAACTAAACCTGCTAAGACCAATATACAAAAAAACCGCAGTGTTCGGCCACTTCGGAAGAGAAGAACCAGAATTCACCTGGGAAAAAACCGACAAGGCAGAATTACTCAGAAAAGAACTAGAAAACGCTAAAAAATCCTAAACTTTCATTTTAAATTTAATTTTTTTCTCGCTTTCTAGTCAAGTACTCTGTTGCTCGAAAAAGTCTTTAGCCTGTCTATATGAAGCAACAAATAAGGGAGGAGGCCTTACTGTTCAACGATGGCTTTTCCACCATTCTCCTCAACCAAAATGGCAAGCTGCCTCACGGCTTTTAGAAGTTTTTCCGCAGGCTTTTCTTTATTTTTGGCTGTAACAGTTAAGTGAATCTCGATATGAGGCTTATTTTCTACACCCAAAGGATGAGACTTTATGTAAACACCCGCATTACCACTCATGACTTTGTCGATTAATGGAGCTAAATGCGATTCCATCATGTTATTCACAAACATGCTTTTTTCACAAAAAACCCTGTCGCCAACGGCTTGTTTAAGCAACGGCACTATAGTTTCCGTAAAAATCGCTTCCATTTCTGAAGGCACACCTGGCAAAGCAAACAACACCGTTCCTTCCACATCGACGCGTACTCCTGGTGCAGTTCCAATTGGGTTGTTGATTGGTTCTGTTTTTTCCGGTAAGGTTGCCATTTTGACTCTGGCTGGTGTTAATTCAATTGATGTTGGGAGTTGCCTTTTTCTGGCATATTCCACGTATTTTCCCTTAACCATTGCTAACGCTTTCTGGTTGATTTCCAATTTGCGGTTTAGTGCTTTTGCTATGCCCTCTAACGTTTTATCGTCAAAAGTCGGCCCTAACCCGCCAGTTGTAATTATGAACTGCGGCTTTCGTTCTATGGCTTCGCGAATGACATTAGCTATTTCGTCAACAAGGTCTTGTACTACTGTTATTCGCTTGACGTTTACTCCAAGATTTGTTGCCTGTTTACCGAGCCAATGAGCGTTTGTATTGAGTGTCTTGCCTATTAGTAACTCGTTTCCTACACAGATTATTTCCATGGCTGTGGCCATAGCATTCACATCGCGGGTCAAGTAACCGAAAATTATTCTTTTGTTGTTTATAGTGTTTGCTAACAAAACGTGTATAATACTTGGCTGAGCGGTTCTATTTCTTGCTAAGCCACCATTTGAGGTATTCTTTTCTGCGGTTTTCTTTCTCTTCTTCCTCTGTTTCTTCGCTTGGCCTATTCTTTTCACGTAGTTCCATGAGTTCTTGCTGTGTCACTGATAAGCCGCAGCTTTTGCAAACATAGTGTTTGGTGGACATAACGTACTGCATTTCTCCGCCGCATTCAGGACAGTATATCATTTTATACTCTCTCAGAGATTTTATAGTAAATCGCTTTTGCAGAGATATTAGTCTTCGCATAGGTTTGAGTAATTTTAACCTAAAAACAGCGGTTCTTAGACGTGAGTGTACATTCGGTCACTCGCATATTTTCCCGTATCCATTTCCTGCTCAATTTCACGCAAAAGCAAAATACGTTTAAACGTCGGCGGGTGGGTAGAAAACAAGCTGTTCATTTGGTGCCATGTGCTTTTGGATTCTTTCTCCATCGCCAATTCCAACTCGCGCTCGTCTAAAACGCCATCGTGGTCTAAGTCGTACTCGTCTTTATGCTCCATGATGTGCTGGATTTCCTGTTTTGCCGCCGCTGGGTCTTCAATGTAGAATGCTCTGACTCCTTCCGGCGCTTTGGGCGAGAGGGATAAGCCATAAGTGATTTTTGCCAAGGCACTTTCCAGTTCCCTAGGTGAACCTGTCACGTAAGCGGAGTAGGCATCAGCATAATGTTCGCGAAGCCGGCTAAGTCTCATAACAATCAGGAATGTTAAAATGTAAATTATAAAGGCGATTACGCCGATTACAATTAATGCCGCACCTGAATTATCTTTACTGTTTCTTCGTCCACCGCTAAATGCGCCTGCATATAGCGTTGCCTGTGCGATGAAGTATGCGATTAATGGCAAGGCTGAGAGCACAGTCATAACGATGTAATCTTTATGTTTAACGTGGCCTAACTCGTGAGCTATTACACCTTTAACTTCGTTTTCATTTAACTGCTTGAGGAGCCCTTCATGCACGGCTAAGGTGGCGCTGCTTGTGTTTCTGCCAAAAGTAAACGCGTTAGGCGTATTATTTGGTACTGTGGCTAACTTGGGCATGGGTAACCCGCTTTTGTCGGCTAATTCTTTAACTGTTTTTTCAAGCCACGGGTTCTCGCCAGGCTTAAGGTAATGCAGATGTGTTGTAGCTGCAACAATAGCTGGACCTACTGCATACTGGAATAGTATGAAGAGTGCTGAACCGCCCAAAGCAACAGCTAAACCAATAAAAACATCCAGTTGCAAGAAGAAAACAATTGCAAAAACGAGAAGACCAAATATGAAGGCTGATAAGAAAATCGAAAGCGCCATTGCAAACTTTAATTGTGACAGACTAGCCAACTTTATGCCCTCCCGTAGTTTCCACAAGTACTAAATTAAAGAATTAAGTCTTTCTCAAAAAATTCACGAGGAACTGCATGAATTTTCAAACAAAAGAATAAAAGAAAATTTAGATTGGGTAAGCTCCGCAAATCTTGCAGAACTGAATCTTTGTTTTCACATAGCTTTTGCATTTTGGACATTGTATTCCGCCGTTGTCTGGAAAGACGTCTTTTGGTTTCCCAAACTTCTTGCGGAAATGCTCGTAGTAGAGGAGTTGTTCTTTATCTTGGATTTCCACGTCATCTTTTTCTTTTATGGCCTTCTTTTTCTCTTCGAAATCCTTGTCAGTAATCATGTCGTTGAAGTATGTTCTGAGCGTTTCTGTTCCTGTACCCTGTTCAAGTGGCGCTTTTGGTCTCCAAATGATGTCTTTTGGTATTACGTCCTCGTAGGCTTTGCGAAGTATCCATTTGCTGTATTTTACGCCGTTGTACGTGTTTATCTTAAATTTGATTGGTAGTTTCTTTGCCCAACTCATGAACAAGGGGTCCATGTAAGGTGCTTTAATGGTCACTCCAAGAGACTCTGCCATGAGTAATGAAGAGAAACCCATCTCTGCCCACATTTCCTGCTGCTTCTGCGCAAATTCTTTTTCGGTCAGGTGGAATTGCCATGGGTAACCGAAAAGCTCGTCTAAAGCGTCGCCTGTGAATACGCTTTTTATTCCTTTATCTTTAAAGATGGTTAAACCAATGTACACTGGTAAGCTGTTTCTGATTTCCATAGGGTCGAATTTTTTGAGTGCTTCAACAACTTTTGGGTAATATTTGAGTACTTCTTCGCGGTCGAACTGGTGGGTTTCATGGTTTAGCTTTAAGAGAGCAACCATTTTCTTCACGTATTCGGTGTCTTTGGGGTTTCCATGCTTGAAAGCTAAGGTGAGGCATAGAATGTCAGGTTTGTACTTTACTGCTTCATAAGCAATTATTTGGGTGTCTGTTCCTGCAGAAAACAAGAAGCCGTCAGCCATGTTTTTCTTGACAACTTTGTTTACTAAGGTTTTTACTTCTGGTAAGAGGTTGGTGTATTCTGATGGGTTTAGGGTCATTTTTTCCCTCGCAATACATTGTTTGTCATCCATCGACTATTTAAAGGTTATCCGTATGCATACAAAAGCTAAGAAATAATAAACATCTGTGTTGAAAGTGAGCAAAATACTGAACAGTCGAGGTATTATGGACAAAAATAATCCATTAGCCTCAAAACAGCACATTTAAAAGTTCAAAACTGAAAGTCATAAACACAGCCGCTCAAACATATTCAAAAGAGGATTATGCTCTTGAAAACATGCCTACTCCACATGAAAGTACGCAATTCCTTAGAAAACAATCTAAAAGCAGCCGAAGCAGCAATCCGCAAAGCCGCCAAGCAAAAACCAGCATTGATCGCTCTCCCAGAATACTTCACTGTTCCAGGATGCATGGAAGACTTCATCTCAGCACAAAGTGTATCAAAAGAAACTTGCATAGAAACCCTGAATTTTCTGGAGGAAATTTCTAAGCAGATACCTGATATTTATCTTCTCGGCGGTACAGTGCTTGAAGAAGACAGCGGAAAATACTACAATACGAGCACCTTGTGGAAAAATGGTTCCCTTTTAGCCAAATACAAAAAGATAAACCCTATCAAAGCTGAAATTAAAGCTGGTGTTGCCAAAGGCGCCCAACCCGTTGTCGTCAATACAGATATTGGCAAAATTGGTCTTTTGGTTTGTGCTGACATGTTTGATGCTGACCTTGTAAAACAAACCGCTAATTTAGGGGCTGAAATAATTTCTCTTCCAGTTGCAGCGATGGGTACTCATCCAACCGTTAAGGGTCACCCGTTAACTGAGAAGGTTGCTTTGGATAATGGCTTGTTTGTGCTTAAAGTTGGGAACGTGTGCTCAAGCATGAAGGGTGGAAGAAGCGCAATTATTGCTCCATGGGGCATACTTGGCGAAGTGTCCGATGCACCTGAAGATTCGATACTAACCGCAGACCTTGACATGCAGCGGCTCAGAGAATACAGGAAAAAAATCAGTAAATCTTAGCCCAATCGTCGACGATGCGGCTCATTTCCTCAAACTTGTACTTTTCAAGCCAGCTCCGGAAGTCAGTGTTTTGAACAGCAAACCTGCAGATTTGTTTAGCGTTCTCTGAGTCATGCACTAAAAGCAGCACTGCATCCAGCTTGTGCCTCGAAACGTAAGCCACCGTTTTCAATAGTGCATCCATTTTCTCGTCGGTTGGCATTTCAGCGCTTAACTCTAAAACAACAGGCTTCTTTAATGATGCGGCAAAGTCTCTTGCCAGCATGTCTACCCAGTACATAGTTAAATAATCTCTCGACGAAAGCGGCACATGGAAATAATCAACAAATTCCGCTATCGCGTCTAAGTCTAAGCCGAATCTTTCTTTAGCAAGCACTGGGTCAGGGTAAATTTCAACCGCAAAAGTCTGCTTTACCCGCGCTTTGGCTTCTTGGACAAATTTTGTTATTGTTTGGGCTCTCCACTGTGTCCAGTTTAAGCCGCTTTGTTTCCATAACTCTACGCACCGGGGGCAAACGCAGAATTCTTCATCAGGAAAATGGTAGAGGTTCAGGGTTACGCCCATAATATTTTGTTTGCTTAGGCTTTCGATGTAGTCTAAAACTTTGGTTCTGTATTGAGGGTTTGTTGGGCAAACAAAATCAAAAGCCAAATTAGCTTTCCTATTTCTCCGCAACGCTGAACCAGTGTTTGAGACGGCGACTATGTTTGGGTCTTCCCTGATTGCTTTAGCATCGCAAAATATTGTAACGTCGTTCTGCATGCCTTTTGCGGCTGGAAAAACTTGTCCATCTACCCATTTTGAGTAGTAAACGTGAAGGTCGAAGCCTTCGACTTTTTCTGGGGTGTATGTGACTAAGCCTACTTTCATGTTCTCTTACCAGATGCGCGCAACAAATATATTCTTGGCGCTTATTTAATTGTTGATTCGCATGGACAAGCAGCATAAATCATTTATCGTCATTGACACCGCTAAATGTGCTCCCTGCCCAGGGCTTATCTGTGTTGGTGTTTGCCCTCAGGGTGTTTTAGAGGAGGGTAACAACAAAAAACCACAAGTCATTGATGGCGTACCATGCACTCGGTGCGGCGTCTGCGTAAACCTGTGTCCAGCGAAAGCTATTACTATAAAAAAGGCAAGCCCTAAAAAGAAAATAGCTCGGGGGATTGGCTGGCATGGAACAGTTTAATCTTGCGGATAGCGTTAAACTAGTCATAAAAGATAATGTGCTAGCCGTATTATCTGATGAAGGCTTAATGACGGTTAGTTCAGCAATTTTTAACGGTGGCTTCAAGCAGGTTAAGGCTGTCCTTAACGTGGGCGTGCCGGAAGGATATAATGACCGCTCCCTGCATCTTGATCCGCTGGCTCTCATTACCTCGTCTGCGGCAAAGCTTGGGTTAACTAAGGATTATCTTGCTATGGTCACGGCTGCGAAGGTTAAAAATTACAGTTTAGTTACAAAGAAAGCTGGCGATTTTTCAGTCAGCGTTGCCGCTACCGCAGGTTGCTCGCACGGCGAATCCTCAGGCGAAGAGATGGATGTTCAAGAAATCGTAGGCACCATAAACATCATCGTCTTAATTGACGGGAACCCAACGGAGAGCTGCATGGTGGCTTCGCTAATCACCGCTACTGAAGCGAAGTCGGCAGTGCTGAGGGATTTTGATGTTCGAAGTAGGTACACTGGTGACTCAGCTACTGGCTCAATTACCGACAGTGTCACTGTGGCATCAACCAGCTATGGCAAAACAATTGGCTATGGCGGTCCAGCGTCAAAACTGGGCAAATTGGTCGGGTATTGTACAAGGAAAGCTGTTACTGAAGCTTTAATCAAGCAGGAGCCAATTTGGGCTTGCCGAACAGTATTAGATAGGCTCAAAGAAAGGCATCTTCCGCTTGAGAAACTAGCCGCCGAACTATCAAAAGTCGATGGTTTAGCCGTTGATGAGAAGGCTTTAGCTGAGATTTTGAAGAATAAACCGCTTGCTAGTGCTTATTTGTTGGCGGCGGCAAAGCTGGATGACGATTTTAAAAAGAACCTGTTGCCCGCCGAGTTGGGGAAAGTGGATGAGTTAAGTAAATGCTTTGGCAACCTTGCCCGCTGTCAGCTGGATTGCTCTAAAGTGGCGGGTTATGATTCGGTTGATTTGCCGCCGTTCCTAAAACATGCATTAATCAATATCGTGAAGGAAGCTCTTTCCAAGAGTTAACTATGTTAAGTTAATTTTCTAACATTACACGTTAGGGCAAGCGTGACGGTTTGTCTTGTGGTCTTAGGTGCATTAGGAGGTAGAGATTCAAGGGCTAGATATGTTCGGTCGCCTAAAAGTTTTGTTCAAACAATCCAGCCAGTTGAAAGAAGCTTGCGCCCGAAAAGACTATAGTAGTATAGTCAAAGTGAGTCCTAGCACCAAAGTTATAACTATTGGGCTAGTTCAAAATGTTTTGTGCATGAAAGGAGTGGTTGAGGTATTTGAGTTTTTTTAGGATGAGTAAATGTATCTAGCTGATCTTCAAAAGTGCAAAATTGAAAAGTTGGCTTGACAAACTGAAAAGACTTAAATAACCTGCAATTTTATTCGGTTATAAAAACAAGAGTTAGAATGGTGAATTAAACTTTGAAATTCGGCGTATTTCTTTATCAACCTGAGCCTGTTGAAGGCGTTGATTATAACTTCTACCGCATTAAACCAGAATCAGGAACCGTGGGAAAACCGAACCCTAAAATGTACACTAACATCGCATGCTTTGGCGATAACGCTTTAGCTGCGAAACGTCCAGAATGGATCAGCATCAGCAAGGACGGGCCAGCGTTCCGCACGAACAAGAAATACACTTTGCGTTGGGACGTTCTATGCATGACTAACCCTGAAGTCCGAGAGTACAACCTTAAATTAATCGCTGACTGCGCCAAAACCACGCCAGGCATAAGCATCAGCAGCCAACACTTTGCTGAACGCGACTTCTGCGTTTGCCCACGCTGCGTTGAGCAGTGGCGCCAGAGCGGCTTGAACTGGGTTGATTGGAGAGCAAAAACCGTAACTGAATTCCTCAAAGAAGTCCGAGACGTAGTTAAGAACAAGCCTTTATTCGTGAATTGCCTGCCTGACCCGTTGCTTGGCAAAGCACGATTCGGCTACGACTTCGAAGCCATGGCAGAATACGCTGACTACTTCGTCATCCCCATGTTCAGCAAGGCTTATCCGACCCCGTGGTACTGGGAAACCATCGCCCGAGGCTACAAGAGCTTCCTCAAAAAGCCAGTGTTCGTGAACTTCTATGTCCGCGGTCCAAACGAAACTTGGGAAACCGTTGCGCCTGCAAGGCAGATAATGACGGTTGCAACACGCGCGGCAAGAACAGGTGTCGACGGCATCATATTCCTAGCTGAAAAAGCAGAGTACATCCGAGAGTTCCAAAAGAAAGCCGTTGCCGACAAGGAATGGCGAAAAGAGCTTGAAGGCTACGGCGGAGACGAAGTCCTGGAACTCTTCAACAGATGGGAAAAGATAGTCTAAACTTCCCAACTGCCCTTTTCTTCCCTCAACAATTTAACTACTTATTTTTCTTCTAATCCATAAACTGCCTGGACCTTGAGAGCCATCTTTATGGTAGGAAGGAAACACAGAGCTTAATTCGTCAGAGTACTTGCGGCTCATGTATTGACTACCCCATAAGATTTCAAAAGCACTGTTGAACGCTAAGAAGGCTTGCAAAAGATATTGTTCAGTCCAAAACCAATGGTTCTTAAACACCCAACTTTTAGGGTACTCTCCTGGAAGAAAAATATCATGACTATGAACGATAACGCCACTTCCAAGCCTGGGCAAAATCTCCAGATACAAATATTTTACGTCACCGCCAATTCTTAGCACATGCGTTGAATCAATAAACAAAATATCATTCACTCCTAAACCCGAGAAGAAATCAATATCAATCTGTTCGAGCGGCTTTTGGATTAAGTCAGATAAACCTGGAAAACCTTTCTTTAAAGTGTCATTTGGAAACGGTTCAATCGCAATAAGTTCAGTGTTAACGCCATCTTTCTCCTTATTGAGAAGGCATGCTCTTGCCGAAAGGTATGTTGAGAATCCAGAGCCGATTTCAACTATTTTTTTAGGTTTAAAGTGGCGTATCATTGAATGCAGTACTTCTGCGTCAACCGCGCCAAAACAGGAGTTATTCAAATAGTACTCGTATGGTGTAGATGTTTTTGCGCTTGGAAAGTTGTACTCTTCCTTGAACTGTGGAAAAACCTGGGTTAATAATCTAAGTTGCTCATTTGCATTAATGTCTAAACCAATAAGCTTTGATTCATTTTCCCATAAACTGGTCTCTAAAGTGCTAAGTTCAGGGATTGGATAATAAAAATTGTTTGGCGTAATATGAAAACCAGCTCTCTCAAATAAGCGGAAACATTCTTCGTCCCACGCTACTTTGGGCAAAACTGCTGAGATACCGCGGGCAAGAATGTCTTTTAAAATTCTAGACAAAAACAAAGGCGCTTCACTTCGGCCTTAACGTTATTTCCATTATTAGTGAAGCAGGTAAGGGATAATTATCCTTTTCGCAATACTCAGGTTTTTATTTGCTATTAATCAGGAAGGATATTTCTTTTCTTCGATAATATTTCCTGAGATTGTTATTAGGATGTTGTTCCCGTTGACAGAAACTTCTTTGTTTTTCCTTTCGATATTGTGGGATCGGCTGAACTTTTCTGGAATTTCCAAAAATATTTTTTCTCTTTGCTTTTTTAGCGCCTAAAAATAGATTATCTTACGAATAAATTTTGTGGGAATTTTTAAAGCAATAGGTGGCGCTCGAAAGGGGATACTCCTTCTCTGGTAGGGAGGGGGGAGCTACTTTTTACCTAGTGAAAATAGGTCTAAAAAGTATGCAGGTGGTAGAGGCATTTGCTTAGGAAATTGGCTTCAAGAAGGCTAAACGGTATACTTTTAGCTTGGCTGGGTCAGTAGCTAAAAGAGGTATGGTCCAATTCCTCCTTTAACTCACAATTTTCTCTTTTCGCTATTTATTTAGAAAACTATATAATCCATCTTCACGTACAACCACTCACTAAAGGGCGAATATAGAATTGAAAGTCACTCTTGTCAATCCTCCATATCCGCAGAATGCGCATTCACATCCGCCATTCATTCCTTTAGGCATAGCCTACCTTGGTGCAGTAGCCGAAAAAGAAGGCCATGAAGTCAACGTTATTGACTGCCAAGCGGAAAAGCTTGATTATATAACGTTCGCCCAAAAAGTAAGCCAGGTAAACCCTGACATCGTCGGAGTGACAGCCACAACGCTACTCTACAATTCAGCTAAAAAAATAATCACAACAGCCAAAGAAGCCCACCCAAACGCAGTAACCATGCTTGGCGGGTCGCATGCGAGTTTTTGGGATGAAAACGCCCTAAAAGAATGCCCAAGCCTAGATGTAGTTGTCAGGCGCGAAGGCGAAATGACCTTCCTTGAACTTCTCGGTAAAATAAAAAATAAACAATCCTTCAACGGCGTCTTAGGCTCAACCTTCAGAGCAAGCGATGGCACAATAATCCGTAATCTTGACCGCCCATTTATAGAGAAACTGGACGAACTGCCCTTCCCAGCCTATCACCTCCTTCCACTTGACGCCTTCCACAGAATGGGCAAAACCATCTTCCCACTAACAACAAGCAGGGGCTGTGTTTACTGGTGTGACTTCTGCAGTACCGTGCGCATGTTCGGGAGAGGTTACCGCATGCGAAGCCCCAAAAACGTCGTTGACGAAATGGAAAAACTCTACAACACCTATGGCGAAAGCCAATTCACATTTTACGATGACGCATTCACAGTTAACCATGACCACACTAGAGAATTATGCCGGGAACTTAAAGCACGAAACCTAAACGTGCAATGGGACTGCGAAACAAGAGTAGACATGGTTAACCGAGACCTACTTGAAACAATGCGTAATGCAGGCTGCATGGCTGTTTGGTTCGGCGTTGAATCTGGCTCACAAGCAATCCTTGGTAAAATGCACAAGAAAATCAAGACTGAACAAACCATGGAAGCCTTCAAAATCGCGCGGAAAGTAGGCTTAATGACGATTGCAAGCACAGTAATCGGATTCCCAGGTGAAACAGAAGAGACAGCTTGGGAAACAATCAAGTTTATTAAAAAATTAAACCCAGATGACATCGGCTTTTACGTTGCCACACCGTACCCTGGCACACCAATGTATGAAGAAGTCAAGCAGAAAGGGTGGTTGAGAGTAACCGACTTTGACAAGTACGACACCGCCACACCAACCTTTGAAACGCCATGGATGAGCATGGACAAAATCAGAGAAATCCGCTACAAAGCCCACCAACAATTCTACCTGCGACCAAGCTACGTACTAAGAATGATGCTGAGAGGCGGAACCTACGGAATCTCAGCCGTAAAAACCTCAGGCGCTTACCTGCTCAGAACCTTGCACATGAAGACTTGGTAACTCTCTAATTTTCCGTACAAACGCAACTACAGCAAAAACCAGCACTACTGCACTAAGCGAAACTGTTATTGAAGTAAAATTAATCCCGATAGGCGAGAGACCCAAGAACAAGCCTACAAGCCCATCCAAGCCAAAGCTTAACGCAACCGACAACACTAATTGTTCTACAAAATCAAGTTTGTTTCTGCCCGTGAACAGAATGTTAACTAAACAGTAACCTGGCAAAAATGCGACAAAAACAAAACCGAAAACATAACGGAGAACAACAAGCAATGAATCGCTTGGAATAAGATAAGTTACAAGTAACGTTAAAGCGGTGAAACCAGCAATAATTTCAAACCATTTTATTGGCTTCAGTTTATAGACACTTCAAAAAATTAAAACAATAAAAAATAAAGGAAAGAAATTTACATGAAAGCTCTGAATATTGGGTGAGTTTCTTCTAGTGGTCTTGTTTCGAGATCAGCTGCGGCGGACGCAACGTATATGTCAACTACTGCAACGGCTGGGAATACCCATTCTGCTTGTTCTGCTGGTCCAATCATTAGCCAGTTTGCGCCGACTGTTTGCATTATCGCGTTAGTAGCGGTTACGCATCCTTTTCGGAATTCTTTGGCAATGTTCGCTTTAACCCAACCCATGGTTGTGACAACGTTTCCGCTGCCTAAGCCTACTGGGTGACCATACTTCTCTTTCATTATAGGTATGGTTCTTACTGCAGTGCCCATGTCTGGAGCGAATGCGGGAATAGCTGTGTCAATCAACGGTTTGGTGATTCCACCTTTCTCTGCCAATGCTAGAGCTTCTTCGATGACGTTCATCTTTCCTTCTAAGCTGTTGTCTTTGGGATTGTCAGCGAGCACTATGGACATTTTGATGCCACTATCTTTTAGGACTACCAATTCAGCATCAGTTACGCCTTTGTAAACTGAGTTATAGAAGCATCTGTCTGATAAGCCCATTTTCTTAGCCATGATTGCAGCTGACATGCGTGTCTTAGGGCTCATCGCATCTAACATTATTGGAGCATCACAATGTTTAGCAACAAAGTCAATGTATTTCCCGAAGGCTTCTTCTGTTGTTCCGACCACATCGAAACCAAATGGAACACCTGTAATGTCGCTTTGAGTTTGCATTGTATTAATTATTTTTTCTGCTTCTTTTGCATCAAAAATGCCTTTGTTTGCGTCTTGAACCATTTTCTGGCCTAGCCAAAAGATAGAACCAATCAGAAAAGTAGGTAGTTCACCTGGCTGACCGCCTACTTTTACTTTGCCTACTGTGTATATGTTTTGTTTCGTATTGAATTTGAAGAACATTTTTCCTCATCTGATGGATTTATTTTTTGCCCATTGCCTTCTTTGCTAACTCAGGGGCTTCTTCCTTGTTCTTGCCATAAAGTGCACCGAGTGCGTCAGCATCTTCCTTTTTAACCGCAGCGCCGCCCATGATTATTCCGATTTTGCCCTTTAACCCGGCTGCTTTCAATGCTTCGTCTAGTTTTGGAAGATTGTTTTTTGCAGGTACTGTGTTTACTGAAATTGCGATTATGTTTGCATTGTTTTCTTTTGCTTTATCAACGAAAACTTGTGGGGCAACGCTTTTGCCAACGTCTATTGTTTTGAATCCGGCGCGTTTGAGTGACCTTCGAACTGCTTCTTTTGCTGTGTCATGCATGTCTGGTTCAATATTGCCTATTACGATAACGCCAATTGGATTCTCTGGTTCTGGAGGCTCTTTTTCCATCATAGATTTAAGCCATGACATTTAAACCACCTTTTTCCTTTTTTTTTATTACTCTGGGCTTTTTATACTCGAATTTCATATTTAAGCTTTGACTAATAATTCCATCAAATACATAAGCATAAAATACGGAAAAGGCGGGGAGCAAATGTTCAAAGCAACCAGAAAACATGTCTTGCTATTGCTGATTTTTACTTTCGCATTCATTTACCGCATGCTTCTAATGCTTTGGCAAACGTTTCCGCCAGGCGCTGACATCGGCTTACATAACAGCGTCATTTACTCAATCACACAATCAGGCAACACAAATTTCCTATGGGACTACTACCAGATGGGCGGAGGCTTATCCTTGACTTTTCCAGGATACCACATTTTCGCTTCAGGCATAATAATGATGACTGGAATGCCTGATTATCTGGCGCAGTCTATTATTGTAGCTTTGTTCTCATCGCTTATTGTTTTCTGTGCTTTCTTGATAACTCGAGCTGTCTGGACTGAATCAGCGGCTTTCATTGTCGCATTTTTAGTGGCAATCTCACGCTTTGATATAGAAATGCTCATGTGGGGAGGCTACCCCAACGTAATAACCCTGCTTCTGATTCCTTTAACTTTCTACCTGTACCTTCAAAGAGACAGGTTTTCGCTAACGCCTTTTCTCGTCTCAACCTCTATTTTAGTGGGCTCAATATTTTTAACTCACTCTTTAAGCGCCGCCGTTTTCGTGAGCATAACTGTTGCTACCGTGCTCTTTGTAATTGTTTCTCCTAAAACGTTCGGTGCATCAAGGAAACATGTTCTTTATTGGTTGCTGCCAATATTTCTTGGAGCTGTTCTTGTTTCGCCTTTTCTGGCAAGTGCTGTGCCTGCATATTTAGGCGCTAACTCTACATTTACGGGTGCCGCTGACATTCGGGCAGCATTGCTTTCAACGAGAGTGCTTCCTCTTGAAATAGTGTTACCACTTTTTGGCTGTCTAGTGCTGTTCTTTTTGTTATCGAAAAAATACAAAGGTCGCTTTTTTTCGCTTCCAGCGTTTCTCCTTGTCATGTGGCTTTTAGTTCCTTTATTGTTAACTCAGGGCTTCCTGTTTGGACTTTATGTGGATTATAATCGGTTTCTGTACTTCACAATTTTACCAGTGATGATACTTATCGGTACGGTGATTGATCACGGTTCAGAATTCTTTGCACGAGTAATAGATACTTACCATGTTTTAACAAGCCAAGTGCAGAAAACAAAGAAGACCGCAAACAAGTTAGTAGCGCGAATCTCACCTCACATAACTCGCAAGACCCTTTATTCTGTCTTTGTATTGGGCTTCTTGCTTTTCTCTTTCTTCGTTATACCAATCTTTATGACTCCTTGGCAAGGCGTCACAGTGCAAAGCTTCTACCAAGTTATGAACAATCCTGGCTATGACGCAATAGAGTGGGCTAAGCAAAACACGCCAGTTGGCTCAGTGTTTGTTTCTGATGCTCTTTACGGATGGTGGCTTGGCGGCTTTGCGCAGCGGCCAACGTTGAGCGCGGTTGACCCACAATATTTAACGGTTGCCCGTGAGTTGGCACCAGCAAAAAATGCTTCATTTATACTTGATACCGACTACATGATTGATAATGGTTACATTCAGGTTAGGGAAGATGGCGGATACACTGGTAGACATAATCCTATGTTTCTCGCTGATCTTAACTGGACGTATTTTCCCTACTCGTTCTTTCAGTTTAATAATAGCGAGATTATGTTGCTTTCGCGGAATGGTGAATCTGTGCAATCTACCGACATAACTCAAATACCTGTAACTAACATGCAACTTGTCGGCGCGCAAACTGATAATCCATCTATTATTGTTAACAAAGGAAACAGCGACTTCAACTACTCAGAAATTTTAACCGCCTCAAAAGGGGTTACATTCGCAAATATGACTATAGTAATCCAGAGCAGCGCTCAAAATGTTTCCTTAGATTGGATTAATTTCATTTTAAACTCGCAGGGTAAATTTCAACAACCAAATGGAAATACTATTGCAATGTTGGATGTAGGTATGAAGGAGTGCGGTCAATTAATTTTTGCAGAAAATCAGCCACAAGTTCTCTCTCTTAATTCAGAGAATCCATGTATTACAGAATTATCTTATAATTTACAAGGCCAATCTACAGCAGAAATTCAAATTTTAGTTGGACTCTACCCAGTTTCAGATGATGAAATAGGAAACCAAGCAAAACTAAATGACGTACTGAACAATAATATTCTTCAAAATGGGCAAACACTAAAAGACGCTTTGCCAATAAGCACGTTCGATTACCAAGCAGCCATGCAACAATACTCAGTTAACTACATTGCCAACAGGGATTTTGAATTAAACCCCAAATTTGCTGACGACCCCACATTTAGCCTTGTATTTATTAATAATGAAGTTGCCATCTTTAAGGTGAAAGCCAACCTAGCTGGGAGTTAACTATCGCCTTGATGGGTAAATTGACAAAAGAGCGACAAATTGAAATCACCTTTATCACCGTTTTCTCAGTGTTAATTTTCGCCATCTTTTACACCCTCATATCAATGAACGGTGTAGTCTTAGGAAACGACCCTGCAGTACACTTGGAAAAAGCCCAAATCTTCCTGCAAACAGGAAAAATACCTTTAAGTAATTTAGGCTGGACTCCTCCGCTATTCGAGATTTTGCTTGCAATGATCATTTCTTTTAGTGGCGCAAGCAATATTGGGCAACTAATTTTTCTAGTAAAAGCTTTAGCTGTAATAGTTGATTGGCTACTGTTCCTTTCCGTTTATTTGATTGCCAGCAAATTCTTTAACAAAAAAGTCGGCGCTGTAGCAGCTGTTTTGTTGTTGATGTGTTTTCCTATGTACGAGGTTAACGCGTTTGGCGGCTATACCACTGTTCTAGCTTTAGCGTTTATGCTCTTGGTGTTTCTTTATACGCCTTTAGCAATAGAGCACTTTGGGTACCTTCTGGTAACTTTTTTTGCTGCTTTTGCTCTTGTTTTGTCCCATCAGCTTGCTGCATTCCTTGCCGTTTTTATAATGCCTCCGATCCTTCTTTTTATGCTAATAAAATCTAGAGGTGCCTACCTTAAAGTCGTAATAGCGTTAATACTAGGCGGCGGAATAGCGTTCTTCCTCTATTACTTTCAAGCTATGATTGGTTACCTTGGCCTTGTTATCGAGTACGTGTTTTTTGCCATAAAAGCTTACGCTTATCAGATTCCATCAACAAGTTTCAATGCTTTCATGATTAATTTCGGCTTTATATTCTTCTTTGCTTTAAGCGGAATTGTCATTGCTTACCACATGCTAAAAGTACAAAAGAAGCCGATTTTTTATGTCATATTGCTCCTGAGTTTCTTTGTTCCTCTCTTTTTTGCTGAGTCTTACATTTTTGGCTTGTATCTGCCCTTTCAATGGTTCATTTACTACTTGACGCCTCCAATGGCAATTTTGGCGGCTGTTTCTCTTGTCTTTATAGCAGATAAGTTCTCATCCCTCTATGTCAAAAACAAACAAATCTTTAGAAAAAAATGGTTAAAGATAGTTACTGTTTCTGTAGTTATATTGATGTCGTTAATGCTTGTTTTCCGTTCAGACGTAGTGTACGGAAAAATCATGGAAGCCAGCGTTTATTACTCGACAACCGACATAAAAGCGTATGATGCAGGAGTTTGGCTAAACCAAAACTATCCCAATGACGCAACAGTGGTCGTCACAGAAATCCCCGGCTTTTGGTTTTCAACTTTTTCTGGAAAAAACGTAATCGCTCAAACTGATCCTACGGTTCAAAGAAATGAAATTGCCGAGTCCGTTTTGAGTCTATCTTACGAAATTGAGCATCCGCAAACTTTGGTAAGAGCTTACGAAGCGAAGGGTGATATTACCGACGAAAATTACATCTCAATAGATAATGTTTGGTATAGAGTTTCATATTCTTCTAGCGCTGGAGATTTTCTATCATTTACCCAAAATGGCACCGACTACAAATTTGCTCTCTCCGATTTAAACAGGGCGATATCTTTTGATGACCAAAGTTATCCCAAAAAGATAGCGTTCACGTACTCCAATGACTATGTAGCATTAACGCAGACAACGCTTGTTCAAAATGACAGTTACCCAATCAACGTTTCTTGGGCTGTATCTCCCTTAAAGAGTGACATTTCCAATGTAACATTATACATAAGCACTTTCTTTGACCTTCAATTCAACTTTAGCAAAGCGCAGATACCTCAACTAATGGACTGGGTTAATCCATGGGATGTGCCTTCAAAAACTGCTCAGGGAACTGAATGGGCAGTTGCTAGTTTTTCAAGTTCAGACTTAAAAGATAATTACATAGGCCTCTATGACAGCCAAAAAGACGTGGCTTTCGCCTTCAAATTTAATGATTTGCCCGATTGGGGAAACATCGGTGCCTTGGCAAGTAGACAAATAGATGCTGTAAGATTCCAATACCAATACAACGAAATCAATGCAAACCAGACAGTTACACGGCAGTATCAGGTTCTTACCCTTTCAAAAAACAGTTTTCCAGCATTACAGCCAAACGATCTGGAAAGCCTCTTCAATTTCAAACCTGGCGAATTTACAGTATCCTGTAGAGACTATAAGGACTACATTGCTGAAAATAACATTGGATTCATCGTTTATGACAAAAACCAACTTGATGCTAACATGGTTCGTTGCAAGTTCTTAGAACTGATTTACTCAAACGATAGGTACGTCATCTTCAAAATCTTAAACAATTACAATCAAACGTAAATTTGAAAATAAAGAACTATGCATACGCCTAGAATCTGTGTTTTTAATTTTTCACAAAAGCACCTTAGATGTATGTATGCATGGACTAAGGGCTGACTCGAACAAGTCGCCTGTATAAGTATTCAGCACGGTTTCAACTAAAACAGATGGTTAAAGAATTCTCTAACCTTTGCTTCTTCAGCAAGTCCACAGTTTCTTTAGGAATGTTTTCATCAGCTATAAACTGAGTCAAGGAAGCGGGTAAACCTTCTCTTCGGTCAGTATCTCAGCCGCATATTTCAAAACAGCCATAACATCATCTTTCTTAAGATGCGGATAATTCTTCAATATCTCTTCAGTTGTCCAGCCGTTAGCTAGCAAATCAAGGACAAATTCAACCGCTATCCTAGTTCCTTTGATGATTGGTTTTCCAGATAGAACCTTTGGGTCAACGGTTATTCTTTCTTTCCACTCTTCAGCCATCAACAGCGCTCGCTACTTGTATGACTAAGATGAGATATAAACGTCTCGCAGATAGATTGAAAATGGAACTTGCTACATGATTAACTTAAGTTAAGGAATAAAAAGAAGAGAAAAATGGTGTCCTTATTGTTTTTTGAGGGCTTTGGGATCTTCACGAAGCACTTTAGGTATGTAGTTGCAGGCTGGGTCGCTTTCAAAGAGGTCGCCTGTGTAGTATTCGGCGCGTGTTCGGCATCCGCCGCAGATTTCTCTGTACTCGCAAACTCCACATTTGCCCTTAAGGTTGCTCTTGTCACGCAGCTTTAGGTGCAACTCGCTGTGCTGGAGATCATCCCAAACCTTGGTTAGCTTCTTGTCTTTGACGTTACCTAATCGGTAACCTTCATGGAAGCCGCAGCTGCGGTAGTCGCCGTTTTCAGTTATGCTGACATAGCTGCCGCCGATGGTGCATCTGCCCAAGTAGCCTTCGTGGTACCAGTCCCAGAAATCTACAGGGTTTTTCTGGCGAACGATTCGGGCGTAGAAAGGCGAGTAAACGTTGACTTTAACTTTGCCCATCAATTTGCGTTGGATGTCATAGATTTCGTTGAAGGCTTCCTCGTATTGCTCAGGTGTCGGCGCCAAGTCAGGCATGTTGCTTCCTGCTCTGCCCACGGGAACGAGGTTGTGGTAAACGATCATGCGAGCTTTGTATTCTTCTGCAAGTGCTGCAGGGTGCGCCATGTGCTTAATGTTGTACTTGGTCATGGTAGTGACTAAGCAGTCTAAGATGTTGTTTTCACTAAGTTTTTTCATGGCGAAAAGCGCTTTGTCATAGCTACCTTTACGCCGGATAATATCGTTTGATTCCCTGTTACCGTCAATACTCACAGCGGTGTGTACGTTATACTTCACAAGGTTATCAAGGCGTTTTTGATCAAACGCGAATCCGCTTGTGATGAGGCTTACTTCCATGCCGTACTCTTTTTCAGCATAAGCAATAACTTCAAAAATGTCCTCTCGAACCAAGGGTTCTCCGCCGCTAATGCCAAACCATGGGGAACCGAAATCATGAATTTCATCAACCATCTTTTTGGCACCTTTGGTGTCCAGTTCTTTGTCTTTGGCGTATTCTTTGGTATAACTGCAATACATGCAGCTACCAACACAGTTTCTTGTACATCGCCAAGTCACCATGTATACTGGTGCCTTATTTAGAGCCATTCAATATCACGATTGAAAATAGATTCGCCAATGCGATATAAAACTTACTCCTAGAAACCGACTTTCTGTTTCTTTACAAAAGGTAGCAGTAAGCAACCAAGCTGTAGCATTATCTTGGCTTTAACAAAAATTATTTCCAATCGGAATCTTTCCTGAATCTCCAAGCCAATCTCTATTCACTTTTGTTGCCCTGTTTCCGCTTGTTTTGAAGTAACCCTTCAACGGTGAAAACGCCCAGTGCAAATCCAGTTATAAGCATTAATAACAGGAAAAAAATCTTGAATTCATAAGTCTCATGTGGAAAATGTACGATTAAAACGTAGAGTTCAACGATTAAAATAGCTAAGAAAAGAAAGGAGTAACGCCACATTTTCGGTATCAAACGTCGACCAACCCAGACGTATCCTCTCAAGTGCGCTTTGCTCTTTGCTATGTACTCACCATACTCGTTTTTTTGCAGATAGCCAAGGTCTTCTAGTTTCTGTAAGTGCCTATAAGCCACGCTGGGACTGCTTAGGTTCACAGCTTTCATGACATCTCTTGGGCCGACTGGTTTGCCTTTTCTTACAACGTGCAAGTACACGTCTAATGTGATTCCTTCTAGTTCCTCGTTACTGGCCCTTGTCATGTTTAAGCCTCACTTGTAAAATGATAGTTTGGCAATTTACGCGTATTAGCTTTGCTCAAAAGGATTCCTGTTTTTCACGCTTCTTGAAAAATGGATGTTAAGCCCTTATATACGGATGCTATAAATTTAAGACTGACTGAAAAACCATTTACCATCATCATAAAAGAGAAAACCAATCAAAAGGCAATTTTGCTTTTCAGAAAGAAAACCCGTTGGCTTTTACTTTCCATATTTTTATTTCTTAAATATAGAACATGCATTAGGTTTTGGGAAAGTCTTATAAAACCAACCAGCCCTAAATTGAAAGTAGAAATCAAGGAGATTATGAAATAATGTCTAAACCAAAAGATTATTCATGGATGACTAAAGACAAACTAATGATTTACACCTTCGTCTCACTCGTCATACTTACCGTCATCACAACAGCTCTCTGGTCCACTGAGACAACCCCCTCAGGCTGGAACCTCGGGCTTACATTGGGCATCAACGCCATAATTGCTGTCGGTATCGCCGTAGGACTTGACGCTCTACTGTACAAAATCACAGCTGACAGCCCACTTAATCTCATGTCCGCCGCAGTTTTTGGCTTAATCGTCACTAACTCCTACTCCCTCGGCGTCCCTTTCATGCGCACAGTCGAACTGTTTCCTCTGGAGGCACCTCAATGCTTTATCTATGTTGCCTTAATGTCTCTGATAGGTTTGGTCATTTTCAAAAAGATCGTCGGTATCTCAGGCAGAAAATACGTGAATCCTGCGGCAGCTGCAAAACTCGTCGTCATGATACCCTTCATCAACACGTTGCTAATAGCAATAGATCATCTAAAAAGCTCTGCGCTTGGCGTGCCTTCATTGTCAGGTCCAATTGGGTTAGACAGCCCCATAAACGGCAATGGCCTAGCAGGATTCGGCAACTATGTAATCAGCTGCTTCTCTAACTCCAGCCTCAAGCTTCCAGCAATAACAACCAACAACTTGCTTCAAGAAATGTTTCTAGATAAGTTCCACGGCTGGCCTGGAGGAGCCTCAACCATTGCAGTCATCGTCGTTGGCATAGGCTTCTTTATCGTAGCACGAAGATACGTGAAATGGAGAATAACTGGAAGTTACCTCGTGGTCGTCGCCATAATGTCATTGCTCTTGTCTTTTGCTTACGGTGATGCAGGTGTCACTGTGAGACTCTTGTTCGAGCTGTTCATTGGAAGTTCAATATTCTTGGCGTTCTTCATGGCAACAGACCCCGCAACTACACCATTAACCTACACAGGACAGATAATTTTCGGAGTTGGCTTGGCAATATTGACAGTGCTCATGCAGACCTACACGCAGTTCTTCGGCGCCTCATTTGTAGCGCTAGTCATCATGAACTTAACAGTGCCAGCGCTTGATAAAATCGGCAAACTCAAACCCACAACCGAAACCAAAGAACCCAAACTGCCCAAAGCCAAATCATTCGCTCCTGAAGAAGTCAAAGAATACCAATGCATAAGATGCGGTGTTTGCATGCGCGTTTGCTGCCATAAACTCAGTCCGATACTGATTAAGAAAGCGTTTGACAAAATGGATTTCGATACCCTGAGTAAGCTCAATGCGGATTATTGCACTGGCTGTGGACACTGCAGTTACGTCTGCCCATCAAGAATTGACCTGAAACTTGCCGTACTCAAATCCAAAGCAATGCTTCGGCAGCAATAAAACAAATTTCATTTCCTAATCTTTTCTTTTATTTTATTAAAACCCGGAAAAGTCCCTAATCAACGCTTCTGAGTCTTTTGTTCTTGTGCTTATTCAGCGGCTGAATTTTTTTCTTATGAAATAAAGGAGCAATCAAGCTTGCAAGCATTAAGCTTATTAACACGCCGTAACGTAAATAGGTCAAGGGGTAAAAATTGGAAACACCAAAATTTAAATTAGTTGACATATTCTACGGTATAATCATACCACTCATTCTAGTGTTACTAATCTACGTTCTCGGAGTCTATGTAAACCCAAGCGGACTTAACCATGTACTCGGTGTGTCTGGTACAGGCGGTACTATTGCAATCATTTTTACTCAGGGCTTTGCCTCAATGATCGTACTCGGTGTCCCACTGGTGCTAGGCTTACTATGGAATAAGTGGGCTGGCGGCGCAGCAGGCTTTATCACGGGTGGCATGTATTATGTGGCCAGTGCAGGGCTCTACACAGGATACTATGCAAGTTATAGTCCGTCGTACAACTATTATGGGGACATAAGTCTGCTCTTCTACCTGGTTAACGCTGTTATCATCGGTTACATGGCAGGAGCATTAAACAACGGATCAACGAAATTCAAGCGAATGCTATGTGCAGGCTTAACTGCCTCAGTAATAGTTGCGGTAATCCAAACTTATTTGAATTACACTGTTTCGCTAAAACCATCACGTGATATGGCAGTGGCCAATTGGGCAACAGATCCCGCGTTTGCCATCTTGATAAACTTCGTGCCAAACATTGCTTTAGGCGTAATAGTGCCTATCATAGGCAAAGTAATGACTTGGTATGGCCTTCAGCCGACGAGACACTAAAAAATCCCTCTCTTCTTTCTTTTTTACTTCTTGAAAGCGTTAAATTAGGGATTACATTAATCGTTATATCTCTATAGTATGATACTTTTGAAGAAATTTTAGGATTGGTTAGGTGCGAATTCCCAAGCTATATTGCCTTTCCAAATCTCGCCTAGTTTGGTTATTCTGATTTCTTTGTCATCGATTTCAATAAGTCCCTTTTCTTTTAGCTTTTGAAGTTGCTTTGGAAAGACCTTCTCTGGTGTGGTGCCGAATTTTTCGATAAATTCTTTTTTGTAAACTGGTAACCGCAGGTATAATCGGGTCATTGTCCTCCTCATCATATCTTCAGTCGTAGACTCTGAAAGCTTACTAATGGGTAGTTTTCCAGTTTTTACAGTCGCCATGTAATCGTTTATGTTTTCAAGGTTAGAATACGAAAACCGTTGGAGGTACCCCATGAAGCATCCAGCGCCTGTTGTCAGTATACCTCCCCATGGCCAGCCGTTGAGGCAGTTTTCTCGCATGTGCCATTCCACTCGGCTGAAGCGGTCATGTCCTACTGCCTTGTAGCCTGCATCAGTCAGCATTTTGTATGCAGTAAGGTACATTTGCTTCTCACATTCTGCATCTCCAGGCGGCGGAGAAACTCCTGTCTTAATCATTTTCTCAAGTGGAGTGCCTGGATCTACATGCAACGAGTAAGTGTCAATCTCTACGTCTAGCTCAATCGCCTTCTTTAGCGTACTGATCCAGCTTTCCATTGTCTGCCCTGGAAGATTGTACATGATGTCTACGCATACGCACAAATTCAGTTTTCGTGCATATCGAATAGCTTTTTCAACGTCCGCCGCGCTGTCGGGCAAGCAAAGCATTTTCCGTAGCTTGTCATCAAAGGTTTGCGCACCCATGTCCATTTGGTACACGCCGTACTCGGCCAGTTTGTCAATTTTCTTGAGCGCCAGCGTCTTTGAGGAACCCGTTACCTTGATAAAATATTCCTTGTTGATGTTGAACCTTGCCTTGCAGAAGTCTATTAGGTCGATCATCTGCTCAGCAGCCAAGACACTGGGTGTTCCACCCCCTAAAACTATTTCGTCAAACACGCTTGTCTTCACATATTTAGTTTTAGCGTACATTTCGAGCTCTTTCTTGAGCAGTTCAAGATACAGCTCTATCTTCACCTTGCTTGTGGCGGTGGTTGGAAAATAACAAAAAGCACATCTTGAATCGCAAACAGAAATCCACGGTTGCAGTTCCATCAATCTGCCTGACGTATTCTCCGTAGTCAGGAACTTCATGAAGGCTTCATACGTTTCAGATTTGATGGCTGGGTAATCCCTGTACGTGTACGGCGGCCAATTTTCCCGTGAATCGTAAACTTCTGACTTGCCTTCGCCAAGATTAGAGCTCTTTTTCATTGAATTTCTCCTCAGTTTACGTTTAAAAACCGCTCGATAACATAATAAAGTTTCCGTTAAAAAGCCAAATTAGCTAAAAAAATGTAGTTGACATAATTGCAATAGCTATAGTCGGCGTTGTTGTTGTGCTGATGGTTAGAAAACGGTCATAGGCTCGCCAACAAAATCTTAATTTTTCTCCCTTTTTTTATCTTTTTTAAACCGATGATATACGGAAGCATATTGTGTTTTTAACTAAAATTTTTCATAAAAATATTTGTAAGGTAATTTTTTAAACTTATTTGATTCTTTTGGTTTCAAAATTAGCGTTTTTTTGAGGACCTTTGCATAACTTTATAAATTAAATTCAAGATATATATGAAACATAAATTTAAGGAGAAAGAAAAATACATGAAATTTGCTAAAAACAAAACTGCGGCTATTGCGATTGCTATATTCTTAATGCTTTCAATGACGGCATCAATGATGCTAGTACCAAATGCTAATGCACATAAACCGGCATGGAAAATTCCAACGTTTGCTTACATTAATGCGGCACCTAACCCTGTGGGTGTCGGTCAAAAAGTGAGCGTTATTATGTGGCTTGACAAGACTTTTGACCCTTCCATCGCGCTGTCAAATGATTACAGATTCCATAACTACAACCTGACCATTACTAAGCCTGACGGTACAACAGAAGAGCACGATTTTGCTGTTGTCCAAGACACGACATCATCACAGTTCTATGCTTACACTCCTGCCACAGTTGGTAACTATACTTTCACGTTTACTTTCCCAGGACAAGACTTCAATACATACAGCCATCCCACAACTTCAGATTTGGTTAACGATACTTATCTGCCCAGCTCCGCATCAACAACGCTTACTGTGCAGCAAGAACAATTACCTTCAGCCATAACTAGCTATCCGCTTCCAAGCGCTTACTGGACTCGACCAATTTACGGTGAAAACACTGACTGGTGGACCATCTCGTCAAACTGGCTAGGAACCGGCGCAGCAGGCTACGGAGTTTGGACCAACGCATGGGCTATGAGAAATCCAGGTGACGCAGTCGGGCCTCTTACTGGCCACGTTATGTGGACTAAGCCGCTTCAATCTGGAGGAGTTGCTGGAGGAAACAACTTTGCTATTCAAGGAGACACAAACTTTGAAGGATCAGCATATAACCAAAGATATACAAACCCAATAATAGCCAATGGCAAACTCTACTACACTGAGCCAAGATCATTTACTGGGGTTGAAGGTATTTTCTCGACAGCAAAAACTTACGGTCCAACTGACTGTGTTGATCTTCAAACTGGACAAATGCTTTGGTCGCGTAATGATGTACCTGCGTTGTCTTTTGCTTTGATCTGGGACGTTCAGGACCCCAACCAACACGGAGTTTTCCCGGCAATCTTATGCACCGCTAACTTTGCACAATGCTTTGACGCAGACTCAGGCGATCCGCTCTTTAATGCCACTAATGTGCCTTCAGGAGGAGGATTATTTGGTGGTGGCTCACCCGCAGGAGCAGCAGTCTCTGGACCAGTTATGGGTCCATTGGGTGAACAAATACGCTATGTCTTGGCAAACGCTGGCAACGCAACCAATCCAAACTGGCGTTTACTTCAATGGAACTCAACTAACCTCTGGTCAGGATCTGGATTCGCAAGTAACTCCGGTGGCACAGGATTAAGTCCAGCAATCAGCGGCACAGTCGATGCAGGCGTCCCATCCCTTTATGACTACAACGTTTCAGCATCTTGGGCTAACACTATACCTATGATACCTTCACCGTATGCAATGTTTGGTGTTCCCCCAAGTGCAGGTTTCTCAGTGGTCGTAGCTAACTATGGTGACATATTGCTCTGCGAAAATGGAACAATGCCAGGATTAGCGACAAGCCAATTCGGTACAACCAGCTCTGCACCATACACTTACTTTGCTGTCAACCTTAACGCCTCTAGAGGCGCAGTAGGTTCAGTAAGGTGGTGGAACACGGTTCCAGCAACGTCACAAAACATCACTGTCGTTGACGGACCAGTAGACTTCCAGTCACGCGTATTCACTGAAGCATACAAGGAAACAATGCAGTGGGTCGGCTATAACCTGGACACTGGAGCAAAAATCTGGGGTCCAACACCATCTCAAACTGCCTTTGACTACTACGGAAACCCAGCGTTACCATACATAAATGGTATTACTGGTTATGGTAAACTTTACAGCATGCAATTCGGCGGAATACTTTACACATATGACTTGAAAACTGGAAATCTATTATGGACTTACGGCAACGGAGGAGCAGGCAACAGCACTAACGCAGGCTTTTCCAACGCTTACGGTGTCTATCCAACATTCATAAACGCAATTGGCAACGGAGTACTATACACTGTCACCTCTGAACATACTGTTACAACACCCATCTACAAAGGCGCTCTAAGCCGAGCAATTAATGCAACTGACGGAACAGAAATCTGGACACTTAGCTCTTATGTTGGCGAATTTTTCGCTATGAGTTACGCTATCGCAGACGGCTATGCAACATGGTTCAACGGTTATGACAATCAAATCTACAGTGTAGGCAGAGGACCCAGCGCTACTACAGTTACTGCTTCACCGAAGGTTTCAACGCTCGGAGATAACGTGCTTATAGAAGGTACAGTGATGGATACTTCCGCTGGCACAACGCAAACCCAGCAAGCAGCTGACTTCCCGAATGGTGTTCCATGCGCTTCTGACGCAAGCATGAAGGATTGGATGGGTTACGTTTACCAGCAGAAGCCGCTTCCAACCACCTTTACTGGTGTTCCAGTGACGGTTGATGTTTTGGACTCTAACGGCAACTACAGAAACATAGGCACTGCAACAACTGATGCAACCGGCTCATACAGCCTCACATGGACACCTGACATCTCAGGCAATTACACAGTTATTGCAACTTTCGCTGGCACGAACGGTTACTGGGGATCATACACTGAAACCGCTTTTAACATAATGCAAGCGCCAGCAGCAACTGCTACACCTACGCCTACACCCGCTTCAATGGCTGACCAATACTTCCTGCCGCTATCTGCCGGCATGATCATCGCAATAGTCGTAATTGGTGCTCTATTAGCTGTGTTGATACTTAGGAAGCGCCCATAAATATGTTGACAAACCGTCAACAACCAACTTCCCTTTTTTTGATTAAGATAACACCGAGGAAGAGACTGAAAAGGCTCTGTACTATTAATCTAAAGATAGTCATAGAAATAGCAATTTGCATTATATTCTCCTATAAATGCATTTCCAGAGCCTCAGCAAACTCTTCCTAGGTAGTTGTCGACCCAAAACCAAGCAATAGACTCTAAAATTTCTACTTAATTAGACGCTGGCTTTGGCCCGCCAGAGATTGTAGTTTATAGCTGTTCTTGCCATTATCTTGCTGTACAAGTTGCCTTTCAAGTATCCTTTTACAGCTTGACGCAGAATGTACCGTGGACTATAGAATTTATTGTAAAAGTTCTTCCTCATTTGAGCTATTTCTTTCGCAGGCAAAAGCGGATCCTCAAAGATGGGGTTCATTGTGTTGTATAGCTTCCAGTCCTCTGACATTTTCCACCCATTACTCTCCACTAAAGCACGGAGTTCAGTTCCTGGATAAGGCGTAGCGTGGCATAACCACACATCGTCAGGTTCTACCCTGCAGACAAAATCAAGAGTTTCCTGCAATGTCTCCTTTGTCTCGCCAGGATACCCTAAAATAACAGACACGGTGACAAACATGCCCGCTTCTTTAGCCCATTTAACTGCGTTTTCACACTGCTTAGTAGTAATTCTTTTTTTCATCGAGTCGCGCATTCTCTGACACCCTGACTCAACGCCAAACATTGTTTCATTACAGTGCGCCTTACTCATCTTGGCTAAAACCTCTTTTGTAACAACATCTGCTCTGGTTCCGCAACCCCAAGGCAAATTTATTTTCCGCTCTATGATTCCGTCGCAGATTTCCACTGCCCTTTTCCTATCAAAAGTTAACGTGTCATCTTGAAACGCTATCCCTTCTGCGCCATACTCATCTCTGAGCCATTCCAACTCATCAAGCACGTTCTTTGGGCTTCTTGCTCTAAACCTTGCACCAAACATTTCAGATGCAACGCAGTAAGAGCATTGGAAGGGGCATCCTCTGCTGGTCATTATTGGAAGAAGTTTCCTTCCTGCTATCCAGTATTTTTTAACTGGAATATACTTGTATGCTGGACGGGGCAGTGCATCAAGGTTTTGAATGAAAGGCCTGTTAGACGTCTGGATGATCTGGTTATCCTTTCGGAAGGTTATGCCTTTAATCTCACCAATTTTTGGCATTTCAGGCGATTGCTTGGCGAGTTCTAAAATTGTTTCTTCTCCTTCGCCCCTCACAATAATGTCGACGGCTTTTTCATCAGTGAGGATTTGTTTATCTGCAAAGGTCGCGTGCGGTCCTCCCATTAAAACTTTAGCGTCAGGACAAACTTCTTTTGCAACACGCGCAGACTTAAGTGCTGACTCTATCGTCGGAGTCATAGAGCCAATTCCGACCATTGTGGGCTGGAAAGAATCTAACTCAGCCTTAAGCTTTTCATGGTCTATTTCGCATACTGGGCAATCGAAAATTTTTACTTCAAAATCGTTTTGTTCAAGTACAGCCGCCATGTACGCTAAGCCAAGGGGTGGGAAAAGCGGGTGATGGGCGACTCCTTCGAGGAGCGGCGTATTAACCAGTGCTATCTTTGTTTTATTTGTCTTCATCAGCATACACATTGGCTGCAATTATTAGAATGATTAATCATTCCGTTTCGATCGATATAGGTTTTAGGCAATGTTGTTTGGGGATTTTAAGCTTTTTGCTAATTAAGAAATTTAAAGCAGAATCGACGGAACTGGAGTTTAATTGCAAGCAGCTATGGTTTATGCTTCTTTTTATAAAGTACGATTGCCAGCAGCACTGATGCCACAATAATCGCCGCCAAAATTAACAAAATAAGACCTATGAATGACACAGAATAGGTTTGTTCGCTTGATGAAGAACCAAACGCGTAGAGCATATGGTTGTATGAGCCTACGTAAACTGTGCTGTTGGCTATGGCGGGTGAAGAAACAACCATTTCTCCAGTTGCATAACTCCAGATGTAAGCGCCAGTCATGGCGTTCAGAGCATAAACTTTGCCATCATACGAGCCTACATAAACTACTCCATTTGCTATTGCAGGCGAAGAAGCTACTTCTCCCCCAGTTGTGTACTTCCATACGGGCTTGCCGTTGGATGCGTTAAGAGCATAAACCTTGTTATCCCCTGAACCTACATAGACTATGCCGTTAGCTATGGCAGGTGACGAAGCTACTTCACCACCTGTGGCATAATCCCAAACGAGACGCCCTGTTGCAGCGTTTAAAGCGTAAATCTTATGGTCATATGAACCTACATAGACTATGCCATTTGCAACCGCCGGGGAAGAAACTACTAAACCGTTTGTAGTGTAGTTCCAGATGAGAGCTCCGTTAGAAGCATTTAGCGAATAAACCTTATGATCATCTGAGCCAATGTATACTCTGCCATCGGAAACAGCAGGAGAGGACACCACTATTACATCGCCCGTAGTGTACTTCCAAACAAAGCCGCCGTCTGTTGCGTTTAAAGCGTAAACATTGTGGTCCTCTGAGCCTATGTAAACCATGCCATTATCCACTGCAGGAGAAGAAACCACCGGACCACCTGTTTTGTAACTCCAAATGTATGCGCCTGTCGTGGCGTTTAGTGCGTAAACGTTATCGTCATATGAGCCTACGTAAACTACGCCGCCAGCAACCGCGGGTGAAGAGAACATAATCATGTCTCCCGTTGTATAGCTCCATACAGCGCTGTTATGCAGTTCCCAATTGAAACCCACCATTCCCGTAGAAGCATTCAAAGCGTATATTTTGCCATCATGAGAACCTACATATACTAAACCAGCCGCTACAGTCGGAGACGAATCGATCTCGCCGCCAGTCGCATAACTCCAATCATAGCTGCCGTCTGTAGCGTTTAAGGCATAAATCTTGCCATCCCACGAACCCACGTAAACCACGCCTTTAGCAACAGCAGGACGAGAAATCACTGTATCGCCTGTTGTATAGTTCCACACGAGTTCGCCGTTGGAAGCATTCAATGCATAAACTTTGTTATCCTCCGACCCTACGTAAATCATGCCGCTGGTAACGGTTGGAGAAGATGCTACCGCAGCGTCCGTTGTGTAGTTCCAAACATTTTTGCCATCAGACGCATTTAAAGCGTAAACTTTGTCGTCTAATGATCCTATGTAGACTAAGCCCTCAGAAACATCTGGAGAAGAGTACACGGCACCGCCACTAGTGAAGTTCCATAAATATTCGCCACTAGAAGCCTCTAAGGCGTAGATCTTATCGTCTAATGAACCCACATAAACTACGCCATTAACAACCGCAGGCGAAGAAACTATTTTATCACCTGTTACATAACTCCAAACAAGTTCGCCGTCTGTAGCATTCAACGCGTAAATCTTGTGGTCTAATGAGCCTATGTAAACTATGCTCTCACTCACAGTGGCAGAAGATAACATGATTTTGTCCCCTGTCGCATAGCTCCAAATGTATTCGCCTGTTGTAGCATTCAAAGCGTAAACCTTCTTATCTTCTGAACCAAAGTAAACCCTTCCATTGGCAACCGCTGGATCTGAATCCACATAGTACCCTGTAGTGTAATTCCATAATTGTTTGCCGTTAGTAGCGTTAAAGGCATAGAGATTGTTGTCTTCTGAACCCACGTAAACCACGCCGTCAACTACAGCGGGACGAGAAATCACTATGCCGCCAGTAGTGGCATTCCATATTAGCGCACCATTAGAAGCGTTAAAAGCGTAAATCTTATGGTCGTAAGAGCCGGCATACACTACATCATCAATCACGAAGGGCGAGCCCACTTGGCCTCCAGTATTAAATTTCCATAGAGTTTCGTTTGTTTTTGGCGCTGTAGAATTTGAATAGCTAGTATGCGCTAGGTCATGGTGGAACATAGGCCATGAGTCTACGCTCCCCTGGTCTCCCGCGGAAGCAACGCTTCTTGAAACGCCTGAAGCCAAAAAAAGCGCTATCAAGATAAGGCAAATAATAGCTATTCCTTTCATCTTCTCTCTTACTATTATTTTCGATCCTTATTCGCTTATTAAGATATTTTCTTTTTTAACTAAAATAAAAAGAGAATGCGAAAGCGCGTTATTTTTTGCGAATACTTTCAGGCACATACGCGCAAGCTGGATCAGCTTCATAGATGTCTCCTGTGTAAGCATACGCTCTGTTTCTGCAGCCTCCGCATAGTTCTCGGTATTCGCAGACTCCGCATTTACCCTTCAGAACGTTTCTGTCTTGGAAGCTCTTGTAATATTTTGATTGTTGGATTTCTTTCCATGCTGTGTTGAGGCTTTTTTCTCTTATGTTTCCCAGCATCATTGGTTCTGAAGGCTGAAGGTCAGTGTAAAAGCATGGTATTAAATCGCCATTTTCGGTCACGCTTAAGTATCCGCCGAAAGCAAAATAGGTGCATTTTCCATGAAACTTATGTTCATACCACTCGTCAAAGTTCGGTGGGTTTCTTTGTTTTACAACACGGGCGTAATGTGGACAATGTACATGGATTTCAAATTTGCCCTCGTACTTTTGGGTTAAGTCCCATATGTGGTTGAGAGTCCACTCATACTGCTCAGGCGTCGGAGTTAACTCCATTGTTTCTTTTGCTCTTCCGCTAGGAACAAGATGATTAAACCAGACAAAGCTAGCATGGTATTGGTCAGCTAATTCTGCGATGTGGTCTAAATGCTTAAAATTTATAGTTGTGATTGCTGCTGCTAAGCCGTTTAGGATTTTACCTTTTGATAATTTCTCGATGGCTGCCAGCGCCTTTTTGTATGATCCTTTTCCTCTTAATTGATCGTTGATTTCTTCTGGTCCGTCTATGCTTACGGATGTCCAAACTTGATTTTTAACCAAGTTATCGTAAATTTTCCCATCCACGAAGCATCCATTAGTTAATAAGCACACGTTAAGGCCAAGGTTTTTTGCGTATGTGACAATTTCAAAAATATCTTCACGCATTAGGGGTTCGCCGCCTTTTATGCCGAACCATCTAACTCCGAATTTGTGAACTTCATCGACTAAATGTAGAGCCTCTTTTGTGCTCATTTCTCTTGGGGCGTGCTTACCTGTAGCATCAACATTGCAGTATCTGCAACGGGCATTGCAGGCGCCTGTTGCCCTCCAAGAAGTCATAAGTAAAGGACCTTTATTCGCCAAAGTAAAATCCACCCTCAAATTCTCTTCGCTGATTCATCATTTACTTTAAGGTTTCTTTTCAACTTAAAAAAGATTGTGCGCTACTCTCTTGTTTTTATTTTTAAGGCGTCTTAGCACATTTTTATTGCTTAAATGTAACTGAAACACGAGGTTCCTAAGTTTCCGTAAGGTTTATAGTGAAATAAATCATCTACGTTATTGGGTGTAAGGACTTAACCTCTTTCAAAATTTACATTTCATAAATATTAGGGGGTAAATGACATTCCCAAAAAAATCCAAGCCACAGTTATTTTGGCTCTATTGCTTATTTCAACAATTTTTGCTTCAATATCAGCCTATCACGGAAATGCAAGTGCGCAAGTGACCACTAATACAACTTCCACTAATGACAATTTGAATCAGTACGAGTGGTCACAGTTTCAAGGCGATTCCTCTTTTACGCGATTCTCAGCGGGACCAGCCCCTGACACATCAGCCACACTATGGAAAGCGAACATAACGGGAATACAACCCTATCTTGCAGCTTTTGACGGAATGATTTTCGTCGGTACCAACACTTCAATCGTTGCACTTGACAAGGAAACAGGAAACGTCGTCTGGGAAACAGCCATTCCAATGAACAGAACTTGGCCAATAGCGTACAAAATCGACGATTCACACATGGTTGTGGAAAGCAGTTGTCTCGACCCAAAAACGGGGAACATATTATGGACTAGCGCCTCTTTCTGCGCGGACACTGGCATTTTCAGCGCCAACGTCTACAGTCCAGAAGAGAAAATGTTTTACACCAAGGTAGATTCCTACATTGAAGCTTGGGACTTTTCTGATCCCTCGGCACCGCCAACTATGGTCTGGAAAACCTATGTTCCAGGCGGCGGCAGAACTGGCATCGGAACAACATACGGCGACGGCATGGTGTTTCCTGGCTCTTTCGAGAATCACCAAATGACGCTCGATGCCAAGACAGGCGCAGTTGTGTGGGATACCCTTACAAAGGGACCCATGATCTTTGATGGTGCCTATTCTGATGGCAGATTCTTTAGAGGAGGAACTGATGACAACACATTGTACTGTTTTAATGCCACAAACGGTCAAATCCTGTGGTCATATACGCCAGACACAGACGGATACTTCACCACAGGCCCAGCGGTAGGTTATGGAATGGTTTATGAAATGAACAAAGATGGGTACCTTTACGCCATCAACATAGACACTGGCGCTCTAGTATGGAGATACAAAGGGCCAGACGAAACACTTCTCTGGCCTGGAATGCCCGCGGTTGCGGATGGCAAGGTCTATGTAACAACAGGCGAAGCCGCAGAATATGGCGGTCAAGTTGGCGTCTCCGAGTTTGCATGCTTGAACGCCTACACTGGCGAGCCCATTTGGAAGCTTCCTATAGAAGCATTAGCTCCAAGAGAATCTGTTGCTATTGCGTATGGCAACTTATACATCATTCCAGGCACCGTTACAACCTCGGTTGACTCAATTTCAGGAAATGAATATTCCAGGATTAATCAAGTGTGGGCAATAGGGTCTAGCTCGATTCCAGTTAGTTCTTGGCCTATGTGGCGGGCAGATCCAACGCACTCCTCTACCGCGCTAGTAGGTCCCTCAAACCTCAGTTTAACTTGGAATTTCACAACTAATGGGTCAGTTATTTCTTCGCCAAGCGTTGCAAATGGCATAGTCTATGTTGGTTCACAGGACAAAAACATCTATGCCATTGGAGCATACAGCGGCAATCTCATCTGGAAATTTACTACTCAGGATGCTATTGAATCTTCACCTGCCATAGCGAATGGTAAAGTTTACACTGGAGGCGACGACGGCTACGTTTATTGTCTGGATGCTTACACGGGAGCCTTCATCTGGAAAACATTTGTCAACGGCGATTTGCCTTACACGTATGGGTCGTTTGTGCTTAAATCTTCGCCAGTGGTGTCTGGAGGCAAAGTCTACATTGGGTCATTGGACGGCTACTTGTACGCTCTTGACGCAAACAATGGCGGCATCGTCTGGAGAGTCAAGACCGACGGGCAGATCGAATCTTCTCCAGCCGTTGCTGATGGCGCTGTCTACTTCACTGCAGAAGAACCAACAGCAGGCGCTCTCTACAAACTGGACGCTAACAGTGGGGCTTTGATTTGGAAACAACAACTTCCCTACGAATATCAATTCACAGGAGGTACAGAGATGCTGGGTTCTCCGTCGGTCGCAGATGGCATGGTCTTTGCATCCTCCGACCTGAGATCTTATTATGGAATTGACGCGGCTACAGGTGACTTTGTATGGAATTTCACTGATCCCGACGCCATGGAGTTCATAGCCTCTTCTCCAATCTATGTTAACGGTGACCTTTTCATCATCGACAAATTCAACATAGCATGTCTTAACGCAACAAACGGTCACACCATTTGGAGCTTCTACACCGGGGACGAGCTGTATATTTCACCCTCTTACGCCGACGGCAAAATCTACATTGTCACTAGCGAACGCCACATATACATCCTTGATGCGACGAATAACGGCACAAAAATCGCAACCGCAACCACACCTTCCAGCAGCTGGTCATCCCCAACCATAGCCAACGGAAGATTATACGTGGGAAATAACGACTGGAACGTTTACTGTTTCTCCAATTATGTTACTAACCAAACATCTTCCACTCCATCAAATAATGTCACATCAGGAACAATCTCGGTGGCAGTGATCGCTGCTATAGTTGCAGTTGTGATCGTTGCAACTGCCGCACTTGGCTATGCTGTCAGGAAACGAGCCAAAAAATAGATGCGTGCTTTTGCAAGCAATCTGTCAGCTTTTCTTTTAAGCTATGATTTTGCGCAATAGAAGAATGATTGTGGGTGTTTGAGCGGAGCCTGTAGCTTCCAGTCGTTTGACTTCGTTGAGTGTGAATCTTGTGTTAAGCATCTCTTTCAATCGGTCGACAGTAAAAAAATTCCTGTGGGAATCATAATTGAGTCCTTTTTCACCTTCGGGAGTTTCTATTATCATGTAGCCACTAGGTTTCAGAACTCTATGCGCTTCGTTTAGAAAGCTTTTTGGCTCCCATAAATGTTCAACAACTTCCGATGCTATGACCAAGTCGAAGCTTTCTGAGGCAAAGGCTAATTCTTCTGCATCTCCTGCCATAACTGTGGAAACTTTGCATTTTTTAGCTAATGTGGCAACTGTTGGGAGTTCTAATGCTGCAACATAGTTTCCCATTTTCATTATTGGTTCGCTTATTACTCCGTCTCCGCAGCCAACATCTAAAATTTTCAGGTCCTTGCCTATGGTGTTGACCATGTCGATGAAGATTTGTATTCTTGTGGCGTTTAGGGTGTTCACGCTTAAGGTTTCAGCATGTGCCTGCATCATCATTATGTGCATTTTTGCATCGTACTTTTGCCACTCAACCCATTTCTTCTTGCTGTTTTTCCGTTGACCAAAATAGATTTCTCTGGTGACTACCCATTTTAACTGGTGAGGGTGCGTCAGCAAATATTTTATGCCTTGAATTTGCCTTGAAAAAGCTTTTAACATGTTTTAACCGTCACCCATGAGGCTTAACCTTGCTGGTCTTTGCTTGGAGTGCTGTGTCCTCCTGGGCTCTTTTTTGGTTGTCTTATTTTGCCTATTTGTTTGAAGGCCCATCTGGAAAATTTGTACTTCGATACTAGGTGGTTTAGTGCCATGCGTGCCATGATTTGGCTGTAAAAGTCTCCCCTTCGTTTCTTGCTTAGGTAATACATTGGGGAAAAATAGCTGTCGTAGAACTCTTTTTTGGTCTCTTCTAACTTTTCAAGCGGCAACAGCTGGTTTTTGAAGACTTGTGTTTGCTCATGGTATTGGTTCCAGTCCTTAGACAATTCTAGACCTAATTTTTTGGCGTAGTCATAGAGTTCTGTGCCTGGGTAAGGAACTGCCTCGCACATGTAAACGTAATCAGGCTTAGTTTTATAGATGAAGTCTATTGTTTGTTTCAGCATCTCCGGCGTTTCGCCTGGATAACCGATGACTAGAGAGATGGCTACGGATATGCCGGCTTCCTTCGCCCATTTTATGGCTCTTGCATTTTGCTCAACGGTTGTGCCTTTCCGCATGGTGTTTAGCATTTGTTGACTGCCTGATTCTACGCCAAAGTGGATGAGCTGGCAGCCTGAACTTCTTAGTTTAGTTAAAAGTTCTTTGGACACTTTATCTACTCTTGTTCGGCAGTCCCATGGCAGCCCCAGTTTCCTTGCCTTCATTTCGTCGCAGATCGCGACTGCCCGGTTTATATCAAAAGTGAACGTGTCATCATAGAAGGCGAAGGCTCCTGCTCCGAAAGTGTCTCTTAGCCATTCAAGCTCATCGACAACTTTGCTTGGGCTTCTCGCCCTGAAGCCTCTTCCGCACATTTTATATGCCGCGCAGAAGGCGCATTGGAAGGGGCATCCCCTGCTGGTTATGATAGGCAGGTAGGTTTTTCCGAGAATTTTGTACTTGGTTACTTCAAAGTGTTTATGCGCTGGATAAGGAAGCGCATCAATATCTTGCATAAAAGGCCTATCAGGCGTGCGGAAAACCTGCCCGTTCTTTCGGAAAGTTATGCCTGCAACTTCGCTGAGGTTTTTTAGGTTGCCGTTGGATACTAAGCCTGCAAGCTCCAGCATGGTTTGCTCCCCTTCGCCTCGTACCACAATGTCTACATTTGCGCTTTCGGTGAAGGTTTGCTCATCCATAACCGTGACGTGCGGTCCACCAATCATGGTTAAACAGTTTGGAAGCGCCGTTTTTGCGGCTTTTAAAATTTCAAGCGCTGGCAGGTAAGTTAGAGTGGCGGATGTGACGCCGATTATGTCGGGGTTGAGGCTTCTGAATTTGTCTTCTAGTTCTTTTTGGTTTGGTCTGGAAGTTTGGCAGTCAACCACGTCAACGCTGTACCCGTTTTCCTCAAGCACTGCTGCTAAATAGCTGATGCCTAGAGGGATGAAGATGGCTTGCGGCGCTTCAACTGGGTAAGGTGGATTTACAAGTGCTACGCGAGCCTTCACGTTTGGGTTCCCCGACTATTTATTGATGAAAAACGGTTATGCCAACTATTATGTGTTTTGTAAATAAGCTGAAAGTGTCGCATAGGTGTAACTTTACGTGAAAACGCAAGGTTTTTTATGTCAAGCAGTCAATAGCGAAGGTCATCTAAGATAACATGGGAAAAGTGGCGGTTTGTCAGCGGATTTGGCGCTAATTAACGGAAATGTAAAAACAATGAATCCTAGTCGACCAGTTGCTGAAGCAGTTGCTGTAACAAAAAACAAAATCATCAAAGTCGGCACAAACAAAGAAATTAACCAGCTGATTGGCGAAAAAACCAAGGTAATTAGCCTAAACGGGAAAACTGTGCTTCCCGGCTTGATTGACACTCACATCCATGTGGCAGATTTTGGCAGATGCCTGTTATGGCTTGACTTAACCAGTGCTGGTTCAATTGGGAAACTTCAAAGCCTGCTAAAAGAAAAAGCAAAGCAAACGCCTGCTGGAAAATGGATAATCGGTCGTGGATGGAACCAGAACCGCTTCAAAGAGAAACGCCTGCCCAAGCTCTCCGACCTGAACGCGGCTGCACCAGACAACCCAGTAATTCTATACCATGAATCAGCAATGATATGCGCCGTAAACAGCAAAGCCTTAGCTTTAGCGGGCGTGACAGAGCAGACTGCTGTGCCTTCAGGCGGAACAATTGATAAAAACCCGCAGACAGGTGAGCTTACGGGCATTTTACGGGACAGCGCCACCAACTTAGTTTGGCAAGCAGTTCCTGAACCAACCGCCGATGAGCTTTTGGATGCTACAGCGTTAGCTTGCCAAAAAATCGCTGAAGCAGGAGTAACCAGCGTGCACTGGCTGGTGCTCTCGGAGAATGAGCTTTCGATAATTCAGAGGCTTCATACAGAGGGCAAACTTACAGTCAGGGTTAACGTGATAATCCCAGAAGCGCTCTTAGAGAAAACTATCGGTTTCCAGCCTGACAGTTTAACGTTGCATGTTGGCGGCGCTGTAATTGCTGCAGACGGGTATTTAGATTCCAAAACAGCCGCGTTGTTCCAGCCCTACAGTGATGAACCAAATAACAGCGGCAGATTACTCTGCACTGAGCAGGCATTGGCAGCTTCGGTCGCACAGGTATTAGCAGCGGGTTTTCAACCAGTCATACATGCCATGGGCGACAAGGCTGTTGACTCGGCATTGAAGGTAATCGAGCAAACTTCAAAACAAGCAGCAGGCAAACCTGTTCGCTTTCGCATAGAGCAAGCAGCGGTTCTAAACAAAGAATTAGTTAAGCGCTTGAAAACTCAGGGAGTGGTGGTTTCTGTTCAGCCCAAAGTTATTGCTTCAGAATTCTCAGTTTGGTCAGCCACAGAGCGCCTTGGTGTTGAGAGGGCTAAGTGGCTTCATCCGCTCAAAACCCTGCTTAAAGAGGGCGTGAAGGTTGCTGGCGGTTCAGACTGCCCCATGGAGCCTTTGAACCCGTTGCTTGGTATGCAAGAAGCTGTAGCAAGACAGAGTTTTCCTGAGCAGCGCTTAACCGTTGAGGAAGCCTTGCGCATGTACACGGTTGATGCAGCCTACTCTTCTGGCGAGGAAAACGTTAAAGGGTCAATTGAAGACGGCAAGCTAGCGGATTTAACGATTCTATCAAACGACCCACTGGCTGTTCCAATGGATGAACTTAAGGATGTCAACGTAGAAATGACAATCATAGATGGGAAAGTGGTCTATTCCAAGCACTGAGTCGATAGTTTATACGAGTTTTTCAAGCTAAAAATGGCAATTTCAAGTGACTATTTATAAGATACAAAAAAATGATTTCAGGACGGAAGCGGTTACTGCAAGAGTCAATGAGTTGCTTTGTTTTGTTCAGACTTTATCAGTTCAACGGCTAGTCTCCACATGAAGAATCCAAAGGCACTTGCAATAAAGGACAAGATTGTGAAGGTGTCTGTTCTCAGCCAGGGAAGAAGATGTGACACAGGCATTGCCAGCCACATTGGATTAGTAAACTGTATCACTACGCCGTCGAGCCATGCGAGCAAACCGTACAAGAACAACAGTTCACCAGCAACTTTGGCGACAAGAATTTTTCTTTCAGAAGCACTCTTCATGTCTCATTAAGAAACGAGAACATTATTATAAAACTTGCGAGAGCGAAAGATTGCTAATTTGAAGCGGTAACTGAGCAAACTCTCGAACACTTTGAAAACTTTTTATGGCGGTTTTAACAATAATTTTTTTCATGCCGCTTCAATGAGCGTTTTGCGTTTTATTAAACTAAAAACGAAATGCGACTTTTCTCTCTTTCAACTGCTCGCTCGTATGGTGCGTGCAAGAAAAATTAAAAAAATAAAAATAATGCAAAAGAATTATTTTTTGCCTTTGGCGTGTTTTGCTGGCAGAGAAACCTGTTTTTTTTGTTTTCGTTTCTGATCCTTTTCGCGCTGCAGTTTCTTGTGTTGTTCTAGACCATCGGCTTTCTTTGCTTTTCTAGACAAAGTTAATCACCTTGGCAGGCAATAGAAAACAGAGGCACTCAAAAACCTTGCTATTTAACCGACCCCATAATGCCCAATATTTAGCGCCTTATAATGATCTAGTTTCATAGACTACTACTGAATCAGTCTTAATCTGCATCACTAAGTCGTGCCCTTCTACTATTTTCCTTAAGCAACCAATGCTTTCCTTAGTAAGGTTTGCCTTAATACTAATGTGGTATCCCATGAATAATGGATACATAGCTTTCTGCGGTATCAACGTGATGGTGCTTCCATCTAAACTTGGGCATCTGTCGACAATTTCCCTTAGCAAGACAGCAATTTCAGCGAGTTTCATAAATCTCCACCATTTATTATTTATTATTGTTCCAATAAAAAACTTTTAGTAAGATCCCATTTTTTAAATCATTAAGGCTGCAGTTTTCGTTTTTTTAGAAAGCAAAAATTGCCATATCCTCGTCGCATACATTAGTGAGATCATCTAAATTTGAATTAACCGCAGATTTTTTTGGGGATTTTTCCTTTGTATAAGGAGGCTATAGAATTCCGCGCACCAGAGTAAACCATGATGTTTTCATGCCCTACTTCTTTTTCAGCAGTAGCTTGACAGTTTTTTTCGGATTCCGAATTGCCCTTAAAATCTTGTACCTTGTAAAAGTTGGATTCACTAAATTAGCTCTTGCGCATAATTCACGCAAATCGTTCGCTGAAAACTCAGGCGTCTCAATTAACGGCTCGGTTGCTGCGAGTGCGTAGTCGCAAAAGCCTTCTCTCAAAAAACCGGCTTCTTTTGCTTGCTCGTAGAATGCTGTTCCATAAAGTGGCATGGCAATGCTGAAAATAAAATTATCAGCCCCTAACCGCTTAAGCTTATACGCAAACCTTATTGTCTCTTCGATTTCGGCTTTTGTTTCGCCAATTAATCCGATAACGAAGAAACAGCCAACTTTTATGCCGACTTTTTTGCAAGCAATTACAGCTTGCTCAACACTCTTCAAGTCCAAATTCTTGCCAATAACATCGTTTACAACGCGTTGCACTCCTGATTCAGGCGCGATGCGAATTTTTTTGCAACCAGCCCTCTTCATCTTTCTTAAAAGCGGTTCATCCAGCGTGTCTGCTCTGATGCCGTTAGGCGTAAACCACTCAACTCTTAAACCTCGCTCAACAATCAAGTCGCAAATATCAGCCATGCGCTTCTTATCCAAGGTCATGTTGTCATCTGAAAAATCAATCTGCTTAATCCCATAAGTCTTAACCAAATGCTCTAGCTCGTCAACCACGTTTTTTTGGCTTCTGGCACGCCACTTTTTACCCCAAACAATACAGTTTGAACAAAAAACACAGTTATACGGACAACCTCTACTCGTAATCATTATTGTCCATGGCTTGCGAATTTCGCCACGCAACGGATTCTCCTTAACAGCTTCATAGTAAACTTTCATTGGAAGCAAATGCCTAGCAGGAAACGGCAGCGAATCCAAATCCTCAATCACAGCACGCTTACCGGTGAGAACTGGTTTTCCATTCATTCTAAAGCCTAAACCATCAATTGCTTTGAAATCGCTTTTTTTCTGCTCCAACGCCGCAATCAGCTCGAAAACAGTGTTTTCTGGTTCACCGGCAACAACAAAATCCACATCAGAATTCAACAGGCAATCTTCAGGTCTAGCCGAAGGATGCTGACCAAACAACACCACGATAATGTCCTTGTTAACGGCTTTTGCTGTAGATGCAACCTCAAACGCGGTTTTTGACCAACCTGAAAAAGGAATTTCAATAACAACCACATCAGGACTCCACTGCCTAATGCGTTCAGCAATGGTTTGTGCACTCAACCCGACACGGTACTTGGTTTCATCCATATCCACAAGGTTCGTCCAGCCTTCCGTTGGAGCATCAATAATGCAGACGATATGCTTTTTTTCCAAAACCGCAGCAACCGATGCCAAGCTAATCGGTGGAAAAACATTGGGTTTTCCCCATGCTTTCGGCTGAATCCTCGGCGGATTAATCAAGCAAACACGCATGTGACTATACACTCTTGAATCAGAAATACCCTAAATCTTCGATTAATACGTTTGCACTAAAAAGGCAAAAAGAACAACCGCGTAACCAAAATCACGCCCAAGCACAAAAGTGCCCACAAAACAATCGTCACATCCCGAATCCGCAGGGCACCCAAAATCTTCTCACCCGTCAGCGGTTCCAAGCTGTCCCCAAGAACGTACTGTCCGGGCTTTTCCAACTGCACCCGCAATGCGCCAGCCATCGCTGCCATTGGCCAACCATGGTTTCGGCTTGGCGTTTTCGCATGGTCTCTGCGAGCGATTTTCCAAGCGTTCTTTGCGTCTTTGCCAAGTATTCCGGCAGCCAGCATCATGAGCAATGCCGTGAATCTTGTGGGTATGTAGTTGACGACTGTATCTAGGTTTGCGCTGAACCAACCTGTGTTTATATGTTCTTTATCTTTGAAGCCAACCATGCCGTCAAGCGTGTTTATGGCTCGAAAAGCAATTGCACCTGTCACTCCGAACAGTGCAAACGACGCCATCGGCGAAAGTTTAAAGTCAATCAGGTTCTCCGCCATGGACTCTATGACTGCACTGCTAATCTGCGAGCCGTTCAGCGTTCGAGAATCTCTTCTTGAGAAGTGACTGTACTTCTTTGCCTCATCCAAATCATCTGCCTCTATCGCTTTGGCTGCGGCTTTCGCCCAGTCGGTTTCAAGCTTGATGCAGATAGTCATCTTGAGCAAAATGATGCCGATTACGGCGTAAATTATGATGTTGAAATAAAAAGGAACAAAAGTGTAAATTGCCCATAAACCAAGAAATGTAGGAACTGCAAAAGCGGCAATCACCGTTAATCCTAAGAGTACGCCGAGGAACTTTTCGATTTTTGCGTCTTTGTTTTTGAAGTGTGGCTCAATTTTTCTGGTGAAGTTGCCCATCAATACGGTTGGATGCAGCTTGAAAACCCATTTCTCAGGGTAGTTAGGTGAGGGGTCGCCCAGAACCAAGTCTAACACTACAGCTAAAACCATCACGCCAACGGCGATTAGTATGTTAAAGAGGTTTAACACCAAGAGTTAACCCAAGCTTTGCTTTGTGGATACTTCTGGTAAACAGTTAATATCAATTACGGTTTTCGTAAGCCTAAGAATAGGCGCTTGATTTAAGCTACTTGTTTATTTACAACGTCGATATGTATTGCTGCGGGGTTGGCCATCTCTCGGGGATTTTCCTCGTGCTGACCTCGATTTTTGTTATACCGCAGATTCTGGCAATTTCGTCTTGGATTGCGAAAGATTGCGCAATGTCCCTTATCATTGCGGTCACTTGAAGGTCAAAATCGCCACTGGTTTTAGTAATGATGATTATGTCTGGAATTTTTGCAAGTTCCTCAACCACGCTGTTGGAGAAGCCGTTGAGGTTCATAAAAGCTATATTGAAATCGAATATTGAATTGTAACCAATTTTGTTGGGATTTATCTGGATTGAAACTTTTATGGCGCCCTCTTCTCTGAGCCTATGGTACCTTTTTACTACAGTGTCAGTTGATACTCCGATTTCCTTGGCGATTTGAGTAAACGAGGAGCGTCCGTTCAACGTTAACTTTTCCACAATCTGTTTGTCTAATTCATCTATAGAAACATGTTCATTTTGCCTTTGGCATAGCTTGTTTAAGTTCCGTGGATAACTTTCTCTGGAGTCTTTTAGCGTACCTGTCAGGTTCAAGTTTTCAGGGATGTTTCTGACCCCTGTCCAGATATAAGTTTTTAAGCCTATAGTGGGGAGCCTGCGTTTAATTATCTGCTTGATATGGTCAAGTTCATTTAGGTCCCGTAGAGTAGCGACTGCCCTAACATTATAAACGCTATTGTACTGTCGGTACGCACGCACCTCAGTAATTTTTTCTATAAATTCCATAGTCTGATCTATTTGCTGCGCGTCAACGCTGATAAGCAAAGTTGCAAGAGCATCAAAGCCGAAGTGACCAAAATTCATCTGAATTGTTGCTCCGCTAATTACGCCTCTTTCCTCCATTGCTTTGCAACGTTTCCAAATCTTATTTTTAGTTACCCTGCAATTTGCTGCTATTTCATCGTAACCTGTCCGGCCGTCTCGAAGTAAATCCTTTAATATTCTTGAGTCAAGCTCACTGATTTTAGCCACAGGTTGTCCCTTTTATTCCTTTTTTTCGGGGGTTATACATTTTAAGCGTTTCTTGTTTCTTGGTACTTTCTCTTTGAAATTGCAAATTTCGCTATTTTTCGACGCTTTTAACGGCGGTAAATTGGTATCTAAAACGTGGAAATATATTGGCGCGGTGAAGGCCACTTCTCCCACTGTGATAATCCTGCTATTTCAATGTCAACTCTGCTGATTCCTGCAACCTTGCCTATCTCGTCTTGAATTGCGAGCAATTCGTCTATATCCTGTATCATTGCCCATATTTGCAAGTCGTAGTCTCCTGTCGTCTTCATTATGCTTATGATATCGGGTATCCTGCTGATTTTCTCGATAATAGATGGAGACTTTTCATTTGTGATCGTAAAAAAAATGCATAAGGCTCGGTATCCAATTTTATTAGGGTTAACTTGAATTGTAACTTTTAACACGCCGTTTTCCTTTAGTTTCTCATATCTCCTTTTAGCAGTTTCCGATGAGATTCCAATTTCTCTTCCAAGTGCCTCAATGGAGATCCGTCCGTTCTCTGAGAGTACATCTGCTATTTTTTGATCAATCTGATCTATTGCTACGTTTTGGCAAGACATTTTTTTCTTAAGATATTCATGATGATTGTCAGATTCCGATATCTTTTTTCTGTTCTCAGGAGTTATCGCCAAGTTTTCATTCATTTCTTTTACGTCTGTCCAAATCGCTGTCCTCATTTCTAAGACTGAGAAATGCCTTTTGATGGCATCCTTAATTTCGTTCAATTGTTCAAGCGTTTTAAGTGTCGCGACTACATCTATGTTCCCTTTAATCGACTCGGAATAGGCAGAATAAACCCCTGGCATTTTCTGCAAGTACTCCAAAAGTTGTTCTGCTTGCTGTGAGTCAACATTAATTAAAATATGCGCAACTGCTTTGTAACCAAACAACTTATAGTTAATGTGGATTGTTGCACCTGTGATTACACCCATCTTCTGCATTTTTTGAATGCCGTTTTTAACCACGGCTTTTGTGAGGCCAAGTTTTTCGGCAATTTCGCTGTCGCTTTGCCGCCCATCCGCTATTAACTCTTTAAGAATCCTTGCTTGGACCATGCTGATTTGCTTGGCTGAGACTACTGATCCCTCGTAGCTTCATGGGCTTTTTCATTATTTAAATTAATCGCGAAGCAATCTTTGCCCCTGTGGATTTTGTGGCGTTTATTTGACTATTTTTGATAGGTGGAGATGTTGAGGTACTATTTTTTTCGTTTAAGGCTTCAGAATCCAGGGAACCACTATTTCACACACATATCGACTCCACTGAAAAGGAACAAGAAAATATCTAGGCTATTTTTGATTTTTTCATCCAAATCTGCCTCTTACAAAAACGCCAATAACAAATTAAAAAAGCAATTTTATAGAGACAGTCCTCCTAATTTTAAAAAGCCTTAAATAAACAATCGGTTGAATGCTTCCTCTATAAATAAAGGAGAAGAAAAAAAAATGCTAAAAAGCAGTAATAAGAATAAATGCCTTGCAATTTTGACTACTGTTTTGCTCGTAACTTCCATAGGCGCTTCACTGATACTTATGCCCAACGTTAGTGCGCACAATCCTGGAATTAACATCCCAGTCAACGCTTACGTCACTGCCCTACCAACCACCGTAGGCGTAGGCCAACCTGCACTAATTTACATGTGGGTCAACCGAGTCTACGGACAATTCCCAGGTGAAAGCTACTACGCAGCAGTCACCAACAGCTGGCGATTCCAAAACTACCAACTCACAATCACCGGATCCAACGGGGCGGTAGTTTTCCAGCAAACATTTGCAACAATTCAAGACACAACCTCTAGCCAGGGCTACACTTGGGTTCCCACCACTCCAGACACATACAACGTTACATTCAACTTCCCAGCGCAAACCCTAACAACCAGCAACATGGATCCACGCTCAGCATACATTAACGACACCTATACGGCCGCATCCGCGACATGCACCTTAACTGTTCAGCAATCACCAGTTCCCACCTACCCACAAACTCCATTGCCAACCCAATACTGGACACGGCCTATCTTCGGTGAAAACTCCTATTGGTTTACCTTGGGTTCAAACTGGATGGGAACCGGCGCAGCAGGCTTCGGAGGCTTAGCGGTAAGCTACAATGCCGGAGGTAACGGTGAAATAATTAATCCATCTGACTGTGTTGGACCACTGACCGGACACATAATGTGGACAAAGCCGATTCAGGGCGGAGGAGTTGTTGGTGGAGTCACCGGATTGCCCACTCAAGGAGATACATATTTCGAGGGTTCTGCTTACAGCGAAAGATACGCCAACCCAATAATCGTCGAAGGATTACTCATCTACAACCCGCCAGTCTCATACACCGGTGTAAGCTCTGGACCAACCACCTGCGTCGATTTGATAACAGGACAAATCAAATGGCAAAGCAATAATGCCGTAAACATGCCTTTGTCTAACGGAGTAGGCTATGTACCCGCAATATCCTTTGCTTACATATATGATGTTCAAGACCAAAACCAACACGGAGTTTCCCCACCGATTCTCTTCACAAGCAACTTCGCAGAAGCTTTTGACGCATGGACAGGGTTCTGGCTATTCAACGTAACCAGTGCTCCATCAGCTACTGGCTTTACAAGAGTAACCGGTCCGAGCGGCGAACAATTTAGATACGTCATAACCAACGGAGGCACCAACAACGTTAACGCAAGTTACACTTTAGCTGAATGGAACTCAACCAAGCTGTGGGGATGGACAGGTCTCTCACCAGCCATTGATACAAGCAGCGTCAGCTATCAAGGCCTCTACAACAACTACACCTACAACTACTATTACACTCCATCATTCACTAACGTGACTACTTCTACATGGGAAAACAATGTTCGAACAACTTCAGTCTTAAACTACACAGCAATTACCGCAGCAGTCAACGCATCAGTATGGCAAACTATCGATCCTGTTACTGGTGCCAATCCAAACTCCCACCTCAGATATGACTGGAACGTATCAATCCCATGGCTCAACACAATGGGCGCCTCAACTTTAACAACAACACAAACCACTACCCCAGTCGTCTCTTACATGGCTCCAGGATCAAATCCAGTTACCATCGTTCAAGCGTACTACAACGATACCATGCTCTGCTACAACGGCACATTACCCGGACAAGGCGCAACCTTCATGGGATCAAATAGTTGGACACCATACACATACTTCGCAGTCAGCCTAAAACCTGGTCCCACTTTGGGAAACATCACCTGGATGCAGACGTATCAGCCACCAGCAGGCAACCTCACAGTGCTAGAAGCCGGAGTTGACCCGGTAAACCGTGTCTTCGTTGAAAACCTTAGGGAAACAAATAATTTCGTAGGATACAGTTTGGACACCGGCGCGAAACTTTGGGGTCCAACTCCAAGTCAAGTCGCGATGGACTATTACGGAAGCCCATCATCAGGCAGCATCTCTAACACCTTCGCTTACGGGCATCTCTACACAATGCAATACGGTGGTATCTGCTACTGCTACGACACAAAGACAGGCAATCTATTATGGACATACGGCAACGGCGGCTCAGGCAACAGCACAGACAGTGGCTTCCAAGTCCCCGGCAACTATCCAAGTCTCATAAACGCCATTGGCAACGGAGTAGTATACATAGTATCCGCCGAGCACACGATTGAAACACCAATCTACAAAGGCGCAATGACACGAGCAATAAACGCCACAGACGGCACAGAAATCTATACGCTAGCAGACTACACAACCGAGTTCGGAACAATGGCCTATGCAATCGCAGATGGCTATGCAACTTTCTTCAACGGCTACGACCAGCAAATCTATGTGATCGGAAGAGGACCAAGCCAAACAACAGTTAACGCACCAAACGCAGCCATAATGTACGGCCAAGGCTTAGTGATCCGCGGCACAGTCACCGACGCTTCAGCAGGAACCACACAGACACAGCAGGCGGCAGACTTCCCCAACGGTGTTCCAGTTTGCTCTGACGCGAGCATGCGGGAATGGATGGGCTATGTCTACCAGCAGCAACCACTGCCAACCAACTTCACAGGCGTTCCAGTACAACTCTACGTCTTAGACTCTAACGGCAACTACAGAAACATTGGCACTGCAACAACTGATGCAAGCGGCACCTTCAGCCTCACATGGACACCTGACATCCCAGGCAACTTCACAGTTTTCGCAAACTTTGAGGGCACCAATGGTTATTGGCCATCATACTCAGAAACCACCTTTAACATGATGAACGCACCAGCAGCAACCGCTGCTCCTACACCTACTCCAACATCTGTCGCTGACATGTACTTTATTCCTGCAGTTGCAATCATAATAGTTGTAATCGTCATAATCGGTGCTCTAATTATGATGATGCTCAGAAAACGACCATAGGTACAAAATAAATGAATAACACTTCAATTTCCCCTTTTTTAGTCTTAAAGCAATGGAGAAGAAAAGACAGGGGCTGAGAAGGCTCTGGTTAAATTAACGTTAATGTCAGAAATTTGCATTCTTTTTCTCCTAAAGAATGTTTCAGAGCCTCAGCATACCCTGTTAAAGCGTCTTGTTAAAGCGCTTATGCAGCAGTTGTATTTTCCTAAACTTAGCAAAAGCTTAGTCTCGTTTCTAATTTCTATCCCTCACTTTAGTTTAAAAGTCTAAGTCTTTGGATCTGCCAACAGGTCGATTTTTGTTTAGGTAAAACACTTTAAAACGTTTAGTTTAAGGCGACCACAACATAAAAGGGATGATCTGCTATTTTTAGTGCAAAATAGCTTGGTTTTTTAAGGGCAAACTATGCTTATTGATTGCAATTGGTGTTTGGCTTGGAGCCTGAGGAAGAACTAAACGCGACAACATTTCAGACTTACGTTTACATGGTCAAGGTTGGGAAGCCTATTGGACCTAGAGATTTGATGCGTGGAGCTAACCTCAGTAGCCCAAGCGTTGCGTATAGAAACCTTCAGAAACTCATGGACTTAGGCTTGGTAATTAAAGATGAGTACGGCAATTATGTGGTTAAGAAAAAAATGGGCATGAAAGGGTACGTTTGGGTTGGGAAAACTCTTATGCCAAGTTTTGCCATCTTCGGATTTATCTTCTTAGGCGTTTTGATTGCCGAGATTGCGATTTTGGTTCCTCATTTGCTTGTAGGAGCCTCTGTTCAGGAGTCGTTCTGGCTTTTAACAGTGGTGACGGTTGTTTCAGCGCTCATTTTTTTGTTTGAGGGATTGCAGTTTAGGAGAAAGAATAAGAATAAATCATAGATAATAATTCGTCAATGTTCCCGTTTGTGAAAAGTTCCTGTGTTTTGAATTTGAATTCGCGTCTAAGCTATTTGGTTCTTAGCTTAAGTTTAATATTTGCAAGGAGATGCATGGCTACAACCATTGCGGTAGACAGCTTAATTCGTCTTCTCTTGTCAAAGAAGTATGCTCTGCGCAGATAATAGTGGTGAAACGCGCCTTCTCGCAGCTTTCCCAGCTCTTTCATGCTTAGCCACGGTGTCTCAAAAATCGGTTTCGTGGTGTCGTACTTGTCAAAGTCGGTTACTCTCAACCACCCTTTCTCCTTAACTAAGTCGTACATGGGTGTTCCCGGAAAAGGCGTCGCTACATTGTAGAAGCCTACATCATCGGGCGATATTTTTTCTACAAACTTGATGGTTTTCCACGCGCTCTTCTTTGTTTCGCTTGGGAAGCCAAGGATAACGTTTGGAATAGGTTTCAAGCCCAGTTCTCTTACCCAGCCGAAGACTTTCGTGGTTAGTTCAGGCGTTATTCCTTTCTTCATAGCATCTAAAACCTGTTGTGAGCCAGATTCAACTCCGAACCAAACGGAGATGCATCCAGCCTCCTTCATCTTTGCAAGTAGCTCTTTTGTTAGCATGTCCACGCGTGTTCCACAATTCCACTCAATCTTCAATCCGCGTTTAAGGATTTCATCGCATAATGCCTCTGTCCTTGGCTGGTCCACCGTAAAAGCGTCATCACAAAACGTAAACTTGCTAACACCGTAGGTTTTGTGCAGCAACTCTAATTCGTCAACCACGTTTTTCGGGCTTCTCATGCGGTACTTGCGCCCATGCATTCTTACAGTTGTGCAGAATTCACACCAGTAAACGCAGCCCCTGCTTGTTGCCAAGTAGAGTATGTCCTCGATTTCGCGGAAGCGTTCCATTGGCCAGAGATGGCGCGCTGGAAAAGGCAGGCTATCTAAATCTTCAATGTACGGTCTATCTGGATTCCTCACAATTTTGCCGTCTTTCCTGCAAGTGATGCCAACAACATCATGATAGCTTTTGCCTGCCTCTATTCTCTGCACCAGTTCCAAAAATGTGTTCTCACCTTCCCGTCTTACAACAATGTCTAGTTCTGGGCATTCTTCAAGTGCATGGTCATCCCAAAAAGTCACGTGAGAACCACCAGCAACGGTTATGCAGTTTGGGCAAGCCTCTTTTGCAATCTTTATCAATTTGAGCGCAGACTGATACGTAAGGGTAGAAGATGTAACCCCAACTATGTTAGGTTGGCGCTTACTAATCTCGCTTCTAAAATCTTCAAATGAAAGCTTTAGCACTTGGCAATCAATCACGTCAACTTCATACTGGTTTTGTTCTAAAACAGCAGCCAAATACCCTAAACCTAACAACGCAAAGGGCATATGCATTGCAGCGCCAACTGGAGCAGCTGGATTAACTAAGGTTACATGAGGCTTCATTTCAGGCTTCACAGCTTCACTATTTATCCCTCAAAAAGAGATGCTTGATGCTTAAACGTTTCGCATTTTTGATTTAAAATGAAAGCGGTTAAAAATTTGATAAAAAAATCCTGTGTTTTTCTTTTTTTACTCTGCTAACTTTGTGTTTCGCAAGGCCAGTATTTTGGTTGCATTAACTCATTTTCAAGCAATGAAGGGAACAAGTTTAGAGGCCATGAAGGAAGCATTGGTGTTAGAAAAATTTCTGTTGTTTCTATACCGCTGATTCTTCTAATTTTCTCATTTGCTTCAAACATTTTCTCGAAATCTTCAAGAGCAATTGCAGCGTATAAATCGTAAAATCCTATAAGTCTTATAATAACTATTAAGTTTGGAATTTGAAGCATTTGAGAATATATCTCTGACATTTTGCTTCGGTTTGAAACCTTTATGTATAGATTCGCCATAGCCTTGTATCCAATCTTATTCAAGTCAAGGGTTATTGTGGAAAGAGTTAACAAGTTTTCTCTAAGTTTTTTGTATCTTCGAATTACCGTTTTAGTCGATATATCCAGTTGCTCAGCAATTTTCTTAAACGGAATTCGAGATTTTTCCGAAAGAATCTTTGCAATCTTTCTATCTATTTCGTCAATTTCTAATGGTGCTTGATCGAGATTGGTTAAAGCAGGCCTGTGATTGTTTTTTCGTTCATTTTCATTGTCTAGTGGTTTGATAATTAAGTTTTGAGGATATTCTATGTTTACGGCCTCTGCCCAGATTAAAGCATCAACACGTTTGATATCGCGGTTTGACTCTAAATCTTCAATTATGTCATGTAACTTGTTAAGGTCTCTTAATGCTACTTTTCCGTAAAAGTTGTATTTGCCTAATGGACCGACCAATTCGGAGATGAACGGTTTGCTTTCAAGAAATTTGGCGACTTCTTTTTCATTTTCCACAGCATTTATGATACCTAAATCTATAATGTGGCGATACCCCAAGCAATGAGGGTTCACAAGCATCTTTTCGCCGTTGATTACGCCTTCTTTCCATAAGCGTTTATAGCGCATTCTAACCGCAGCGATTGTAATTTTACATTCCTTGGCGAGAGCGGTGAAACTGGTGCGAGATTCTGATAAGAGTGTCTTCAAAATTTTTGCGTCAATTTCATCGATTTTTATTCGATCTCCCAACCCTTGAACCCTGGATATCTTATGAGGCAATCATTATCTTTTATATAAAATTTCTCGTGAAATTTTCAAATTCCAAAAGAAAATGCCAAACGCCTACTCCGGTATCTGTCGCTGACATGTACTTTGTTCCTGCAATCGCTGGCCTATTAGTTGCAATCATCGTAGTCGGCGCTGTAGTAATACTAATGCTTAGACTAATGCTTAGAAAACGGCCATAAGCTCGCCCAACAACGTCTTCATTTTCCTCCCTTTTTTATTGTTTTTAAACTGATGCTGTACGGAAGCAAAAGTGTTTCAGTTTTAACTAAAATTATTCATAAAATATTCTTGCAAAAATAATTTTTAAACTAATCTTTGATTTTTTTTGTCAAAATTAGCGCTTCTTTGAGGACCTTTGCATAACTTTATAAATTAAATTCAAGATATATATGAAACATAAATTTAAGGAGAAAAGAAAAAATGCAAATGACTAAAAACAAAACAACAGCTATTGCGATTGCTATATTCTTGATAATTTCAATGTCAGCTTCAATGATGCTAGTACCAATCACTAGTGCGCATTATCCTGGATGGCAAATTCCAACTCATGCATTCATTGTAGCTTCACCGGAGCTCGTGGGTGTGGGTCAGACAATAAACATTTACTTGTGGCTTGATGCTGTTTATGGTAGTGCTGGAGGAGCTACTCCTGTTGCTGGAACTAATGCTTCCACAGCAAGCGTATCGTTGATATCAAACAACTGGAGATTCTCCAACTTCAATCTTACTATCACGTCGCCTAACGGAACAGCAACAACAATAATTTTTCCAACCATCACTGACACAACTTCATCAATGTACTACAGATTTACCCCAGACGCGGTCGGTACGTATAATTTAGCCTTTAATTACCCGGGACAAGTATATGGAGCGAATGGCGATGGTTACTCTGGATCATCATTGATAAACGACACTTATCTGCCAAGTAATGCATCAGCAACGCTCACTGTGCAGCAAGAGCCGATACCCTCCCCCATCTACAGCTATCCGCTTCCTACTGATTACTGGACTCGTCCAATTTACGGTGAGAATACTGACTGGTGGTCGATTTCGTCAAACTGGCTTGGAACCGGCGCAGCAGTTATTCCAGCAACAGGCGTTGGCACCATCACTGGCTTCTCGCAGTCACAGATGAATAGGTATCCAGGAGACGCCATCGGATCCCTAACTAACCACATCATGTGGACAAGCCCACTGCAAATGGGCGGAGTTGTCGGTGGAAACTACTACTCTACACCAGGTGTCGCCTACTTTGAAGGGTCAGCATATTGCAACAGAGTTCAAAACCCCATAATCATCAACGGAATACTCTACTACACTCAGCCACTGTCATTCAGCGGAAATAACGCTGGACCAACCGTAGCCGTTGACCTTCGCACAGGAAAACAGATATGGTCTAACATAAACATCCCATACCTATCATTTGGCTACATATACAACCTATGGAACCCTGACCAACACGGAGTGTACCCACCAATGCTAGTTGCATCTGTCACTGGAGGCGCTGCTCTAAGCTCAACTCCCTGGTCATATCCATGGCCTACGCAGTGGGAGATTTTTGATGCATTGACAGGTCTACCAATGTTCAACGTAACTAACGTACCTTCAGGCGCAATAGGAGCAGGTTCAAACAATGAACAGTTAAGATATGTCATAGCCAACGCTGGAACCCCCGCTAATCCACAATGGTACCTAGCTCAATGGAATTCTTCCAGACTTTGGATACAACAAAATAGCCCATACACATCAGGCGGAAGTCTGCTATACCCAGCAATCATCAATCAAAGCTCCGGAAACCCACTCATTACAACCTATCCCATACCAATTACAGGCACTACCGGAACATTGAACAACAGCACCAGCACCACCACCAATAGTGAATTTGTACCTTATGGTTCTACCCTCCAAGTCAACGGCAACATACCGATTAACTCAACCACAGTCACCTCTAGCTACTCATATACAACTTATGACTGGAACGTCTCGTTACCCTGGCTAAACACAATGCCCCTGCAACAAACTTATAGTGCACTCACAGGAACATATTCTAACCCACCTGCAGGAACAAATCCCGTAACCGTACTCGCAGCTGAACCAGGTCAATGGTTACTTTGCAGAAACGGCTCTCTACCAGTCGGCTTCGGTGCAAACAACGTAGGCGCGCCAAACCTGCCATTCACATTCTTCACTGTCAGCCTCGCACCTTCAAGTCTCGGCCAAATAAACTGGATGCAGACATATCAGCCACCAGCTGGCAACGTCAGTGTTTCATACGGTGGACTAGATCCGACGGCTTGGAACGGAAATGGATACGGTGTCTTTGTTTTGGGATACGCGGAAACCATGCAATGGGTAGGATACAGCATGACTACAGGCCAACAGATATGGGGTCCAACGGCATCTCAAGTTCCTTTCAACTATTATGGCAACCCAATCTATCCATATATAACCGCTCAGATGGCTTACGGCAATATGTACAATGGTGGATTCGGAGGAGTATGCTATGCTTACAACTTGACTAATGGAAACTTGGAATGGACCTACGGCAATGGCGGCGCAGGCAACAGTACCAATGCTGGCTTGACTACTTTCTACGGTGATTACCCGACCTTTATTAACGCAGTTGGAAACGGTGTAATATACTTAGTTACTACTGAACACACTATCTCAGACCCGATTTACAAAGGTGCTCTAGCACGCGCTATTAATGCTACAACTGGACAAGAAATCTGGACTATCTCAGACTACACTGGCGAATTCGGCTCTATGAGCTATGCTATCGCTGACGGCTACAACGTATGGTTTAACGGTTATGACGACCAACTTTACACTGTTGGCCAAGGACCAAGCGCTACTACAGTTTCAGCACCAGACATCGGTGCATCATTCGGAACACCCGTAGTAATAAGGGGTACAGTTATGGATATTTCCGCTGGCACAACGCAAACCCAGCAGGCAGCTGACTTTCCGAATGGTATTCCATGCGCTTCTGACGCAAGCATGAAGGATTGGATGGGCTACGTTTACCAGCAAAAACCACTGCCAACCAACTTTACTGGTGTTCCAGTGACGGTTGATGTCTTGGACTCTAACGGCAACTACAGAAACATAGGCACAGCAACAACCGATGCAACCGGCTCATACAGCCTCACATGGACACCTGATATTCCAGGCAATTACACTGTTATCGCAACTTTCCATAGCACGAACGGTTACTGGGGATCATACTCAGAAACCTCTTTTGCCGTAGCGCAAGCACCAGCAGCAACTGCTACACCTACACCTGCCCCTGCATCAATGACTGACATGTATGTTTTGGGTTCAGCAATCGCTATAATAATTGCAATAGCTATAGTCGGCGTTGTTGTTGTGCTGATGGTTAGAAAACGGCCATAGGCTCGCCCAACAACATCTTCATTTTCCTCCCTTTTTTATCTTTTTTAAAATGATGCTGTATAGAAGCAAAAGTGTTTCAATTTTAACTAAAATTATTCATAAAATATTCTTGTAAAAATAATTTTTAAGCTAATCTTTGATTTTTTGTCTTCAAAATTAGCGCTCTTTTGAGGGTTTAGGGATAGCTTTATAAATAATCCTAGAGGATAAATGCTACCATAAATTTAAGGAGAAAAGAAAAAATGCAAATGACTAAAAACAAAACAGCAGCTATTGCGATTGCTATATTCTTGATAATTTCAATGGGAGCTTCAATGATGCTTATACCAAATGCCAATGCACATACGCCTCCATATCAGACAGTAACATACGCCAAAGTCATAGCTTTGCCTAACCCCATCGGTGTCGGGCAATCAGGCCTCATCTATGCATTCCTCGGCAATGCACCTCTTGCCAGTTCAGCGATAGAAAACACCTTCAGAAACCACAACTACACAGTCACCGTAACAAGCCCCAACGGTACAAACCAAGTATTCCATTATGACACTGTCACAGACACAACAGGCGTACAGTTCATTCGATTCACACCAACCGACGTCGGTCAATATAATATAACCTTCGTATATGGTGGAAACGTACTCAACTCAACTACCTTTGACACCACCTCCGCAGCAAGCGTTGGAGACATTTGGCTACCCAGCACTGCAACATGCACCTTAACCGTTCAACAAGAACCCGTAACCTCCTACCCAAACAGCTATCCGATGCCAACCGACTTCTGGACTCGCCCAATCTACGGTCAAAACCCATACTGGTTTTCAATCAGCTCTAACTGGTTTGGACAAGGTTCACCTTGTTTGTCTGACATTAGCTACGGCCAAGTTGCCGCCATGCCAATGGGATCAGCGATACAAAGGTACCCTGGTGACGCAGTCGGTTCATTAACAAGCCACGTTATGTGGACTAAGGCATTGCAGGAAGGAGGAGTCGTAGGAGGCAACAGAACCCTAACACAAGGAGACACATACTTCGAAGGTTCAGCCTACAACCAAAGATACGCAAACCCAATCATCATATACGGACGCCTATTCTACAGAGAAGGAGTTTCCTTCCCAACATCTATGGGATCGGTCAGCGGAGACAGTGTCTGCGTTGACCTGGTCACAGGACAGGAAATCTGGAGACGAACCGACCTGCCAACCATCAGCTACGGTTTCACCTTTGACGTTCAATCCCCTGACCAACATGGAATGTACCCAGCATTTTTATGCACAAGCAACTTTGCCCAAGTCTACGACATGTGGACAGGAAATAACGTCTTCAACGTAACCGGTTCAGCCTCAGGCTTCTCGATATTAGGTCCACAAGGAGAATGGCTAAAATACAACATATACTCAAACGCAACTAACGGATACTTCTTGACCATATGGAACTCATCATTGATGTTCACTGGCGAAGGCTTCCTTCCAGGCACCACAGGGCTTTCACCTGCAGCTGACACAAACACCTATCATTCAGCAAACACTTGGACATGGACAAACACAACCATTTACGTCAATAACGTTGCACAAGTCCAAAGCGTAAACACAACAGTAAGTACAACAGTAACTGCGGTCAACGCGACTCTGAGTAAACGTTATGTAACCTTGAACTCCACCCTTGATAACGGCGTCCCCGCACAGAACATGTCATTACCCTGGCGCAACGCAATGACCACAACACCTACAATACTTGCAGTAAAATACAATGACTATATGATATGCAGAAACGGCTCATACCCAACAATATCTGGAGTAACACAAAACGTTTCTAACGTCATTTCACTGACTAGCGCAAACTGGACATACTGCAAAGTCAACCTCAACCCAGACAGAGGCACAGTTGGCTCAATAATATGGTGGAGTCCCACATTCACCCACTTGCAAAGCGAAACTATCACATTCGGTGGATTTGACCCAACAGCCCAAGTCCTTATTGAAGTAAGCAAAGAAACCCAAAACATTTGGGGATACAGCACTAAAGACGCAGACGGCGGCAAATTAATTTGGGAGACAAACTCCGTAAACGCTCTGCAACAACAGGATATAACACCTCTTGACTACTTCGGCGAGCCATACTATCCATACTTTGCCACACAAACAGCATACGGCAACGTATACGGCATTGCTTATGGTGGAATACTCTACTGCTATAACTTAACCACAGGAATACGAACATGGAGCAACGGCAACGGCCACACACCAGGCAACAACACAGACACCGGTACCCAAGTTCCAGGTTACTTCCCGCAACTTTTGAATGCTGTCGGTAACGGCGTAATATACACTTTAGCGTCACAGCACACAACAATTACACCAATCTCCAAGGGACAAATGGCACGCGCTATAAATGCAACTGACGGAACAGAAATCTGGCAAATCTCAGACTACACTGGCGAATTCTCGACTTATAGCTACGCCATGGCAGACGGCTACTGCAACTGGTTCAACGGCTACGACAACCAAATATACACGGTTGGACGAGGCCCGAGCGCCATGACAGTTTCCGCTCCAGACCTAGCAGCAGCATCCGGACAACCAGTAGTCATAAAGGGAACAGTCTATGACACCAGCGCAGGTTCAAAGCAAACAGAGCAAGCAGCAGACTTCCCCAACGGCTTACCATGTGCAGCTGACTCATCCATGACAGACTGGATGGGATGCGTCTACCAGCAAAAACCACTGCCAACTAACTTCACAGGAGTAACCGTCTCAATCAACGTAGTCGACGCAAACGGCAACTACAGAAGCATCGGCACTGCAACAACCGACGCAACTGGCGCATACAACCTAATCTGGACACCAGACATTCCAGGCAGCTACCAAGTCACAGCAAACTTCGCTGGCACCCAAGGTTACTGGCCATCAACTGCAACAACAGCATTCACAGTCATGGAAGCAGCAGCAGCGACTGCCGCACCTACGCCTACTCCGACATCTGTCGCTGACATGTACTTTGTTCCTGCAATCGCTGGCCTATTAGTTGCAATCATCGTAGTCGGCGCTGTACTAGCTTTGTTGATGCTCAGGAAACGACCATAAACCCACACAAGGGAAAAAACCAAATTTCCCCTTTTATTTTTGTTTAATTATCAACAATTCACTTTAAACATTAAAAATTTTCAAACTATATATTTATTCAAAGCCGAACATACTGATAAGCTAACTCGCGAGAATGAGGCGTACAAAGCAATTGCTCACAGATGAACCGCTCAAAGAAAAAATTCACCAAGCAAACGTTTCTGTCCACCGCCAAGAAGCACAATACTATGAACTGCTCCATCCAGAAGTATACAGTAAACAAGAACAAAAAAGAATAACCGCCAACCTAAAAACGGTAGACAAACTTGTGGCAGATAACCAAAAAACCGCTCTTGATGTTGGAGCAGGCACCGGTAACTTAACAGGCAAACTTTTGCAGATGGGCTACAAAGTTACAGCCATAGATATCTCGCCAGAGATGTGCACAATTCTGCAGAGAAAATATAGCGCCTACTTGAAGGATCACAAGTTAACCATAATTAACTCACCGATAGAAAATCTGGCTTTTGATGCGGGCAAATTCGACTTAATAACAAGCTACTCTGTGCTTCATCACCTGCCCGATTACATCACCGCGCTCAGAAGCTTGTCCGTTTTTCTAAAGAAAGGCGGCGTAATCTACATTGACCATGAAGCATCACCTTATTACTGGAAAACTGAACCAAGCAGCTTAGCAAGCTTCATCAAGGACATCTACTTCCATTCGAACCCGTTATTTAACAGCTTATACTTCCAAATTATCGGATTAAAAGTCCCGTTAATTGATTATTCCTTGTCGGATTACTGGCACAAAAAAGAGCACGCGTTAGACCATAAAAGTATAGAACAAGTATTCAAAGAAGAAAACTACGAATTCTCACGGCGAACGGACTATTATCTCAAAGGCACATGGATACCGAACCCACTATTCTACGTTTATCGGCTTTTGTGTAGACCTGAAATGAGTTTTTGGATAGCAAAAAAATAAAAAATATTTTTTTTCTTCAGTTATTAAGCGATTCCCACGCTTTTCTGTGCGCTTGGATTCAGTCTTCGTTTTGCAAAATTCAAAACGCCTTCACGCCTGATTCTTTTTATTATTTGTTTTGGTGATCTGTGGAACTCTATGAAAAATCTTTTTTGGATTGCCATAAGCGAGTTGTAATCGAACTCGTCGGTTTTTACGCTGAGTAAAAACTCGTCAAGGCGCACGTAATTTTTTGTTTCCAGCAATTCTTCGTATAGTTTGCTGTCTGGGTAAGCGATGAAAATGTTGAATTGGCACCAGTCTGGGTCAAGTTTTTTAGCGAATTTTAAGGAGGCTTCCATGTCCTTTAACGTTTCATCAGGCAAGCCGAGCATGAATGAGCAGGCGATTTGTATATCGTTTTTGCGGCAAAGCTTAAACGCGTTTTCTATCTGTTGGAGTGTTGTGTTTCTGCCGATTCGCTGTAAAATTCTTTGTGAACCTGATTCAACGCCGAACCAGATGGTTTTGCATCCAGCTTTGCTCATTACTTCTAAAAGGTCTTGGTTGACTAGGTCTACGCGTGTGTCGCAAACCCATTCCAAATCAAGCTTGTTTTCTATCATTAGGTCGCATAGTTCAGCAGTTTCTTTTTTTCTAAGGGTGAAGTTGTCGTTGATAAAGTAGATTCCTTTTGTGCCGTATTTGCTCATTAAGTCTTGGATTTCGCCGACGACCCTCTGCGGGCTGAATGCTCGGCAAATGTTTCCCCAAAGTTTTCTTGTTTCACAGAAACCACAGTTGAACACGCATCCACGCGAAATACTCATGACGTCGGCGGGTTTAACGTTCAAAAACTCTATTGTTCTATCATAAAGTTCGAGCGGCAATAAGTGTCTTGCCGGATAGGGGATTTCGTCAAGATTTTCAATGAATTTTGGCTGGTTTTTGATGTTTTTTCCTTGGCGTCTACATGCAACGCCCGGTATTGTTGCGGCAGCTGGTTCGTCGCCGTTTGTGATGCATGTGGCAAGTTGTGTTATTGCTCGCTCACCTTCACCCATAACGACATAATCGATTTCGGGATTCGCAAGGAGGCTGTCAGGCATGTAGGAAGCGTGCCATCCGCCAACAACTATTTTGCAGTTAGGCAGGGCTTCTTTGATGGCTCTTGCGGTCTCTATGCAGCGCGGGTAAGTTGCTGAACCGCATGTTATGCCCACAATTTGCGGGTTAAGGTCTGTGACTAACTGCTTGATTTCACTGGTTGATTTTTTCATGAGGTAGTTGTCGAGCATTTGCACCTGAAAGCCTGCTTTTTCGAGTGCTGCGGCAACGTACATTAATCCTATTGGAGGCAATCGTTTGCCAAGGTACCATACGCCGTTTTCGGGCGGAGCCGTGGTCATTAAAAGAATCATGCTGGGTTTTTCTCCTGTTTGCAGAATTGTTTGTTTGGCACGTTTTTGTCTCTCTATGAATGTTTGCTTAAAACGTTTGATTATTTGCGTGTTTATAGCTTTAACGGAACAGAGCGCTGGCGAAGGCTTTGTTAGTATTTTTGCTGTTTTCCGGGTCGTTGAACTCAGGCGCTTCGGTAAAATTATAGCGCATCCTTATAGAGCCTCAATTTCCGTGGTAATAATGTTTGTGAAGTGGTTTCCAAAGTGTCGAGTTTGAATTTGATAACGATATTGGGCGAATCCGTTGAGGTTAATGACGTGCCTATGTGTAGAAGGTCAAGGTGTTGTTTGATTCGCGTGGAAGGGGAAGCTTTCAGCGGCAGCGGGAAGAGGGGTAAGTGCAATTTTGTTTGGGCGTTTGAGTAACAAAATGAGAGGGAGGGGTAGGAGCTGTTTGGCCGCTGATAAGTCGGCTGGTCAAGCAGCATCTTTTTCAAAAACTAAAAAGAATAAAACCAATAATCAATTTATATAGTCAAAAGTAACCTGCAGAAAATTAAATAAACAAAATAGTTAGCATATCATATCATAAAAAGACGACTGAAGGACAAACTCTTTGTCAGGCATAACTTCGGCAACATGGTCTATGACGCCACATACAAAAGCAAAACACGAAATACTTAGAAGATATTTGGGCGCATGGTTTCCAATACTCTCCAGATATTCTGGCCGGATAATCTATCTTGATGGTTTTGCCGGTCCAGGAGTTTATGAAGGTGGTGAATACGGATCTCCCGTAATTGCTTTGCAAACCGCTGTTACTCATGTCTTGTCGTCACAACTTGCGGAAACAGAAATATTTTTCTTTTTCATAGAAAAAGACCAAGATAGAGCAAAAAAACTCAAAGAAGTTCTTGAAAATAAATTCCCTAAACTTCCAAAAAACATAAACTATACGGTTCAAGGTGCAGAGTTCGCTCCCACTTTTGAGCAAGTACTTGATATGCTCGATAAGCAAGATAGAAAAATAGCGCCCACTTTTGCATTCATAGATCCGTTCGGTTTTTCTGGTCTGCCAATGAAGCTTATTGCCCGATTGTTAAATTGCAGAAAATGCGAAGTTTTCATTACTTTTATGGCTGGGTTCGTTAAGCGTTTTCTTGATGAACTAAGAGAACCCGTCCTAACTGAATTATTTGGAACTGAGGAATGGAAAAAAGCCCGTGATATTAGCGATTCAACTGAAAAAGAAACATTTCTGTTAAGCCTCTATGAAAGGCAATTGCAGAAGCTTGGTGGTGCACCTTTCGTAAGAAGTTTTGGTATGATTGGTGAGCAAAACCAAATTATTTACTACCTTGTATTTGCCACAAAGCATCCGAAAGGGCTTGAAGTAATGAAAGACGCAATGTGGAAAGTTGATCGAACAGGCAAGTATAAATTCTCGGATATCACCGGTTTTCAGCAATCTCTTCTAATCGATTACGAAAATGAACCATCATGGGTCCCAAGCGCCGCAAAAGCTGTCTTTCTTAAGTTCATAGGGCAAACAGTTTCAGATGATCAAATATTCGAATTTATTATTATTAACACACCATTTCCGAAGAAAAAAGCAATTTTGAGATATTTAGAAAATAGCACGCCTCCTAAAATAATTAATGTATCTAATAGAAAAAGAGCAGGTACCTATCCTGAAGGTTGTTTGATTACTTTCGCCAAGTAATTAATTATACTTTAGTTGAATACGCGCGCATTGTAGCAATTACATAATCCTAGGCTGTACTTTAGTTTCAAAGCTTCCAACATCTTTGCCGTTTCTTTGCATAGCGATATCTTGGATTGATGATATCCTACTGAGCGCAACTTATCAAAAAAGAATTGGTATATCTCCTTTCGTTGCTCAAAAGCTAGTTTCTTACCCCAACTGGTGTCTTCAGCAAAGAACTGTGTCCATTCAAGATTAGCATTTGCTTCTTTTGCATATTTTATGGTTTTCCATAGGCCTCTCGGGGTTCCGAGTATTATCCTTTTTGGAGTGAATTGAGATAATATCCGTTCAAGCAAATTTGTGTAGTAAACCTGCCACTCCTTTACTGGAAATATTGGGTCAATTCTTATCCTTGTATCATAACCAGCCTTACTGACCATAGCCGCCGCTTCTATTCGATTCTCAGGCGGTGCTGCACCTTTTTCCCATCGGATTGCTATTTCGGGTGCATTAATACTCCAACCACAAATTACTTGTTTGCGTAGTTTTTCTTGAAGGAAACCGATATTTTGGGTTCCACATTTCGATAAAAGATAAATTTTATGCTTTTTCTGTTCTTCGAACTTGTCGACTATGGGTTTCATTAGTTGAGAATTCATTAATGAATCCGACAATTCTCCGGAATTAAAAATGGCTGGGGTCTCAATCTTTGCAAACGCCTCATCAAGTGCCTGCAATACAAGTTCAGTCCTTACATACTGAGGCTTCATTTTACCTCGCATGGTTCCTCTCAGGTAACAATAACTGCAGTTAAAGGGGCATCCGTATGCCCATCTTAGTTCCCAGAACATACCACATGCTATGTCGGGTGGAGTCTTATCAAAAGGTACCACGATACGGTTTCCTTGCCAAGCGTGTTCTTTTTCTTCTTTTGAAATTACCCTTTCTGGATGTTTTATTTTCTCAATTTTTTCTGGACTTATAAAATTCGTTAGTTTAGATGTGCTTCTTGAAGCTTTATTTCTCTTTTCACTTCTAATTGTTTTCCAAGCCTTTAAAGCGGCTTCCTTATGTTTTTTCCTTTCCTCTAAATTTTCCATAGCTATTCCAAGAACATTAATTCGAGCACTTTAATTTGCATTATAGCAAACAATTACACTGTATTTTTGTATAGTCCATATCAAGTTTCTCCCACATACTAATTGTTTCTTTGCACAAGGCAACCTTTGTAAAGTTATATTCCTCTTTTAGATGTTTGATGATTGAACTGTAAAGCTGATGTCGAAGGTCAAAGGCTATTTTTTTGCCCCAATTCGATTTTTCAGTTAGGAATGTAACCCAAGATTTATCCGAAGCATTGTTGATGGTGCTTTGTAAGCCTCTTAAAGAACCGAAAGTTATCCTTTCAGGAGTAAAATTATCAAAAATCATCTTTATCAAATCAAAATAATGATCTTGCCATTTTTCGATGGGAACTATCGGATCTATTCTAATACGAACATTATAACCACACTGATACAGATTTTTTGCTGCTTGAATCCTTTTTTTAATCGGAGGTGCCATTTCCCACTTCTTTGATACTACTGGCGCGTTTAAGCTAAAGCTAACAATTGTTTGCTTGTGACTTTTTATTTTTTCCAGATTTTTGGTGCAAGGCGATTTTGTAAGCAAAAGAACCTTATGCCTATCTTGTTGCTCAAACATGGGTATGATAAACTTGGAAAAAGGCTCTTTATCATTTTCAGTCATAAGAGAATCAGCAAGTTCACCCGCATTCAACAGTTCACAAGAACTCCCATCGTTCTCAAAAAAGCTCTGGACATGTTTCTGAATTTTACAATATTCTTTAACAACTGGTTTTGTTTTTGTATCCAGCATTCTAAGAGTGCCTTTCAGAAAGCACCAAGCACAATCAAAAGGACAGCCATAAGCCCATTTTAACTCTAGAAAGTGAGGGCATACTACATCAATTTGGTTTTTTGGAACGGCAGTTTTATCAAACCTTCTTATTATTGAGCCGTCACCGACACGCTCAACTTGGTTTTTCTTTGTTCCATCCAGTTGCATATATTCCGCGTACTTTACCCGCGGTAAATGTTCCATTAGTGTAGCCACCAGTTGGGGTAATTACTTTTGAGAATATATAACTTATTTATTATATTCCTTTTTTTCTCTGTAAAATTATGTTAATCAGTTAAAATGAGGTTCTAAATGCTTTTGCTTAGTGTTTGTTTTATTGTTTCTGTGAGTTTTTGGTTGTCTTTGGCTGATCTGACTGTGACTCTGAAGTAGCTGTCGTCTAAGCCCACGAAAGTGCAGCAGTCGCGGATTAGGATGCGTTCTTTAGCCAGCAGTTCTTTCAGCTTGGTGGACGTGATTTTTCGGTTCAGGATTTTCACAAGCAGAAAATTCGTTACAGACGGGTAAACGTGTAAGCCTTCGATTTCGCTTAGGTTCTTGGCAAACTGTGCTCTTTCCTTGGCAATTGTCCTCTTGGTGTTTTCTATAAATTCTGTGTCTTTAAACGCTGCAAGCGTCGCTACGCCTGCCAAACCGTTGATGCTCCATGGTAGCCTAACATTTTCCAGCTTGTTAATCAGGTCAGGCGCTGCTATGCCGTAGCCTAAGCGTATGCCAGGCATGCCGTAGAATTTTGTAACCGACCGAATCACGAAGAGGTTCTCGTACTCTTTCACCATCCCAGCCAGCGTGGTTTCTTGCCCTTTCTCTGCAAATTCGATGTAGTTCTCGTCTACGCTGAAGATGACGTCTTTTTTGTGGCAGAAATCAACAAGGTCCAAAACTGTTTCTTTACTGTACAATGTTCCCGAAGGACTATGCGGGTTGCAAATACACATAATTTTAGTGTCGCCAGTAACTGCCCTCTTAATTTTCTCTGTTTCCAAAGCAAAATTCTCAGGCAACTGAACAAACACTGCCTCGCCGCCAACCCTCAATGCTGCTTTCTCATACTCTGAGAACGAGGGGACAGGAATGAGCGACTTAAATCCACGGGGCAAAATCTCCGTAATGGTATAAATAAGCTCAATCGAGCCGTTGCCTAAAATGATGTTTTCCTCTTCAACCCCGTGCCCTACGTACTTGGCGATTTCCGATTTAAACTCAACAGGGTTAGGGTCAGGATAAAACCGAATCAACTTAGCGTTTTGCTTAACAGCCTCAACAGCTTTAGGCGAAGGTCCAAGAAAATTGATGGGTCCACTGAACTCAAACACATCTTCTATAGGAATATTGTATTTTCTGCTGAAACCCCAGATGTCTCCGCCATGGCTAACAAACCTGCGTTCTTTACATGTGCTCGACAGCTTTCTCTTCCTCCATTAGCCTGCTTATTTCTTTCTCAACTTGCAACTGAGCCTTAAAGTGAGCGTTATACAAGTTAACAACCTTGTATAGCCAGTAAACTACCCCGACGCCCAACGTAACTATGGTAATCAAAACATATGTTTTTATCGGTATCGTCTGCGGCATAAACATTTTTTGCGGAAAAGCAGCAGCGAGAAAAGCGTCCTGTTTTCGTTCATGCACCGCTAAATCTCTCGATAACAAATACAAAATTACAAAAACAGGCACAATCAAAATAATGCTGACAGCCCACGCCTTCGCATTCCTCTCTGCAACGTCCTCGCTTGTTGCTGGCGACTTCTTCCCCTGACGCCCCAAATAAGCAGCAATCTGCTTCTCCAACTCTGCTTCACGCCGAAAATGCCTATTTCTGCCCTCAATCAGGCGGTAGTACATGGGGAAAAATGCCAACCCGAAAGTAACAATCGCCCCCAAAAACCACATGGAAAACCACATTTTCCTGTCAGCATCAACTTTACTGTACATAGCGTTTTCCATCTTAAGCATCAAACTATCCATTCAACTGCTTACAAGGTTGGAGTAGCCAAACTTTATAAGTTCTTCCATTGGCTTTTTAAATAAAATGAGCCAAAAGGAAATGCTGCTTTCCATAATAATTCCCGTTTACAACGAGGAATTAACCGTAGGCAACATAATCGACCGCGTAAAAACAGTCATGCAGCAAACTGGGCTAAAGAACGAAATAATAGTTGTAGACGACTGCTCGTATGACAAATCGCTTGAAGTAGCCAAAAAACGCAGCGCCAAAATCTACACCCTAAAACAACATTTAGGCAAAGGCTACGCGCTACGAGCGGGTTTTTCCAAAGCAAAAGGCGACATAATAGTCACCATAGATTCAGACGGTTCACATCGCCCCGAAGAACTCCCACGAGTGCTCGCGCCAATCCTGCAAGATAAAGCAGACCTAGTCATAGGCTCAAGATACCTAAACCAAAAAAACGTAGCCGCAAGAAAACTAAACGCTTTCGGCGTCAAACTCTTCAACTATTTCATCCAACTTTTAACTGGCGTAGCCGTCACTGACTCCCAATCGGGCTACCGAGCCATGAAACGCGAAGTCCTGAAAAACCAAAACCTAAAGTCAGGCGAATACGAAATAGAATCCGAAATGCTTGTCAAAACCGCCAAAAAAAACTTCAGAATCACCGAGGTGCCGATAAGTTTTGAGCAGCGAACCTACGGCAGATCCGGAGTTGACCCCATTGTTGACGGGTTCAAAATTCTCTTCACAATAATTTTGGCTTATATGAAGGGTTAAGCAAGTTGGCTGGCAACGCATATCCCAAAGTTTCAATCATAGTTGCAGCTTATAACAGCGAACAAACAATCGAAGAGTGCCTCAAATCAATCCTGGCGCTGGAGTATCCCGCAGATTTCATTGAAGTTATCGTCATGGATGGCGGCTCAAAAGATGCCACCGTCAAAATAGCAGAAAAATACCCTGTCAAAGTTGTTTCCATCCGCTTGAACGCTCCAGCAGCCTACAATTACGCCATGAAAATCGCTGCGCATCAGGTTCTGGGCTTTATAGACGCAGACGCCAAAGTAGAACCGCAATGGCTAAGCAAACTCGTACCCCACTTGGAAGAACCCAAAGTAGCAGGCGCCAGCGGCAGCATAGAAACTTGGAACGCCCAAAACCCATGGGCAAAAAGCATCGGTTTCGAACTTAAAAACCGCTACAGGCGCATTGGAAAATACACCAGCCGCATAGCCACCATGAACCTGCTGCTGAAAAAAGCCGTTATCGAAGAGGCTGGCGGATGGGACGAAAACCTGCCCAGTCAATACGACACGGACTTAGGCTTCAGAATAAGCGCTAAAGGCTACAAAATCGCTTATGAATCAAACGCAGTCTGCTACCACTACAACAGACCAACCGTGCGCGCTTATTACAGGCAGCAGTTGCAGTACGGCAAAAACACCCTAAAACTTTACTTCAAACATGGACGCTTGGCGAAGGGTGACGAAATCACGGATTTTGGCATGAACATCCAGCCTGCGCTAATCTTGGCTACCATCGTGGTTTTCCTTCTCGGAATAATAGAAGTGCTCAGGCCCTTATGGTACATTTCAGGCTTAATTTTAGTCTTGATGTTTGTTTACTTCGTTTACTCCGCCGCCAAGATTGCGGTTAAATTCCATGAGAGGGTTGCTTTGCGGTTGGTGGTGCTTTATTTTGTGAGAGCATTCGCATGGTTTGTCGGCGCAGTAATAACTACAGTCAACTATGCGAGGGGCAAGGGGAGGAAGGCGCCCGATGCGTAAAGTATGCTTCGTTTCGCCTGAATATTGGCCTTTGTCTGGTGGAACAGGCGCCTACGTTTACTACCTCTCAAACGAACTTATGAAGAACAGCTACAAAATCTGCGTAGTAACAGGCTCCGACCAAACATTAGACATCAAAGTCAACGAGCAACTGAACGTGTTTTTCCTAAAAATTCCAAAAACACCAGTCATAAAATCGTTTCTGCTTGCAGCCTCCAGCTACCGCAAACTAAACAGCGTCCGCGGAAGCGTTAACGTGGATATTACGCATGCTAACTTGCCCTTAACTCCGAACTTTGCAGTGCCGCCGAACTTTGGAAAAACGCTCGTTTGCACCGTTCACTCAACATGGAAAGGCGAAGCACAAGCCATCAGAAGCGAACCCTACAGCAGGCTTAACGCTAACGAGAAGTTTATGGTCAGTTTTAACTGGTTTTTGCGGATTTTTGAGGAGAAAATGCTTGAGCGAGCAAACAAAATAATCGCTGTAAGCCATTTCACAAAGCGCGAATTGCTTGAGTACTATAAGGTGCCTGAAGAGAAAATCCGAGTCATCCATAATGGGGTTGATGTAAACAAGTTCAAGCCAGCACAGGATAAGCGCAAAGTCAAGGAGGAGCTTGGCTTTAACCCTGACGATTTAACCATACTCTCAGTAGGCAGGCTCTATGCACGCAAAGGCTTATTTACACTCATCGAAAGCATGCCCGCCATTGTTAAGCGATTCAAAAACGCGAAATTCATCATTTCAGGCAAAGGACAAAGCGACGAAATGCGAAAGCTCCTCGCTCACGCAGAAAAAATTGGCGTAAAAGGCAGCATAATCTTCACAGGTTACTATCCAGACAAGAAACTGCCTAAGCTCTATCAAGCCGCAGACGTGTTTGCGTTTTCCACGTTCTATGAGCACCATCCCTTCGCTGTTTTGGAGGCGCTTTCAACTGGCTTGCCCGTGGTGACAACCAGCGTGGGCGGAATTCCTGAAACGATAGAAAGCGGGAAAAACGGGTTTTTGGTTGAACCGTTCAATCCGAAACAGTTCGCTGATAGGATACTGTATTTGCTTGAGCACCCTGCTGAGGCTGCTGAAATGGGGCTTCTTGCACGCCAAACAATCCTAGAACGCTTCGATTGGCGCATAGTCGTCAAGGACGTGCTCAAAGTTTACGATGAAGCGCTAAGCTAAGCAGTTTCTATCGGCTCTCCTCTATATGCGATGGTTATTTTCTGGAAAAGCTTCACCACATCCAAAGAGCAAAACAGCATCTTCGTTAAAAATTCGTGTTGGTAGATTTTCATTTGCGCTTTCACTGGCAAATCGATACTTGGAGGCTCAAATTTGCGCATTACCTCATTCACTTGTAAACCCTGCACCACGATTGCTTCTTCTTGCAAGCCTGTTTTTTTCGCAATATAATTCAGGTACGTTTGTTTCCAGTCTAATTCCATGATTTTTGTTGCGGTTATGTCGATGGCTAAAGCGTCGTTGCTGGTTAGTATTAAGTCCATTTTGACGGGTTTGCCTTTTGTTGGGCCATTTCCCTCAATCCCAATTCGCGCGTCCATGATTGTTAGCTGTGGCTTGAAGATGGAGTATAACCTGTAGAAAACCTCTGGCAGATACGGGTGCAGGTAAATGCGCTTGTTGCTGGGGACGCAGCCGAAGAGGTTTTTTATGGCTCCACTGTACATTGCAAACTCATGCGTTTTCAT
>Ga0208563_1000165_pt1 | contig 71057 bp, 71 predicted proteins | sample June2015DPH_17_1_2_FD_184717 | JGI IMG/M metagenome (GOLD analysis project Ga0208563, IMG submission 184717) | Peatland microbial communities from SPRUCE experiment site at the Marcell Experimental Forest, Minnesota, USA - June2015DPH_17_150... | ecosystem: Environmental > Terrestrial > Soil >... | reverse complement strand
TTTTTCCATTTTTAAAAAAGTGAGAAACATATCGGAGATCCAAAACGATCATTGAGTAAAGAGAGAAGGGGATAGGATGAAGCCAGTCGAGGTTTATTGCCAAGAGGTTTTAGAGATGGGGGTGGATCGGGAGATGAAGGAATAAAGGAGGTGATCTGAGTGGAATCACTATTTGTTAGGTTAGGAGTTATCAGTGTAGTTATCGGTCTTGCTATCTTTGGTTGTGCGGAAGTGTGGGGAGCGGATTGGAGATTGATCAGCTCGACTGATTCGTATAAATGTTTCTATGATGCGGAAAATATTACTCGTTCATCAAAAAACATTGTGGGGGTTTTGGCGAGATTAGAATATACAGAGAGAGGTGTAGTCGAGATGGTAAAAGAGTTTGGGAAACATTATGAGAATTTGAGTTATTCACTGGAATTATGGGAAATTAATTGTGCAGAAAAAAAGCACCGCCTTTTATCAACTACCGCATATTCTGTAGAAGGAAATATTTTATACACTAATCAAGCTGGAAGTCGCCCCCCGCCTTGGAAGATTATTTCCCGAGAATCTGTTGAAGAGAGTCTATACAAAGCGGTATGCAAATAAATTGGCAGTGAAAGTTAGGATTTAACTAAATCAGTTTGAGGATGGTGCGAAATATCTTTTGAATTCTTCTGAAACTAGATTGGCACAGGAGTTGCTTTTATATTAATTTAACTTTCATTTAATATTTTCTGCATTATAAAATGTGCAGATTGCGGCATTGAGCCAACACCGTTTTCGTGTTTGGAGCATCCCTAAAACTTAATCATCCTGGACTTGGTTCTTTCTGCTATTTTAATACCGTGATGTTTTCGACAACAATAGAAAGGGTTAATATGTTCTCTTATTGGAGTCTAAAGCGTTCCACCTTAATGGTTCTCTTGGCCATGATATTCGTCTCACTTTCTGTTGCAGGGTGCGGAACGTTAGGAAATGGTCGGGGTTGGGGCCAAGACGCTATCTACCCGGTAGACCTTAAGAGGTTCCCTCGTGCTGCGTTTAATGCGTTGTTATATCTGCAAACCTTAATCCCTGCGGCAGGACATTGTTTCGTATGTGCTGCGGAACGGGAGAAGGAGATAATTATTGTTGCCCTTCTTGGAAGTCCAAGTCGGGGGCATCTTTGGAAAGAGACAGAAGCACTTATTGATAAAGGGTTCCAGATGATAGCGAATAAAAAGAGGTTGTGATAGACCGGAGGCGGAAAGGATTAAACTGTGAAAGGCATTTTCCAAAGAAAAGCATTTTGGTTTATCCTTGTCACCCTTTTGTTTGCTACTTATGTCTATCCTCCTTTTCTACTTCTGGAAGAAGGCAGAATTACTGTGGGACGAAAGTGGGATTGGATTTTCACACTTCCAACTCCATACGAGGGTCCTGAAATTGATTGGGCAATGTTATTCGTTGAGGCACTAATAGCTATTCTATTAGCCATTGGGATTTCTTTGATTCTTTTTGGTATTAAAAAGGTTTTAAGGCAAATGGGTCGATTCCACAGTAAGGTCGGGAAGCCATCATTAAAAGATTAAAAGGACATTATCTCTACCTTCCTTGTCTATTGGAAATGGGGGAGACGGAAAGAATGAGAAATTGGGGGATGTAAAGGATGGATGAGAAGAAAGCCCCTCTTGCAACTTATCTCCAAGAGATAAGGAAACGATTAATTCTTTCGTTTATTGCTGTTGGAGTGGGTTTCGTAATTTGCTATGGCTTTTCCGATTTCATTTTTGACGTCCTTGCTGCCTCTCTTATTAAAATGATGCCTGCTGAGAATACTTTGATTTTCCGTAGCGTGGCTGAAGCTTCCTTTACCTATATGAAAGTAGGTTTTGTTACAGGCCTTATGTTGGTCTCTCCCGGAATGGGAGCGACAACCACTTGTATAATTTGAAGAAGGATAAAAACCAGAGGAGAATATGGCTATGAGCGAACTTTGCACGAATCATTCCACCTTATTCAGCGAAGGAAGCCGGATATGGGGTGAGCACATTCCCGATCCGAAACTGACAAAACGGGAATTCTTGAAGTTTTGTGGGACGAGTTTCTGCGTGCTCTCGGCCTCTCAACTCTTCGGTTTTCCGGAAACCTTGCGGGCGCAAACGGCTCAAAAGGGTCTCATTAAGACAAAGCTCTCTCCCTATTTCACTTCCCTGAATGGAGGAGAGATCCAGTGTGAACTTTGCCCCAAGCGGTGCCGTGTTCCCAAGGGGAAGAGAGGTTTTTGCAGGGTTCGTGAGAACCGGGATGGAAAATATTACAGCCTGGTCTACGGGAACCCCTGCGCAGTTCATTTGGATCCGATTGAGAAGAAGCCTTTTTTCCATGTTCTTCCTGCCACTACCTCTTTCTCGCTAGCAACGGCGGGGTGCAATTTCCAGTGCAAGTATTGCCAGAATTGGGAGATCTCCCAGGCCTCCCCAGAAGAAGTGTATAGTTATGAGGTGCCCCCAGAGGTTGTGGTACAAAAGGCCAGGGAGATGGGCACCCGTTCCGTGGCTTACACTTATGTCGAACCTATGATCTTTTATGAGTACATGTGGGACATTGGACAACTTGTAAAGAAGGCGGGCCTTCTGAGCGTCTGCCACTCCAATGGCTTCATCAATCCCGATCCACTTAGAAACCTGTGCAAAGTAATAGATGCAGCCAATATTGATCTGAAGGGGTTCACGGAGGCGTTTTATCGTGAAATGTGTAGTGGGGAACTGGCCCCGGTGCTTGAAACCTTAAAGACCCTTAAGAAGGAGAAAGTCCACCTGGAGATTACAAATCTCATCATTCCCACCCAGAATGATGATATGTCGGTAGTAAAGGAAATGTGCATCTGGGTGAAGAAAGAGTTAGGTGCAGATACTCCCGTACATTTCTCAAGGTTCTTTCCCCTGTACAAACTCAAAACCCTTCCCCCAACACCGGTTTCGACACTGGAGAAGGCCCGGGATGTGGCTTTATCTGCGGGTCTTGAATATGTCTATATCGGGAACGTACCGGGGCATGAGGGTGAAAACACCTTCTGCCCGAAATGCAAAAAAATGATCATCCAGCGGAGGGGATATATGGTTGGAGAGATACATCTGAAAGGAGGGAAGTGCGGGTATTGCGGAAGACCGATACCGGGTATTTGGACGTGAGTACAAAAGGATCAAAAAAATATAAGGTTCTCTGGGAAAAATGGATAAGTTTTTACAATTTTATATAGATTGATGTTCTTTAATTAACATCCCTTTAATCCATGGGTTAGTTGTTAGGCAAAAAATAGGTTTGTCTGTAGAAAGGAGGAAGTCATGGCTGAAAAGAAGGCGACAAAAAAGGTTGGTAAAAAGGGCATAAGGAAGGGTGATGTTTATAAATGTAGTGTCTGTGGTCTTGCAGTAACAGTGGATGAAGTTTGCGGGTGAGTGGATGCCTGTGATATCATTTGCTGCGAAAAGCCAATGAAGCCTAAAAAACGGGCTTAAGTAAGGAATTCAATATGTTAATCTGCTGGGAGTAGGTCATCTATTGATGTTTTCATGATCTCTTAAAGATCATTTCTCACATTAGGACAAAAAGTAGCTTTTTCGCCTTCTCATAGAATTCCAATTTCTAAGGGAATCTTTAAAAATCAAAGAGTTGATCGTTTAATTTCCTTTGGCACAGAGATTGCTTAATAATTTCAGATTTTGAATGCAGAAAACAATAAGGAGGTAAAAAAATGAAAAAACTGATGGTTATCTTTATAGTGGTTATATTCGCATTAGGCGTATTCATCCTCGCCTATGCACAAAACCCTGAAGGCGCAAGACCACAGGAAAAAATGTCTATTGAACAGAGGAAGGCAAGGTTAATCTCGTCAATTGACGAACGCATTAACATGCTTCAGGAAGTAAAGGCTTGTGTTTCTGCTGCGCAAACACCTGAGGATTTAAGGAAATGCAGGGAAAAATTTAGGGAAGAAAGAAACCTGTTCAGGGAAGAGACGAAAGAGCAGAGGAAAAAATAAGTCTCTTCAAAGTATTGTGCTGCTTAAGACATAGCGGCAGATAAAATTCTGCCGCTATGAAACATCAAAGTCACAAAAAATTATTATCAGTATTCTAAAATAATGTATACAGTTTAATACCCATCCTGTAATATGGCAAAAGGGGATGGTTTTATTTAGCGGCGGAAGGCGGCAAAGCTGTAAACTTCGGAGAAAATTATGCGACGAACAATTGGAATCACAATCCTGGTAGTTGTCATGCTTGGCGTGATCGGCGGCGCAGGCGTGTGGTGGTTGCGGTCCAAAAAGGACAAGGAGACGACGTTTCGAACGGTCCCGGTGAAACGGGGCGATCTGATGGCCACGATCAGCGCAACGGGGACGGTCGAGCCGGAGGCAGCAGTGGACGTGGGTGCTCAGGTTGCAGGGGTGATTATCGCCTTCGGCAAGGACAAGCACGGGAAGGACATTAACTGGGGTTCGGTCGTGGAAGAGGGCATGGTACTGGCGAAAATTGACGATTCACTATACGCCGCTGCCGTGGAAACTGCCAAAGCCCAATTCCAGCAGGCCGTGGCCAACAAGATCAGCGCCGATGCCAATGTGCTCCAGATGAAAGCGAAGTTGCTGCAGGCCCAGGCGGACTGGAATCGGGCGCAGAAGCTCGGCCCATCCGACGCGTTATCACAGAGCGCTTACGACCAGTACCAAGCCAATTACGAGGTGGCCAAGGCCAATCTGGCGGCGGCCGAGGCCGCCGTGGAGCAAGCGAAGGCAACAGTGGCGCAAGCGAAGGCCAGCCTCACCACCGCGCAGATCAATCTCGATTACTGTACCGTCAAGTCGCCGGTCAAGGGTGTGATTGTTGACCGAAGAGTTAACATCGGCCAGACCGTCGTGTCCAGCCTGAGTGCACCGAGTCTGTTCCTCATTGCGAGAGACCTCAAGCGCATTCAGGTTTGGGTGTCGGTCAACGAAGCCGACATCGGCAGTATTTCTAAAGGCCAGCCAGTGACGTTCACCGTGGACGCGTATCCCGGCCGGGTGTTCCAAGGGCAAGTCGGCCAAGTTCGGCTCAACGCGACGATGACGCAGAACGTCGTCACTTACACCGTCGAGGTGGACACCAACAACGACGATGGCAAACTGTTGCCCTACTTGACAGCCAACGCACAGTTCAAGATCGGCCGTCGGCAAGGCGTGCTGCTGGTCCCGAATGCGGCGCTGCGTTGGTCACCGCGACCCAACCAGATCGCTCTGGAACCTCGCCAAACATCCCACGCTCCGGCCGGCTCCTCGAGCCGAGAAAGTGGCGGTAGGTCTGGCACCGTTGATGCGCCGCAAGCGCGCGGAACCATCTGGGTCGAGCAAGGCAAGTTTGTCCGTCCTGTCCGTGTGGAAAATGGGCTGACGGACGGCACATTGACAGAGGTTGAAGGCAAGGATTTGACCGAGGGCCTGCGCGTAGTCGTCGGCGAAGCGACGGGGGAAGCCGCAGTCGGCCCGAGCACTGAGCGAAGTCCGTTCACGCCCCAAATGGGGCGGGGGCCGCGTCAAGGTCAAGGTGGCCCGGGCGGTCCTAGCGGTGGACGCTGAAGTTGGCGTAGGAGGGCTCTGCTTTGGATTTGATTGAACTGCGAGACATTCGTAAAACCTACCATCTCGGTGAGGTGGATCTGCCAGTGCTCAAAGGCGTATCGCTGAACATCGTCCACGGCGAACTCGTGGCGTTGATGGGCGTCAGTGGCTCCGGCAAAAGCACGCTGATGAATATCCTCGGTTGCTTGGATCACCCAAATTCAGGTGAGTACTGGCTGGACGGCCGCGAGATTTCCCGACTCACCGCCAGGGAACGGGCCCGGCTGCGAAATCGGATAATCGGGTTCGTTTTTCAAAACTACAACTTGCTGCCGCGCACGACTGCGTTGGAGAACGTCCTGATGCCGCTGACCTACACCAAGGAGAACCTCAGTGAGCATCAAAAGATACAGCGCGCCGCCGAGTTACTCCTGAAAGTGGGTTTGGCGGATCGTATTAATCACCAGCCGTCTCAACTTTCCGGCGGCGAACAGCAGCGCGTGGCGATCGCCCGGTCGCTGGTCAACCATCCACGGGTGCTCCTCGCCGACGAGCCGACCGGCAACCTCGACTCGCGCACCAGTGAGGAACTCCTCCAGATGTTCCAGCAGCTCAACAGCGCCGATGGCATCACCATCATCCTGGTCACCCACGATCCCGGCGTGGCACAACACGCCCAGCGAATCATTCGCATTAAGGATGGCCTTATTGAGAGCGGCACGGGTCCACCCAAACCCGGAGGTGCCGCATGAAATCGTACGGCATCCTGAAAACGGCTTCAGGCGCGCTCCGGCGCAACGTCATGCGCACGATGCTCACCATGCTGGGCATCGTCATCGGCGTCGCAGCGGTGATCACGATGATGGAGATCGGCAAGGGTGCGACCATCGCCATCCAGCGCACCATGGCCAGCATGGGCGCCAACACCCTCGTAATCTTACCCGGGGCCGCTAACACCGGTGGCATCAGCTATGGGGTCGGCAGCATGATGACGCTGACGCCGCAGGATGCGGATGCGATCATCAAAGAGTGCCCCGCCGTCGGTAGCGTGGCGCCGATCGTGCGCGCCCGCACGCAGCTGGTATACGGAAACCGCAACTGGGTGCCGACATACATCTACGGCACCACTCCGTCGTTTCTGCAGGTACGCGATTGGACCGATATGGACCAGGGTGAAGCGTTCACCGAGCATGACGTCCGCAACTCCAGCAAAGTGTGCATCATCGGCCAGACAATCGTGAGGGAGTTGTTCGGCGGACAGTCGCCCATCGGCAAGGAGGTCCGCATCCGGAACGTGGTGTTTAAGGTCATCGGCGTGTTGCGGAAAAAAGGCGCGAACATGATGGGCATGGACCAGGACGATATCCTGTTGGCGCCCTGGACGACGATCAAATATCGCGTGGTTGCTTCCTCGCTCGCCGCCGCCAACCAGAGTGCGACCAACACGAGCATCAGCACCGAAGTCAATACGCTCAGCCAAATTTACCCGAACCTCCAGCAGAATCTTTACCCGGTTCCGTCGAACACCGAGCAGGCCGACGTGCCGCAGCCGATCCGCTTTACCAATGTGGACAATATCTTGACCGCCGCGCGGTCGACCTACCAGATTCCTTCTGCCATCCAGCAGATCACCATGTTGCTGCGCGAACGTCACCGCCTTCACACCACCGATCCGAATGATTTCAACGTTCGTGATATGACCGAGATTACCAAGGCGTTGACTTCTACGACAGAGTTGATAACCAAACTGCTGTTGTGTGTGGCGACGATCTCGCTGGTGGTCGGCGGCATCGGCATCATGAACATCATGCTCGTCTCAGTCACCGAACGAACGCATGAAATCGGCCTGCGCATGGCGGTGGGTGCCGAGCCGGGCGACATCCTGCGGCAGTTTTTGACCGAGGCGGTCGTGTTGTGCCTGCTCGGCGGCACGGTGGGCATTCTACTGGGCCGCGGCAGTTCGTACATTGTGTCTTCGGTATTGCACTGGCCGACGGCAGCTTCTGTGGGTGCGATCGTCGCTGCCGTGGTCGTATCGGCCAGCGTGGGCGTTATTTTTGGCTTCTATCCGGCGTGGAAAGCGTCGCGGCTCGATCCCATCGAGGCGCTTCGGTATGAGTGAGGTAGCACTGATGAATGCGAACGAACAACGGCGCTCCGTTTCGGTCTTGGTAGCGGCGGTGGGTTTAGCCGTGTTGGTAGTAAGCGGGTGCATGGTCGGCCCGAATTATCATCGGCCGCAACCGACAGTCCCCACTACGTGGGTCGGCGTGGCGGAGACGCCGACTGGCCAACCGTCTGTGGCCACTGCGCAGTCAGCCGACCTCACGCAGTGGTGGCGGCAGTTCAACGACACGACATTGACCGCGCTGGCCGAGGAAGCGGTGAGGACGAACCTCGACCTGCGGCTTGCCGAGGCGCGATTGCGCCAGGCCCGCGCCACGCGGGGCGTAGCCATCGGAGGCTTGTGGCCAGCGGTCACTACCTCTGGCAGTTACCAGCGATTGCATACAGCGGGCGTCACGCCGGACGACCAACAACAAAATCTTTATCAGGCGGGTTTGGACGCTGTGTGGGAACTCGACCTGTTCGGCGGCCACCGCCGCAACGTCGAATCAGCCAACGCCAACATCCAAGCCGCGATTGAAAATATCCGCGACGTGCAGGTCAGCCTTGTTGCCGAAGTGGCACTCAATTACATCCAGCTCCGCGGTTTTCAGCAGGAGATCGTGATCGCGCAAAACAATCTGAAAGCCCAGCAGCACACCGCTGAGATCACTCATAAACGATTGAACGTGGGCTTCGCCAGTGGGCTCGACGTCGCCAACGCCGACTCTGACGTCGCGACGACCGAGTCTCAAATCCCGGTCTTTGAAACCGCCGCGCAGCAATCCATCTACGCGTTGGGTGTGTTGTTGGCCCGGCCGCCGGCGGATTTGTTGAAGCAGTTGTCGCCGACGGGCAACCTGCCCAGCGTGCCAGCGCAAGTTCCCGCCGGTTTGCCGTCGGACTTGCTGAGGCGCCGGCCCGACATTCGTGAGTCTGAGGCGCAACTGCATGCCGCCACCGCCCAAATCGGTGTCGCTATCGCTGACCTCTTTCCTACGTTTTCACTAACCGGCACGGTGAACTGGCAGAGTAACCTGCTGCGCACGTGGTGGACCGAAGCCAGCCGCTCGTTCGGCGTCGGTCCATCGGTGAGTTGGCCGATTTTCCAGGGCGGCGCAATTGTGTCGAACGTCCGTGTGCAAAAGGCGCTGCGCGACCAGGCGTTCATCACGTACCAGAAAACAGTCCTGGCGGCGTTTCAGGATGTTGAGAATGCGTTGATTGCGTTTGCCAAAGAACAACAACACCGCAAGGCGCTTAACGACGCTGTTGTCGCCAACCGCAAGGCCGTGGACTTGTCATTGCAGCTTTACACCGAGGGCCAGATCGATTTTCTCAACGTGCTCAATGCCCAGCGTTCGCTTTACGCCTCCGAAGACGCGTTTGTTCAGAGCGAGCGCAACATCGCCACCGATCTCATCGCCCTTTACAAAGCCTTGGGCGGCGGTTGGGAATTTGTGCCGTTTGGTAAGTTGGACACTACTCAGGGAAAATGATAGCGTTTGAGTTTACAATTGAGTGGGTGTCTCCACAGACACCAAATCGTCAACGCCTCAATGCTTGGAAGACCGCTTTACGTGCTGTCTTCTTTATGCACATTTCTAATTGTAATCGTTGACATTGGGGGTTGCATTGGATTGAAGAGTAGTAGGTGGAAGTGTCGGTCCGGATTTGACGTAATGATGTCTGCCAAATTAACTCTTCGTTTTTGCCGCTTGCTCTTCCTGTTCCCTTCTCGCTTTCTTAATATCCTCCAAATAGAACTTGATCAACGGTGACATCTCTGGCGGTTGCCAATCGGCCTTTTTGGGTTCCTCTGGCCAGGTAAACGGCAGAGGCCAGACCTCCCCTGGTCTTTTGGCCTTTTCAAGAACCTCAAGAGTTTTCAGCAGAACATTCCTCTGGCCTTCCCGGTCTCCCACCTGTCCCACTGGCCTTCCATAAGGAAATTCAATGGCGGCAGATCGGGGTATACCGACAGCCCGGTGAAATTCATAAGTTGGTGTGAGAACAACTGTTGAAAATCCAGCTTCTTCTAAGTACCTCGCAGCCAGTCCAACGGACTGGCAGCAGAAAGGTCAGGCAGGTGTCATGAGGACGGCTTCAACTCCTTCAAGTTTCATCTTCTTGGAAATAGGTTCAATCGCTTCCTTAAGGAAATCGTTACTCTGCCATTGGAAACCGTAAAACGAATAGGAGGTTGGAGCCAGGCGGCCAATGATTTTCTCTCGCTCGAATTCGGCCATCCGTGCAAGAGGAAGGATGACGTTGATATCCTGCTTGATCCAATTCGTGTTAATATGAAGATGATTAACCTCGATATCCTTCTCAGTTGTCCCTCTCGGTATCGCTCGGTAGGAACGATCACCCCAGATGGCTTCCCTCTTCTCTCTTTCCATATCAAAAGGGGGATCTGTTTTTAAACTGATTCCAGCACTGGTTACCAAGGCGATGGTTGTCTGATTCAGGGGTTTTCTCATGGGTGTCCAGGGAATATGGCCTTTAAAATCCTCATCAGGAATGAAGGTATTAATCCAGGCTTTTAGTACCGGCGGAAGAAACCGAAATCCATCTACTTTTTTTACTACCTCTCCCATTTATTTCTCCTTTTTTCACTATGCGCAAAGCGCTAAGTGCTTTGCGTGTTTAGTTATATATACGAATCCTTAGAAATAAGCAAGTTTGGTGATATTCTAAATTCCTTTGCAAGGCTATTCCCTTCGGAAAGAACGGCTGCCCTTGACAATCGATGAGCCTCTGACATATATTTTATTTTGATTTCAGATATTTATTGGAGCGACCATTGTCTCTCTTTATTACTTTTGAAGGAGTGGAGGGGAGTGGTAAGACCACTCAGATTCAACGCCTGAAAAAATATTTCACCCAAAAAGGCATCCCCTGTAAAGTAACCCGAGAACCAGGGGGGTGTCCCATTGGTGAGAAGGTAAGGAAAATCCTTTTGAACCCAGACCATCGTGAGATGGTCCCGACGAGTGAACTTCTCCTCTACGAAGCAGCCAGGGCGCAACATGTAAAGGAGGTTATTAAGCCCTTTCTAAAAAAGGGAGGGGTCGTTCTTTGCGACCGTTTCAGTGATGCCACCATTGCCTATCAAGGCTATGGCCGAAGGATAGACTTAAAATGGATTGAACGCCTCAATCACCTCTCCTCCCAGGGAATCAAACCTGATGTCACCTTCCTTCTGGATTGTCCCTCTGATGTAGGATTGAAGAGAGCGCTTCAAAGGAATCGAACGTTGAAGCAAGAAAGAGAGGAACGTTTTGAAAGAGAGGAGATTCAATTTCACCGACGGGTGAGAAAAGGATACCTTGCCATTGCCAAAAAGGAACCCTATCGGGTGAAGTTGATTGACACCCGAGAAGGTCAAGAGAAAGTCTTTGAAAAAATTCGCAAGATCGTTGACAATCTAATTGAAAGGAAATGAAATTTCAGATTTTAGATTTAAGATTTCAGATTTTAAATCTGCAATCTGCGATCTACAATCTGCAATCAAAGAAATCCATGTCTTTTAAAAACGTTTTAGGACATACCAGGCCCATTACATTGTTACAGCGGGCGATCATCAATGAAAAGGTCGTTAACAGCTACCTCTTCTTAGGAAGTGAAGGGATTGGAAAGAAGTATGTGGCTCTCCAATTTGCAAAAGCACTCAACTGCCTCGGAGGAGAGACTGAGAGAGGAGATGCCTGCGATCATTGCACTTCTTGCAGAAAGATTGACCACGCTCTTCATCCCGATGTTTTGCTCATTGAACCAATAGGCCAAGGCATCAAAAAAGAGCAAGTGATTCAGATGCAAAGGGAACTGGCTTACAAACCCTATGAAGGAAAGCATCGTGTCTGTATCCTGACCGCTGCAGATCGGATGGCTCATGATATACCGAATACTCTCCTTAAAACATTGGAAGAACCTCCGCTCCATACGGTGATCATCCTGCTGGCCAATAACTCGAGGTTCATATTGCCCACAATCCTTTCACGATGCCAGCCGATTCGCTTCAATCCCTTACCTATTTCTCTGGTCTCCAAATGGTTGATGGAAGGCAAAGGCTTCGATGAAGCAGAAGCCCACCTCCTGGCTTCTCTTTCAGAAGGAAGTCCCGGAAAGGCTTTGGAGATCCAAGAGGAGATCCGCCAGATTCCAAGAGAAGAACTCTTGAAGGACTGGGTGGGATTGAAATCGCTTTCATTTGAAAGGATAGGAAGTTGGGTTGAATCCTTACCCTCTCAGCGAGAAAATCTCCTTTTGATGCTCGAAGTGGCCAAGACCCTGTTGAGAGATTTAGTCATGGTGAAGGCATTGAAGAAACAACCAAAACTGATCCATTCGGATCTCCTTCAAGTGATGGAATCCATGGCTACGAAGTGGAGTCTCTCCTCCCTTTTGAAACGGATGGAGATCCTCCATCAAACCACACTTACCATCAAGAGCAATGCCAATACGAGCTTAGCGCTTGAAGCCATGATGCTCTCCTGGGCTGAAGGATAGAGAAGATGATTCGCTTGGTTTTTGTCAAACTACCCAATGGAAAAATAGAAGAATTCGATGCGACACAACTCTCCCTTGAGACAGGTGAGGGCATCATCGTCGAGACTGAAAAGGGATTGGTCCTGGGAAAGGTCCTCTCCCCACCTCATGAAAAGGAAAAACGCTTCTTCCTGAAATCTCCAAGAAAGGTGACCCGGAAAGCCACGGCTGAAGATCTGGAGCAATTTCAGGGAAACCAACAATTGGAGAAGGAGGCCTTTCAATTCTGCCTTCAGAAGATTAGGGAGAAGAGCTTGAACATGAAGCTGGTCAAAACAGAGATTCTCTTAGACCGCTCCAAAGCCCTCTTCTATTTCACCTCTGAAAAGAGGATTGATTTCCGGGAACTGGTCAGGGATCTGGCCGCAGAATTCAGGATGCGGATCGAGATGCGACAGATCGGAGTACGGGATGAAGCCAAAATGGTTTGTGGCCTTGGAACTTGTGGGAGGGAGCTCTGTTGCGCCAAATTCATGAATCGATTTGAGCTGGTCTCTGTCAAAATGGCCAAGGAACAGAATCTGGCACTCAACCCGACGAAGATCTCTGGAATCTGTGGTCGCTTGATGTGTTGCCTAGCTTACGAATTCCCCACCTATGTCGAATTGAAGAAGGATCTCCCCAAGGTGGGCAAGTACATCGTCACTCGCTCTGGTAGGGGAAAGGTCATCCGTCAAAATGTTCTCAGCCAAACCGTGACCGTTGAATTAGAGGAAGGGGGAGAGATTACCCTCCATGCATCCGAACTCTGAAAAGTCTTTCTACATCACCACTCCCATCTACTATGTCAACGACCTCCCCCATATTGGCCATGCCTATACGACTGTCGCGGCTGACATCCTCGCCCGCTACAAGCGCTTAGAAGGTGTTCAGGTTTTCTTCCTCACCGGCACAGATGAACATGGCCAGAAGGTGGAGAAAGCCGCTCAGGAGCGAGGGGTTGATCCAAAAGCTCACTGCGACGAAATGGTTGTAAGATTCCAATCCCTCTGGAAGAGATTGAATATTTCCAACAATGATTTCATCCGCACAACAGAAATACGCCACAAGAAAGTGGTTCAGAAAATTCTTCAGGACCTCTATGATCGTGGAGAGATCTATCAGGACAATTATAATGGGTGGTACTGTATCCCTTGCGAACGCTTCTGGACCGAAAAGGATCTCATAGAGGGGAAATGTCCGGATTGCCTTCGTTCGGTGACTGAGATCTCGGAGAAGAACTACTTCTTTCGGATGAGTAAGTACCAATCCTGGTTGATCGAATACATCGAAAAAAATGATCGCTTTATCTTCCCCCCATCGAGAAGGAATGAGATATTAGGATTTCTCCGCGGCCCCTTGGAAGACCTCTGTATCTCGAGACCCAAGAAACGGTTAAAGTGGGGAATTGAAATTCCTTTCGATACCGAATATGTGACCTATGTCTGGTTCGATGCTTTGATCAACTATGTCAGCGGGATTGGCTATGGTTTTGAGGAAAAACCATTTTCTCAATTTTGGCCTCAGGCGACTCATCTTATCGGCAAAGACATCCTTACCACCCACACGGTCTACTGGCCAACGATGCTCAAGGCCATTGGTTTGACTCCCCCTAAAATGGTATTCGCCCATGGATGGTGGACGATCGAAGGTAAAAAGATGTCCAAATCCCTTCAGAATGTGGTGGAGCCAAATCGTCTGATTGACACTTATGGGGTGGATGCGGTCAGGTATTTCCTCATGCGGGAAGTTCCTTTCGGAACGGATGGTGATTTTTCCCATTCTGCGATGGTCCACCGGATCAATAGCGATCTGGCAAATGATCTGGGCAATCTCTTCAGCCGGGCACTCAGCATGGTTGTCAAATATTTCGATGGTCTGATTCCAACTCCTTCCAACCTACAGGATGTGGATCGAGGACTTCAAGAAGTTTCTGAAAAAGTTCTTCCTCAATTGTCAAAACAGATGGATGACCTGGCCTTCCATAGGGCACTGGGTTCAATCTGGGAGATTGTCAGCGCTGGAAATAAATATATCGATGAGATGGCACCCTGGGCTTTGGCCAAAGCAGAAAAAGATCGACCCCGTCTTGGAACGGTGCTTTATCAGACGCTGGAGTCCCTTCGACTCACCGCCCTCCTCCTTGCTGCCTTCATGCCTTCCACCTCTGAAAAAATGTGGTCCCAACTCGGCATGGAAAAAAATCTTTGGGAACAAAATATAAAGGAGAACGGAAAGTGGGGGGGCCTGAAACCCGGGAAGAAAGTGGCCAAACCCAGTCCTCTCTTCCCGAGAATCGAGCCCACCAAGATCTCGCAAGGCGCATAGGGCATAGCGTTTAACTAATTGCTCAAAACTGAAAGCTCAAAGTTAAAATCTGAAATCTGCAATCTGAAATCTGAAATTTATTCTTTTATGAAGAAACCCCAACCCCTCCATTCGATCCTTGAAAAAACCTTGCAGACTCTGGAGATCGAGGTCCCTTTGAAGGCCTACTCCATATTGGGAGCGTGGAACGAAATCGTAGGCGAGTCCGTGGCGGTCCAATCTCAACCCCGCACCATTCGAAACCGGATCCTCTTTCTTGATGTCTCCCATCCAACCTGGATGCAACAACTTCAGTTTCTTAAGCCCACCCTCCTCGAAAAGATCAACACCTTTTTGGGCAAGCCACTCATCCAGGACATTCGATTCAAATTGGGAAAGATTTCTACACCTACTCTTGCTCCTTCAAAAACCGATCTTTGGCGGAGAGAATATCTTGATGAAGGAACACTGAAAAGGATCGAAGAGCTTCTCCAAAAGATTGAAGATGGGGAGGTAAGGAAAACTTTGAAGGATGTTTTGATCAATGGAGCAAAATTGGAGCGTTACAGAAAAAAATCAAAATAAAAATATAGGAGATTAAGATAAACGACTCGCTATTAGGCGGGGAAAAAGCTGATGATTATTTCAATCTCCCCCCTGGACCTCCTATTTCATTTTCCACTTCTTCGATTTGCCATTGAGTGAGGGCATCCATCTTATCGTAAAACCGAAAATCTTCGTCACTCATTAGACGGTTACAGTCGAGGTCACAATAACCACCTTCGAGGATACATTTTGAATCTTGATAAAATTTGCAGGATTTCTCAAAACTCATAAACATCCCTCCTTTACAAAAAAATCGCCGCAAATAAAAAACCCGTGGTGAAAATAGACCACGGGTCTTGCAAAATTTCTTTTGCTTCGGCAACTCGGCTATCCCTAAAATTTGGGACCCGTGGTTTTCCGCCCTCCAATTGCTTGGAGTTTGGCTTTATCGGCAATTTAAATATAACTATATTGAGTTAATATCAATTATGCAATACGAATGCCAATGTAAGGAACTATTAAAACTATTGAATTACAAAGGAATTAATTGAATATTGAAATTATGAAGGAGCTTGGAAGTGGGATTTTTCTTACCAAATCAAGTACAATTCTGAACTTTAGTTACTCCCGCAGAGGGGAAAGAAAATTGGGAAATAGAGACAATGCTACGCTTAAAAACTCTTGGACCAATAGCTTTTAAAATCCCTGCCTATCGGGTCCTCTGCCAAAGGCTCCAGCCAGCAGGTGAAGAGGTAGGCTTAGACTCTATTTATAGGCGAGGGTGATTTGAAGGAGGCTAGCTAAAACCGGAAAGGTCTCAATCCTTTTAAATCCCACCTTTTTTAATATTTCATTCTGATCGAACGAGAAAAAGTTGAGGTTTCCCCTTTCAAAAAGTTTGAAAAACGTAAGAAGGATGGTCTCTCCTATACCAGATACTTGCGGATTAAAGTCTGCAATCACTATCCTTCCTCTCTCTTTTAATGCCAGATAGGAATGTTCGAGAGCTCCCAAACGTTTTTTCTCAGGAAGCTCATGGATGGCAAAGGAAGTGAAAATTCCATCAAAATAATTTTGATATTCCCATGGTTTGGTCGCATCTTTATTGAGAAATATCACCTTCTTTAATCCTCCGTACCGTCTTTTTGCCTCCTCCACCATACTTTTTGAGATATCCATTCCCACAACCTCGCCTTCATCTCCGACTGCCTGAACCATCCATGATGCGACTCTTCCTGTTCCTGAACAGAGGTCTAATATTCTCTCACCTTTTTGGGGGGCAAGAATTTCAACACCCCTCTTCAGAAACTTAGCATATTGACCGAATGTGAGGAGGTCGAGAATAATATCGTAATAAGGAGCAGACTTTCCGAAGAAATCGATGCGTTGGTGAGTATTCAGAATAAGCACCAAATTACAAGCACCAAATCCCAAATAAATTCCAATCTTCAACATTCAAAATTTCAAACAAGAACGTTTTGATCATTTGAAATTGGAACTTGGGTTTGGAATTTGGGATTTGGGATTTGGAATTTTGTTTCAAACCCTAGACTTTTTCCAAGGTGATTTTGGCTCCCTCTTTAACCTTCAGGAAGATTTTGGGGTCGGATAAAACCTTTCCGATCACATTGACCGCACTAGCGGCTCGAATTTCATCACCCCGGCTCGCTGGCGTGGGACCGAAGAAGATACAGAAGGCATGTCCGGTTGGCCAATATCCTAATTCTCCCGCTAAGACGACCTCTCTTGACCCCTGCTCCAGTCCGGTTTTAACCGGAATGGCGAAATAAATCTCCTCGCCCCACAGATTGGTCTTTGCCTCAATAGGGAGAGCTTCATATATCAATTGGGTGGTTTTTGATTCATTCAGTTCGGCTTCGACCTTCAGGTCACTCACGAGGATTCTGATCTTCTTTCCCATCTTCTACTCCTCTTGCTTCGAGAGGATCAAATTCATTATAAAGACCCTCATGTTCTTCTTGGGCCTCCATATTGTTCGGGAAGAAAAGAATTTCCCGATCCATCTTCACTACCTCCCCTTTCAAAGTAAGGAATTTCTGAGTCTGGTTTCTCAACAAAAAGAAACTGAGGATTACCAGAACATAACTGGAGAGTTCCCTTGCCGTAGTATAGAAAAAGTGGGTCTCCAAACCAAAAAAGTAATAATCTTCTACGAAAAGCCTCACCGTATTGATCAGAAGGCCCAGGGTGATGAGCTGCAAAAAACGTTTCGTCTTCGTGGTATTCTGAGCCAAGGAATTAAGGCATTGATCATAGGTCTTCTTGAAGTTTTTCCAACTGCTCGAAATGTTCTTGAGGAGGTCCAGATATACTTTTTCATCCCCTCCGTAAATCTTTAAACGGACCTGTCTGTCTCCTCGAAACAGAAGATAACGCTTTAACAACTCCTCTCTTTCTGAGAGGAGCGTCTGATTTATTTTGAGCCCTCGGTAAAGGACAAAGCCTATACCGATGAGAAACAGGAAAGGAATTCCTTCATTGATTAACTTAATCCAATTCACAACATCCATTCCTCTTCACCCTGTTAGAAAGCCCGCCCTTTAAGGTGTGAATGCCGCTCAAGCATTCCTTACTCAGGTTGGGGTTCAAAATCCTATCCTTTTCTAACAGGGTTCATATTCGATTTATCAGGCTGGCCATATAGCCAGCTCCGAATCCATTATCAATGTTGACTACGGCCACACCTGAGGCACATGAATTCAACATGGCCAGAAGTGCCGTGATTCCTCCAAAACTTGTCCCGTATCCGACACTCGTGGGAACGGCAATTACCGGCCGGTCCACCAACCCACCTACGACGCTGGGCAAAGCCCCTTCCATCCCAGCCACGACGATGAGGACTTGGGCGGCCTCCATTCTCTGCCTCTCGGAAAGGAGCCTGTGAATTCCTGCTACTCCGACATCATAAAGGGACTCCACATGATTTCCCATGAATTGAGCCGTGACAGACGCTTCCTCAGCTACAGGGATATCTGTGGTTCCTGCAGTGATGACCAGAATTGTTCCCTTCCCTTCAGATTTTACTGGATGGGTGAGGTAGGTCAGAACTTTTGATCTTGGATAGTACTGGCTTTTTGGAAAAACCTTTTGTATTGCTTTGGCTTTTTTCTCGTCCAAACGCGTGATGAGGATGTTCTGGCCTTTTCTCTTCAACTGTCTCATGATCGAGAGAATCTGCCCAGAGGTCTTTCCTTCCCCCCAGATTACCTCTGGAAAACCTTTCCGAAGGCTGCGATGGTGATCAATTCTGGTAAACCCCAGGTCTTCGAAAGGAAGCGACTTCAGTTGCGCCATGGCCTCATCAAGCGTGATCTTTCCTGACTTAACTTTTTTCAGGAGATCTTCGAGCTTTCGAATATTCATTCTTTATACTCACCGGATTGATTGCTTTTCATCAGCACCATAGGAAGAGGTCTTAATTCTCTTCGGATGGGATCGAGGATCAAACCAAAAGCCTCTATGGTCGTAGCCCCTAACAAAAATACTCCTTTATCACCAAACACCACAGGCACTGCTCTCACCTTTCCCTGGAATTCAAAATAAGCATTTCCAATCGGTCTTTTAATAATCTCCCCATTAGCGAGAATAAATTCTTCAGAAGAAGTTGGCTGAATACCGAGGTTCTTCAAAATGCTCTTTAGCACAACAGAATAGACTGCTCCAGAGTCAACGAGAAATTCGCACTCTTTCATCCTTTTAGGATGTTCGGGATTAATCACCTTCACCTTTAAAAATGTAATGGGCATGAACAAAACCTGCCTACAGATTATAATTCTATTCAGTCGCCTATCGAAAAGTCAAGAAAAAGTCCCTCGTCAATAAACAAATTTTTTGTGGTAATGATCAGATGGAGTGAAAGAGATGAATAAATGACATTCGGCGACTCACGGTTCCCTTCTTACCCCTCTCCTTTGGAGTATTCAAGCAGGGTGCTTGCCCACCCCTAGTTTTCCCTTTCGAGGTCCTGATGAGTTGAATGGATACCCTTTGTTACCTGAGCAAACCGCTCTTCGAGGCTCCGTAAGGCCGTTCCTGTATCGGTTAGGTAACTGACCTCCATACTCTGTGGAGCTTTTTGTATGGCGCTGGAACCAGAGTGCCCCACACGAAAGCGGTCCGGCCGATGAAGCCTCTCCGAACGGCTTGCCCAGGTTGGGTTGTTTCCATGCCTTTGGCAAACTACAAAAAACTGGGGGTAGGCAAGAAGCAGGGTGCTGAACTTGACAAGGAAGGACAAAAACGATAGTTTAAATTTATCCTTTATCACTATACCCATAGTGCTAAGCCTGCTTACCGCAGGCAGGCGTTTAGCGTTTTTAATCTATAGGTTAGAGGAGGCCAGATGAAGCGAACAGGGATTGTAAAGGATGAACGGTATTTAGAACATGTGATGGACCCTGGTCATCCGGAGAGCCCAGAACGATTAAGAGTCATTTATAAAATGTTAGAAGAAGCCGAGATGAAGGGTCTCCCTGAAATGGTGAAGCCTCGAGCAGCGACTCAGGAAGAATTGGAGATGATCCATGCTCCTGCTTACATTGATCTGGTGGCATCCACGGCAGGAAAGCCTCACTACCGACTCGATATGGATACTTCCACCTGTGCCAAATCTTACGAAGCGGCTCTGTGGGCAGCTGGAGGTCTTCTGGAGTTGATCAAGGCAGTCATGGAAAAAAGACTCGATAATGGATTTGCGCTAGTGAGACCTCCTGGACATCATGCAGAACGAGACAGGGCCATGGGATTCTGCCTCTTCAACAATGTAGCGATCGGTGCCCGATATGCTCTTCGGAATTTCTCTCTTCAGAAGATTTTGATCGTGGATTGGGACGTCCATCATGGCAATGGAACCCAGAACTCTTTTTACGAAGACCCCCAGGTCCTCTATTTCTCCACCCATCGCTATGGCTCCTTTTATCCCGGGACAGGAGGAGCGAAAGAGGTGGGAAAGGGGAAGGGAGAGGGATTCAACGTGAACGTTCCTCTTTCGACAGGGGTGAGTGATACGGAATATGGAAATATCTTTGAAAAATTCCTCAAGCCCATTGCCTTGGAATACCAACCCCAGTTGATCTTGGTCTCAGCCGGGTTTGATACCCATTATGATGATCCTCTGGGTGGAATGGAGGTCACAGAAAAAGGGTTTGCAAGAATGACCCAGATTTTAATGGAGATCGCAGAATCAACCACTCAAGGAAAACTGGTGATCACCCTTGAGGGCGGATATGATGTCTCTGGACAGAGTCGGTCTGTGAAAGCGGTATTAAAAGAACTGGCTCAGGCCTCCCCTCTCGATAAGAAAGACCTGCTGGAAAAAGAGAAGGCCAATTATCCCCGAATCGAAAAATCCCTCCTTCAATTGAAGGAGATACAGAAACGATACTGGAAGAGCCTTTCGTAGGCTGATGAATATCTTTGCTCAGCCTTCAAAAGACAAGTTTTACAGAGCTTGTTGAGCTCCTCCTGTGTTCACCATCTCCTTCAGTTCTTTCCCGACCTTAAAGAAAGGGAGCTTCTTAGGAGGAACACTCACGATCTCCCCGGTCTTGGGATTTCGGCCTTTGTAGCCCCCGTAATTTCTCACCACAAAACTTCCAAATCCTCTGATCTCGATTCGTTCCCCTTTCTCCAGACTTTCCTTCATCCCATCGAAGAGGGTGTCGACAATGACCTTGGCAACCTTCTGTGTCACATTCGCTTTCTCTGAGACCTTCGTAATGAGTTCAGCCTTGTTCATAGTTCCTCCCTTCCTCCTGACCCCTGCCTAGGATAGGCAGGCTTCCCCTCTTCCTTAAGGGATGAGGGGTCAAAGTAAATGATTTCGAATATATTGCACCGCATTTCTAAAAAAGGCAAGGCCCATTCCTTCCTCGGGCAACTCTTCTCGCGTCCAGCGGGGATGATTGGTTCGATGAAGATAGGCTTCAGGGTGAGGCATCATCCCCAGAAGTCGTCCTGTCTCATCACAGATTCCAGCGACCGCATCGACGGCGCCATTTGGGTTGAGGGGATAATCCATGACGGGTTTCTGAAATGTCTCATCTGAATATTGAAGGACGATCAACTTTCTCCTTTTCAACTGCTCCTGAACCGTTTCATCCTTGGGGATGAATTTCCCTTCTCCATGACGGATAGGAAGGTAAACCCCTTTCATGCCTTTTGTAAAAAGACACGGAGAATTTGGATTAATTTTTAGATAGACCCATCGATCCTCAAACCTTCCTGAATCATTGAAGGTGAGTGTCACTTCCTGATTTCCATCATGACCCTCAAGGTTTGGGATGAGCCCTAACTTCACCATCAATTGAAAACCGTTACAAACTCCCAGGATCAGTTTTCCTGCATGAATGAAGCGCAGGAGCTGATCATAAAGCCTTTCTTCTTTTCCTGCTACCTTTGCATATTGGATACGGTTGGCTCCAGCCTTGGCCGAGCCCAGGTCATCCCCATCCAAAAAACCACCCGGTAGGTTCAGGAAGTGGTAATTATCAAAACTTTTTTCTCCATTGATCAACTCGTTGATATGAACGATATCCACAATCTCTGATCCGGCTAAGCGGCAGGCATGGGCCATCTCCATTTCACAATTGGTGCCATAACCTGTGATCACAATGGAGCGAACCTCTCTGTTTTTCAACTTCTCTCCGCGATTCGTGACTCGTGTTGGTGATTCGTGATTTCAAATACTCTTAATTCTTAACTCTGAATTCTCAACTTTCTTTCTTTTGCCCAGATGAACGGACTCCATCCACCAATTGGCCAAAAGTCTTTTCAAAACCCATTCGGTTCTTGTTAGCGGAACCCGCCAAAACAATCTCTCCCCCGGGGCCTTTGGGAATTCTTACCCAAACCCTCTGATGGGAGAAGAAAAAGGAGACAATGAGGCCGAAAATCATCAAGCCACATCCTGTCCACACCACCCAGACTCCTGGGTCCTTTGTCACCTGAAGTCCTGTATATTCCCTCGGGGAATCCCCTTCAAAGGTGAGGAGGAACTCATCTTTCCTCTCCTCATCAAGTTTTGGAAAGGCTCTTAATATCCAGAAGGGTCGGGGTTCCTGGTTGGGTTTGAACAAGACCACCTGAACGCCTTCTCCAAAGTTATGGACTTGAGGAGAATATTTCAACGCTCGGATAAAGTTATTGGAATTCGGTACGGGAACAGTGACGCCTTCAGGAACCTTAAAGATTGACTTCTCCTTTCTATTCTTCCATTGAATTCCCAATGTGATATCGTGGACCGTTCCATAATTCGATTGATAGAAGGCCAGTTTTTTATAATGAAGGGGATGATTGACCTGGACGGTCTTCTTCAAAACCTCTTTTCCATTTTCAAGAATCGTGAGGAGACTGGTATATTCTTTTACATGTTTTTCTTCTTTTCCAGGAAGATCATAATAGGTGATTTTGAAATCATCACAACGCACAGAAAAATCAATGGGCCTTGGGACCTCTCCATCTTTCGCCCTTAAAAAAATCTGATTCACCGTTTCCCCTTCCAAGATTTCCACATGCCCTCTGAATCCATAGAGGGAACCGATCAACCCTCCGATCAAGATAAAGAGGAGGCTCATATGGGCGATGTAAACTCCCAATCTGGAGAACCTTCCCTTTTCTGAAAAGAGGGTGATGGAGGATTCCATCTCGAGCCGTTTGGGATTCCCAAACCTCTTCTTCAAAAGAGATCGAACATTCTCTTCTGCTTTAGCCTCGCCTTTACTTTTAATTTGAACCCTTTCTACATAGGGAAGGGCTTTTAGCATGGAGTCTTCCAATCCAGTGGGTGTTCGAGAGATTTGGCTCCAGACCCCTGGAAGCCGATTCATGGAGCAGGTGATCAAATTGATCACCAGGAGCAAAAGGATGGCGCTGAACCACCATGAATGATACATATCGAAGAGGTTAAAAAAGTTCAACACCTCATAGAGACTAATTCCGTATCGCTGAATGTATTCCGAACGGGTAGCATTCTGCATGATCAATGTGCCGATGATGGAGATGATGGCGATAAGAATGAAGAGAAAAATAGTGAGTTTGAGAGACCTAAAAAGGTCATAAAGGATGGGAAGAAATCCTTTTCCCTCCATGTCACCTGTTACCTTTGATTCTTTCATAGGAATCTTTCTATAAAAAGAATAATTTATTTACTTGTGCATGCCTATCGCCTGTCTGCCGGCAGGCAGGGAAGTAATTGAAATATTTAACATATCCTTTTGTTTACTGTCAAGCAAAAAGGGGTAGTTCCAAAAAAGGAACTACCCCTTTCCAATTTGCCTTTGCCCCCCAGCAGGCAGGCAGAAAATTTCAGCTTACTTCTTGTCCTTCACATGGCACTTAGTGCAGCCAGTTGGACCTGCAGGTTTGCTGGCCTTGGCAGCCTCCTCATGGCATCCCTTACAATCCTTATGATAGGCATCCTTTGCAGAAATGGTTTTCCCCTCTGCTTTTTCTTTATGGCAGTCTTTACAAAGTTTGCCAGTGGTCTCGCCCTTCTTCCAGGTGTGGTGGCATTTCATACAATCGATCTTCAATATTTCTACATGCTTCTTGTGGGTGAATGTCACCTTCCCAAAGGCAGGATTATATTCGACCACATCTTTTGCAAAAACACCACTGACCATCAGGATGGAGAGCACAAAACCCGCCAGGATCCCCATGCTAATCAACCCTTTTTTCATTCCTTGTTCACCCCCTCTCTTTTAATTTTATTTGCCTCTCCTGATTGGTTAGACTTGAGAAGTCTAACAAATATTCATTTTTTGTCAAGAAAAAAAACAGGGCAATGTTATAGGATCTTGATTTCCTCTAAGATTCGTTCTTTTGTCTTGAGCGGCGTTTTATTCTTCTGGGCCTTTTCCACAATCTCCTTTCCCAGCATAGCAGCACCCAGGGCTCCGGTAATCAAAGGCTCCTCGGGTACCAGAATCTCATGGCCCAATTGTTCGGAAAGAGCTTTAAGCAGCCCCCTATTTTTAGCCCCTCCACCTGTCACGATCACTGCCTCTTCCACCTTTAGACGATTAACCATTCTGCATATCCTGTCTGCGAGGGAATGATGGACCCCTGCAAGCAGGTCGGAAATGGGTATGCCTTGTGCCAAACTGGCTGCCACCTCTTGCTGGGCCCATATAGTACAAATGTTGCTTATCTTTGCAGGATTCTTGCTTTGCAGAGATAGGTCGCCCACCTTATCCAAAGGGACTCCAAGGGTACCGGCAATCACTTCTATGAATCGACCACTACCGGCTGCACACTTATCATTCATCACAAAATCAATGGTCTTGCCAGTCGCATCTATTTTTATTGCCTTAATATCCTGTCCTCCGACATCAATGATGGTCTTGGCTTTAGGGAAAAGACGGATGATCCCCTTGGCATGGCAGGTGATTTCCGTGAATTGCTTATCGGCAAAAGGAACGTTAATTCTCCCGTAGCCTGTAGAAACAATGTAGGTAATAGCTTTTAAAGAAAGTGCAGCCCGATTCAGCACCTCTTCCATGACCTTATTGGCTAACCGGCGTTGCTCTGGACCTGTAGGTCCAATGATCGAAGCGATGATCCCTTTATTCAGGATCACCGCCTTCGTCATCGTGGAACCGACATCAATGCCTGCAAAATAGGTTGCCAATTTCACCCCTTATTTTTGAGAAACCTGAAAAATTTCTTGAGGATGCCAGAGACCGGAGAGGCGGGAAGAAAAAGCTTTCGGACGGAAACCTCTAATCGATACATGACAAAGATCAGAATCCCTGAAATATCTTGATTTTCAATCCCAGCAATAATTACCCATAAAGTTTATGATCGACCGCATTCGAAAGCTTTGGAGTTCCGCCTCTCCGAGTCTACTATGCTGCCTTGTTCAATCGATTGGATTCCAGGGTGGCGATGAAGGCGTCGATCTTATTTCTGGTATCCACCTCTGAATAGGAGGTGATATCGATGATATCACTTTCCAGAATGAGGGAAGGAATTTCTCTATAAACCTTCTCTTTCTTTCCATCTTTCCCGATCACAAGCATAGGTATGGGTTTGTATATTTTGGCCAGTTGATGCAACTGCCAGATGAGGCCCACGTGCCAGGTTCGACATGAAAAGGCTTCATGCATCACAATTCCATCGATCTTGTATTCTTCGATCCAGTTGATCAAGCGTTCCACATCGGGTTCTGATCCCGGCCTTTTCTTGGCCTTATCAAACCAGAAGGTCCAGTATCCCAGCCATCTCCATGCCAGGTGCTCGATCGGGTCCTTGGTTTCGGGGATATCCATCTCGTTGAGGGGGGCGACCATTCGATAGGTTGTCTCAACAGGGAACGAAGCCCCTTTGCTGTTGAAGTAATTGAAATCGGTCAAAGCAAACCAGGCAGGCAATCCACCTCCCCACATGAGTCTGTATTTCTCTTCCTGAACTTCTCCCTCTCCCTTGGCGATCTTTTCCTCCAATTCCTTTTTGAGGTCCACGAAGAAATCGTAAGCCTTCTGGGTGGCCATCATAAAGTTTATTGGCACCATGGTATTCATGGCATCGCCGGTTCCCATGGGAGAAGGTACAGCCCGCCGGAGTTTATACGTCTCATCGATCAGGTTCCAGGTTCGATCGCTTAGATCAACCAACTCTCGCAGCCGATCATAATCCATCTTCTTTCCGGTCTGCTCTTCGAGGAAGGCTACCAGTCCGCGCAATTGTTTGACAATATATTTGTGGTAGTAGCCCCAGACGTCTCGGTGATCTTGATCCCTCTGAAACATGGGATAGGGAAGGTCTATATTGTAGATCGGAACATCTGGCATAAATTGCTGAGAGGCCTGATACCATTTAGATCTCGGATCACAGAGGATTTGTCCGCTGGATATCATGAGATCAGGCTTTGCCTGTCCGCCCCAAGGAGCATCGGGCGGCATTTGGCCCAACTCTTCTCTCCATTGGTCAAAACCGATCCCACAAAGGGCATAGGTGCACAAAGAACGGGAAAGGCCCAGCGATTCCGCTCTCTGAAGGAATCTCTCCGCGTCTCTCTTCGCTCCGCAAATCCCGGCAAAATTCTCTGTCCATATAGGGACCACGTCCATGGCCCGGAAGATCTCTTCATGATGGCAGACGATAAAGGTATAGGCTAACTTTTGTTTTCCCTCTGCCCGTGCCTTGAGGGTACCGGTAATAAACTCCTTGACCATGGGGCCAATGGAAGCAGCCGCCTGGGTTGCCGTCATCCTCTTTTTGGGTTTTGCCTCTTTCTGTTCCTCAGCCATACTTTAAACCCTCCTTACTTAGAAAAAAAGTCATTGGTCAAAAGGTAATGGTAAACCTGCCTGCCGCAGGCAGGGATGCCCGTTTCGTTAAAGGGTTATGTTATTAGTCTTTTAACCTTTTAACCTTAACCCTTTGACGATACACGAAACTGGCTTCGTAACCTTAACCTATAGATTATTTTCATCGTTCGTGGGTGACGTAATCGTCATGACCGATTGTTTAGGATTCCACGTCAACCGATCATCTCCAGAAACGCCTGGATTCTGGTTCTGAGTTGACTGATCGTACCCGCAGAGTAAACATCCTCCAGATGAAGAAGGGGGACATTAATAGACTTGTAATAGGCTTTTCGTGCGGGGACCTCAAAGCCAAAGGGATCGCAATATTTGTATACATAAAGAATGGCACCATTGACCTTGAATTCCTTTGCATAGGCTCCGATATCATTGAATCGGGATGCAATATCTCCTTCAAAGGTACCCGTCTTGTTTTCCCTGTAAGTCTTTGGGCAATTGACTTTATCGAGATACCGATGGGCCAGTGCATGAATGGGATCTCCTCCCTCATCGGTCCGGGGAAAATAATCCCTGGCTCCATTGCAAATGGTATCAGCCACCACATTGCCTCCGAGTTCTTCCACGAGCTTGATGAGTTCGATGTTATCGATGCATGCGCCGTCAATAAATATTCGGGGGCCTTTATTAAGATGAGATTTCTTTCTTTTCCCGATTTCTGCCAAAACCTGATCAAGCAAAGTATTAAATTCGCCAATGGGTAAACTTGATCCTACTGTCAGCACCATGGTCAATTCTGTTCCAGAGATGAGGGGCGGATCTGCCTTTCTGAATTCATAAAGAGCTCTGACCTTATCTCTGTTTTCATTATAGATTCGAATGGTACGAGCCAGATCGTCATGGGTGATCGCCTTTCCAGCAAACTTCTCCAGACTTTTCCTGAAGGTGTTTAGCTCCGCCTGAAAGAACTCAGAGGAAGATTCGCCACAGACAGTAGGAATATTGATAAAGTGAAAATAGGAATAAGGAAGGGAATAACTCCAGGCACTATAGCTTCGCACCATGCTATCACAGCCGTGAGGAATAACCATTCCGGAGAGAAAGTCATACTTTTGTTTCACCGAGAGGTCGAAGCAACTGCGGTAATAGGGGCATACGATGGTCTCCAGGAGTGTGTCCCCTTTTGTAATAGGCTCATGGATATTTCCTCTCACCCGAAAAGGAATACAACCGGCAGCCGAAATGATTTCCAAAGGAACAAAGGAACAGATATAGCCGATCATCTTTTTCCCTTCCTTTTTCAGCTCCTTCGCCCTGAACCCGTAATCCGTATAATATTTTTCTACCGTGTTTAAAATGTTGTTCTGTCTTTCATTCATCGACCTTCTCCTCACTCTAATGTCATCCTGAACCAGGTCCTGAACTGGGTTCAGGATCTAACGATTTCAGGATCAGGGTCTACGATTTCAGAGTCTCATAATCTACCAATTCACCGGATGCTGAAATAAATTCAGCATGACATCATAATAAAAAATATTATAATTTTTTAGCATCCTGTTAGCAGGCCATCCAAGTGCAATATACATAATTTAGCCTCAGGTTTCAATCACATTATCTAAAGAAGTTGCTGAAAAAGGATCTCTGAGCGCGAATGAAAATTTTTTCGGGAAACCATTCTTAGCGAAGTGAAACGGCCGCAAATTAAATGTCTGAGCCCGAAGGGCGAGTTTTTAATTTGCAGTGAAGCGAGCATTAGAATGGTCGAAAAAATGTTTTGAGTAGCGAAGAGCGACTTTTTCAGCAACCTCCTAAGCTTTCCATGGCGATGATTGCCGCACCCAATGCAGCCGTCATATGGGGATTTTGCGGTACAAGGATATCATGACCTCTGATCTCCTTTAAAGCCAGAACGAGACCCACATCTCTTGCACCACCACCCACCATGGCCACATCCTGTTCCACACCCATTCTCTCCGCCAGACTGTCGATCTGGGCCGCAAGGGCTCTGTGTATGCCAGCCAGAAGGTCTTCTTTGGTAACTTCCTGGGAGAGCCGGGAGATGGCCTCTGACTCCGCAAACACGGCACATCCGGTGTTAAACTCAACTCTCTTTTTTGATTTTAAAGACAACTCCCCAATCTCTTCCACCTTGACCTGGAGAACCTTGGCAATGACCTGAAGGATTCTGCCGCTCCCTCCGGCGCACTTTCCACTTAATAAAAAATTGTGAACACTTCCATGACCATCGATGCGGAGGACCTTCGTGTAAAGATCTCCTACGTCAATGACGGTTCTCACAGAGGGGAGAAGAGAAAAAACACCCTTTGCCTGGCAGACGATATCCGGCTTTTCTTCATCAGCGAAGGTCACCAATTTTGACCCATATCCGGTAGCAACAGTCCGCGAAATATCAACTCCAGATTTTCCAATCTGGGAAAGTAACTCCTTTCTTATCTTCTCAGCCGTCAACTTGAAATTTCCCCCAGAGGGACACTCAAAAGAAGTTAGCGGTTTATGGTCGCCGAGGGCCACTCCCTTTGATGAAGCTGATCCAATATCAATACCCAATACAAAAGCCATTTTACCCTCGTACCATTCAATCTAAAAATTCCTAAAATATTAATTATTTATAACACAAATCCCAAACCCCCTCAATCTGTGATCATTGTTTGACAAAATCAACTAGTGAGTATAGAATTTTAGCAAATTATAATCTGCAGTCTAATTATTGTTGGCAGGAAAGAAATGACGATTTTAATCGGGACCGTTGCCAAGAATAATATTGTTCTGACGGCCGACGGTCTGTCGCGTGCTAATCCAATTACTGGTGCGGGAATGGAATGTGAGGACCTTCAGAAGATATTCCCCCATGGCACTTCGCCGGTTGCGATCGTTCATCACGGTCTAAATATCATCAATCGAAAACCTACGGATCAAAGGGTGGCTGATTTCTATAAATTTCTTTCGGAAGACCTTGAGGCTTCCACCCTAAATCAGATCGCGAATAAATTTATAGATTTTATCGATGACGACGCGAACGCGACCTTCAACGATCCGTCGAACAAAGGAATCATTGGGTTTTGGATCGCCGGATTTAGTTGGCGTCAGACGCGTCCGGAACTATTTGAAATCTGTTGGCCCGACAGTGTAACAAGGGAGAGAGCAAGGAATTTGCCCAATTGCCTTTCCGTGTTACCTTCATGTCATACGAGTTAGACAAGAACTGCCAACAATAGAATCCAGCGGACGGCTGATAGCCGCTGCTGATTTTGACGTTATGTTGTAAAAAGAAACATACACAATGCTATGTGAGTGATTATCTCAGTAATCTTGATATAGATAGGAATTTTCATATTAAATGTTTTGAGAAATGTAAATGAATCCCAAATACTTAAAGCTTTTAATAAATTTATACCCACCCTATTGGGGGACAGGAATTACCGTTAAGAGTATTTCGGCGGATTATAGAGAAATATGCGTACAGATGAAAATAAGGTGGTACAACCGTAATTATGTTAAGACTCATTTCGGCGGATCTTTATATGCAATGGCAGATCCTTTCTTTATGGTAATGTTGATACACATTTTAGGAAAGGAGTTTGTTGTTTGGGATAAAGCAGCTCATATTGATTTTATCAAACCAAGTCAAGGAACTGTCACCGCAAGATTTTTGATAAAAGAGGAACAAATCGAAAAAATAATTAATAACACTTCGGGTGGTCAAAAATATTTTCCTGAGTTTTCGGTTGATATAGAGAATGAGGCAGGAGAGAAAGTAGCGCGGGTGGTAAAAACTCTGTATATAAGGAGAAACAGTTTGAAATAAATATTTGAAAAATAACATAACCCCCTGCTGCAAGGGACGGGCGATTCTCACGCGCCCCTGACGCCTGTCGTTATGCATCCGATTGAATCAACGAGGATTACCAATGAAACGTTGTGACTGGGCCAATGGAAACGAACTCGAAAAGTCCTATCATGATAATGAATGGGGTATGGAAATCCACGATGACAGAAGCCTGTTCGAGTTTCTTGTTTTGGAAGGCGCGCAGGCGGGATTAAGCTGGTCTACTATCCTTAGAAAGCGAGAAGGTTACAGAAAAGTTTTTGATAATTTTGATGCCCGGAAAATCTCCAAATACTCCGAGAATGCCGTTTCCCAGTTGCTCACCAATTCTGAGATCATAAGAAACAGGCTCAAAATTAACGCGACTATCACTAACGCCAGAGCATTTCTGCAGGTACAGAAGGAATTTGGAAGTTTTGATAACTACATCTGGCAATTCGTTAATGGAAGGCCTGTCCAGAACACATGGAAAAGAATAACTGATATTCCCTCTAGCACCCCTGAGTCTGATGCCATGAGTAAAGATTTGATTAAGAGGGGATTCAAATTTGTTGGAACCACCATTTGCTACGCGTTCATGCAGGCAGTAGGCATGGTAAATGATCATGTCGTAGACTGTTTCAGGTACGAGGAACTCAAGAACAAAAGGAAAGCATAACGAGTCGCTCCACCGGATCGCCGAAACAGGCGGCTCCCGGTGAGCTTCTTGTTCGGAGGGACTGAGTATGCAATGTTTGATGGATCACATCGTTTTGAATGTGGAAGATGATGAGAAGATGATCGCTTTCTATTCAAAGGTACTTATGTTTGGGCCTGAACGCTTGGAGGAATACCGCGCGGGAGACGTGCCATTTCCATCTGTGCGACTGAATTCGGATACGATTATCGACCTGTTTCCGAAAAAGATGCGGCAGAAAAGCGCTCGGGCTGCACAGGGCCGCGAGAACTTGAACCATTTCTGTATTGCCTTGAGTAAGGGGACGTGGGAAAAGCTTTTGGAGCGACTTCAGGCTAACAAGGTCACTATAGAGGAAGGACCTGTTCCACGCTGGGGTGCGCACGGTACTGGAACCTCGATTTATTTTCGAGACCCGGAGGGCAACCTAATCGAGGCGCGGTATTATGAGGGCCACGATAGTTCAGAGAAGTGTCTACTTGGGTCTTAAGCGGCAAAAATCCGCCGCGTCTCTTTGCCTCGCGTTATGTTTTAAGGAACGGCCCCAGGATCAAACCTTCAAAATTCCTTTTGCAGACTAGCAAGGTTGCTGGTATAAGAAATTGATAATCCCCCTGATCAGATGTCAGGATTTAACTCAAAATAGAGAATTGAAGGATTAGGAGAAGGCGAAAATGGAGATCATTATAGGAAATCATTTGAAGATGCATCTGCCGTATCATCTCCGTGAGCGGGCATCGCGATTTTACACTGACATATTAGGTTGCAGGAAGCTTGCTAACCTACCCTATCCGAATGTAGATCTTTATGAGTTCCAAAGAGGATTCGTCCTGGGGCTATTCTTCTGTGATGAGGTGGATACGCTATCTGAAACGGAACAACTAAAGGCAACCTGGATGGAGATCAAGACCGATAACCCGGAGGCTCTCAAGCAACGGTTGATAGACTTTGGCGTACAGGAAGTGGAATTTGAAGACAAGTCGCGATTCTATTTTCAGGCCCCTGGAGGCCAGGTGTTCCGTGTAGCTCCCATGGAGGGTGGCCTGTAAGCCTATACCGATCCTTTGGCCAACGAGGTTTACCCCCTACTTCATACCAAAGAATGATTAGACGGGTTATCGATTGGTATGCTTCACAATATCAAAAGGGTGCCTTAACAGTTTTCAAAATAAAAAAGGCGAATTGGGTTATCGTGCCCAATTCGCCTTTTACCAATTCCCAGAGTGTTTCTATTGTTAATTTCCTAACGCAGCCAACAAATCCTGATCCGGCGTCGAAATAGGTTGGATATTGAAATTATCAACCAACACCTTTAATACATTTGGAGAGACAAAGGCCGGGAGGGATGGCCCGAGTTTGATATTTTTTATACCCAGATAGAGTAAAGTGAGGAGAATAGCCACCGCCTTCTGTTCATACCAGGAGAGGATTAAGGAGAGAGGCAGTTCGTTGATTCCAACGTTAAAAGCTTTGGACAAAGCTGAGGCGATTTGAACCGCCGAGTAGGCGTCATTGCACTGACCTACGTCTAAGAGTCTTGGGATGCCTTCAATATCTCCCAGGTCCTTATCGAAGAAGCGGAATTTACCGCATGCCAGGGTAAGAACGACACAGTCTTTTGGAACTTTTTCGACAAATTCAGTGTAATAGTTACGTCCGGCCTTGGCACCATCGCATCCGCCGACAAGGAAGAAGTGGCGGATGGCCTTCCCTTTCACCGCCTCGATGATTTTGTCTGCAACGTTCATCACGGTGTTTCTTGCAAAGCCAACCATAACAAAGCGACCGTTTTTATCTTCTTGAAACCCTCGCATGGCCAAGGTCATGTCGATCACGGGTTTGAAGTTTCTGTCCGAAATGTGGGGGACGCCTGGCCAGCCCACAGTGCCACTAGTGAAGATATTGTCCTTGTAGGACTCCCTTGGCCTCTGGAGACAGTTTGTGGTCATCAAGATGGCCCCAGGAAAATCGCTGAATTCCCGGATCTGATTCTGCCACGCCGTTCCATAATGACCATAAAAATGTGAATATTTTTTAAAGCCCGGATAACCGTGGGCCGGAAGCATTTCACCATGAGTATAAACGTAGATACCTTTGCCGTCGGTCTGCTTGAGAAGTTCCTCCAGATCCTTGAGATCATGGCCAGAGACCAGGATCGCCTTTCCTTTCTTGGCTCCCAGAGAAACCTTTGTGGGAACAGGATGGCCATAGGTACCAGTGTTTCCTGCATCAAGAAGCTCCATGGCCCTGAGATTGATCTCTCCGCACTTCAGAACCAGTCCCACCCAGTCGTTCAAGCTTAAGTCTTTTCTCAGAGTCGCAGCCAATCCTTCATGGATAAAGGCGTACACCTTATCGTCCTTCTGACTAAGAATTTGAGCGTGATCCGCATAAGCGGCTACACCCTTTATTCCAAAAATCAGAATGTGCTGAAGAGAAAGAATATCAGGATCGATGGTTGGATCCGATTTGATTCCCACTGCCTCTCCCTGTTTGATGAGTCCTTCTACGGTGGTTGCTGGTTTAAAAGTGGCAGGACCCTCTTGAAAATCGATTTTGCCCTTTGCAGCCTTGACCTTTTCCTTAAGGCTTTCCCTCAAAGTCACACTCTGCTTGATCAATTGAACAAATCGATCTGGATCGAAATTGACATTTGTCAAGGTGGAGAAGATCGCCTTACAGGAAAAATCGTTGACCCCCGGATCAATCACTCCCACCTTTCGGCCCTCCACTGCATAAAGGGATAGGCCTTTAAGAGTATAGATCAGAAGATCCTGAAGGTTAGCAACGTCCGATTCCTTGCCACAAACCCCAATCTTTGTGCATCCTTCACCTTTCGCCGTCTGTTCGCACTGGTAACAAAACATAATCGTTCCTCCTTTGAATGGGTTAGTTTTGACCGCCTGTTCTGAAATACCTTCCAGGTATCCTTTCTTGGCGCTTCGTAATAGAATAACGCAAAAAGCTCAATTTGTGTTTGACTTGAGTCAAAAAGATAAATTATTTTTGTAATTGAGGGCAGATAAGGACGTGATCTAAGGAAAGAAAGCGAACCGGCAATCATTCTGCCAATTCACCCTTTTCTGATGCTAAGCCCTTAATGTCTTCTATTTTATCTTAAACGATTCCTCCATCCCGATATATTTCTTTCTTAGTTTTATCTCTCCGCCCCACCTTTCCTCTGTCCCCTTTAATTGACAAAGGTAGAACGCTGTGGCATAAGACAGTGAAGAGTAATGAGTATAATTTATTTGGAGGTGGGGTGCCCATGTATAATCTCGACGGACAGATTGCTATCGTCACTGGCGCAGGAAGCGGATTGGGGCGAGCCATCGCCCTGCGCCTTTCCCAGGAGGGAGCCACCATTGCGGCCACAGACTTAAACGGGGAGGCTGTGAAAAAACTGGTTGGGGAAATCAAGGATCAGAAAAGGTCCGGTCTTTCTATACAGATGGATGTCTCCATCGAAATAGATGTAGAACGAACGGTCAAACAAATACTAAAGAATTTCGGCCAGATCGACATCCTGGTCAATAACGCCGGTGTGGGAAGTGCCGGGCTGATCATCAACCATTCCGAGGAAGACTGGGATAAAGCCATGCGGGTAAATCTGAAGGGCACCTTCTTATGTTCACGGGCTGTGGCCAAAGAGATGATTCCCCGCAAACGGGGACGGATTGTAAATATTTCTTCCATAGGCGGAAAATCCGGAGAGGAATTAATCGGCGCTTATTGCGCCTCCAAGTTCGGGGTGATCGGGCTCACCCAGGTCATGGCCAAGGAACTGGGCCGCTATATGATCACGGTGAATGCTGTTTGTCCGGGATACATCTGGACACCCATGTGGGAAAGTCTGGGGCAGTGGCTCAAAGAGAATATTCCAGCCCTTGCGCAGTTGAGCCCGCGGGAAGTTTTTGAGAAACGAGTGAAATCGGTTACTCCACTTCGCCGGCCACAGGAGCCCGAGGACATCGCCAATCTTGTAGCCTTTCTCGCCTCCGAGGAGGCCCGGAACATCACTGGCCAGGCCATCAACGTGGACGGCGGAGCCCTGATGCATTAAAACCTTTTGACCGCACCAAAAACTTTTGAATAGAAACCAGAGGAGGACAGGAGATGAGGATCAAGGACAAAGTAGCCATTGTGACAGGAGCTGGACGAGGAATCGGTGAAAGCATTGCTTTTCGCTTTGCAGCAGAAGGAGCAAAATTAATCGTCAATGATGTGAACGAAGCCGACGCCAACCGCAAGGTTGAAACGATTAAGAGCAAAGGAGGCCAAGCGGTCGCCGTAATCGGCAGTGTTGCCTCACGGGAAGTGGCCCAGAAAATGGTGGATACGGCCGTTAAAGAATTCGGCACCGTGGATATCTTGGTGAACAACGCCGGCATCATTCGCGACGCGATGCTACACAAGATGACCGACGAACAGTGGGATCAGGTCATCGAAGTCAATTTGAAAGGTGTTTTCCTCTGCACGCAGTGTGCGGCCCAGGTCATGCGGGAGAAAAAGTATGGAAAGATCATCAATATCTCATCGAGCAGCTGGCGGGGCAATCCTGGGCAGCTCAACTATTCCGCAACCAAAGCCGGAGTGATCGGAATGACCAAGACCGCGGCGAAGGAGTTGGGGCCCAAAGGGATCAATGTCAACGTCATCGCCCCAGCGTTAATATGGACAGACATGACCAAATCCATGCCTAAGGCGCTGCTCGAACGGGTGGAGCAAAGCCTCGCTTTTCTCATGCCCCTGAATCGCTGGGGACAACCGGAGGACATAGCCAACCTGGCCCTGTTTTTGGCCTCCGACGAAAGCTCGTTCATTACTGGTCAATTGATTCACTGTGACGGTGGATTTATTATGTAAAATTAAGGTCGGGACAGCTACTGTAAAAGGCATGACCAAAACTGCAACTTTGTAGAGAATAGTGAGAGAGACAACTTATGAGCAGCAAAAAATGTTTGGTTATCTTGATGGGTATACTCTTGAGCTTTTTGCTGTCTACCTCAGTCGTTTCTGCCATAGGTGATGACAAATATAGTCGCCCATCACTGAAGGGACTTAAGAAATTGTCTGTGGTTGTTCAAATCGGAGACCCGCTCTCCAGGGACTTAAGGAAAGCCGGTGTCACTGAAGACCGAATCCGGACCGGTGTGGAACTGAAACTTCAGGAGGCAAAAATCGATGTCGTATCCATAGAAGATTTAGCTTCGGATACTCCAATTCTCCACGTAGAGGTCGACGGTTCCATTAAGAACAATCAAACGTTTTCATTTCTTATTGAAGTTGAATTATGGCAAAAGGGTGTTTTGAAACGAGATCCCAAATCTGAGGTGATTGCAGGAACCTGGTCCACAGGAGTTTTCGGATCGGGATCAGCCTCAAATATGGGATATGACATTATGGGATTAATTAACAGTTTGATGGACGGTTTTATTAAAGCTTACCAATCGGTAAACTCTTAAGTAAAATCTCTTTGAGCCAGAATAATTTTTCGATGAATCAGCCCCAGAGACGATCTTTTGATAGCCTGCCAAGAAAGATTGCATTTATTGGCGGTAGAGAAAAGGTATATTTTTTTTGAAAGGGGCGAACTTTGAAGGCTTTCAAAAATACCCTTGAGAGCATTGGGAACACCCCCCTGGTAAAGCTGGAACGTATTACCAGAGGGGTCAAGCCTGCAATCTGGGCTAAACTGGAATTCTTCAACCCTTCAGGGAGTGTCAAAGACCGGATGGCCCTCTACATGGTTGAGGATGCGGAGAGGAGGGGACTTCTAAAGCCCGGCGGGGCGATTGTGGAAGGCTCTTCAGGAAACACGGGGGCAGCCCTGGCTATGATTGCTGGTGTGAAAGGGTATCGATGCATCATTACCATGCCGGACAAGATGAGTGATGAGAAAAAGAATCTGATGAAGGCATTGGGCGCTGAAGTGATCGTCACGCCAACAGATGTTCCGCCAGATTCTCCTGATAGTTACTACAGCGTTGCCAGAAGAATCGCTACCCAAACCCCAAACGCCTGGTACCCTGATCAATACAATAATCCCAAAAATATAGAGGCTCATTACTACAGCACGGGGCCGGAGATCTGGGAGCAAACAGAAGGCCAGATGGATTATCTGGTGGGTGGAATTGGGACAGGGGGCACGATCAGTGGTGCGGGAAAATATTTGAAGGAAAAAAATTCCAAGATCAAAATAATCGCCGTCGATCCAGAAGGATCGGTCTTTTATGGTTACTTTAAAACTGGAGAAATCCCGACGCCTCATATTTATAAAGTCGAAGGGATCGGGGAAGACTACCTGGCCAAGGCAGTCGATTTTAGCGTCATTGACGACATCATTCAGGTGAATGATAAGAATTCCTTTTTGACAGCCAGAAGACTGGCCAAAGAAGAAGGGATCTTTGCCGGCGGGTCCAGCGGAAGCGCTGTCTGGGCAGCTTTAAAACTTGCGGAGAATGTGGAGGTGGGGAAGAATATCATCGTGATTTTACCTGACTCCGGTGACCGATATCTGAGTAAAATATACAATGACCAGTGGATGATTCAGCATGGATTTTTGGAAAAGGAGGGGGCAGATGAAATTTGAAACCAAGGTAATCCATGTGGGGGAAGAACCGAATTTTAAGGAAGGGGGCTCCGGGGACGTCGTCATCCCCATCCATCTTTCCTCTACCTTTGCCAGAAAAAAGGTAGATGAACCTACCCAAGGTTATGAGTATTCTCGGACAGGGAATCCAACCCGAAAGGCTTTAGAGCGTCGCTTGGCTTCCTTGGAAGATGCCAGATTTGGCTTGGCCTTTGCTTCCGGAATGGCCGCCGAGACCACCCTCGCTCTAACAATGCTTCGAGCAGGAGATCACGTGATTGCTTTTGATGATCTTTACGGCGGAACAAGAAGGTTGTTTGACAGGATTCTCAGCAAAAATTTTCAGGTCGAAGTTTCTTATGTGGATGCCAGAGATCCGAAGAATATAAGCAGGGCAATCCGCGAAAATACCAAGATGATTTGGCTGGAGACCCCCACCAATCCTTTGATGAAACTCTGTGACATCCGGGCGATCTCAGAAATCTCAAAGAAGGCCAATATGCTGCTTGTGGTGGACAATACCTTTATGACCCCCTATTTCCAAAATCCACTCCTGTTGGGGGCTGATATGGTCGTTCACAGCACGACCAAGTACTTAAACGGCCACAGCGACTCCGTAGGCGGGGCCCTGATGCTTTCAGATGAGAATACTTATCTTCCACTGAAGTTCAACCAAAACGCCACAGGGGCAATCCTCTCTCCCTTTGACAGTTTTCTCGTTCTGAGGGGGATCAAGACCTTGGCGGTGAGGATGAAAGAACATGAGAAAAATGCCCAGCAGGTCGCTGACTATTTGCAAGAACATCCCAAGGTGAAGAAGGTCAACTATCCCGGCCTGAAAAGTCATCCGCAATATGAGTTAGCCAAGAAACAGATGTCCGGTTTCGGGGGAATGCTCTCTTTTGAAATCGTCGGAGGGCTCAAAGAGGCGGAGCAATTTCTGGGAAACCTCAAAATCTTTTCCCTGGCCGAGAGCTTGGGTGGGGTCGAATCATTGATCGAACATCCCGCTCGTATGACCCATGCCTCCGTGCCTCCGGAGATCCGGAAACAGATTGGAATAACCGACTCGTTGATCAGAATATCGGTGGGGATAGAAAATATAGATGACCTGATCAAGGATCTGGATCAAGCCTTTAAAAAAGTAGACTGATATAAGATCGCTTTCATAGATCATATAATGGGGCACACCAAACAAAAAAGGCGAACAGGCTGTATTCATTTCCAGTTCGCCTTTCATATTCATACCCAAGATTTATCTGTGCCTCGTGAATCACTGAAATAAATCCCCCCAAGCCCCCCCTTGCTAAGGGGGGGAAGAAGGGGAATTATTTAATCTTAAACGATTCCTCCATCCCGATATATTTCTTTCTCAGTTTTGGTTTCTCTATTTTTCCTGTGGGATTGCGGGGAACCTCACCGAAGAAAATCTTTTTGGGCCTTTTATACTTCGGTAACTTTTCGCAATACTTGAGGACATCCTCTTCGGTAAGCACTTTCCCTGGAACGACATCGATGATGACAGTCGCCACTTCACCCAAACGTTCATCCGGAAAGCCAATGGCTGCTATATCCTTGACGCCTGGAAGGGTATGAAGGAAATCCTCAATCTCCACAGGGAAAATATTCTCACCCCCTGAGATGATGAGGTCTTTTTTCCTGTCGACCAGGAAAATAAAATCCTCCTCATCCTGTTTCGCCATATCTCCTGTGTACAACCATCCATTCCGAAGGGCTTTGGTGGTCGCCTCTTGATTTTTATAATATTCCCTCATCACACCATCCCCACGAACCACCAGCTCCCCCACGTCTCCCATTTTGACAGGATTTCCTTCCTCATCCACAATGCGGGTTTCCCAATTGAACCCGGGAAGACCGATCGCTCCAACCTTATGTTCATTCTCTATCCCAAGGTGTACGCAACCTGGACCGGTCGATTCGCTCAGACCATAGTTGGTATCATAGGCCATATTGGGAAAATACTCTTTCCAGTGTTTCACCAAAGAAGGAGGAACAGGCTGTGCCCCAATGTGCATGAGTCTCCATTGACGGAGATCGTAATCCTTGAGTTTAATCTCTCCGCTATCCAGCTTTAAGAGGATATCTTGAGCCCATGGGACAAGAAGAAAAATGACCGTGGCTTTCTCTTCACTGATGGCCTGAAGAACCCATTCGGGTTGGATTCCTTTCAAGATGACGGCCTTTCCCCCCACTATAAAGCTTCCAAACCAATGCATTTTTGACCCGGTATGGTAAAGGGGAGGGATAAGAATAAAATTATCCCTTTTGGTCTGATAATGATGGGCATTTTCAGTGATGCAAGCAGAGACCATGTTTTTATGCGTCAACAGAATGGGTTTCGGTTGCCCCGTGGTGCCGGAGGTAAAATAGAGGCCGCAGGGATCATCAAAGCCAATTGGAATGTTGGGTGAATTTGAAGAAGATTTTTCTAATAATTTTTCAAAGGACTCTGCATAACCCGGAATCTCTTTTCCAGCAAAGATATAGTGTTTGACCGTACGGAGATTATCTTTGATGCCAGTGATCCGATCGATAAACTCCTCGCCGAAGACCACACATACAGGTTCTGCAACATCAGAGCAGTATTGAATATCGTTCCCTGTAAAACGAAAATTAAGAGGGACGGCCCAGGCCCCGGTGCGGACGATCCCGAAATAGGCAATGAGCCAATCGATCGAGTTCATCATCAGATGGATGACTTTATCACTCTTCTTAATCCCCTTCTTGATCAGAACATTTGCAAATCGGTTCACCCCTTCATCAAATTGTTTCCATGTGATCTCGCTTCTTTTATTTTCGCTGGGTATTCTTTCAATCAGGGCCACATCGTTCGGATACAATCTCGCATTTCTGGCTAAAATCTCCCCAATGTGGATATCTAAACTTCCCATATGAACCTCCTAAGGTAAGATTGGAATAGTGGAATAATGGATTGATGGGCTAATTTCCTTGAGAGCGTTTCATTTGGAAGCCTTCCCGGTCAAGGTTTGAGGAGAAACATTTTTTCCTCTAACCTCAAGTCCCGTTTTACCGGGACGCTCCTTCAGCCTCCATCCATATTAGAGCCAGCGTTTGCGCCGTTTGTACGACTTAACATCCTTATACGACCTGAGCGCACCTGAGGATGCGGTGCCCAGGTAAAATTCTTTCACGTCCGGATTTTCCCTTAGATTAGTAGCAGCCTCTTCCATCACAATTTTGCCATTCTCCATGACATACCCATAATGGGCGATCAGGAGTGCCATGTTGGCATTCTGCTCCACCAGGACAATGGTCGTTTTCTGCTCTTCATTGATTCTTTTTATAATCTCAAAAATTTCTCTGACCAGAAAGGGCGCCAAACCCAAGGAAGGTTCATCCAATAATAAAAGTTTGGGTTGTGCCATCAAGGCCCTGCCCATAACGAGCATCTGCAACTCCCCACCACTGCAGTATCCAGCCAATCGATTCTTTCGAGCAACCAGGGGTTGAAAGTAATGGTAGACCAATTCGAGATCTTTCTTATAGGGCTTGCCCCAACGTGTGGCTGTTCCCACCCTAAGATTTTCTTCGACGGTCAGATATTTAAAGGGCTGACGACCCTCCAGGACCTGAATAATTCCAAGTCGGGTAATGGTTTCCGGAGATGAATTATGAATCCCTTTGCCTTCATATTCAATGGAACCTTCCGTCACCTTACCGTTCTCAGGTTTGAGCAATCCTGAAATGGCTTTCAGGGTGGTCGTCTTCCCTGCCCCATTGCTACCGAGCAGAGAGACAATCTGCTGCTTCTTAACAAGGAGGGAGACGCCTTTGAGCACCTGGATGACATCCGAGTAAACGACACTGATATTATTGACTTGAAGTAAAAGATTGTCTTCCATAACTTCCTCAATAAGAAAATGGCCAGAGTCTAAAGCCGGACCGGATGATGCGCCACACCTCTGCCAGTCCCTTGGGCTCAAAAATAATGAAGAGCACAATGGCCAATCCAAAGATGAACTCACGAAGAGGTGCAATCTGAAGAGCAATTTTGCTGAGTGAACCGATATTCATAAAGAATTCTGTTGCGCCACTTAATACTTCATTTAATAAAGTGATGAAGATAGCTCCGAACACAGCACCGGGAATACTCCCCAGGCCTCCGATGATGATCATCGCAATATATTCTACCGAGAGAGAGAGGCTATAGGGTTCCGGTGTGATACTGCCGATATAATAAGCTGCTAAGCCTCCGGCAAACCCGGCGTAGAAAGAACTGATGGCGAAAGAGAGGAGTTTATATTTAAAAATGGGAATGCCCATGCCCTCTGCTGCCCGATCATTATCGCGGATGGCGATAAAGGCACGGCCGTATCGTGTTCGAATCAGGTTGACCGCCATCCAGGTCAAAACGACGAAACAGAGAAAGATCACATAGAAGAAGGCGCGATCTCCCTTCAATGAAATTCCAAAGATCGTGGGGCGGGGAAGGAAAATGCCTTCTGCTCCCTTGGTGAGACTTTCCCAATTGACGAGGAGGTACTGAATAATGAACTGACCTGCCAGTGTGGCAATGGTGAGATAAAGATGCTTGAGACGAATCGAGGGAATTCCAAAAATGATGCCCACGAATGCGGTAATAACTCCGGCTGCAGGAACAGAAAGCCAGAAAGGAAACCCTACTGCGGTTCCCAGAATGGCAGCAGAATAAGCCCCTACCCCGAAAAAGGCTCCATGGCCAAGGGAAATTTGACCAGTATAGCCGATGAGAATATTGAGCCCAATGGCAGCAATTGCCGCAATGCCAATGTGGTTGATCACATATAGAACATAATGACTGCTAATATAAGGAAGGGGAATAATTACAAAAAGGAGGAAAAGTCCGATCCACATCCATAGCCGACCAAAATCTGTCCCAAAGATGGTAAACTCTTCATTGTAACGTTCATTAAATTTTCCACAGGGATGTAATTTTAGTTTTCGCATTCCTCCTCCGACCGTGTCACGTGTCCGTGTCTCCGTAATTCGGACAATGAACAATGAACGATGGACTATGAACTTATTGTTTATAGTTTATCGTTCATCGTTTTTTCATCTCCCTATCTCCCACTCTCCCCATCACCCCAACTCTATTTTTCAAACTCGCTCGATTTCTACCAGGCCAAAGAGTCCATAGGGTTTCACCAAAAGGATAAAGACGAGGATGATATAAGGAACAATTTCCCTCAGTGAGGTGGAAATATAACCCCCTGTAAAAGTCTCGAGCAATCCGATGATGACCCCACCGATAATGGCTCCACCAATACTCTCCAACCCTCCAAGGATGACCACAGGGAAAACCTTGAGACCGATGTGGCTGAGCTCGTGGACATTGATGCCATTGATAATACCCAGAATAATCCCGCTCATCGCACAGACCAGAGCGGCAATCGCCCAGGAGAGGGCAAAGACCCTTCGCACATGAACTCCCAAGGAGAGGGCAGCAGGCTGGTTATCCGCCACGGACCTCATATAAATTCCCTGAGAGGAATATTTGAAAAACAATCCGAAGATGACAAGGAAGATTAAGCCGATAATAAACGTGGCGACATAGACCGGTGGAATATTGATGTTACCCATCTCGATCGTAAGATTTTTGGGCAGGAAGTCTGGATAGTTGTGCAAATTTCCACCGAAGATGACGAGCATGATTCCCCTGAACATGGCGGCCAATCCAACCGTCAGCATAATGACCTCGATGAGGGCTTCCCCAATCAGAGGACGCAAGAAGAGGCGTTCGATGATAAACCCGAGAGCGAAACTTCCCACGATCGTTATCAAAAAAGCAAGCCAGATGGGTAATTTAAGCCATGCCGCCAAGACCAGAAAGATAAAGGCTCCGATGGCCAGTAATTCACCATGGGCGAAATTGAGGACGCTTGACGACTTAAAAATCATGACAAAACCAAGGGCAACTAAGGCATATAGAAATCCAATAGATAGTCCCTGAAAAAAAAGTTGAAGAAAAAATTCCATAAAAGAAAACCTCCCTCTGTAAAAACCATAAATTCCAAACACCAAGCACCAATCATCAAATAATTTCCAATACCCAAACTTAATTTTTGAAAAATCATTGTCGGTTGATTGGAATTTGGTCATTGGTTATTATTTGGAGCTTGGAATTTGGTTATCGGAATTTTATCGTTTCGAGCCTCCCATTCGACCGTTAGCATTTTCACTTTCGTCTCAATGGTGCCCACCTGCCCATCCCGGTATCTCACTTTGCCTATGACCTCTAATTCTTTCTGATCACTGTACATCGCTTCAATCAATTTGATGTATTGCTCATAAACAAATTTCCTTCGCACCTTTCCTGTCCTTGTAAGTTCTTCGTCATCCGCATCGAGAAGTTTATATAACAAAATGATCTTGTGAAGCCTCATGGGTTTAGGCAATTGCGTATTCACCAGCCGAACTTCACCAAGAATGAGCTCTTCAATGGGGGGCTGTTGAGAAAGATCCGTGTAGGTGGTGTAAGGAATCATTCGATCTTCTGCCCAACTGCCCACATTTCCAAAGTCAATGTTGATAAAGCCTGTGATATAGTCACGTCCTTCTCCCCAGACCACCGCCTCTTTGATATAGGGGCTAAATTTTAGCCTCGTTTCAATAAAGTCCGAGGAAATGGCTTCGCCCCCTTTGGTGCGCATGATCTCTTCTTTTCGGCCGATGATCAGCAGGTGGCCATCATCATCGATATAGCCTGCATCACCCGTATGAAGCCACCCGTCGATAAGGGCCTTCTTGGTTGCCTCTGGATCTTGGTAATAACCGACAAAACAGGAGGGGGTTCTGACAAGCACTTCCTGATCTTCTGCAATCTTGACCTCCGTCCTGGGCAAGGGTTTGCCGACAGACTCTGGCTTCACCTCTCCATCAGGCTGAACCTGAAATACTCCACCTCCCTCGGTAAGACCATACGCATGCTTGAGGTTTAACCCTTTTGCCCGGAAGAACCGTATGACATCTGGACTGATGGGATGCCCTCCTGTCACAGCAGCGCGGATTTGTGCACAGCCCACTCGATCCAGAAGGGGACGATAGACCAACCTGGCAGCAATCCGATGAAGAAATTGTAAATAGGAAGGGACAGGTTCCTTTTTAGACTGGTGGTCGACCATGGCCCCCCCGATCTTTTCGCCTAAGGTAAAAAGTTTGCGCTTGATCCAACTTGCATCGGCGATCTTCACTCTAATTTTAGAGGCGAGGTCTTCCCAAAACCGTGATGAGGTGATGATGACGGCAGGTCCAATTTCACGGAAATCCTCTGTAGCGGTCTCCGGGGTCTCAGGGAAGTTCATGCTCATCCCGGTGAGCGGTGAAACACCCATTCCCCACATCTGATCAACAATCCATGCAGTCGGGGTGATCGAAATCCAATTATCCCCGATTCCAATAGGAGCCGTCTCAACCCATTTCCGGGCAATTTCGGTAAAACTCTTATGGGAGATCATCGCCAATTTAGGAATCCCCGTAGTCCCGGAGGTCATGATCATGAGGGCGACCTCCTCCGGTTTTCCCTTCCATAATTCCTCTTCAAAAAGATTGGGTTGCTTCGCATCTATTTCTGCACCTAAGTCTAACAGCTCTTTAAAACTCATCAACCAAGGGTTATGGGTATAAGTTCTCATACCCGTCGGATCAACATAGATGACCTTCCGGACATGAGACAGCTGCTCTTTCATTTCTAAAAGTTTATCTACCTGCTCTTGATCCTGGGCGACCACATAGGCGGCCTGAATCCGATTCAGCATGACCGTCAGCTCTTTAGCAATTGAAGAGGTAAACAGATTGACGGTGATGGCACCAATGGCCTGAGCCCCCAATTCACTGAACAACCATTCTGGATGGTTGTCGGTGATGATGCCAATATTTTCACCCCGTTTGAGACCGAGGGCAAAGAAACCTAAAGCCACATGCTTGGTATACTGAAAGTAATCCTGCCAATTATAGGCCTGCCATATCCCATACATCTTTTCGCGAATGGCAATTTTCTTTGTCCCTAACTCTTTTGCCTGTTTAAATAGTATCTGGGGCAATGTAAATTGGCTCAGCGACAATACAGTTTCTTGATTAGGACGTTCTATTTTTTTGACCTCCATGGGAATTGCCTTCTTTTAGAATTTTGTCGCTACACCCAGATAGGCTTTGATGACCTCTGGATGATTTTGAATAACCTCTGGGGTTCCTTCTGCGATCCTCTCTCCGAAATTTAAAACCATAATCCGTTGCGAGATACTCATCACGATGGACATATCATGTTCCACCAGGACCATCGTCTGGCCCCATGCCGAATTTAACTCAAGTAAAAACCGGACCATATCTTCCTTTTCCTCAAGCGTCATTCCGGCAAAGGGTTCATCGAGCACCAAAAGTTTCGGCTCCAAGGCTAACGCGCGGCCCAGCTCGACCCTCTTTCGCATCCCATAAGGCAAAGAGCCGACCGGTTTCTTACGGATGGGTTGCATCTCGAGAAAATCGATCAACTCCTCCAAAACGCGGCGGTGACGAACCTCCTGCTTTTGAACCGATGAAGAGAAAAGGGCGGCTTTGCCAATGCTATAGTCGCAATAAAGGTGCCGCGCCAAAAGCATGTTGGCCAACACCGTCATACCTGGGAAGAGTTCAATATTCTGATAGGTCCTTCCAATCCCTTTTTTTGTGATCTCATGGGGGTGACGGCCCTTAACATCTTCTCCGTTGAACAGAATCTCTCCCTTTTGTGGATGATAATAACCTGTGATACAATTCATCAGGCTCGTTTTTCCAGCCCCGTTCGGTCCAATGACGCTGACCAATTCACCTGTGTGAACGGTGAGATCAACATCATGGAGTGCCATGACACCCCCGAAATTCAGAAAAATCTTCTTCACCTCCAACTCAGCCTGACGATCCGCAGGCTGAGTGGAGGCGTAGACACTGGGTTGGCCTCGAAATGCCTTCATCTATTTCCCCTTCGACGCCTGAATTTCTTACTTTCCGAGAACTTTCAAAACCTGAACCTTCTCTTTTCCAGGACTGAAGAAATTCGTTATAGGTGAATAGGTCATATCCTCGTGAATCTGAACGATCCTACCCTTGAATGAACCTTCATGATCTGTCTTGGTGTAAGTAGTATTGGGAATCAGGCCTCCAAAGTCCTCATCCTTAAAGGTCTCCATCGCCTTATTGATATTCTCTGCATTAATCTTCCCGTATAATCCAGAAGCCCGATGGGCGGATCTTTCTTCGATCATGGCGACAACTACCCCCTCCCAGTAAGAGGTTTCGAACTTATCCACTGATTTATACTTCTTCCATAGATCCTCAAGTAATTTGATTCCTGGTGTCTTATCCTGAGGCAGTACCCCGCAGAATTGCATGGCGAGTCTGTCGCGAATCAGACCTTTCCCGAGCTTAAAGAAATCTGGATCTGTGGTGGTCCAGGTTCCAAATAAAGGTACATTATAGTTGTTGCGATCAAAAGCTTTCATGGCTGTGACAATAGCAGCCGGAAGGATCTGCATGAAGACATATTCTGCGCCCTTTGATTTCAAGCGCAGCACCTCCGTAGACAGATCAACTGTTGCCGGAGGGAACTCTTCAATGCTTACAATGTTGATGTTATTCTTGGCAGCATACTCCTTGCTTGGTTCATGAATCGATTTTCCATAGACATTATTATAAGTTAACAGACCCACTTTGGGGGCATCTTTACCCTTATGAATCGTCTTAATATATTCCAGGACAGCCTGGGAGTCTAACACATAACTACCAAATGGAAGATACATGTAAGCGATGGGAGGTTTAAGTATTCCCTGATAGGTCGAGTAATTAATCGTTGGAATTTTGTACTCCTGGATAATCGGCTTTACCTGGATACCTGACCCTGCATCCCAGGTGGCAATCATATCCATTTTTTCCTCGCAGAACTTCTTGACATACTTAACCGCCTCAGGGACTTTGTAGGCGTGATCAACGATCGTCAATTCAATCTTTCTTCCACCAATGCCTCCTTTTACCTCGTTGACATACTTGATGTAATCCTGATGTCCTTTGGCATGGTATTGGCCCCATGAGGAAGCTGGACCGGTCAGATTAATGACCGCTCCAATTTTTATGGGTTGAGCCCATCCACTCACAGACAAACCAATACAAAATATCCCTATAATAATTGCTAAAATAAACAACTTTTTCATAATGTTCCCCTCCCGATTTTATTTGTTGTAAGTCTTAACTCCCTATACACTTTTCTGAAGAAATTTTTTCAAGAATCCTATCTTATCTTCTTTTTACCTTCTCACCACCTCCTTTCTTGAAAATTTTTTACGAGAGGCCTTTGGTTGATATACCAGAGCGGCATAGTGGCTGAGAGACTCAAAGGCAAAACCTTGTTCCGAATAGTTGTTTTAACTATATGTTATCTTTTGATAAAATTTACCAAAACAACGCTTAAGGCTAGTGAAAACTTAAAATTTAAAAATATATTCTTAAATCTTAGATGCCAAGACTGGATTTATTTTACACATCCAAAAAATAATTTCAAGTAAAAAATTTCACACAATATAAAGGTGAATTGAATCGCGCAAAGACGACCCTCAAAGCCCCAAGGGTCTTTATAGGAAATCCAAATAATATTCTATATCTATTGAAAATTATTGCAACCCTATAATCCCATACACCCTCCATCTCCTTTCCCTCTCACTTCCCAGGTGGCGCTGGTGAAATGGCTTGATGCAGTAATATCTTAAACCCGACAGGAAGTACTCAATCCCAGGCTGGATCCAATAACCTTTTTTATTTAATGTTCTATATGCCCCAATAAAAAAGCCACTACCCGAAATTTTATTTTCGGATAGCGGCCCGACTATCCAGCTTTTTAACCTCCAGAAATATCTAAATATATTTCTGGACCCAATGTATAAATATATAAAATTTTTTTTAATGTCAAGGATTTTTTCATTCCAGTCTGGTATACCAAATATCTCTATAAAGATTGTCGATGATAGATTGAAACGATGTGAACTCCACTGAAGTTAGCCTTGATACGAAGACAGGGCCATAGCATTGGCGAAGGAGTGGGCGAAAAACAGTGTTCTTAATTCAATCGAACTGAGACCACTTTCGAGACCCCAGGGGTCTCCATGGTAATCCCGTAGAGGGTATGGGCAGCTTCCATGGTATTCTTGTTGTGGGTGATGAGGATGAACTGAGAAGTTTTTGAAAATTCTTTTAGCAATTCTATAAATCGATTGATGTTTGCATCATCCAGAGGTGCGTCCACCTCATCAAGTAAACAGAAGGGGGTGGGTTTGATCATGAAGATCCCGAAAAGCAAAGCCGTGGCGACCAAAGCCTTCTCCCCTCCGGAGAGGAGGTCAATATTCTGGAGCTTCTTTCCGGGGGGCTGGGCAATGATATCGATCCCTGTAGTGGAAGGGTCTTGTTCGTCTAACAGGACGAGGCTGGCCTGTCCACCCTTAAAGAGCCTCGCAAATACCTCTTTAAATTTTTCATTGACCACATGGAAGGTCTCTAAAAATCGTTTCGTCGTCGTCCGATTGATCCGGAGGATCGCCTTTTTTAAGGAATCGAGGGCCTGATGAAGGTCGGTTTGTTGTTCTGACAGGAAGTCGTGCCGCTGTTTCAACTCTTGATATTCCTCAATGGCCATCAGGTTGACTTCTCCAAATCCTTCCAGGGCACTTTTTAACTCTGCCAACCGTTTTGACATCTCCTCCTTCGGAAATTCCGTAGGGGAGGCTCCGATCGAGGTGGAAAGCGTGGCCCCATATCGCTCTTTCATCGACTCCTGAAGGTGAGAGAGTTTCAATTGAACTTCTGAGGTCAGGATCTTTTCCTCATGAATCTTTTGCCTCACCTCCTCCAGCTCTCGACGCAGATATTTGGAGGAAGCCTCTACTTCTTTCCATTCGTTAACGAGAGTCTCCACCTTCTCTTTTTGAGTGGAGAGCGATTCTTCTTGAAGGCGATATTTTTTAAGGCCGTCCTCCAACTCCCTTTCTCCTTGTTGGATTTTCTCACGAAGGGAGACTGCTTCTCTTCGGCATTCCCTGATCCCCTTCACTTTTTTAAAGATCTGTTCCCTCAACGTCCTCTGGGTTTCTGAGAGATTTTGGATCTGACCTTCCAGCCCTTTCTGTTTCTCCTCGATAGAAGCCAGAAAGACCTTCTTCTCAGTGATCTTTCCTCCTAATTCTTCGTTCCCTTCTCTCACCTCCTCTACTTTTTTCTTCCATGACTGGACTTGTTCTTCTCTCTCCTTTTTCGCAGACTCCTCTGTCTCCATTTGTGCAGAGACTTCTTTTTTCTCTTTCTCTAAATCCTGATTCTCCTCTTCGAGTTGTTTCTGTTCAAACTGGATGACCTCCATTCTCTGTTGAAATTGGGAGATCTCCTTTTTCAATCCTTCCAAATCTCTTTCTCGATGAAGAAGCTCGATCTCCTTCTCCTGAATCTCCTTCCTTCTCCCCTCCAACTGGATTTCCTTCTCTCTGATCTCTTTTTGGAGGCGTTCTTCCTCATCATAGGCTTTTCGACATTCTTCCTCTGCTTCTTTGACTCTCTGTTCTAAATCTCTAATCTCCCTACGCCTCTCTAAAAGGCCAAGCCCTTGATCCCGGCTTCCTCCGGAGATCACTCCAGAGCTCTCCAGGATGTCCCCTTCCAAGGTGACGAGGGTTCCAAACCCTCCGCCATTCTTCATCCAATGGAGTGCCTCCTCCCAGCGTTCGACTACCCCGACATCTCCAATCAGGAATTCTGCAATCGGGTCAAACCCCTCTTTCACCTTCACAAAACAAGAAAGAGGAATGGGTTTCCCTTCCTCTTGAGAGATTCGATTTCCCATCCCAACCCCTTGAATCCCTCTGGGAATGAAACTCCCCCGACCGAGTGACTCTCTTTTAAGAAAGGCTATGGCCTCCATGCCTTCCTTCTCTTCTTCCACAATCAAATATTGCAATCGCTGTCCTAAAACCGCTTCGAGAGGAATCTCGTATTTCGGGTCGGGTTCCAAGATGTCCGCCACGGCCCCTAAAATTCCCTTCCACTTCTCCTGCTCCTCCTTCTTTCGCAGGAGAATAGACCTCACCCCTTTTTCATATCCCTCATAATTCTCTTGAAGTTCTTTGAGGGAGAGGTAGCGAGAACGATCCTGCCTCAAGGCTTCCTCCAGGGCAGAACGCTCTGTTTGCTTTTGATGAAAAATTTCTTTCAACCCCTCGAGCTCTCCTTCCCATCGAACCTTCTCTTCCTGATAAACCGATTGGATCGAGAGATTGAGTTCCCTCTCTTTGATTTTTTCGGAGAAGGCTTCTTCCAATTGGGCAAGCCTCGTCCTCACCTCCTCGGATTCTTTCAGGTTGGAGCGAATCCGCTTTTGAAGATCCTCTTTTCTCTCTTCAAGATGGGTAAGGCGATTTTTGAGAGAGGTCAATTGAGTCAAGGTGTCGATCAATTCGACCTTCTCCGCCTCCAGCTCCTCTAAAAGCTCTTGGTGGGTTGATCTAAAATCATTGAAAAGGGTCTCCAGTTCTTTCAGAATTTCCTCGTTCTCACGGCTCCCCTCCTCTAACTCCTTCTTGGACTGCTCTGTTCTCCACCGCTCTCTTCGCGTCCCTCTCCAACCATGGAGGGATTCTCTGACCTCTTCAATAAATTGATTCTCCTGTTTTTGAAAACTCCCTTCTTCTCTTTTGAAAAATTCGATTTCGTTTTCGGTCTTTTGAATTTTTCTGCCCAGCTCGAAAATTTCCTGTTGGAGGTTTCGGAGTCTTTCTTCTTCCTCCATTCCCTTCAGCCTCTTGGTTTCGACGAAGGCCTCCTTCTGGGCTGTTTGGGTTGAAATCTCCATCTCTCGGTCCCGAAGGGCTTTGAGATAACCTCTTGCCGCTTCCCCCTTCTCTGAAAGTTCAGCGTATTCCTGGAGGGCAAAACGGATTTCGATCTCCTTAACCTCCTTCCGTATGGCTTTATACTCCTCTGCCCGTTTTACCTGACGTTCCAGGGTAACGATCTGCCGTTTCACCTCGGCGATGATGTCCTGAATTCTAAGAAGGTTTTGTTGCGTGGCCTCCATCTTCATCAGGGCGAGTCTTTTCCTCTCCTTGTATTTAGCAATGCCTGCAGCCTCTTCGATTAAAAAACGCCGATCCTGAGGATTGGCGTTGATGAGATGTTCCACCCTTCCCTGTTCCACAATCGAGTAACCATTCACCCCAATCCCGGTATCCAAGAAGAGATCAGTGATGTCCCGCAATCGACAAGGCACTTTATTAATCAGGTATTCACTTTCTCCGGATCGATAAAGCCTTCGGGTGACAGTAATCTCACTGTACTGCCCATATTCTTCGGGAGCCAACCCATCTTCATTGGAGAAAGTCAAGTTTACCTCTGCCATCCCCAAAGGTTTCCTGCCATCTGTCCCGTTGAAGATGACATCCTCCATCAACTTTCCACGTAAGTGTTTGGCGCTCCGCTCGCCAATGGCCCAGAGCACCGCATCGACGACGTTCGACTTCCCACAACCATTGGGACCCACAATGGTTGTGATCCCCCCGGGAAAACTAAGGTGGAGACGATCCACAAAGGATTTAAACCCGATCACCTCCAAAGATTTTAGTTTCATCAAATCCTCTTCGTCCTCTGCCCTTTTAGAAATGGATTTAACAATGTTAAATCCAAATGTCAAAACCAAAATGTTAAATCAGTGTCAAATACCTAAATTCCAAAATATCTTTTCTCTAAATCTCATATTTTGTCATTTGGATTTCATTGGGCATTTGGATTTTGTCATTTGACATTAACTCTTTTTATATACTCGATGGCCTTATGGAGCCGCTTGATCACCTCTGGTTTACCCAGAACCTCCATCACCTCATCAATGGGAGGGCTGACGGTTCTACCGGTTAAGGCCACCCGAATGGGTTGGGCGATCTTCACCAAAGGCTCTCCTCGCGTTTCAGCCAATTGTTGAATCAGTTGATGAACCTTCTCTCTTTCCAAAACCGATTCCTTTGATAGAGAAGTGATGACCTGGTTGAACATTGCCATGGTTTCTTGATTCAAAAATTTTCCAGCGGCTTTTTCATCATAAGCGATCTCTTCACAGAAGTAAAATTCTGAAAGGTCTGCTAACTCCACTAAGGTCTTAACTCTCTCCCTGAGAGAGAGAACGGCCTTTCTCAAAAGATCAGGACCGATGTTCGAATACCCCTTGGCTTCAATAAAAGGTTGAACCCTCTGAACCAGTTCATCCAATTCTATTTTCTTGATATACTGAGCATTGAGCCAATCCAATTTTCCTGGATTGATCGCCGCGGCCGATCTCCCCACGGCCTCCAGACTGAATTTCTCGATCAACTCCTCACGGGTGAATTCTTCCTGATCGCCGTGGGACCATCCCAAGCGGACCAAGTAGTTGACCACAGCTTGGGGGAGATAGCCCAGATTCTTATACTCCATGACCGATTGTGCCCCATGTCTTTTAGAAAGTTTTTTCTTATCTGGACCTAAGATCATCGGGACATGACCAAATTTGGGGATGGGGTAACCCAGGGCTTGATAAATCTGAATTTGGCGGGGGGTATTGTTGAGATGATCATTTCCTCGGATGACATGAGTGATTCCCATGGTGGCATCGTCCACCACCACCGAAAAATTATAAGTGGGGAGCCCGTCACTTCTCAGGATGATGAGGTCATCCAATTCGGTATTGTCAAATTCCACCTGGCCTTGAATGAGATCCTTCACCACTGTCTTTCCTTCATCTGGAGAGAAGAAGCGGATGGCAGAGGGTCTTCCAGGAGCAAAGGATTTTCGATGAAGACAAGTCCGATCGTATTTGGGCTTGATCCCGGCCTTCAGAGCAGCTTCCCGCTTTGTCTCCAATTCTTCTGGCGTACAGTAGCATCGGTAAGCCTTGCCTTCTTTCAAGAGTTTCTCCGCGGCCTCCCGATAGAATGAAATCCGTTGAGTCTGATAAAACGGACCTTCATCCCAATCCATGCCCAACCAGGTCATCGCATCCAAGATCACTTGGATCGATTCCTGGGTAGATCGGGCCACATCCGTGTCTTCAATGCGAAGGATCAAGACCCCTTGGGCATGGCGCGCCAGTAGCCAATTGAACAAAGCGGTCCGCGCCCCTCCGATATGGAGGTCGCCCGTTGGGCTGGGTGCAAATCGTGTCCTCACTTTTATCATGATTAATCTATGCCCCTTTAATGGAACGAATAATAAAAAAATCCCCCCTCGCCTCCCTTTCCTAACGGGGGGTGGGGGGGATGATATTTCCCAATGAAGGATTTAAATGAGATCGTCAATGGCCTTAAGCGCCTCGTCCAGTTTTTTAGAATCGGTCCCTCCTGCCTGCGCAAAATCAGGGCGACCTCCTCCCGTTCCTCCAATACGAAGAGCAATCTTTTTAATCAACTCGTTGGCATTGAACCGATGGGTGAGGTCTGAAGTCACCCCCATGATCAGGGAGACTTTATTTTGGCTCTGACCTCCGAGAAGGATGATGCCTGATCCAATCTTTCCCTTCAACTGGTCAACGAACTCCCTCATTCGCTTTATATCCTTCCCATCCACCTTGGCTGAAAGGACTTTCACGCCTTTTATCTCTCTGACAAAAGGAAGAAGATTCGAGAGCTCTTGATGGGATAACTTGTTCTGAAAGGATGAAAGCTCTCTTTCCAGCTCCCTCTGCCTTTCAAGTAACCGCTCTATCTTTGAAGAAAGTCCTCCAGGAACGGATTTGAGAGAAGAGGCGATTTCCCAAAGTTCCCTTTCCTCTTCTTTAATAAATCGGTAGGCCCCTTCCCCGGTCAGGGCCTCGATCCTTCTCACCCCTGCCGCGACTCCCGACTCACTGACCATTTTAAAAAAACCAATATCGCCTGTTCTCAAAGTGTGGGTTCCACCACAGAGTTCAATGCTGAAGTCCGAGACCATCACCACCCTGACTTTCTCGCCGTACTTCTCTCCAAAGAGAGCCATCGCTCCTGTCTGGAGAGCCTCCTCTACCTCCATGATTTTCGTTTCTACTTTTAAATTCTCTCGAATTTTCTGATTGACTAAGGCCTCCACACGTTCCAGTTCTTCCCTTTCCATCGAAGCAAAATGGGTGAAGTCAAACCTCAATCGCCCAGGTGAAACAAGAGATCCTGCCTGATGGACATGATCTCCTAAAACTTCTCTCAAAACGGCCTGCATAAGATGGGTGGCCGTATGGTTAAGGGCAATGGCTTTCCGGCGCTCCCCTTCTACCCGGAGAACTGCAGCCATCCCTTCTTTCACTCTTCCTCTCTTTACTTTCGCCTGATGAATGATCAAATCCTCCATGGGTTTGATGGTGTTCTCCACTTCCAAGGAGAATTCCTCATGGAAGATCACTCCTCGATCCCCTACCTGGCCACCTGCTTCTCCATAGAAGGGTGTCTTCTCTGTAACCACTTCGATCTCGTCCCCTTCTACCGCGAAAGGAACGATTTCATCGCCTTTGATCAATTTCAGAATCTTCGATTCAGATTGAATCTCTCCGTATCCTAAAAAGGTCGTCTTCATCCCTTCATTCGCCAGCCGTCGATAGACCTCTTTTGTCTTTCCCTCACCGATCCCCTGCCATGCCTGCTTACTCTTGTACTTCTGTTCCTCCATCTGGGCCCTGAAACCCGCTTCATCGAAACTCATCTCTCTCTCTTGAAGGATCTCGGTGGTCAGATCAAGAGGGAATCCATAAGTATCATAAAGCCGGAAGGCTACCTCTCCGGAGAGAATGGTCTTTCCTTCCTTCTGAAGTTGTTCCAGCTCCTCTCGCAGGATTTTCAGTCCTGAATCGAGGGTCTCAGAGAAACGTTCCTCCTCATTTTGGATGACCTTTGAAACGAAGGTTTCCGTCTCCCTCAGTTCTGGATAGGCCTCTTTCATCAGATCCACGACTTTGGAGGAAGTTCGATAGAGAAAGGGACCATCGATCCCAAGTATCTTTCCATGCCGCATCGCCCTTCTCATGATCCGGCGAAGCACATATCCTCTGCCTTCGTTGGAGGGAAGAACTCCATCGCTGATCAGAAAGGTCGCCGCTCGGCTGTGGTCAGCGATCACTCGAATGGAGATATCGGATCGAGGATCTTGTCCATAGGAAATATGGCTGATCATTTCGATCTCTCTAAAGATGGGCTTGAAGAGATCCGTTTCATAGTTACTTTTGACCCCCTGAAGAATGGCAGAAATCCTTTCCAGGCCCATCCCGGTATCGATGCAGGGTTTGGCCAGCGGTTGAATTTTACCTTCCGAATCACGATTGAATTGCATGAAGACGAGGTTCCAGAGTTCTAAATATCGATCGCAATCGCATCCCACACTACAGTCGGGGCGACCGCAACCCACTCCCTCGCCTTGATCAATCACGATCTCCGAACAAGGACCACAGGGCCCTGTCTCCCCCATCGCCCAGAAGTTGTCTTTTTCCCCTAACCGGACAATTCGGTCTCCCCGGACTCCAACTCTCCTCCAGAGGTGAAAGGCCTCATCATCATCTAAATAGATGGTGATCCACATCTTCTCCGCAGGCAAGCCCCATTGGCGGATGAGGAGGTCCCATCCCATTTCAATAGCCTCTTTTTTAAAATAGTCCCCGAAGGAGAAGTTCCCTAACATCTCAAAGAAGGTGTGGTGTCGGGCGGTCTTTCCCACAATCTCCAGATCATTATGTTTTCCACCGGCACGAACACACTTTTGGGACGTGGTGGCCCGTTTATAGTCCCGGGTCTCTTCGGCTAAAAAGACACTTTTGAATTGGACCATTCCGGCATTGGTGAAAAGCAGGGTGGGATCGTTTTTGGGGACCAATGAGGAGCTTCGAACGATACGGTGTCCCCTCTCCTCAAAGTAATTGAGAAAGGCCCTTCGAATCTCGTCAGGGGTCATTGTTTCAAACCTGTCCCCCTTCGGCCATTCATTTTTGCATCCAAGGGCTTCGCGACTTTCAACTTTTTCTCGGCCTCTCCGTCCTTTTCTTTCTCTTTCTCCAACTTCTCGAAGTCCTCCCAGGTGGTGTCGCTTGTAGCGAGAATTCCCTTCACCCTCAGAGAGAAGTCATCGGGGTTGGTGCAGTGTTTGAGGGCTTCATCATAGGTGACCAAAGCCTCCTTCATTAAGAACATTAGCGATTGATCAAAGGATTGCATCCCATAACTGGTGGTTCCTCTGGCGATGGCGTCATTGATCTCGGTGGTCTTGTCCTTTTCAACAATGCACTCCCTCACCCTTGCGGTGGAGACCAGGACCTCAACCGCAGGGACTCTTCCCCTTCCATCGGCCCTGGGCACCAACCTTTGGGAGACAACACCTTTTAGAACACCCGAGAGCTGAAGCCGAACCTGTTTTTGATGATAGGGGGGGAAGACGGAGATGATTCGGGTGATCGTCTCCGTGGCATTTAATGTATGAAGTGTGGACATGACCAGATGTCCTGTCTCGGCAGCCGTCAGAGCTGTCTCGATCGTCTCAAAATCCCTCATCTCACCGACTAAGATCACATCTGGATCCTGCCGAAGGGACACCCGCAAGGCACTGGAAAAGGTGCTCGTATCTGAACCTATCTCCCTCTGATCCACGATTGATTTCTTATCTTCATGGATAAATTCGATGGGGTCCTCAATGGTGATGATGTGGCAATTTCTTTCATTGTTGATGATATCAATCATCGAGGCCAAAGTCGTGGACTTACCGCTTCCGGTCGTCCCTGTACAGAGGATGAGGCCCCTCTGCTCCAAGGAAATGCTTCTGAGTACCGGAGGCAGATGGAGTTCCTCTAAGGTCTTGATCTGATAAGGCACAATTCGCAGCGCAATCCTGAGCTTTCCTCTCTGCTGGAAAACATTGACTCGAAATCGTCCCAGGCCGTAGACCTCATAACCCATATCCACTTCTCGATTCTTGATAAACCGCTCCTTCTGCCAGTCGTTCATCAAACCGAAAGACATCTTCGACAAGTCATTATGATCGAAGGGCTTCATTTTATCCCAGGGTCTTAAGACGCCATTGACCCTGAAGATCGGGGGAGCTCCTTCTTTGATGTGTACGTCAGAGGCTTCCTGAGAAAGGGCTTCCAATAGGATCTGATTTAAATCCATCTTCTTCTCCTTCCTTGTCTCATCCTATCGATCCCGCTTTGGAGATGCGAAAGTTCTCAAGGATCTCCTTCTCCATCTGCTCCAGGACCTTGGGATTCTCTTTTAAATACTGTTTTGCGTTCTCCCTTCCCTGACCGATGCGTTGGCCACCATAGGCATACCAAGTTCCACTCTTCTCAACCATATTCTTTTCCACAGCCAGGTCGAGGACATCTCCCTCCCTTGAAATACCCTCTCCGTGAATCAGGTCGAATTCCACCTCTTTGAACGGAGGGGCCACTTTGTTCTTCACCACACGAACTTTTGTCCGACTGCCGATCACCTCCTGGCCCTGCTTGATGGAAGCGATTCGTCGGATATCGAGCCGCACGGAAGAGTAAAATTTGAGGGCATTGCCTCCAGTGGTCGTCTCCGGATTTCCAAACATGACGCCGATCTTCATCCGAATCTGGTTGACGAAGACCACGATCGTATTGGACTTGCTGATGATGGCAGTCAATTTTCTCAGGGCTTGAGACATCAGCCTCGCCTGAAGTCCCATATGGGCATCGCCCATCTCACCCTCAATCTCTGCTTTGGGAACCAGAGCAGCCACAGAGTCGATAACGATCACATCCACAGCGCCACTCCGAACCAGAATCTCTGTAATCTCTAATGCCTGTTCTCCAGTGTCGGGTTGGGAGATGAGGAGGTCGTCGATCTTCACACCCAACTTCTTTGCATATTTGACATCTAAGGCATGTTCTGCATCAATGAAGGCAGCAATGCCACCCGTCTTCTGTGATTCCGCAACGGCATGGAGGGCTAATGTCGTCTTCCCAGAGGCCTCCGGCCCGAAAATCTCCACCACCCGTCCCTTTGGCAACCCTCCAACACCCAGGGCAAGATCTAAAGAGATGGATCCTGTGGAGATGATGGGAATTTCTCCAAGCATTGCTTCCGCACCCAATTTCATAATAGCGCCTTTCCCGTATTGCCTTTCGATCTGGGTGACGGCTAAATCCACTGCCTTACCTTTACTTGGATCTACCTTTGAATCTACTTTTGAATCTACTTTCATCATCTCTCCCTTCCTCAGCCTTGCTGAGGAAATTCCAAATTACAAAACCCAAATCCCAAATAAATTCCAAACCCCAATATCAAATGACCAAAACGTTTTTGTTTGAGATTTTGAATTTCGGTCATTGGAATATATTTGTTATTCGGTGCTTGGTATTTGGTGCTTCTCTTCATCGGCCTCCTAATTTCATATCTCCTAAAGGTGTGTAAATCGGACCCGAAGGTCTCAAATCGCTTTTAAATAAGACCACCCTCTCCACTTGAACAGCTCCAAACTCCTCTTCTTTATGTTTCTCAATCCTCTCCACCAACTCCTCTTTCCCTCGGCTCGATTTCATCCTTCCTAAAGTCAGGTGAGGGTGGAAGGGACGAGCTTCAGGCTGAAATCCAATTTTTTCTAATTGAGTCTCTATTTGTTTCTGAAGCAAAGTGAAGACTTCCCTCCCATTTACCAATCCCATCCAGATCACCCTTGGGTTTTTCAAATGGGGGAAGGCCCCTATCCCTCGAACCTTGAGAGAAAATGGTAAGGTGTTCCGAATTGGTTCTTCAATTGATTTGAAGATGGGATCAATTCTCGACTCTTCAATATTTCCAAAAAATTTTAGAGTGAAGTGGATCTTTTCGGGACTCACCCACCGCACATCTGCATGAGTTGATCTTAAGTCTCCCTGAACCTCCTCGATCTTTCTGAGGATCGGCTCCGGAAGCTCAATTGCCAGAAAGGATCGAATCAATCAAAAACCCTTTCAATATTGAGATGATGTTAACATAACTATAAAAAAAGTCAATGAGAAATAGGACTTGAAGAGATTGTTATGCCTAACAAAAAAGCCTGTTCCTCTTCTGAGAAACAGGCTCTATGCATTTTGTCTTATCTTATTCCCCTATTTCCAATAACGATCGTTGGAGAGCCGTTCCTCGATATTGACTTTATAAAATTCTTGAAGGGGCCAGAACACCTCTTTATCCTTTCCATAAACCTCTTTCAGGGCATTTCTAACGACCTCCACTCCTTTAGGCGTCATCTTTCCAAGAGGTGGGCGGTATGGCCCAGATGGCAGTCCAAAACCTCTCATCATGGTCTTGATGGCTAACGGATTTCTAAATTTACATGGGACCTCAAATCCTTCATAAGATTCGATGGTATTGACCGTCACCACTTTGAAAAGGGGATCGAGAATGTCTTTTAGCCGATTAGCCCTCTCCATATTTCCATTCCTTATTGCTTTGACCATTTCACCAACGGGGCCTGGAACAATATTCGACATTACTGAGATCACACCAGAAGCACGGATGTCATTCCGGGTCATCATCTCAAAGGTCTTATCATCGTCACCGGAGATAATATCAAAGTTTTCTCCACACAGGGTTCTCGTCTTGGCCATCCGCACGAGATCTCCGGTGGCTTCCTTCACAGATCTCAAATTCTTAAATTTACGATGAAGGATGGCCAGATCCTCCACCTCCAATTTTGTCCCTGTTCTTCCCGGGATGACATAAGGCACAACGAATGCCTTCCGGAATGCCCTTGCAATCACTTCATAATATTGGGTCCTCAGTTCGAGGGAGGATGGCCCATTATAATAACAATCTACTAGTAGTAGTCCCTGGGCACCTACTTCCACAGCGTGTTTTGATCCTCTCATCGCCTCACGGGTAGAGTTCGAACCCGTTCCTGCAACAACAAAGACTTTACCTTTTGCCAACTTAACCGTCTTCGTAATCACCCGATCGTGTTCTCTCCAATCCAAAGTGGGAGATTCGCCCGTCGTTCCAGTGGGGACAAGATTCGCCCCATTCTCTATCTGGAACTGAACATTCTTCTCGAGACCTTCAAAATCGACTTCTCCTTTTCGATTAAAAGGCGTCACCATAGCGGTCCAACAACCCTCAAACCTCTCGAGTTTCATCTCTACCTCCTCCTCCCTGTGGAGATGTATTTTTCTATTATGAGGCAAAAGAATAAAATTTCAAGAAGAAAAGATTCACATGGAAAGACCGGCCTTCTCAATTCGAGACCGTCTGGAACGAATTAATGTTTCATAAAAAAATTTGAGGCTTCTTTCAACAGCTTTCCTCTTGATCTCTCTACGACTCCCTTTAAAATCTTCTCTCCTCACCCATGTTCTTCTTCCGTTGGTGAATCCGATGAAAACTCTCCCAATGGGAGCTCTTTTTGTTCCTCCTGTTGGTCCTGCCACACCTGTGGTGGATAATCCGAATGTCGTATTAAAAGCTTTCCGAACTCCTTGAGCCATCTTCCTCGCCACCTGTGGACTCACAGCTCCGTAATTCTTTATATAATCCAATGGAATCCCTAAATGCTTTGCCTTCGATTCGTTACTGTAGGTAACCATGCCTCCTTCAAAGTAGTCTGAACTCCCTGGCACATCGGTGAGGCGATCGCTGATCAGTCCTCCGGTACAAGATTCTGCAATGGATAGCGTCCATCCCCTTTCTTTCAAACGATCTCCAATGATCTTTTCTAATTTCATGGATAAATCCTCCCAATGAGATGGAGAAGGATATTAGCATAGACTCCTGCCATCACATCATCCAAGACAACCCCCCACCCTCTCTTCAATCTTCTCTCCAGATGGCGGATAGGAAATGGTTTGAGAATATCAAAAAACCGAAATAGAAAAAAACCGATGATGATGAAGCGAGTTGTTTTGGGAACCCAGAGCATGGTGATGAGAAAACCTATCATCTCATCGATGACAATCCTCGGATCATCTTTTCTCCCGAAAAATGTTTCCGCATTTTCTGAAGTCCAAACGGAGAGAAAGAAAAAACCAATAAGAGTGATTTCATAGAGGGGTGAAGGGATTTCAGAAAGAAAGTAATAGACAGGGATGGCGATGAGGGTTCCCAGGGTCCCTGGGGCAATGGGAGAGTAACCGACTCCAAACCCAGTTGAAAAAAGGAGGAAGAAACGATTCATTTTTGATTGAGGGTCCAAGGATTCTAGGGTTCGTGGGTTCAAGGGCCTTTCCATAGTATTTAATTACTCGTCTTTTTGAGAATTTCACATGACCATTAGAACCCTTGACCGCTTGACCCCTTTCAATTTTTTAAAGTCGAACAATGACTCCTTTTTCTTTCAAGTATGATTTGACCTGAGCAATGGTATATTCCCGATAATGAAAAATGGAGGCTGCAAGGACTGCATCCGCCTTTCCGAGGATGAGCCCTTCATAAAGATGTTCGAGAGTGCCCACCCCTCCTGAAGCAATGACAGGAATACTCACCTGCTCCGAAATGGTTCGAGTCAATTCAATGTCGTAGCCATCTTTTGTTCCATCCCGATCCATGCTGGTCAGTAAAATTTCGCCCGCTCCCATCTCCTCCATCTTCTTTGCCCAATGGATCGCATCAATTCCTGTTGGGACTCTGCCTCCATGGGTATAAACTTCCCAGCTCTCCCCTTTTCTTTTTGCATCAATGGCGATGACGATACATTGACTCCCAAAACGTTTAGAGGCTTTCTCTACAAACTGCGGATTTTTCACTGCAGCCGTGTTAATCGAAACCTTATCCGCTCCGGCCTTTAGAAGTTTCCGAATATCCTCTAAACGCCTGACCCCACCTCCCACCGTGAGGGGGATAAAGATTCCCTCTGCTGTCCTGCGAACAATATCAATGAGAATATCTCTCTCCTCATATGAGGCCGTGATATCTAAAAAGGCGATTTCATCCGCTCCCTGCTCGTCATAAACCTTCGCATTCTCAACCGGATCGCCGGCATCCTTCAGGTCTACAAACTGGGTTCCCTTGACCACCCTTCCGCTTTTCACATCCAGACAGGGGATAATCCGTTTTGCCAACATCTTAAGTTTGTCTTCCTCTGCAAAAAATTTCTGGAATCAGACGGGTGCGCTGACAAAGCTTTACAGCGATACCTCTTAACGTATTCCTCTTGGAATCCAAAACACTTTATAAACTTCATTCCTATTAACAACGACTGTTACCCGTAACAATTCATTAATGTTCGCTTGGTAAAGGTTCGGAAGCGCACCTATCTGATCATCCTATGTCATACGTTGTTTTCGCCTTCCCTTTACCAATTTTATTGCTTCTTCCAATTTGAGCCCTCCTGTATAAAGGGCGCGGCCTACAATCACTCCGATGACGCCATCCGTTTCTAACTCCAAAAGATGTTCAATGTCTTCAATTCGCGAAACTCCTCCTGAAGCAATCACGGGGATCGAAGTGGACCGAGCTAAATTCTTGGTCGACTGAAAGTTTAAACCTGTTCCCATCCCATCTCTCTCGATATCTGTAAAGATGATCGCTGAAAGACCCATTCCTTCAAACTGCTTTGCCAGATCAATTGCTTCTAAAGAAACCACCTCATTCCAGCCCCGGATAGCCACCTTTCCTCCTCTGGCGTCGATCCCGAGGATCATTCTTTCAGGAAAGCGATGGCAGGCCTCCTCAATCAAAGAACGATTTTGAAAAGCCACTGTTCCTAAGATAACCCATCTCACCCCAGAAGAAAGATAGTCCTCGATGGTGGCCAAATCACGAATGCCTCCGCCCACCTCTACCGGAATATGGACGGATTGGGTGATCTCCTTGATCGGAGATTGGTGAAAGGGTCTCCCCATCACGGCTCCATTAAGATCCACCACATGAAGTCTCTCTGCTCCCTTTGACTCCCAATGTTTGGCCATTTCAACAGGATGTTCTGAATAGACTGTTTCCTGATCCATCCTACCCTGAGAGAGCCTGACACATCTCCCATCCTTCAGGTCCACGGCGGGGATGACGATCACGGCATTTCCTCCAACTCTTTTAGCCCGGGGAATTGTTTGAACATCTCGTCCATCCCCACGCTTGAGAGCTCCTCTGCCGTCAGCCAAGAGGCTCTTCTTCTGATGAAGGATCCCATCTTAAAAAGGTTTTCACTGAGGGGTCTCTGCGTCTCATCGAATTTCCCTTGCCAAACCATCTTTTCATCCCTTAAGCGGATGAGATGAATATCGAAGCCCACCGAGGCAGGTTTCTCCGCGCCAATATGAGATCCAATCCTTTCCTCAAAACGGTAGAGAAATCCAACGAAAATGAAATCCATGTTCAATGTTTTTCCTAACTGGAGGACTGAGCGCATGGGTTTTATTTCGAACTGTCTCCTCTCACCTTGGGAAAGGGCTTCTTCCACTTTTTCCGGGGGAAGAACTTTGAATGTCCCCATGGTCTCCATCTTCTCTTGGAGAAGTCGGGTCAGAGTATTTTGTGAGCTAGGTAATATTCCCCCTTTCCGGTAGGTCCCTTTACAAAAGGGACAGACGGCTCCTCTTGCCGGATCTTCAACTCTCTCAACAAAAAACGGCAGGATGGCCAAGCTGGACTTCGTCTCTGCTCTCAATGGAACGCTCCATGCAAGGATCATCCCCAACATGAAAAGCACTAACAGAAACTTTTTCATCTGCCACCTCCTTTGGACTCTTTCCATCTTTTTCTCATTTCTTGGACCCAATCTTCTTGGCGTCCTCTAAAAATTGTGCAATCCCTTTATCGGTCAGTGGATGTTTTACCATCTGTTCGATGATGGCAGGAGGGATCGTCACAATTTCTGCCCCCAACATTCCAGCCTCAATGACATGAATAGGATTCCGAACACTGGCGACGATAATCTGAGTTTCGATGTCAGGGTAGTTTGCATAAATTTCCTTGATCTGCCGAATCAGTTCAAGTCCATTGAAACTGATATCATCGAGCCTTCCTAAAAAAGGACAAATATAGGTGGCTCCAGCCTTTGCGGCCAAAATGGCCTGGCTGGATGAGAAGAGGAGGGTAACGTTTGTATGGATCCTTTCCGAGGAAAGAATCTTGACTGTTTTTAATCCTTCGGGAGTAATGGGAATTTTGATGACAATCTCATCCCCCCAGGTGGCCATGACCTTTGCCTCTTTGACCATCTCGTCGCACGTGGTTCCCGTCACCTCCACATTGACAGGTCCCCTCACCTCCTCCCAAATCTTCCTGATCAGTGTCTCTGTTTCCTCCCCCTCTTTTGCAAGAAGCGTAGGATTGGTCGTCACTCCATCCACCAAGCCAAGAGCCTTCGCCTTCCTGATCTCATTGAGATTCGCTGTATCGATAAAAATTTTCACTCCTTTTCCTCCCTTCCTCTGCTCCTTTTATTTCACTGGGTTATCTGCAATCTGTTATTTACAATTTGAAATTAGACGACCCCCCATGTCCTGACCATATCGTGAATAGCTTTGGTTTGTCGGAGAAGACTTTCCATTTCGTTGAGAGGAATCATACTGGAGGCATCACAGAGTGCTTGACTTGGTCTGGGATGGGTCTCGAGGAAGAGGCCATTGCAGCCAACGGCTACGGCGGCTCTGGAAAGATGGGGAACATATTGAGGGCTTCCTCCTCTCGGATTTTCACTCGGAATACCATAATTTCTAATCACATGCGTAGCATCAAAGATCACGGGGCAACCCATCTCTTGCATGATAGGAATAGAACAAAAGTCCGAAATCAATTTATTATAGCCAAAACAAGTTCCTCTCTCGGTCAAAAGGACCTGACGATTCCCAGTGCTGTAAATCTTCTTCACGGCTCCTGCCATATTTTCAGGTGCAACGAATTGCCCTTTCTTAATGTTGACCACTTTGCCTGCTTCCCCCACTTTAACAAGAAGGCTTGTCTGCTGGCAGAGAAAAGCAGGGACTTGAATGATATCTAAAACCTCCTTGACTCGATCCACATCCTCCATCCGATGCACATCAGAGAGGACAGGGATATCCACTTTCTCTTTCACCTTGGCTAGAATCTTCAGCCCTTCTTCAAGGCCTGGGCCTTTGTAAGATTTTTCAGAACCACGATTATCCTTTTCATAGGAGGCCTTGAAGATCAAAGGGATCTTCAGGGTTCCACAGAGTTCCTTCAACTGCTTTGCAATCTCCAAAACCAGGGCTTCCCCTTCTAAAACACATGGGCCTGCGATCAACACCAGTGGATTTCCCTTTCCGATTCGAATCTCTCCTACTCTGACTTCATTCATCGATCGCTCCTTCTAAATACCGTTATCCGTGTACATTAATCCATTAAACTACCCGGGAGTCTCCCCTCTCCCCTGGTGGGAGAGGGATAGGGTGAGGGGGAAAATGTATTTCACCCCCACCCCCCCACCCTCCCCCGTCAAGGGGGAGGGTAAATAGAGTTAAATCGATCTCACAAAATTTTCTAATATCCTCAAACCTTTCTGCTGACTTTTCTCCGGATGGAATTGTGTGGCAAAGAGGTTCTCTTTCCAGATGCTGGAAACAAAAGGTTTGCCATAGGTAGTGAAAGTGGAGATCCATTGTGTCTCCTCTGGAATGACATAATAGGAGTGGACAAAATAGAAGAAATCGCCACTTTCCACACCCTGGAGCATGGGAACCTCTTTTTCTTTCTCAATCGTATTCCAACCCATATGGGGGACCTTATGCTCTGGATCGGGCCTGAATTTCACCACTTTTCCTCTGATCAGATCCAATCCCTTGTGGAATCCAAATTCTTCACTTTCAGAAAAAAGAATTTGGAGCCCAAGGCAGATGCCTAAATAAGGTTTCCCTTTTTCAATGGATCGGAGCAGGGGTTCGACGAGCCCATGCTTTTCCAGATTCTCCATGCAATCCTTAAACGCCCCTACCCCTGGAAGCACTACGGCTGAAGCCCTTCCAATTTCCTTTTTGTTACGGGTCAATTTTGCTTCAAAACCAATCTTCTCAAAACCCTTCTGCACATTCCTAAGATTTCCCATTCCGTAGTCAATAATCACGATATTTGGAGTCATTCTTCCTCTATCTCAGATTTGAGATTTCAGATTGCAGATTTAAAATCTGAAATCTACAATTTGAAATTATAGAATTCCTTTGGTCGATGGGATTTGAGAGGCTCGCTCATCAAAAGAAACCGCCTCTCTCAACGCTCTTCCAAATCCTTTGAACACCGCTTCTACCATATGATGACTGTTTCTTCCATAAAGGAGATTGATGTGAAGGGTGATCCTCGCATGGTTGCAAAGAGCCTTGAAGAATTCCTCCACTAACTCGGGGTCAAAGGTCCCAATTTTCGATCTTCTTAGTTTCATCTGAAAGACAAGACAGGGCCTCATCGAAAAATCCAAGGCGATGGAGACTAAAGTTTCATCCATCGGAATCATGGCCATCCCGTATCTTTGGATTCCCTTAGCTTCTCCAAGAGCCTTTCTGATCCCATCCCCCAGACAGATGCCCACATCTTCCACGGTGTGGTGAGCATCCACACCCATATCGCCCTTTGCTTTGAGGGAGAGGTCCATACGGCTGTGATAGGCCAGGAGACTGAGCATATGATCGAAGAAAGGGATCTCCGTTACGACCGAATGTTTTCCGGACCCATCCAGATTCAGTTTTAAGACGACCGCTGTCTCCTTTGTCTTCCGCCTCACTTCTGCCTTGCGTTGTCTCTTCATCTTTTCTCCCCACCCTGAATGCTACGTCGTTCAAGGGCTATCCTCTTCTGAACCGATTGATAGTGTCCTTCCAATCCTTCCCACTCTGCAAATCTCTTTACATCTTTCTCAAACCGTTTTAATGCACTCTGTGTAAAAACCATCAGGTTGATCCTCTTGATAAAATCCTCCACACCCAAAGGCGAAGAGAATCGAGCCGTGCCCGCGGTAGGAAGAATATGGTTCGGCCCAGCCATATAATCTCCAATGGCCTCGGGGGTATAGGATCCAAGAAAAACTGCACCGGCGTGTTTCACACTTTTTATTAGGGAGAAAGGTCTCGAAACAGCAAGTTCTAAATGCTCTGGAGCAATCCGGTTCACCAGCTTCATCGCCTGCTCGAGATTTTTGACGATCAGAATGGCCCCTCTTCTATTCAGGCTTGCCGAGGCGATTTTTCTTCGTTTCAAAGAGGAAAGTTGTCTCTCCACTCCCTTCTTTACTTCCCTTCCGAATGCTTCAGAGTTGGTAATCAGAATGGCAAGTGCCATTTCATCATGCTCAGCCTGGGAGATGAGATCTGCCGCTACAAACGAAGAAGGAGTGCTCTCATCGGAGACGATCACAATCTCGCTTGGCCCAGCCACCATATCTATATCCACCTCGCCATAGACCAATCTTTTGGCCGTAGCCACATATTGATTTCCTGGCCCAACAATCTTATCCACCTTAGGAATCGATTTCGTCCCATAGGCGAGAGCGGCGATGGCCTGAACGCCTCCTATCCGATAGATTCGATCAACCCCTGCCAAATCCGCTGCGACCAGGACAGCAGGGCTGATTCCCCCTTTCTGAGGGGGAGTGACCATGAGAATTTCGTGAACGCCCGCCACCTTTGCAGGGATGGCAGCCATGAGGACTGTCGAAGGATAAGAGGCTTTTCCACCGGGAACATAGATCCCTACCCTCTCCAAAGGTCTCATCGCCTGCCCAAGCCGGATTCCTTTCTCCTCTTCCTTCAATGATGTCATCAATTTTTTACTCAGAAATTGGTGAAACTTTCGAATACGTCGAGTTGCCCGCTTGAGTGTTCCTAAAAAATCCTGAGGGACCTTCCTGTAAGCCTCTCTCACTTCGCTTCTCTTTACTTGAAGCTGATGAATCGGAATTCGCAAACCGTCGAAGACTTGAGTGTAATGAACGAGGGCTTCATCTCCTCGATTTCTCACATCCTTTAAGATAGAACGAACTTCCCTTTCGAGGTGAAGGCCATCCTTAGCCACTCTTCCCTCTACCTCGGAGAGGTATCGATCAAATCCTTTTCCTCCTACTCGAAGAACTCTCACTCTTCCCCTTCTTTTACCCTTTTAATATTCGCTCCGAGTTTGGCTAATTTTTTGTCCAGACCCTCATACCCTCGGTCTAGGTGATAGACCCTGGAGACCTCTGTCACACCCTCTGCAGCCAATCCAGCCAGGATGAGCGAAGCACTGGCCCTTAAATCAGTTGCCATCACCGGTGCTCCGCTTAAGCTTTCTACACCCTGGATGATCGCACAGTTGCCTTGGATCCGGATATCGGCTCCCATTCTCTCAAGTTCGCTTACATGGATGAACCGATTTTCGAAGATGGTTTCAGAAATAACACTTAACCCTCTGGCCAGGGACATCAAAACCATGAACTGGGCCTGCATGTCCGTTGGGAATCCAGGATAAGGCTGCGTTTTGATATCCACACTTCGGATTCTTTTAGTCCCCACGACCCTGACCCCATCTCCTTCGGATTCGATCTCCATGCCCGATTCTCTCAATTTATGGATGACCATCTCCATTTCGGAAAGAGGACAATGGAGAATCTTTATGTTTCCGCGGGTCAGTCCAGTTGCCACCATCAACGTCCCGGCTTCGATCCGATCCGGGATGATCGTATGCTCGACGGCATGAAGCGACTCCACCCCTTCAATCTCGATCACATTCGTTCCTGCACCATTGATCTTTGCGCCCATTTTATTCAGGACATTCGCTAAGTCAACCACCTCGGGCTCCATGGCTGCATTCTGCAAAGTGGTCTTTCCTTTAGCGAGCGTAGCCGCCATCATCAGGTTCTCGGTCCCGGTCACGGTGACAGTGTCAAAGGAGAGATTCGCTCCCTTCAAAACATCGGCTTTGGCTTCGATGTATCCATGACGGAGTTCGATGTTTGCTCCCATCGTCTCAAGCCCCATCAGATGGAGATTGATCGGCCGTGCACCAATGGCACATCCTCCTGGAAGAGAAACGGTAGCCTTTTTCATGCGAGCCACCAAAGGGCCTAAGACGAGAATGGATGCTCTCATGGTTTTCACCAAATCATAGGGGGCCTCCTCGTTGGAAACCTCTGTGGCATTGATTCGATAAACCTCTCCTTTCTCCGATACTTTTACTCCGAGATTTTTAAGAACCTTGATGATGGTCTGTACATCTCTCAGGTCAGGAACATTGTAGAATAGATTGTCTCCCTCGCTCAGGAGGGCGGAGGCAAAGATGGGAAGGGTGGCGTTCTTTGAACCGCTCACCTCCACTTCGCCAATTAACCTTTCTCCTCCCTGTATGACAATTTTATCCATCGGAATCCCTCTCTCAGAAAGTGGAGGGTGGAAAGTTGAAGGTTATTAAAACCACTTTCCACATTCACCATTCTACTTTCCATCTCTTTGTACCTTCACTATTCTCTCTACACCAGATAGGTCTGGAACGCAATCAGGTTTTAAAAAATTACCTCCCTCCTTGATCAGCTCAGAAACGAGTGGACCTTGACCCTGCCCTATTTCCAACAGGAGCCATCCTCCTTCCCGCAGATAAAAAGGGCCTTGGGAGAGGATGTGCCGGTAAAACTCCAGTCCATCTTCTCCTCCATCCAAAGCGATGATCGGTTCATAATCCCTCACCTCTTTGGCCAATGACCCGATCTCAGGACGGATAATGTAAGGAGGATTAGAGAGAATAAGATCGAAAGACTTTCTCTCTTTTGAAGAACGAAATGGACCGAAGAGATCGCCATTCACAAATTTTATCTGATGCTGGACGCCCGCAGATTTAGCATTTTCCTTTGCTAATACAAGAGCGTCTCTTGAGATGTCGGTAGCTACCAAAAAAATATGCTTCACCTCTTTCGCCAAGGCGATGGCTATCGCACCGCTTCCCGTACCTATTTCGAGAACAGAGGGGATTCGTTTGAAAGAAGTCCCAGTGAGGATCAAAAGGCTTTGCTCAACCAAAAGCTCTGTCTCCGGTCTTGGAATGAGGACACGAGGATCCACTTTAAAATCGATCGACCAAAACTCCTGATGTTCTAAAATGTATTGAAGGGGTTCTCCCGAAATTCTTCTTTGGATCAACTTCTCCAATGTCTCCTTCTCCCTCTCCTTGAGTTGGCCATGGAGACGTCTATAGAGCTCTTCCCTGCCGAGATTCAGAGAATGGGCCAAAAGAAGTTCTGCATTCAGCCGAGGATTTTCAATCTGATGATCCCTCAAATAATTCGTCGACCAATTAAGGAGCTCTAATCGCGTCATCTGCAAAACATAACCTCAGGACTTGAATCGCAAAGAGCATAGTGTTTAAAACCCCAAATCACAAATTCCAAATCCCCAATAAGCTTCAAATTCCAATTTCAAATGACCAAACAGGTTTTGTTTTGAATTTGGGTGATTGGAATTTATTTGAAATTTGGTCCTTGGGATTTGGTGCCTCCATATGGCTATGCTCTCACCCTGCCTGCGGCAGGCAGGCGCTATGCTAATTAGTGTTTGTTGTTTCGTGCTTCGGGTGTAGATACCCACGGGCAAGCCCGTGGCACTTTAAAATAAGTCAAGCTTCGCTTGACCTTCATCCTGGCGTCCTTGCCATCGGACGTATTTGAGGATTTGATCCTCATCAACTCCAACGGTCGACACA
>Ga0208563_1000150_pt1 | contig 75722 bp, 71 predicted proteins | sample June2015DPH_17_1_2_FD_184717 | JGI IMG/M metagenome (GOLD analysis project Ga0208563, IMG submission 184717) | Peatland microbial communities from SPRUCE experiment site at the Marcell Experimental Forest, Minnesota, USA - June2015DPH_17_150... | ecosystem: Environmental > Terrestrial > Soil >... | reverse complement strand
GCGCATCGCGGACCTGAAGATAGGGTGAGACCATCTGCAACTTGGAGTTGGTCATCAAGGCGCGCGAGGCATTCGAGTCGGTCCAGAAGACCCAGCCCCTGAGCCACAGCGCGATCGGCGCGGTTTAGGGCGCGTCACCGAGATCGAGAGTGAGCGTGTGCAGGTCAGCAAGCCCGAGGATTCGATCGCGACGGAAGCCCGTGGCGTATCGGCCGTCAGCCTTCAGCAGTTCGGGCAAAACGTTGCGACCCGCGTCATCAAGGGCCGAAACTGGAAAGTGCTCCTCGCGGACCGTGTAAAGCGCGGGCGTCACAGGCGTTGGAGTGGCGATCTCGTTGGAGTAGACCTCCTCTGTGGCCGGATGGTCGACGGCGATCAAGCGAAGCTGGTCCACAAAATTCGCCTCGCGCATTTCGTCGGTGACCTGAAACGTGAAGAAGCCATCCTGATCGCGCATGTTGCCCGGCAGACGAACGTATTCCTGCGGGTTTGGCACGGACCAGGTTCCGTCAGGCGAAAGCTCGCCGAGCGGTGCCATTCCCAGAATGTCGGTGTAAAATCGAAAACCCTTTCCGTCCCAAACGTAGAGGAAGGGGCAGGAGCTCGCCAGGCGCTCCGATTCGCGCATTTCGATCGACTTGTTCGTCGCCACCTCGATCGAGTTTTGAATGATCTGGTTAGGCCAGGTGACGCGCACCACATCCAGCTTGGTCAGGTTGCCGGTATAAACCCTCACTGGGTCGCCTGTGGCCACGACCTTTTCATAGAAATTTCCGGCCTTCAGCTCAATTACGGTTCCCACACCCCGCGTGTTGCTCTTATAGCCGGTCAGCTTCACTTCCAACCACCGAGCGGGCGGCCCTTCCTTTTCGAAAGCCGCAAGCTTTCCATCTCGGGTCAGGGTAAGCAGGTCCAGCTTTCCGGGATTATTCAGCCAAGCCACTGCAAGCCCCGCCGAACCCGTGTTCCCTCCGCCGGAGTGAAGACTCAGTGGCGCGGCTTCGAATTTTCCACCGCGGTTTGCGATGAAGTGCCACTGGCCGTCTTTGTCCAGAGCGAGGAGGTCGTCGAATCCGTCTCCATTCAGGTCTGCAACGGTTCCCCGAAAAACCAACTCGCCCGGCGAGAGAGCCACGGGCGGCAGGCCCGGGACGCTCTCAAACTTGGCGTTTCCTCGATTCAGCAGGACGGAATAGCTCTCACGCCCCCAAAGCGCCAAGTCAAGGTTGCCGTCGTGGTTAAAGTCGGCCACCTGCGCGTCAAAGGCCACCATTTGCGAGAGCGCAGCCCCAGCTTCCGCTGTGCGATCCACAAATTTGTCTTCGCCCTGGTTGATAAAGAGCAAGGGTGGGCCGTCGTCGCGAAAGAAGAGCACATCGGAGTAGCCATCGTTGTTAAAGTCTGCGAAGACGGCGCCGCGCATTCGCCCCTTGGCGGCACCCAGTCCGGCGGCCTCGGTAATGTCGCTGAAGGTGCCGTCGCCGTTGTTGCGAAAGAAGTGACTCAGCGTTCCTGGGATCCCTCGCGGAAAATTGAGCATTGAGCCCTGCGACAGACTGCTCGTGAGCGTGTAGGACGTCACGATCAGGTCGAGAAAACCATCGTCATCGGCGTCAAAGAGAACGGCGCGCGTGTCAAGTTCGCCCTCGAGCCGCTTCAGTCCGGCCTTTTCCGTGACATCGGTGAAAGTTCCGTCGCCATTGTTATGGAACAGAGTCACTCCGCCCATGCCCGCCACAAACAAGCTGGGATGCCCGCAGTTGTCATAGTCGGCGAAGGTGGCAGAAAGGCTGCCGCCGTGGCCGGCTACCCCGGCTTTGGCGGTGACGTCGGTAAACGTCCCATTAGCATTGTTGTGAAACAGGTGGTTGGTACCGTCGGGCAGAAGTATGTAGAGGTCCGGGCGGCCGTCACCATCGTAATCTCCAAGGGCAATCGAAGCTCCGAACTGCGAAGCTAGCCGCCGCTCCAATGGCTGCGAGCTCGCAGACGCTCGGCCCTCGGCCGATGAAGATGGCGGAAGGCTGATGCCCAGCTTCGAGGTAATTTCGGTGAACGAAATTCCTGGCAGCGGGCCGCTGGGTGCACCGCTGGCGGTCGACGCCGCCGGCACCAGGATCATTCCATATTTGCCACCCTCCAGCGCCGCAGTCTGGAGGGAAACGCTCGGGACTGAATCTTTCATCTTGGCGTGCCGCTCGAGATACTTTTGCGCCTCCGCGGTCCTCTTCAGCCGAAACAAGGCGGTGGAAGTCCGAAATAGCGCGGCGACATAGAAATTCTGGGCGCGGCCAAAGCCCATGTCGAGCACGTGCTGATAGGGACGCAAAGCGTCCTGGAACTTGCCCTCGAGAAAATAGACGACACCCAAGTTCAGCCAGGCCCCAGGGTCGTGCGGATCGGCTTCGGTCACACGCTTCAGCGCCGCCTCCGCGTCCGGGTAACGCGATTCCCGCTTGTAAAGAATGCCAAGGGCGTAGTCGGCGGCGACGAGCTTGGGATCCATCTGCCGGGCGGTGGTCACCTCGCCGAGCGCCTCGTCGAGCCGATCCGCCTGCATCAGGGAGAGACCGAGGTCCAAATGATCGGTGGCCAGTGCCCGGCCGGAGGCGAGGACTTTTTGAAACTCGGTGATCGCTTCCGGGTACTTACCTTGCTCGTAGAACGCCTTGCCGATGTTGCGATGAGTTTGAAGGGTTCCGGATTGCACCGGCGCAGCCTTGGCAAGTGCGCCTTTCTTCGCCCCTGCCGGCTTGGCCGTCGCCTGCGCAGCCTCGGGCGCGTTTCGGCGAAGCAAGAATCCGACGGCGACAATAACTACAAGCATGGCGCCGATGCGAAATAAGGGTTTGCGGAAAGCTAACACGGTGAGCATCAGATCTTGCCGGAAGAAGCGTGCGAAATTCCCCTGCTGGTCAGGCATGCCTCGGGCATTATATAACGCTTGCCTCCATCCGTAGAAGGTAAGTGAAGCCAGCCAACTGCTGCCGGAAACATTGCCAGTTATTCGGTGGCCGAAGGTTGCAGTTCAAGGCTCGTCGGAATTCCTTTCCCCCATCTCCCTGATTTTCTGCTCGCACTTCTTCAAGCCTTTCAGAGCGCGCTCGTTCTCAGGTTCAATTTCCAGAACTCTCCTGTAAATCTGCGCGGCCCGCATGTACATGCCGTTGTTGAAGAGCTGAGTCGCTCGATCGTTCATCGGACGGACTTCAGACCGCATGTCCTGCCGGATGATCTCAGCGGCCCTCTCGCCCTCGGTCATTGCCCTCTTGGGCGGCTCCTTGGGGTGCGGCTGAGCGCCAGTAGGGCTTTGTGATTTTTGGTCTTGTTTGCCTGTTGCGAGAGTGCCGGCACTCGGATTGTTCTGGCTGCCCGGTTCGGTCGTGGTTGCGCTCGTGGTTGTGTCGCCTTGGGTGCCGGAAGTCGGCGTCGGGGCCGGAACCTCTCCAGGCTTCACGCTGGGCGTGGAAGCGGAACCTTGATCGGAGCTCGGTTGCGACTCAGGCGAAAGCGTCGCCTTGCCTTGTGGAGATTCCGCTGTTGGCACGGCGGTTTTCTTCCCCCCGCTTCGTGATGCCTGTGCCGATTTTCGCGGAGGCGAAGTCTGCGGGGCGCTTGCCGGAGGGTTGATTGGCGGAGCCGGCGACTGACGCTGCATTAAATGCCTCGCTCCCAGCGCGACCAGCGCCACGACTACAACTCCGGCCAGAGTCTGGTAAAGGGGAAACTTCTTCTGCGGCTTTACGCGCGGCATCGGCGATCCCGCCTGGCGGGATGTGGGCCGAGGGGGTGATCCCGGTTGGCGGGGTCGAGCCGCAGGAACCGGCGTCTTGGGTACCATTGCAGGAGGCGGGGAAGGCGCAACGGGACGGGGCGCGGACGACGGCGGTTTGGGTCTCTCCACTCGCGTCTGCGGCGATGCAACGGGGGCCGGCTCGGTCTTCACGGTGGCCAGGGCTGCGGCAAGCATCCCGCCATGCGGGACGGGGCGCGACGCGCTTGCCCAAGCGAGTCGCAGAGCCGTGCCCATGTCGGGCGCCGTGGCGAAACGCTTTTCACGATCTTTTTCGAGCGCCTTCATGACGATGTCCGAAATCGAATCGGGAATCCCCAACTCCGGCTTTAGCTTTTGCGGGGGCTGCGGCACATCCTGAACGTGGTGAAGTATCATTCCCACTGTCGTGTCGGCCTTGAACGGCAGTTCGCCCGTCAACATTCGATAAATGACGATGCCGAGCGAATAGATGTCGGACCTTCCGTCAATTTCATCCCCGCGTTTGCCCATCGCCTGCTCGGGAGACATGTAGTCGGGCGTGCCGATCACCACGCCCGTGCCCGTCAGCGTGTTACTGCCTCCCCCTGCCACCTCTTTCAGGCTGGCGATGCCAAAATCCAGAATCTTCACCACCAGCTTTAAGTCGCGGCCGCGGAGAAGCACGATGTTGTCTGGCTTGATATCGCGATGCGTCACGCCAAGCTCGTGCGCTGCTCCGAGCGCTTCACACACCTGCGAGGCAATTTCCACTACTGTGCCGCAAGGCATCGGGCCCGTCCGTTCAATCAGATCCTTCAGGCTCTCTCCGCCCACCAACTCCATGGCGATGAAGGGGCGGCTGTCCTCGGCGATATCGAGATCGTCCACGCGCACCGCATTCGGATGCTGGAGCTTGCGCGTGTTGATGGCTTCATTCTTGAATCGCTTGACGAAGGCTTCATCGCGCGCCAGCTCGGGATTGATCACCTTGAGCGCTCGCGGCTCATCGAGAAGTTCATGGTGAGCCCGGTAGACCGTCGCCATCCCGCCTTGGCCGATCTTGCCCAGAATTCTGTATTTCCCGCGAATGACGGAATTCGCTTCCCACGGCGAGCCGCTGGCGAGGCGCGATCCGTCCTTGGGACAGACCACGTATTCGTCAGGATAAGTGGCGGAACATTGCGGGCAGTTCTTCAATGGCGCCTCGGAAAAAACCCACGGACGAATGGAGGGAGTATAGCACAGCGCCACCACGCAGTAATCGGAACGAGACTCTTCGTGCAGTTTACCCTGACCGAAGAGAAGGGATGACATCTTCGGAGTCTTTTCTCATCACCCTGCCAGCCCCAAGTCCCCAATCTTACGTCCTTCTCCCCGCGAATGGCTTTGAACCTCAAAAGTGGCTTCGAGCCACGAGCGCGACTAAGCCGGCCTATTTTTTTCAATAACATAGCGGAGCTGAGCTTCCGCCCAAGAATGGCTTTGAACCCAGGAATTGGCTTTGAACCAAAGCGATCTTGTTTGTTTTCAACAAAAAATGGCTTTGAACCTCATTTTTAACATCTTTTTTTAGCGCAGCTCTCGCCGCCCCGCCCCAATCGGGAATAGTGACGGAACCGCTAAGCCTATCGTACTCATTCCAAAAGACATTCCGGCTTCGTTCCCCATCCTTCGGAATCCAAGATTCGGAGTTCCCTGCTTTCAACTCGACGCTGGCCCCGGCCTCCTTCCTCCAGTTCCTAATCACGCGTCCCCCGCTGTTCTACGCGCCACGGACAACCGACCACGGACAAGAACCTCCGCTCCTATCTCCTAACTGCTAAATCCCGAATCCTAACTCCTAGCTCCTAACTCCTTCTTCCCAGTTCCTACTCCTAGTATAACCGCTCGCCCCCATTTGTCAAGAGGTAATTTTCGGCACCGAACGGTTTTCTCCCCGCTTGCCACTTGCCCCTTGCCACGTGCCACTGTCTTATCGTCAGTTTCGAGTTTCGAATTTCGAGTTTCGATCTTTCCCGCTTGCCACTTGCCACTTGCCACTTGCCACTTTGGCCAAGTTTGGTTGCGGCCCAGGGGCGGCGCTAGGTTAGGTCTTTCGTCCAGGGCACCTGGACGGCGGATAGCGACGCGGACCTGATTATCGTCGTTCGGAAAGAGTTCTCGAAGTTCTCTGATAGTGTCCCCTATCAGATTTATTGCGACGCCGTTCCTGTCGATTCGCTGGTTTATTCTGAATCGGACTTTGAGCAACTGATGAAGGACTCCACGAGTTTTCTTGCCCAGAACCTTCCGTCGGCGATGGAACTGTAACGCTGCGCTTGAACATCGGCGCTACTCTTGGTCGCCGTCGGCAGGCGATTGGGAACCAACCGGCAAGCTAGAGGGGTTTCTTCTCGGGATCCGTAGTTTGGCTCGGCTTCTTGGTGAGTTTTTCCAAATCTCGCAAGAGCTGTTTGACAATCTTGTCGGCAACATCCGCAGTCGCTCCCTTGTACTTAGCTCCCTTGCTTTCTTGGGTGGTCGTCCAGATCACATCCCCATCAGAGTCTACAAGGCGTACGGCGATACGCGCATCGTTGATGGTCTCCGTAGAAGCCTGGGAATCCTCGATTGCCATCGCCTTTGAACCGAATCCACCGTGTTGGGAGCCGGATATCGAACCGGTACCGTTTGAAACGCTCCCGCTAATCGAACCGCTGTGCGTGCCCGCTGCAACGGCCGCCGCGGTACCTTCCCCGATTGCGTGCAATTCCTGAGAAGTTTTCTCCAGCGCGCTGCCTTTTAACACCGCGTCGGCTCTCTCCTTATTCTCCGTAACTATGAACCGCTTACTCTCACTGAGAGAGTTGATGACCATCGCCTGGAGTTGTTTTGAGGTGGTGTCGTCGCCGAAGCTCTCAACGAAAATCCGCCTGACCTTGAGTAGCTTCAGACCTATGTCTGCTTCTTCGGTCGCGCCTCCGCTGGGTGGCGGTACCTTTGAAGGAGTAGGTGTACCGGGAGGTGATGTATTCCCCTGAAAAGGAAGGAGTAGCATTAAGCTGAATAGTAGGGTTCTCATGTCCGACCTCTAGTTTCCCATGCCGCTTTTTCGAGCCTCTTCGTCTTGGTATTCCACCTTCCGCCCGCTCCTTGCCTCCAACGCCGTAATTGTTACGCGCACAGAGCTCTTGCCAACCTCGAAAACTGCCGCTTGCTGTTTGTCATTTTCATCCTGATAACCCACAGTAAGGAAATGTTTTCTTTTCTTTGAAAAAAGGAATAGAGGGCTAATAGCAATGGCCAACCCTAGCCTTCTCCCTGCCTTCTGGCCATACTCGAGATCGTTTATACGGTCATACGGGATGGAAAGTTTCCCGTCCTTGTACTCAAACGTCATCATCTTCTCGTCGTCGGTGTCGATGACTCCTTGAACCCCTTGTTTTAGTGCAGCTACGGTTCCCCCGACATACATAGACTTGTCACTCCTTACTTTCGGGAAAAGCACGTCTGTGCACGTTAAGACCAAGCAGAGGGTCAAGGCGATTGCTTTCTTCATGAGGGCCTCCCCAAAGGGAATCGCGGGCAATCAAACGTCCAGCAAATGTGTACAGATTTCTTGGGAAAATCATAAGTCTCGAAGCGAGCTTTGTCAAATGCAAGCCTGTTTGCCGTCGCGGATGGCTTCGGCTCATTCGAGTGACGTCGTAGATCGTAGCGCCGCAGACTCACGGCAGCTCTTCAAGCGTCACATCCAGAGAAACATCGCCGCCGATCCCGACGGTCATGATTCGCTGCCACGGCTTGAAATTCGATTTCTCCATCGTTACGGAATAATCGCCCGATGCGAGCCGAAGAGAGGAGAGCGTGGTGCCGAAGAACTTGCCGTCCACCGTAATATCCGCGTGATCGGGAACGGACGCAAACGCTGCGACGGACAGTTCACCCGCCGAGGAAGCGGCCGGCCTCGCCGCCGCGACTCTCTATTGTCCAACGAGATCTTTTCGTTCGCACCAATGTAGGCGACGAAGCGAGAGCCCTGTGGAACTTCCACGCCCTTCCCTCGTTCGACTAGCCGAAACGGCACGAGATTCTTCGCTGCGCTCAGAATGACAGGCGCGGGCCGATCATGGCCGAATAAGAGCCGAAGGATTTTCGATTTTGATTCGCAGTTCTACTTGGTTGCTTTCTTTTCTGGAGCGGCGGCGTGCGCTTCGGTAACCTTTGTGGACTTGCCTTCTACGGCGACCGTCGTCAAGAATAAAAAATGTAAGACTCTGCTCGCCGGGTGAGGGGAATTCTGTCATGCTATCCTGGGGCGACGCAGCACGTTGCCGATTCGAGGAGAATAAGCAACAGAAGGTGGTTCGGGTCCGCGTCCTATGAAATCGCACACCGAGTATCTGTGGTTCAACACCAAGAAGAAGCGCGAATTCATCAACATTACGGGCGAACTGGAGAAGGCTTTGAGTAAGGCGGCCATCAAGGAAGGCCTGGTGCTGGCTTCTGCGATGCACATCACGGCCGGAGTTTATATCAACGATGCCGAAGATGGGTTAATTGCCGACATCCAGGAATGGCTGGAAAAGCTGGCGCCGTTTCGCCCCGATTATCGCCATCACCAGACGGGCGAGACCAACGGCGACGCGCACTTGAAGAATTTGCTGATCGGCCATCAAGTGCTGGTGCCCGTGACCAACGGAAAGCTCGACTTAGGCCCTTGGCAGCAGGTTTACTACGCCGAGTTCGACGGCCAGCGCCGCAAGCGGGTAGTGATCAAAGTTCTGGGCGAGTAAGGGCGGACCGCTTGGGCCTTGCCGCTTCCGAGCAGGAACATTGCCATGAGCGCAAGCGGGCAGCCCGCAGAGCCCTAATTCGGCTTGGCGCCGCCCTCCGGCCCCGCCGGCTTCTCAAAGATCTTAGGATCGATGGTGGGGTTCAATTCCACTCCTGTGAGCTCAACGGACATTGCCTTGGCGCCGTTTTGAGTCCTCGTTTCCTTGAACGGCATGGAGACCCCATCCACCGACTTCCAGTCGGCGTAATCGGCGACGGTAGCGGCCGGCCCGCCCATTCCCATCCCCTGCCAGGCGGCGCGCAGGATTCGGCCGGTCTGCGGGTCGACGTACCAGCGCACTTCTGCGCCCGCCGCATTCACTTCGAGGATTCGCGCTTCAACATCTCCGACCTTTTCGGTCGCGCCGGCGGAAAAGACATACTTGGGGTCGTCGCCGTGCTGAGCCACGAGAAGTGGGTCCCTCAACAAATCCTTTAAAGCCTCCTCTTTCATTGAGGCGGGCATGTCTTGCGACCCTTGGGGCGACGTCATAAAAGCCGCTTGGGAAGTCAGCACCATCACCATGTCTCCCATCGGCGTCCCCATTATTTTCTGCCAGGACCGGTCCGGGAATACAGAAACCGCTTCGGCCTGAAAGGCCATTTCTCCTTGGGGAGTGTTGACGGTGGCGCTGACCTTCCTACGCAGAGACTTGATGGTGTTGATTTTCGCCGTCCCGCCCATCGCTTCGATGATTTTGGCGAGAAGAGCCTTGCCTTCCGGGTTGGTGCCGGCAGCCGCCCCGGCGGTCTTCCCGCCCCCGGGCTGCGGGATGGTTATGTCGAGCGTGGTGACGGGCCCGTAGGACGAAAGCGGTCGATCGAAATCCGAAGCCTTGCCCACCACCAGCACTGCGAACTGGTTTTTGTGGATGTATTTGTCCGCGACGCGCTTGACGTCATCGAGCGTGACCTTTTCGATTCCGGCGCGATACCGCTCCAGAAAATCCGCCGGGTAGCCGTAAAACTCATAGGTGATCCGCTCGCCCAAGACTTTCTCTTTAGAGTCGAAGCGAAAGACGAACGAATTCAAAATAGCCTCTTTTGCCTTGGTCAGTTCTTCCGGCGTCGCCGGATTGGTTTTCAGGGCATCCAGTTCGGCATTAAAGGCGTCGAGTGCCGCCGCCGTGGTTTTGCTCTTGGTCCCCAGGAACAAGCGGGAGATGGCGGGATGGTCGAAGTCGGTCCCGATGCCTCCGCCCACCGCATAAGCGAGTCCTTTCTTGGAACGAATGTTGGAGAACAAACGCGAAGAAAAACCGCCGCCAAAGAACTCGTTAAAGACATCGATGGCGTAGTAGTCAGGATTGTCCCGCCGGGTCCCGAGGTCCACCATTTGCACCGTGCTGGCGGTCACGTCGTCCTTCTGCACAAAGTAGATGCCGGGCTTCGGCCCTTTGAACGAGGCTTCGATCTTGGGCGCTGCCTCACCCTTGGGCCAGGAGCCGAAGGCCTCGCGCAGCTTCGCTTCCATTTTGGAGGAATCGAAATCGCCCACAACTCCCAGGATGATGTTATTGGGATGGACGTACTTCTGGTGCCAACTCAGCAAGTCGTCGTGCGTAACCGCAGCAACCGTGGCATACTCCGGGACGCGCGCGTAAGGCGAGTCCGCGCCGTAAACCAGCTTGGCCGCCTCACGAAACGCGATTTCGAACGGCTCGTCATTCCGGCGGGAGATGGAAGTATTAACTTGGTTCTTGGCCAGGGGCAGCTTGTCCTCACGAAACTCCGGCTCGCGCAGGATTTCGACGAACACGCTGAAGACGTCATCAAAGTTATCCTTCAGGCAGTCCCAGGTTGCGGTTGTAAAATCCGGCCCGCCATTGGTCTCGACCTTGGCGGCATGGGCTTCCAAGTAATCGTCCAGTTGGTCGCCCGTCTGGGATTTTGTGCCTCCGGTGCGCCACACTTGGCCGTAGATGTCAACTAACCCGATCTTGTCCGCCGGTTCCAAATGCGAGCCGCCGCGAATTCGAGCCGTGCCGCGAATGAGGGGCAGCTCGTGGTCCTCCTGCAAGAAAATCACCATGCCGTTGGGCAACTCCACCCGGCGCGGTTGCTGAGGATGAAACGGGTGCAGCGGCGGCGCCTGGATCTTCTTCCAGTCCGTCGCCTGCCCGCGGAGGGGCCTCGCGAAAGCCAGCGGGGTAAGCGCAATCAATATAAAAACGATGGAACGACTTCGACGCTTCATTGTTGGGTCTCCTTTCCGGCGGCAGGGGCCTGCGCAAGCTGGGTGGACTCGATGATGCCGATCGTCCGGTTGTTGTCCACGAATGTGGCATTGGCCACGCGGCGGATATCTTCTTTGGTCACCTTCCCGATGTCATCCACGTGGCGGAAGAGTCCCCGCCAGTCGCCATAGAGCGACTGGGCCGTCCCCAGTTGATTAGCCAGCCCTTGGTTATTCCCCAGTCCTCGGATCAGGTCTGCCTTGGCTCGCACCTTGATCATTTGGAGCTCGTCGTCGGTGATGTCCTCTTTCTTAACCCGATCGATCTCGGAGTGAACAGCGTCACGGATCTCCTCCGGTGTGTGACCCGGGGTTGACACGCCGAAGAAAACGAAGAGGTTCGGATATTTCACGCCCGGGAATCCGTTGAAGCCCCCGGAAAACGCCGCAATTTTCTTATCGCGCACCAAAGCTCGGTAGAGCCGGGACGTGCGCCCATTCGACATCAAGTCCTGGAGTGCGTCGTACACCGCGTCATCTTTGTCCCGCGCGCCCGGCTTGTGATAGCCCTCGATGAAGACCGGTTGCGATGTTTCGTGCAGAATCACCGTCCTCTCGGAGATCTGGGGCGGTTCGACCGTGGCGAGCGGCTCGGGCTTCGGGCCCCTTGGCAGACGGCCGAAGTACTTTTCCACCATCGGCATCACCTCGCTGGCTTTGACGTCGCCCACCACCGTCACCACCATGTCCGCCGGGACGTAGTACTTCTTGTAAAAATTCTCCGCGTCGGTTTCGGAGAACGATTCCAGGTCCGACGGCCAGCCCACCACCGGTCTCCCGTAAGTGTGCGCGATGAACGCCGCGCCCAGGAACTGCTCGAACAGCCGCCCGAAGGGCTGGCTTTCACTCAAGCGCCGCTCCTCGTGCACCACCTCGCGCTCTTTGTAGAACTCGCGAAAGACCGGGTGCAGAAAGCGCTCCGACTCCAAATAGGCCCACAGCTCGACCTTGTTGGAGGGGAACGAATAGAAGTACCCGGTCTCTTCATTGCTGGTGAAGGCGTTCAGGCCGGTGCCCCCCCCGCGCTCCACAATCTCACCGAATTCGTTCGTCACCACATATTGTTGAGCGGCCTCGATGGCGTCCTTCCAAGCCTTCTCCAGTTCCGCCACCTTCTTGTCGTCCCGTCCCGTTTCACGCCGGCGCTCGCGGTCGTAAGCCTGGTAGGCCTGTTCCACTTTGGCGAGCGCTGGCTTCTCTTTGGCGTAATCCTTGGTCCCGACCTTGTCAAAGCCCTTGAACGCCATGTGCTCAAACATGTGCGCCAGGCCGGTGATGCCGGGGTATTCGCGGTCGGCCCCCACGTCCACGTGGGTAAAAAAGGAAAAGACCGGAGCCTCCGGCCGTTCGCAAATCAGGACGGTGAGGCCGTTAGGGAGAACCTTGAGCGTGATTCTCTTCTCAAATGACGCGACATCCTGCGCCGGCGCCGACGCGGCGAGCGCCATCCACACCAAGCACATCAGCACCCATTTCGTCTCATGCTTTCGCATTGGAGAATTGTCCCCCGATCGCTTGAAGTTCGAGTTGGTTGCGATAGCCGTACGGTAATGCAAGTTGGACGCAAACTCAACGAAAAAAGTTGGGCCACGGGAATTATGAATGGTGAATGATGAATTATGAATGAGCGAACAATCGCTGAACGTTCTCCTCATTTGTCGTCCACAATTCATAATTTATAATTCATAATTCAGACCATGGCTCCGATGATTGAGGTCCGCGACCTTACGAAAGAGTTCCGCTCTTTCCGGCGGCGCGAAGGTGTGCTGGGCGCCATTCAAAACCTCTTCGTTCGCGAATACGTGACGGTGCGGGCCGTGGACGGTGTGAGCTTCTCGATTGAGCCCGGGGAAATGGTGGGCTACATTGGCGCCAATGGAGCTGGGAAATCCACGACCATCAAGGTGCTGACCGGCATTCTCGTGCCCACCAGCGGCCACGTGGTCGCCAACGGTTACGTGCCTTATCGCGACCGGCGTCGCTACACCCGCCATCTCGGGGTGGTCTTTGGCCAGCGCACGCAACTCTGGTGGGATATCGCCGTGATCGAGTCGTTCAAGCTCCTCAAAGAGATATACGAGATTCCGGACGCGGACTATCGCCGGCGCCTCGGTGTGTTTTGCGACATCCTTGGCCTGAAGGACTATCTCTCGACGCCGGTGCGCAAGCTCAGCCTGGGCGAGCGCATGCGGTGCGACCTGGCCGCTTCGCTTTTGCACAATCCTCCGCTGCTCTTTCTCGACGAGCCGACCATCGGGCTGGACGTGGTCGCCAAGGACCATATCCGGGAATTCTTGAAGGAAGTCAACCACACCGAGCGCACCACCGTGCTGCTGACGACGCACGATCTCTCCGACATCGAAGAGCTCTGCAAACGCCTTCTGATTATCGACAAGGGAAAGATCCTGTATGACGGCCAGCTTGCGGAAATGAAAAAACGCTTGGCCAAATACAATCAAGTGAAATTCTTCCTGAAGGACCGCGCCCAGGTCGCGCGCCTGGCCGAGATTGCTGCCAACGGCATCGCGTGCGAGCGCGTGGATGAACTGACCTACATCCTCCGCTTCGATCATGATCAGCACTCGAGCGCGGAGGTGATCCGCAACCTGGTAAATAAACTCGAAGTGCGCGACATCCTGGTGGAAGAAGAGCCGATCGAAGACATCGTGAAGCGCATCTACTTGAGCGGCGAGGTGGGGTGAAAAGAGCAGTGACGAGTGGCATGTGGCAAGTGGGAAGCAAGAGCCATCAGTAGTCAGCCGTCAGCTTTCAGCAAGTGGTCCGCTCCCACAGCGGATCGCTGAAAGCTGATGGCTGACCGCCTTTCGTCACTTACCCCTTGCTACTCGCCACTCCTAGGCCTCTAGCGATGTCAACATTACGTATTTACGCTGAATTCGTGCGCGTCGGCTTCGTGAACACGCTTGCCTACCGGCTGCGCTATTACACCGGCATCGTGACGTATTTCATCTACGTCTCGGTCTACTATTTCATTTGGAAGGCCATCTACGCGAACAGCGCCGCGATCGAAGGCTTCGATTTCGGCGCCATGCTCACCTACGTCGCGGTGGGCTGGATCATCCGCTCGTTCTACTTCAACAACATCGATCAAGACCTCTCGCAGCAGGTCGCCGAAGGCAAGCTGGTGATGGATCTCATCAAGCCGGTCAATATCCAGTTCATGTATATCTCCCAGGCGCTGGGCGAGTCGATTTTCCGGCTGGGATTGTTAACGCTTCCGACCGCCGTCATCCTGCTCCTGGTCTACCCGGTCAAGCGGCCGGCAAGCTGGGCGCACTTGATGGGATTCCTGGTCAGCGCGATTCTGACGTTCTTCATCGTTGCCGGCATCAATTTCGCCGTCGGCACGCTCGCCATACGGCTGATTTCCATCCTCGGGCTGCTTCGCGCCAAATATTTCTTGCTGGAGCTCTTTTCCGGGCTTCTCATCCCGATTTCATTTTTTCCTCACGGGGTTCAGACTGCCCTCGATTTCATGCCGTTCAAGTACATCAGTTACGTTCCTCTGCTCATTTACCTGGGGAAAGTTCAGGGCAGGAGCTTGGCCGCGGCGCTCGGGATGCAGCTCTTTTGGGTAGCCGCCTTGCTCGCGCTCGGGCACGTGATGTGGAAATGGTCGAGCCGGAAAATAACAATTCAAGGCGGGTAGAATCCGCCGATTATGCAGATTACACGGATTGAAAAGGCTGTTCTTAGTCCCTTGTCCCTGGTCCCTTGTCCTTTGCCCCCTCCTGATTCGTGGGTGACAAATGACCAGGGACCAAGGACCAAGGACGAAGGACTAAGGACGTCTTCTAATCTGTTCAATCTGCGAAATCTGCGGATCAGAATATGAAACGTCACCTTCGACTCTTCGCTCTCTATTTCGCCCAGTACGCCAAAGTGCGCCTGGCGTACAAGGCGGACTTCTTCATTGCCTTTTTCTCATCGATGGCGGCAACGGTGATTGGGTTTGGATTCATTCTCGTGCTCTTCACCAAAATTCCCAAGCTGCAAGATTGGTCGTTCTACGAAATCCTTTTTCTCTATGGTTTTTCGCTTATCCCTCTCGGCTTTTTCAATGTTGTCAGTTGGAATCTCTACGAGTTTGGAGACATTTACATTATCCAGGGCCGCTTCGACCGGATCCTGCTGCGGCCGATCAACACTCTGTTTCAGGTGCTCTTTGAAAAATTTCGCATCGAGTCTTTGCAGGAAGTCGTTACCGGACTCGTGGTGGTGACGCTTTGCGTCCGCCGGCTTCATTTGGCCTGGGGAGCGGCGCAGAGTCTGTGGTTCCTGATTGCCGTGGTTTGCGGCGGCCTGATCTACGTCTCGGTTTTCCTGATCTTGACCGCGGTCTCGTTCTGGTTTGAAGACCGAGTCGGAATCGTTCCCCCAGTCTTCAACATGCTCACCTTCGGCCGCTATCCTCTGACCATTTACAACGTCTTCATCCAATTCATGCTGAGCTGGGTCGTTCCTTTCGGCTTCGCATCGTTCTATCCCTCGACGTACTTCCTGGGCCGGTCCGCTTTCGCGCCCCTGTTCCATCTCGTGCCGGTGGTGGCGGCGGGGTTCACCCTGCTGGCATATTTTGTTTGGAACAGCGGCGTGAGGAATTACAGCAGCACGGGAACCTGAGGATTTTGGATTCCGCCAGCCCGGCGATTTGCGTCTCAAGACCCAAGGAGTTCTTCGTACACTTGCAGTGTGGCCTCTGCGGCGCGGCGCCAGGAAAATTCGTGGGCGCGCGCCAGGCCGCGCTCAATCATGCTCTCGCGCAGACCCGTATCCTCGACGGCTCGCCGGACCTGCGCCGCGATTTCATCGGGATTGTGCGGGTCCGCATAAATCGCAACGTCTCCGCCGACCTCGGGCAGGCAAGAAGTATTCGAAGCGACCACGGGCACGCCGTAAGCCATCGCCTCCAGGATGGGCAGGCCGAATCCCTCCTCGAAGGAAGGAAACAGAAAAACACTCGCCGCCTGGTAAAGCCGCGGCAAGCGGTGCTCGGAAACGTAGCCCGGCGTGGCGACTCGAGATTGGAGGCGCTCGCCGCGAATGAAATCGTGGATAGCTTCGCTGCCATAGCCGTTTCCGCCCGCCAGTACGAGCCGGTAGTTCGCTGGCAGGCTCGACACGGCCCGCACCGCATTGAGGGTGTTCTTGCGCGTCTGCAAAACTCCCACACTCAAGACCATCTCGTTTCCCTTGCCCACCCAGCGTTCGCGCTCTTCGAGGCGCTCCTCGGCGTTCAACAGCGTGGCGGGCAAATCGACGCCGCCGGGAATGACCCGGATTTTCTCCCGCGGCGCAGCTACGTGCTCGGTGAGGTCGCGTGCTGTGCTTTCGGATAGTGTGATGACGCGCGATGCGCGCGCCACCGCCTCCCGGAGCAGCGCCGAGAATTTCCTCTGAAAGTCAGGCGTCGAGTATTCGCGCCCGGTGATGGGAAAGACATCGAAGACAGTCACGACCTCCTTTTGGAAGTGAAAACCCGGCGGACGCTGCGCCAGACTGTGAAACAACCGCGCCTGCCAGGGAAGCCAGAAGGTGAGCGGTTCTTGATACAGCCGGGTGGAGAACTCCGGGCCTTGCGCGCCGGGCAATTTCGTCGGCCGGAGAAACTCTCTGCGCCGTTTGAACCGTGACAGGCGATAGCAAAGGATAAATCGGTGCGGCGAATCGATAGCGGCCAGCGACTCAATCAGCCGGCGCGAATAGACGGCTATGCCCGAGGGTTGCGGGTCAACACTGTAAGTCGCATCGAGAGCGATGGAGGCCATGATAGAGCCGAAAGTCAAACGTCGAAAATTGAACGTCCAGACAGCGAACACCACCGAATCTACATATCTTCTTATACCAAGCGCAGGGAAGATGCAGCAAAAAACTCCGTGAAAGCCGAACTCAGAATGATTTTGACGTGTGAAGGCAGAAGGACGGACATCGCCGGTCAAGAGACCGCCGCCCTAAGAGGCCCGGCGTCAAGCAGACTTGCGCATCGGAAGGTAATCCTCGAGGCCGAATTCCTTGAGCTTCCGATAAATGGTGGTCTTGCCGATGCCCAACATTTTTGCGGCGCGCACCCGGTCGCCGTCCGCCGCCTCCAGGGCGTACATGATAGCCTGCCGTTCGACGTCTCTCAGAGTGAGGACTTGGCGGTTTTCTCCGGATTTCCTCGTGGGGTACAGCACTGGCGATGGCAGGTCCTTCACCTCGATCAACTGCCCAGTCCCGAGAACCAAGGCGCGCTGGATGCAGTTCTCCAATTCTCGAACATTGCCCGGCCAGTTGTAAGTCATCAAGCGGTTCATGGCGTCGTCGGAGATGCCGGTGGCGTGGCTTTCGCTGCCACGGTGCCGGTCGATGAAATGGTGCACCAGAGCAGGGATATCGGTCTTCCGCTCGCGCAGAGAAGGCACTTTGACGGTCATCACGTTCAAACGGAAGTACAGGTCCTGGCGGAGTGAACCTCTCTTGATGGCCTCGTCAACGTTTTGGTTCGTGGCGGCAATGATTCGGGCGTCCAATCGCGTCCATTCGTTGCCGCCGATCGGTCTCACTTCATGTTCCTGGAGAGCGCGCAAGAGTTTCGACTGGAGCTCGACGGGCAGCTCGGCGACCTCGTCGAGGAAAACCGTTCCGCCCGCCGCCGAGGCCAGAAGGCCCTGTCGAGCCTGATTGGCGCCTGTGAAAGCGCCGCGAACGTGACCAAAGAGCTCGCTTTCGATCAAGGTGGGAGTAAGGGCGCCGCAGTCGACGGGGACAAACGGTTTGTCCCTCCATGAGCTTTGAGCGTGGATGGCCCGCGCCACCAACTCCTTGCCCGTGCCGCTCTCACCTAAGATCAGAATGGGCTGGCGTTTCGACGCGGCCACTAAGATCAGTTTGAAAACCTTATCCATGACTGCCGACGTGCCCAGCAGGCCGCCAAACCCCTTGCGCGCCTTCAACTGCTCGCGCAGCAGGCGATTCTCTGCCATCAGCTCTTGCTTGTCGCGCAAGCGCTGGAACGTGCGCTTGAAATCCTCAATCGAGAACGGCTTGGTGATGTAGTCGTAGGCGCCCAGCTTGATCGCTTCCACGGAGTCGTGAATCGTTCCGTAGCCCGTGATGAGCACGACGTCTGTCTCCGGATATTTTTGCTTGATGATTTTCAACAGCTCGACGCCGCTGGTGCCCGGCATTCGAACGTCGGAGAGGACAGTGTCGATGCGCTGGCTTTCGAGAATCGCCAGAGCTTGCGCCGCAGAGTCGGCCACTTCGGTGTCGAAGCCCATAGCCTTCAGGATATCGACGCAAACCTGCCGAGCTAACGGCTCGTCATCCACGACCAAAACATTTCGGCTCATGGTATCGCCCCGGTCCGGTACTGACCGCGCGGACATTATAAACAGCCATTCTACCGATGCGCAAGATATGGCAGAATATCGACGTGGCAAACCAACCAGAGATCAGCATGAAAAGGCTCGCTGGCATCCAACGCTCACAGTAATGATAAAATCCAAATCGGATTTTAGATTTTGGATTTTCGATTCGCTCGTTCGTTGTCCGTTAACCATAGCAATCGGCCGACGACGAACTCTTAACAGCGACTGACAACGAATTACGAACAACGGACAATGCCATGCCACTTTACTTTTCCGCTCACACCACAGCGTGTCTCACCAAGCAAGCTCTGCGCGAATTGATGAAAGGGCTGCTCGAAGTGACCGGAGTGAACATCCGTCGCTCGGTGGCCAGCCAGATCGGAGGGCGCATGCTGGTGGAGGCTGAAGCGCCCGACCAGAAGACGCTCGAGAAGTTCTTTGAGGACCGCAACATTAATTGCGAATGGGTGATGCGAATCGATCTCGATGCAAGCGCGGGAGCCGTGGCGGAGCTCTGACACAACAGTACGTCAGTATGTCAGCATGTCAGTGCCGGAGCGATCGTCGTCCTGACTGATGCTGATACACTGACTTACTGACGCACTGACATACTTCCTGCTCACATCCACTGGTGCCGATTGGAATAAAACGTCACCGGCCGGTTGGGGTGTTTCTTGCGAAAGGCGCGATAACGAGCGAACATGGCGCGATATCGCCGGTCGGAGGTCTTGATCTTCTTGTGCGGCATTTTGATCAGGGCTTGCTCAACCGCCCAAACATTTCCCTCTGAAAGCCGCCAGTCGACTTTCACCAGTGTCCGCAAGTCGGCCACGCCGTAGCCGACCATTCGCCCGGTAAAATCGACAAAAGGGTCGGCGTAACTCATTGCCAGTTGCCGGATGGTGCGAAAGACCGGCTTGCGGCCGTGCAGTCCGGCGTCGCGCGAGCGAGCTACTGTGCCCCATCGGCGGCGGCGCCGAAACAAAAAGAGGACATGGTCCAGGTTGTCCTGAGACTCGATATCGAGAACCAGCGGCGGATAGCCGTGCTGCTCCAGGATCGCGGCCGCCGTGAGCACCGCTTCCAGGCAATGAGCGGTGTTGTGCCGGATGACGCCGCGAAAAGTGCGCAGCGTCTCGCCCTTCTTTTCCCAATTGTAGGGCAAAGACCGCAGGAATTGGTGGACCTGTCGAGGGCTTTTGTATTTTTGAACGATCTCCCACTCTTTTGGCCGAAAGTCCGCTCGTCCAGGAGCCGAGAACAATTTTGGACTTTGGATTTTAGATTTTGGATTGCTCGTGGCTGTCACGGTCGACCTCATAACTGGTCAAGAGATGCTAAGGGGTACGTTCAATCCAAAATCCGGAATCTAAAATCCAAAATCATTTCGCCCACCGGTCATACCACAATTGGAAGCAAAGCAGCGTCCAGAGGGTTTTGCGGTGGTCGGCGCGCTCAGTCCAATGCTCTTCGAGAAGCCTGCGGACGAAGGTCGCATCCAGCAGGCCATCGCGCTTCAGTTTTTCTTCCCGCATCGTTTCATCGAGCAGAGGCCGCAGTTCCTTTCTCATCCAGCGCGCGATGGGAACCGAGAACCCACGCTTCGGGCGATAGACAATTTTCCGCGGCAGCCATTTTTCGACCGCACGCTTCAGCAAGTACTTCAGCTCGAACCGGCGCACCTTCAGGGATGCCGGCAGTCCGGCCGCGAATTGCACCAAGCGGTGGTCGAGAAAGGGCGTGCGAAGCTCGAGCGAGCACGCCATGCTGGCGCGATCGATCTTCACCAGCAAATTGTCTTCCAGGTAAAGGCGGAAATCGAGGTAAAGCATTTCCGCCAGGGTGTCGTCGAAGCGCGCTCCTTCCAGAACCCTGGCGAGTGGCTGAAACACTGTCGCGCTGGGCGGCTTCGGCCCTCGCCAATTCGGCGCGAACACCTGGTCAAGCTCCGCTGGCGAAAACATACCAAACCAGATCTCGTGTCGCTCTGCCGGGTCGCGTTCCGCATGGGTGAGGAAACGACGCAGGAACAAACCCTTGGGCACCGCGGTTGAGGAAACGGGGAGAAAGCGCTTCAGCCTGTCGAACACCTGGCGGCGGAGCAGTCGTGGCAGGCGCAAATAATATTGCGCCAATTGAGCGCCCAAGTAGGTTGGATAGCCGCCGAACAGCTCATCACTTCCCTCGCCGCTCAGCGCCACTTTGATTTCCGTGCGCGCGAACCGCGAAAGCAGAAAGGTGGGCACCACGGCAGGGTCAGCCACCGGCTCATCGAGATGGTCAGCGAGCTTTTGGAGAGCTTCGCGCATGGCCGGCTCGTCAGCTCTGACGACATGATGGCGGGTGCGAAAATGACGCGCCACAAATTCCGCGTAAGGTTCTTCGTTGAAACTCCTCTCGGGGAACGTTACGGAAAAAGTGTTCACGTTGCCCGGTGTGAGCTCGCTCATCAGCGCCACCAGGGTGGAGGAGTCCACGCCGCCGCTCAGGAACACGCCCAACGGCACGTCGCTCACAAGGCGCGAGATTGCTGCTTCCCGTAGCCGCACACGCAGATCCTCCTCCATCGTTTGCTCGTCTTGGCTTGTGAAACGCGAGAGACCGGGCGGCCGAAGGTATTCCTGCATGCGCCAGTATGACTTGATCTTGGTGCGGCCGCCCTCCGCGATCAGAATGTGCGCGGCGGGAAGCTTGCGAATGTCTCTGAAAACGCTTCGTGGCGTGGGAAAATATCCGTAAAGAAAATATTGGGGAAGCGCATCCGGGTCGAGCTCACGGCTGATGCCAGGATACTCGAGGAGCGCCTTGACCTCCGATCCAAAGACCAGGGTGCGATCGCCTTGCCAGTAATACAACGGCTTTTCGCCCGCTCGGTCGCGAGCCAGCACCAGGCGCTTCGCGCCTTCGTCCCAGAGCGCGATGGCGAACATGCCATTCAGTTCGCGCACAAACTCCGGGCCCATCTCTTCGTAAAGATGGACGATCACCTCCCCGTCCGAGTGGGTCTTGAACCGGTGGCCACGCTCGACGAGTCCCTGCCGCAGTTCGCGATAGTTGTAGATCTCGCCGTTAAAGACCAGCGTCACGTCGTCCGTCTCGTTTGAGAGCGGCTGGTCGCCGGTCTGGAGATCGATGATGCTCAAGCGGCGGATGGCCAGCGCAAGATAGGGCAGCTCAAACTTGCCGTGGCTGTCCGGCCCGCGATGCGTGAGCCGCTCGGACATGCGATCGATTCGGGCGCGATGCGCCGCGGGTTCAAGCGCGAGATTGAGAATTCCACAGATGCCACACATACTCAGAAATTATGAATGGTGAATTATAAGGAAGAAATTATGAATGATGAATTATGAATGATGAATGAAAAACTTCTGGTCGTTTCCCAATCGGCCATCGGTGCAGAGCTCTCTCCCTGGTGCCTAGCCCCTACCAGGCACGTCCTGCCGGTCGTTCATCATTCATCATTCATAATTCATCATTCTTCATTCATACTTCGCTTTTTCACCTCCCACACTGAATCCTGCCACCCGGTCCAAAGACCCAGGACGAGGCTATCGGCTGGTGTGCTGTCCATCAGCAGTTGAGCCTGGTCATTGCGCACCAGCACTAGCACGCCTTCGGGCGATTCACGTATTAGCTGCTCGAAGTCCGCGGGATCGATCAGCACGCCGCCAAACGGCAACACGCGCTGGGGCTCTGTGGGCGGCGAGGGAGGAGGCGCCACTATCGAAGTGCCCGACAATCCCCCGGCCCGTGGTTGCGGATGGCGCTCGGAATAGAATTGGGAATAATGCAGCGCTTGGTAATTACTCGTCATCTGGCCGCCGTCCGCGCTCACGAGGCCCACGGGGCGCTGGAGGTAAAACGGCAAGCTGGTACGAAAGTAATAGAGGCCAATCACCGGCCAATCTTTCTGAGGACTCGAGAGAATGTTCTGCGCGAGCCTCCGGCTACTGGAAGTGGACGCGTAGGCTTTGAGCGCCGGGAGCCAGCGCACAAACAATGCCGGCGCCGTCAGTGCAAGAAGAGCGAAGGTGGCCGGCGCGCGCCAGCGGCCACGCATACGCTCCGTCAAGTCGCGGCCCAGCACGCCAAGGGCGGCCAGGATCAGACCGGTGTAGACCAGCGACGGTTTGGCCGTCGCAAGTACCCGGGGATCGACCTTCTGTATCAGCCGATCTCGCAGGTGCTCAAACTGACCCATCCACCAGACCGCAATAGTGATCAGTAGGCCGGTGGCAATCAGAGCGGCAAAGCCCGCCTTCAGCCAGTCGGGGCGATGATCGGCCTCGGCGTCCTCAACCTCTGTCCACACCCGCGACATCAGAATGCTGAAGGGTGCCGTAGCGGGCAAAAAGTAGGCGGGAAGCTTGGAACGCGAGAGGGTGAAGAAGACGAATATCACTCCTGCCCAAGCCAGCAGAAACAGCATAGGGCGGTCCGTCTGAGACACGCCAAACATCACGGAGTGGCGGAATCGCTTCAATTGCAGGCGACGCAAACCCGCGGCGAGAAGAAAAAGACTCCAGGGCAACAGGCCGGCAAGAAACATGGGGATGTAATAAAAGACGCTGCCGCCGCGCTTGGCGCTGCCCGTCGCGAACCGTTGCAAGCTTTCCTGCCAAAGTGCGTAACGCGCGAAATCGGGATTGCGCACGCAAGCTGGAACGAACCAGGACAGAGCGGCAGCCAGGAAAACGGCAATCCCTAAGCCCCACCGCAGCCGCTTCAGTTCCCGAAACCTGCCCGCCAACGCTTGATAAGTCAGTATGGACAGCAATGGGAGCAGGAATCCAACCGGCCCTTTCGTAATCGTCGCAACACCCCATGCCGCGAACATGACCACCTCCGGCCACGGCCGCTTGAAATCCGTGCCGGCAGCGATCCAGAAAGCCAGCATGGAGAGCGTCACCAGGAACGTGAGCGTCATATCAAAAATCACCTGACGCGAGAAAATGATGACCAGCGGCATCGTTGCCCAGATGATGGCCGCGCGAAGCCCCGCATCATGGCCGTATCGCGGGCGTGCCGCACGCTGTGGCGCGGGCATCTGGCCCGCGCGGTCTTCGGCAAACATTGTTCTTGCCATCATCCACACCAGGATCATAGTTCCTAGTGCCGCGAGGGCCGAAGGCAAGCGCGCCGCGAACTCCGAAACTCCCAGCAGACGAAACGAGCCGGCCACCAGCCAGAAAAACACCGCCGGTTTGTCCAGATAAGCAAGCGAGTTGTAGTGAGGCGTGATGAAATCGCCTGTGGCTAGCATCTCTCGCGCCACTTCGGCGTTGCGTCCTTCGTCGGGCTCGAGTAGCGGCAGGCGTCCCAGGCCCGCAAAAAATAGGACTGCGGCAACAACGAGCAAGAACAACACATGGCGCGCGGGAACAGATGAAAGTGGGGAAGAGGTAGAGACAAGTAGCGAGCGAGAGGGTTGTGTGCTCAATGGACTCGAGTATTACAGTCTGTCAGTTCGTCAGCACCGCGGTCCTGGCGTAATGACTCGCGGCTACTGACGAACTGAGACACTGACGGGCTGACGCACTGGAGATTTTTCAATCACTTCCAATTGCGGCGTGAAATCGATCCGGTTTTTTTTCATCCAGCGCACCGCCCAACAATCGCCGATGCCTTTCACCATACGCTCCCAAGTGCCGTAGTTGGTCTTACCGTGCAGACGCGGATGATGGCTGACGAGCACCTGGGTGACTCGGAAGCCGTGCATCTTGAGCAGCGTCGGCAAGAAGCGATGCATGCCGCGATAAAGCTCCAGCCGTTCCAGGCACTCGCGCCGATAAGCCTTCAGCGTGCAGCCGGTGTCGATGATGTCGTCGCCGGTTACCCAGTTGCGAAAGCCGTTGGCGATGTGCGAGGAGAAGCGCTTCCAACGGCCATCTTTCCGGCCTTCGCGAACGCCACATACGGCGTCCCAATCTTTCAGCATCTCCACCAGCCGCGGGATTTCGGCTGGATCGTTTTGCAGATCGCCGTCAATGGTCGCGACCGATCGACCCTCGGCCAATTGAAAGCCTGCCGCCATCGCCGCCGTCTGCCCGAGGTTGCGCCGAAAGTGGACAAGGCGAACACGCGAATCATTCTCTTGAGCCTGCTTCAGCACCTCGAGCGTGTTGTCTCTGCTGCCGTCGTCCACAAACAGGAATTCCACTCCGCCCGGCCAGTGCGCGAGCGCCGTGCCCAGTCGCTCGAGCAGCAACGGAATGTTCTGTGCCTCGTTGTAAACCGGAATGACAACGCTGAGCGAAGTGCCTGCCATTGGACCGTTTCTTTTCGCCTCGTAGCGGCGGGTTTACCCCGCCACATTTCGCGTCGCGACCGATTTACCCCGCCACTGGACTTGGCGGCCTAAAGCCGCCGCTACAAGACCACCGCCCACCTATCTTAGCACGCCGGGCCCGCGAGCGGACTGAACCTCAGAGCCCTCGTACGGCTGCTCCGGCGCACCCCTCTGCCACCGGATATAGGCATTCGCGCCCGAGGCCAATCCCTTACTTCAAAATGGCCCTCATCGCCAAGCCCAAAACTGCATCATTCCATGCGTGCGCCATCATTCCAGGACGCAAGCTGCGGCGACGATAGGCGAGAATCCCGAACATCGCGCCGAAAACCCCGAGTCTGACGGTTTGCTTAGCGCCCTGATAGGCATGTACTCCGCCAAAAGCCACGGCAGAGAGCAGAATTCCAACGAGTGCCTTGTTCGACCACGCGAGGAATTGGCGCTGGAGGTAACCCCGAAAAATTATCTCTTCACAAAATCCAGCAGTGCACGACACCAGTATCCACAGGGTGATTTCAGCCTTGCTGTGTGGGACGATGAAGCGAACCGCCTGTGCATTGTGATCTATACCCAAGACCAAACCCAGTACGACGAGGCACGGCAGAGCCAAGAACCAAAAGCCTAGCGCTACCAAAACGTCGCGCCCAAAATCCCTTCCCCCTGCCCAGATTCCTCCGATGAGTTCGCGCAACGACCCGCGACGCCGCCGCACACCCCACACAACATAAGCCAGCACCAACCATTCAAAAGCGATTGTCGTCGAATATAATGCGATCAAAGATCGCCCGCTGTTGGCTCGCATGTTTCCAGCACCGATTGCCCCCAGCCAAGCCCAGGCCGCTATGATGATCAGCAAGCCGATGGTGTGAGTCAGGCCCGCGACCGGCCGTGTTGGATTCGCGTGTGGTTCGCTCATGTTGGCTGGTTTGGAATGGCGCCGTAAAGCGGCTGCTACAAGACGAACGCGCTTTTATCTTAGCACGCCGGGCCCGCCTCCCGCGCTCAGTCTCCATATTGAATTCCTTCCCGCTCCTGCCCTCTGCCTCGGTGGGACATCCTGGCGCAGCAAGCGCGAATCCAAGTTCCAGTAAGCGGTATGATTAGAAATTGCGGAGGCCATATGCGGAAACGGTCGGTAAGCGTTGCGGTTCTCTTGTTGGGCTCGATTCTCGCCGTCGCGGCGTGCAGCGTCTTCGGCCCGGATGACAAGGCCATTGTCTCCGAGATCCAAGCCAGGTTGTTCCAGGACTCCGTGCTCAAGACGCGCGATATTCGCGTCACCGCCAACAAGGGCATGGTGATCCTTACCGGGACCGTGAACACCGAGCTGGAAAAATCGGCGGTGGAACGCTTAGTCGGCCAAGTGAGCGGAGTCAAACAGGTGGAGAACCAACTTTCGGTTTCGACGCAGGCCGCAGCCGAGGTAAACCAGAATGTGCCTCCGGCCGCAGAACCGGCGCCCGCGGAGCAGCCCACTCCGATTGCCGAGGCCCCCGCGCGCCCCGCGGAACGGCCAAGAGCGCGTAAGTCGGAACGGATCGCGGGCTATCGAGAGGAACGGCGCCAGATGGCGGCTCGCAACGCTTCCGCTGCTCCAGCTCAGGAAGAGCTTACTCCTTCTTCGGCTCCGGCGCCTGCCAGTGCAGGGGCGCCCGTTCAAGCCGCAGCCGCTCCGCCCATGGCGCCTTCGCCGCCTCCACCGCCGAAACCTGTGCGCGTGACGATTCCCGTCGGCACGGTCATCACGGTGCAGATGATTGACAGTGTCGACTCCACGAGGGATCGCGCCGGGCAAGAGTTTAATGCCAGCGTCGTGGCGCCGGTGGTGATCGGCGAGCGAGTGGTGATTCCCCAAGGCGCAGACGCGCGCGTGCGATTGGTCACGGCCACCAGCGCCGGGCGCATGTCCGGCACGTCGGAGCTGGCGCTGCAACTTTCAGGCGTGACGATTGCCGGCAACACCTATGACACCGACGCGACGACTTACCAGCAGAAAGGCACCTCGCGTGGCAAGCGTACTGCTGAAACCGTCGGCGGCGGCGCCGTTCTGGGCGGGCTGATCGGCGCCATCGCGGGACACGGCAAAGGCGCGGCCATCGGCTCCGTAATTGGCGCTGGCGCCGGCACCGCGGCGGAGGCTGGAACGAAAGCCCCGCCCGTCCGAGTGTCCTCCGAAACCAAGCTCGATTTCACACTGCGCACCCCGATTCTGGTGACCCTGCCGCCCTCAGGGAGCAGCAGAGAACAGTAGGCAGAAAGCAGAAGGCAGTCGGCAGGAGCCGTCGCTCCATCTTCTGCCTTAGAGTCCACGTTTGGCGTCGGGCGCTTCCACCCTTCATACCCTTATCGCTTGCAGGCTCGATTCGCGGGCATGGCTTAATACATCACATTGTGATATAATTGCGGTGTGAGCAAACGGATCGTGAATCATTCGGTTCGGACTCCGTCCTTGCGCCAGTTGGCGTTGTTCCGCTACCAGCTCCGCCGTTTCCTTCGGTTCAGCGAGCGCGCCGCGCGGGCGTGCGGCGTGACGCCACAGCAGCACCAGTTGCTGCTGGGCTTGGCGGGCTATGGACAAAACGGGTCCGCGACGATCTCTGAGATGGCCGAGTTTCTTCAGGAACGCCACAACGCCGTCGTGGGCTTGGTGAAGCGAGCCGCAAGCCGTGGGTTGGTGCGCAAAGAACGAAGCAAGAACGATCATCGCGTGGTTCGAGTCAGCATCACCAGCCTGGGGATGCAAAAGCTGAAGAAACTGACGCAGCTTCATATCCAGGAGCTGAAGCAACTGCGGGCTCGTGTCCCCAACGGCATCGGACTTCGCCCGCGCGTTCTGAAAAGATCCCAGGAGGCTTAGATGGGCAAGTCGAAAACCGAAGGCATATCCACTCCGTCGACTTCCCGATGGTTTCGCGAATATGGAATCGCCCTTGACGCCGAAGTGCTGAAGATTTCCGCCTACGCCGTCGTGGTGGGATTGATAGCCGGACTGGTGGCGCAGGGCCTGCTCGAGCTCATCTATCTGTTCACGAATATTTTCTTCTACGGAAAATTATCCTTCGCAATTACCTATCCGGCTCACCATCACCTCGGAGCCTGGGTGATTTTGATTCCACCCGTGGGCGGGCTTCTGGTCGGCGTCATGATCCACTATTGGGAACCGTCGCTCAAAGGTCACGGAATCCCCGAAGCGATGGAGGCCGTGCTGGTGGGCAAGAGCCGGGTGAGATTGCGCGTGGGATTTCTGAAACCGCTTGCCACCGCGTTCGCCATCGGCACCGGCGGCCCATTCGGCGCCGAGGGACCGATCATCCAGACGGGCGCGGCCTTCGGATCGATTCTCGCGCAGTACACTAAACTCACTCCGTACCAGCGCCGTGTGTTGTTGGCCTCCGGCGCGGCCGCAGGCATGGCCGCCACGTTCCTTGCGCCACTGGCGGGAATCCTGGTGGCCATCGAACTCTTGCTTTTCGAGTTTCGCGCGCGCTCGTTCATTCCCGTGGCATTTTCGTCCGCCATGGCCACCGCCGTCGCCGTGCACTTTCGCGGATGGAGTCCGCTGTTTTCCACTCCAGCGTTCTCATTGGTGAGCATTCACGAACTGTGGCTGTTCGCACTGATGGGCGTGATCATGGGAGTTGTCGCCATCGTGATGATCCGCGTCCTTTTCAAGCTGGAAGACCTCTTCGATCACTTTCCCATCAAACCCGCTGCGATCTGGGCTCCGACCTGCGGCGCGCTTCTGCTCGGCATCATCGGGAATTTCTATCCTCAGGTTTTCGGCACGGGCTATGACACGATCCGCGACATGCTGAACGGCAAGCTCGCCGCAGGCACCCTACTGGGCGTATCGATCGCCAAATTCTGGGCGCTGGTCTTGTCGCTGGGCTCGGGGACGACGGGCGGCGTCTTTGCTCCGTCGCTGATCGTGGGCGGCGGCCTTGGAGCGGTCTACGCAGAGATCTGGCGCCATTTCTTCCCGCACTTCGTCACGGCTCCGGAACTCTACGCGCTGGTGGCGATGGCCGCGGTCTTCGCCGGCATCGCGCGCGCGCCGTTCACGTCCATCGTGTTTCTCTTCGAGCTGAGCCGAAATCCCAATGCGCTGTTGCCGCTGGTGGTGTGCTGCATGGTGTCGGACGGGTTCGTGCGGCTTTTCAGTGCCGAATCCATCATGACCGGCAAGCTGGTGAAGCGCGGCCTCATCGTTCGCCAGGACTATTCGGTTCCAGTCCTGATGCGCGCCCGAATTGAAGAAGTGATGCGCAAGAACTTCACACCCGTGCCGGCTGACGCAGAGGTGCGCGCTGTCGTTCAGGAAGTCGTGGCACCGGAGAACACCGGCGTCCTTCCCGTAGTCGAGAAGGACGGCAAGCTGATGGGTATCATTGAAGCCCACGACCTTTTGCGCGGGCTCGAAAAGCCGGCTAAAGTACGAGACGTCGCCCATCAGAATTACGTGGTGGCCCATCTTGGTGAAACCGTGGATAAGGTCACCCGCAGGATGTTGCTTCGGCAAGCCGAGAACGTGGTCGTGGTTGAAGACGGCAATCACAGCAAACCTATCGGCGTGGCGCGGGCAGCTGACATTTTGCGGCTGAGACGATGGACGATCGAAGAAGAGAGTCAGGAGTTGCCTGGCGCAAAACAGTGAATCATCCATCGGAGCGGCCGCTCCCAACGTGGAAGACCGTGAGGCACTCCTACGGTCGTGACCGAGCCACTGACTTCCACGCTGCTTTATGCCACAAAAACTCCTTAAGCCTGTTATCCTTCCCCACCGTTCTTCCTGCTAGAATACGAGCGAAGTCCTTCATCGCGAGGTCGAATGGAAAAATCCCAGTGGAAGGTGGAAGTGCTCCTCTCCGGAAGTTGGCGCGGAGCGACCTCGGTTTTGCTTTCGCATGACCAGTTTCGCATCGTAGTAGACACCGGATTGCCGCACGAAGAGCACCAACTGCTCTCGGCCTTGAAGAAGCGCGGGCTCCAGCCGGGCGACATCCAGATGGTGGTGAACACCCACTACCACGTGGACCACGTGATGAACAATTGCCTGTTTCCATGCAGCGTGATTTGCGGCCCCCAGCAGTCATTCGAATGGTGCAACGCGGTTTACACAGCACTTCGCGAGCCCGACTGGAAGCAGCGGATACTCGAGTACTATCCCGAGACTTACGATTACGCCAGCGCCGAAGCGAACATGGAGAAGCTCCGCAAGTTCGCTCTGCGCTGGTGGGACGTGAGACGGCTCGGCTCAGCCACACAGTTCCGCTGGACGGAGACGCACGCCCTTCCCGAAGGGCTCGAGAGTCTTGTCACCCACGGCCACGTCCCGGCCCATCTCTCGCTGATTGTCTCCGGCGGCCCGCCGCGGGTCGTGATCGCCGGCGATGCTTTGATGACGCGGGACCACAACGCGCAAGTCCTCACGATGATCCCATACAGCCGACAGCAGGCTTTGCGCGATCGCGCGCGCATCCTCTCCCTGAGCGGCCGAATTATTCCTGGACACGATGACGAGTTCCTGGTGCCTGAAGCTGGCGCGGTGGAATCGATCCGGTGCACCTAATCGGCCGGCCTGAAGACCCGAGGTTCATCTCACGGAGATATGCGGGGCATAGCGTCCTAAGATTAGTATAAACACAAGCTATAATCGCAATAAATAGATCAGCCGTACCGGTGACCAACTAGTCTCTTGAACTAGCGCCTCCTTCGGAGTAAAGTGGTGAAATCAATAACAGGCCGGCCCGCTGCCATCGGAGTCGGCCATCAAGTGCCGCCTTAGAAAACGGTCAACGAATCAGCATGAGCCCCACCAGCCCACGCCGAAGGATTTTGATCATCGAAGACGAACCGTCGATCCGCAACATACTTTACGTCCTGCTGGCCGGCTTGGACTGTGAGAGTGAAATCGCGCACAGCGGCAAGCAAGCCCTAGGCATGATCTCACGAGAAAGTTTTGACGCGGTGCTGCTCGATTTGCGTTCAACCCAAGTTCCCGCCGAAACGATGGTCGCCGAGATCAAGCAGATCAGCCCCAGCCTGGTGGGCCGCGTCCTGGTGATCACCGGCGAAGTGACTGACCCCGACACCCTGGAATGGATCGAGGGGCAGTGCCTGACGCCCGTCGCCGGCAACCGGCTGATGAGTGATCTGTGGGGGCGGTTGCAGGTTCTGCTCGGCCTCGCGCCTCCAGCCGCGCACCGGACGTGAGGCGCCGTCCTGGGCGCTCGATCCCGCGTCCCCAGCATGACAAAGAGAAGCCGCAAGAGCACTGCGAGACACGACTTGGCCAGGCAATTCCTGGCCCAGGCGAGGCACTCGCTCGGAAAACAGCATCTGCCGCGAATCGTGCGCTGCCTCAAGGCGCTTTCTGAGGACCAGGTCTGGTGGCGGCCGCAGGCAACCTCGAACAGTGTGGGCAACCTCGTGTTGCATCTCGCGGGAAATGTCCGGCAATGGATCGTCTCCGGCCTCGGCGGCGAGCAGGATCGCCGCGAGCGGGACAAAGAATTTTCCGAGCTTGGCCCTCTGCCCCGCCGTACCCTGATCAGACGGCTCGAGAGCACTGTGTCCGCGGCCGACCGCGTGCTCGCCAAGCTCTCCTCCACCGATCTCGCCCGTGAATACTCCATCCAGGGATTTCAGGTGACGGGATTGAGCGCCGTCGCGCACGTCACCGAACATTTCGCGCATCATACTGGCCAGATCATTTACGCGACCAAGCTGCAGCTCGGCGTCGACTTGGGCTTTACGCATTTGCCTGGCGAAAGAGCGAAGTCCTGGCGCGTGAGCACAAAACTCTCGCAACACTGAGGGCCGCTCAGCCGCAGCGGCATGACATGGGATGCCCCTACGTCCACCCGTCGAGGGCTGCGCCGGGGGGGCGCTCCCGCGGGCAACGCGCGAGAAGCAAAGTCGGCGCTACAAGGCGTGGACCTGCTTCGCCAACATAACCAGGGTTCCTGGCGGCACGGTGACGCCGTTCACCGTCGTGCCCTTGCGCTCGTAGAACAACAGGCCCTTGACGAGCAGCGTGGATTGCGTATTGAGCGCGGTCAAGCCCGTCGCGTTGACGAAGCTCGTCTGCGCGCTGGTCGCCACCAGAATCGGAGCGCCCTGAAACAGGACGGAGCAGGAAGCCAGCCAGAAGGCGCCCGTGCGGTCATCGGACTGGGCTGCGACGAGCGAGGTGAAGTTGCCCTGGTGCGACTGGGATTTCAGGAACACCTTCAACAAGAGATCGTTGGTGGGGTCCGAGGCGACGGTTGTGGGAAGCGATGATGCTTGCGGCTTCTTGGCCACACCGTGGACGATCACTTCCTGACCCGGCGCGAGCGCTGTGGCGTTAAACGGCAAACCGGCGAAATTCAGCGACAAGTAGGGCGGGTAGCCCGGCCAGAGCGATGGGTCGAGGCCGCACGTCGTGCATTGGTACACCGTCGCCGCATCGACGTTGACCGTGACCACGCTGTCCTGAGACGCCTGCGTCTCCAAATCCGGTTCCAGATCTCCGACGTAGAGCGTGAACTGCGTGGCGTTGCCGTTCTGGTCTCGCGTCACCGAGACGATGTTGCCGATCAGACCGACCTTGTTGCTCTCTACGACCTCCTGGTCTTCAATCTCCACGGTGTTGGCCACCAGGTTTCCGTTGGTGTCCACATACCCGTCCATTTCGACGAGGCTGCCCGTCAGCAACTGATTCAAATAGATGTACTGCTTGACGCCGGACGGACAACTTACTGTGCTTCCGTTGATCGAACACCCGGGCGAGACCACAGGCGCGCACGGCGGGTCCGGCGGAGCGGTGAGGCCGCAGATCTGCGTGCTGTTCACAAAGTTCACGGTAACCAGCGGCCCGCTGCCCATCAGGGTCTGGAGCGAGAAGCCGCCGGCAAAGCTCGAGCCCGTCGGCGCCGTCGTGGTCACGCTGGTCACGAATCCGATCACGTCGTCCATTTCGCCAAAGCCGCCCGCCGCGGATCCTGTCACACTGGAAACCGCCACGGATGGCCTAACGCCCCCGGTAATGTTCCCCTGCGTGTCTACGACCAGCGAGTTTGCCATGTTGAAATCAATGCTGAGAGCGCTCACTGTGCCCCTCGTCACGACGAGTGGCGGCGAAAGATCCACCACGGGCGCGGTGGTGGTGAAACTCGCGTTCAAGACCGAGATGGGTGGACTTTGCGTAAAATCCACCATTGCGATTTCCCCGATCGAGAAAGTGACCTCGGCCTGAACATACGTCCCAGCCGGGACGCTGCTGATATCCAGGAGTGTTCTGAAATCGCGGAGCTCGCCAAAATTGACTTTATAGAGGGGCGAACGGGTCCCAGCGGGGAACACTGGTTGGGTCGGCGAGCCGTTCGGGCCGATCAAGGTCAAGCCGGTGACATCGGCGTGAAAGTTTGCCACGTTGCAGAACGGAAGATCGCTAATGAAGGAATACACGGTCCCCGTGGGTGTTACGGGTTTTACGCTGCTGCCGCAACTGGAGGCGAACCACGTTCCCAATCCCACCACCAGGACCGCCGCCAGCGTTCGTTTGAGCATCAATCTCTCCCTTGCTTGAATTCGTGGTCGCCACAATGGCGCTCGTTCAGCCTGCCGCGCTTCCAGCCCGCCGCGATGGCATCGTGCTTCCCACTTGCATTGTCGGCGAAACCTCTCACGTCAGATGACGAGAACACCCGCCGGGGTTATCTCTTACTTGAAGCGGTGGCTAGTGGACAGAGAAGCAGGGCGACGTTCTGCGAGCTGCTTTGCCCGTCCTTCTCTAGCCGCTAGCCACCACACACTAGCCACTGCAGGCTTGCCGCTAGCCACTGCCCTGAGCGTGGCGGAGGGAGAGGGATTCGAACCCCCGAGCACCTTTCGGCGCTAACGGTTTTCAAGACCGCCGGTTTCAACCACTCACCCATCCCTCCGGCTCTTACTTTTCAACAGCTTACACCTACAGATGACTTCACGTCACCGCCTACGGCAACACTTGCGGCAACATTTGCAGGATGTTTCTTCGTCCAGCCAGCAAGAAGTTTACTCTGGATCTTTGCTGCATGTCCCGCTGCTTTGTGGTCGCGCTCAATATACCAATCGGCTGTGGTTTGGTACTTTGAATGTCCGAGGCGCTTTTGAATAACCTTGATCGGCACCCCGGCTCGATAGAGCATGGACGCACCCCAATGGCGCAGTTGATGCCAAGTTACGTGCAATCCGACCTTGGCAGCTGCGCGCTTCAAAGCTGCGAGCGCCAAGTCGTCGATCATAGCCCGCTTCGGATCTTTCGGATGAGGAAAAACTAGGTCTTCGTCGGTCACCCCTGACCTACGGGCCTTGAATTCCCGCAGGCGGGCGATCTCCTCATCCATCAGAACGATGGGTTCCTCGCTACGATGACCTTTGGTCAGGTGCTCTTCTCCGAGGTAGCGTGCAGTCAGAAACCAGACCAGCTTGTCCTCGAAGTTAATCGCACCCCACTTAAGCCCCAAGGCCTCTCCGATCCGGCAGGCGGTGGCAGCCACGAACCAGCTCAGCATCTGAAACTCCGGTTCGACGGCATCGAGCAATTCACATATCTGTTTCGCACTAGGCACGGCAACCTGAACTTTGGGATCCTTCGCCGGCATCTCGATCAAGGTGCCGGGGTTCTGGGATTGGCGGAACTCGTCTCGTGTTGCCTGTCGAAAGAGGGAGCGGATAACTGTCCTGACGTTATCGCACGTGTGCCTGGATTTACCCCGGTCGTGCAGGCGGTTGATGAGCAGTTGTACGTCCCGCCTAGTCACCTGCTCGATCTCCATGGCGCCGAATCCGGGTAGCACATGGGCCTTCACAATCTGTAGATAGCCCCTCCGAGTTCCCGGCTTTCGCTTGTTTACAAACTCTGGAATGTAGTGATTCTCAATATAGGTTTTCAAGGTCATTACCGCCCGCGGTGTGCGGACGATCTCTGACTCCATCTTGGAGATGATGTTCTGCAACCGGCTCTTTGCCTGCCGCTTCGTGATTTCATCTTTGTAACCGAGATTCTCTGATTTCCACTTTCCCCCTGGCTGGTCTTCGGATCGCACCCGATAAAGCCCCTGCCAGTAGGGCCGTTTCACGTCGTCACGAAGACGAACGTGACCTTCTTGGTGGCAACGCCGCGACATTTGTTTAATCCTCCTGTCACGGGCAGCCGCGCTTCCATCTGCAAGGTTAACACAGTTCTGACTTGGCTTACGAGCCTGGAGCCAGGCCTCGACTTCAGCGAATCTGAACCTTGGTCGATTTCCGAGCCAAGTGGCTACGGGTATCGGGTCGGGAGCGAGCTTCCGGGTATGGCGGTACAGGAAACTGGCGCTGCACTTGAGGCGTGCCGCCAATTCGACAACGGTGAGAAGTTCTGTTTGTTGCAAGTGACATGGTCACCTCGCGACACTTTTGCGGCTCTGCCTAGCCGCTGGCTGTCGCCACCCAAAGGCCTCGTCCTCGCGGTGCTGCCAGCCGACAGAGTGCTGACGCACGGGGATGAGGTATGGAGAGCAGCACGCGCGAATCGTTTTGCGTGCTGCTCGGCCCACTGCTTTCGCGGGCTATTGAATAATCCCGTTGATCTTTAAGAGGGGGGCCGGATGATTGCTCATCCGGCCCCAGGCGACTTAGCGTTGCGCTTGCAATTCGAAATTCCGGCACGAATGTCGTCAGACTTCTATTTGAAGCAGTGTTTCAGGGCTTTGGTTCCCGTCAATTCATGGTGCTCCTCCTTCCTCCGGTCGGTCCGGTTGTTTCTGCTCATGCGGCTGGTTCAAGGGCGGGACCCCGTTGTACTCGACGCCATCCAATAGGCGACTGTTATATCGAGGCTTCCCCCCGGTTTGTGAGAAGTAGAAATGAATACTTCTCTCTTTACACAGGTCGCGGATGTTCCTTGCCCACTGCGGCTTCCACGGCCTCGGTTGGTTGACGTTACAGCCGGTCTCCCCGGAAGCGCATACCCAGCCGAAACCGCCGATGTGTTCGGCAAGTTCTGGCATCAAGTCTTCGAGCGTGGGAGCGAAATCGACCCACCGAAGGACGCAGGGTATTTTGCGCAGCTCGTCAAGCCGGTAAAGACGCTTCTTCAGCTCGACTGAAGCCCCGAGCCACACATTTGGGTAGCCGGAGCCCCAGTCTGCGGGGAGTCGATCGGCAATCAAGTGCGTTCGTTTGGTTATCAGATGCCAAATCAAGTTCGGAGTCTTACGGATGAGAGCCCAAGCGTCATCTCGCCATTCGTCAGCTTCAGCCATAAAGAAATCCGAATAGGAGCAGGCGAAGACGCTTTTGTACTCCCCGGCCTTCTCCGCTTCCTTTTGCCACTTAATCGGTTGGCCCCAGGTTGTCATGCAGCGTCTCACGTCCTCAGGGTCCACCCCACGCCGGTTTTGTGCGTGGAACATGTAGCAATTCTTACAACCCTCGCTGATCTTATGGCAGCCGATCCAGAAGTTGAAGCTGTAATCGTGCTGCTTGGAATTATGTTTATTACACTTCATTGATACTTGTTCTCCTTTGTGCCCGCTCTTCGGCAGCTCGGTATTCACCGGGTTCCGAAGAGTCGAATTGGCGTAGGTCGCCACCCAGGTTTTCTTGCATTTCTGTCCTCTACGGGCACCGTCGCAAGCGACGCCGTTGGGACTAATTGAATTCATAATCTCTGGCAGCGAATCCAAATGGCTACCATCCGCCCATGCGAACACGGCGTCGGAATTCCTTGCGGGCGCGGTTGATCCTACTTCCGGACTCGCAATTCGCAGATTATTTGTGGTGAGATCCTCGGGAACCGAGGCTAGTGGTGGGTGCGTATCAGTGGAAACTCTTTGGCAGGGGTCCACCGCGGGCTATTTCCCAGGGTTCCGGCCTTCCTTGGAGACCCCGTCCCGTTTCGTACTTTAGTTTGCTACATCATTTTCCTCCTCGTGCATCCGCAATGGATGCATTTCTTAATCCAAGGTCTCATCACAGGTCCTATGCTTGCCATCTGGCCCGCGTCTACCTGAACGCCCATTGCGAGAACAACTCCGGTCGATTGCGATTTTCGCAGACCCCTGATAGCTTTCGACCTCATCAATTCATGACACCCTGGTAAAAACGCCTTTCCCACGCCACTGGCATCGTAACGCTAGGTCATGTGCCGTCCATGACTCACCTCTCTTCTCGCCGCCCTCTGTGAGCTGGGCGATTGCTCACCGGGAACCTGCTGAAGAAACCTACTTGTCAGCTCGACTTCCCACTTTGGCCCAAAGGCCGTGGAGGTCCTCGTCAATCAGGCGCTCCAATCTCTTGGCCATCCGCTTCGGGCCGAGCGGTCCAAGGAGATAACGATCGAGTCTACCCAGCAGCGACTTGTATACCATCTCTTCGACGCGCGCTAAGATATCGGCTCCTTCAGCCCGGTGCCAATCGCTGGCCATGTCAAGAACCAAACTTGGCTTCCCTTGCGCCTCGTGCTTACGACCTGCCGCAGCGAACGCGGCCGAGGCACTGGTAGGATCGCCATATATAAGCAAGGCATCCTTCAAGACATCTCGTACGAAAGACGAGATTTCAGTGTTCAGCTTGCTCTTGATGGCAGCTTGAACCGCCTTGTAGAAATCATCCTCAATCCGAATATGCACAAAAGCCATAGTTCAATCCCTCCAATTTCCGAATCCCAATGTAACACAACGCGATCGTGCGTGTCAATACGTTCGGTAAATAAATATGTTGACACATGTGGCCACAATATGGGAGAATATCCATCGTCGGGGCAGCCCCAAGGCGGCTCCGACGGCTCGATCGTCTTGAGTGCTTAAAAGACGAGAGCCGAGCGCGAAGGAGGAATTTTGAACGACAACAGCAAAACCGGGATTTCACCGGGCATCAACAGGACGGGTCGTCGAGTGAGCACTGAGGAGAAGAAGTGAATGGCAGATAAAACGAAAATCAAGAGCGTGGACCACACGCAAAACTTCTGGATTGGGATTTGAACGTAGTTTGACCGCAGCCGGTGGCGGGGAACACCGGCAGGGAGAAAATCACGATGAGTGAAAACACGAATGATTGGCAGATTACCAAGAGGGGCCACAACTTTTACGCGGTTCTTTCAGCCTTGCAGAAGGCGATTCGACGAGGTGATGCGCGGCTCGCTTGTTACTGGGCTGCGGAGTTGTATGAGTCTGGTTTCGGACCCCACGTTTGGAACCGGTTGCTCATCATATCGGCAGAAGACTGCTGGGGCACGGTCACGCAACAGGTGGAAGCTCTCCGGCAAGAGGTCCAAGCCCTCGAAGCAGCCGACAAACACATAAACAAGAACAAGGACGGGAGCAAAAGCAAACTGCTCAACCTGCTCTTTGTTCTCAAAGCTGCCTACCTGCTGGCCCTAGCGGAAAAATGTCGGGACGTAGACAACTTCATCTGCCTAGTCTACAGGCCCGCAGCAATCCCCGAGAAGGAGTTGCTCGCCGAGTTGGAAGCTACCCAAGCCGAAATAATTCCGATCTCACCTGATGCCCTCGACAAGCACACCCTCGAAGGCAAAAGGCGGCTCAAGCAAATGGGCTGGTCAGACAAACGGATGACGGAGCAATTCATCGTAAAAGAGACCAATGCCCTGCACCCCAGGCACAAAGGCGAGTTCGATGGCCTGCTTGCAGTGTTGAACGAGCCTCAAGAGGGAGGAAGACAATGATTATCGTTGCGAGCAAAAGAACCGATATCCCGGCTCTGTACGGGACATGGTTTCTCAACCGTCTGAATGCCGGATACTGCAAAGTTCGAAAACGCGAAGGCGAGCCGGCCACGGTCAGCTTGAAAAGAGAAGACGTAGACGGATTCGTCTTTTGGACCAAGAGCATTGGCCCTTTTATGCGGGCGCTGGCGTTGGTACACCAGCGGCGATTCCCGTTCTACATCCACCACACGATCAATAATTACGACAAGCACCTGGAGCCGCACTCGCCTGCTGCTTCAGCGTCGGTCGACAATATGCGAGAGCTGCGGCGGCTCTATGGTAGCGAGGTTGCGGTATGGAGATACGATCCTATCGTAATTACAAGGCTGATGACCAGGGATTGGCATCTGCACAATTTTACGGAGTTGGCGGAGGCCCTCCGCGGCTTAACCAATGAGGTGGTCATTTCGTTCCTCGATGTTAACCGCTACAACGTCCAATCGAGAATGGGAGATGACTGGTCGGACCTCAGGGCCGATCAGAAAAAGCTCATGGTCAGCGACCTCGGCGCCATCGCAAAGAAGAACGACATGCAGCTGACAATCTGCTGCCAAAAGGATGGGCTCGTTGAGGGCGTCCTCCCCTCGCACTGCGTCAATGCTGACAGGCTTATGCGGATCACGCGTGCAACGGTACATGCCCAGCCTAAGCCGTGCCGCGCAGGTTGCGGTTGCTGCGCTTGCGAAGATATCGGTGACTGGGACACCTGTGCGTACGGCTGCCGGTACTGCGATGCGACGGGGAGCGCAGCGCTGGCCTTAAGCCTTTATCGCGCGCATGACCCCTATTGCGAGGCGCTTATTCCTCTCGTTGCGGGTAGCAACACCGAAAGAAAATGCGTCGAGTTGGTCGTTCCGGGTCTTAGTCCAGGAGATCGAGGTCCAGTTCGAAACGACTGGTATTGGGCGACAAGACCGATTGGCGAACACGTATCCCATGAGCAGAATGAGGTTCAAAATCTGCCACCCGCAGTAGGGGAGAAAAATCAGTGAGTACAACCGCAATCATGGCCCGCCAGTGTGGAAATAATGTGGAGGAGACGGGTGTCCGTTACCAAGAAACCGCATTCGCGTGATCTCGTTTCGGCCGTTCTGTTCTTGAAGCTCACGGCGGCGGAGAAACTCGTCCTCATGGCGATTTGTTGGCATTATCCGCGGCCGTATCCCTCGGTCGCCCGGATCGCTGCCATGTCAAGCCAGTCAAAACGCTGGGTGCGTCAGTGTCTGCGGAGTCTTCAGAAGAAAGGCCTGATCGAGGTTCATTATCGCCGGGACGGTCAAGCCCAGGACACCAGCTTTTACACGATCAACCCGGACCGTATCCTGATGCAGGCAGGCAAGAGGGGCAAGACAACACTACGAGCAGGCGGAAGTGAGTTCCGGGGAGGGGGGAACTCAGTTCCGGGTGGGGGGGAGGAAGTGAGTACCCCCAAACAAAGTGCATTAGACAGAGACAAGACTAAATCGAAGATTGTAAGTAAGAACTTAGCAAACAAGGCAATTGAACAACCCTGCCAGGAGAAAGAATCTGCGAGCAAGGAGGATCATATTTCACAGAAGGACGGCCGGATCCTAACGGATCCGCCTTCCGTTGAAATCAACCCCTGCCAGGAAGAAATTGTTGATTCCAACTCCAATGAAAGTACCCACCCCCAACCCCCCAGTTCCGCGCTCCCCCCTTCCCCCTCCCGTCCTGCCCTATGTGCCGATAACGTCTCGCCGGGAGCCCTGACCGCGGAGGAGGCATTCAAGAAAGCGCTCAGGATGGCACCTCATCCCGGAGAGCACAACCTGAAGAACAGGCGTGAAACGTGGCACTCGCGCTGCAAAGTATACGGAGTACACGACGTACTCCAAGCTTTCGAGTACTTTCTTAAGACTTATCCGCACTTGGCAAACCAGTTCGGGCAACCGATAACGACCTTCTTATCTATGGGGCGAGAGGATGACAGCCTCATCAAAGAAATGCGCACCCGCCAAGCCGGCGCATCGGCTCCCAAAGTCGCTGCCAGCAAGGGTGTCGAGGGCGATATATTAAAGTAAGCCTAACATTCTATTTCACTTATCAGAAATATGACGAGGAGAGCAAAGAATGGAGAAATCGTGGGTTCTGCGAGGAACCACTTTTGCTTCAGAAACCGTATAGCCCGCTCATCTGAAATAAACTTGATAACACCTTTAAGTAAAGCAACTTAGAGAGATATCCCAGGCACTCTAGCCGGAGTTGGAGCCGACACCAAGGGACTTGTCCACGCACCCTGACCACCAGCTCCACATCTATCAGCCTAAGTTATGCCGATAACGACCCTTCGGAGCTGGGAAAAACCCTAAAAGTGTGCTCCAAGTCCCTCTGACGACGTTATCATAACCTGGTGCGCGACCATCCATTGCGCGATTTTGGTCAACGCCCGAATCAGCGAAAGAACACGATTCCGAGAGCGATCTGGAGCGCCAGCTTAAGATTTGCTCCTCACCGAGAGATCTTCTTGTCGAATCCAACTTCAACTAATTGATAATACAAGGCTTGCTTATTTTGATTGGTCATCGCAAACCTTCCTCCCGCAATCTTAGAGATTACTGGAATCTCATTCAAGCCACTCATTTTCAATATGTTACACGTTGTTTCTGCTTCCGCGCCTCGAAGGCCCTGCAGAGTGGGCTCCACCAATATCGTGGAATTTCGTCGTAGGATTCGATTTAAGCGATGCCAGCTTTTGGAGGCGTTTGTGCCTCGTCCGGAACGTTTTCGTTGATCCTGGGGCATCCTGGCGCTATGGCGGGGTACTCTACGCGTGAGTACCGTTGACATAATAATATATTGGTAGTATACGGAAATAGGCAATCTCAAGCGCTTGAAGCCCGACTCTCCTGAGAAGCAGGATATTACGGCAATTGCCCTCGTGTTCGGCGCACGAAAATTATCCCCAGCCGTTGTCTATTTCAACGAGTTCTTCCCGTCCCGGATTTCCTGCACTCGGCGCAGCACTTCGCCCTGTTTCAGAACACCGCGGTCTTCGAGCAACTGCACCAGCGCCGTCAAAGTGAGCGAATTGGCGAGCGCTAGTTCCTCGACGCCAACAGTTATCCGTTTATCGGGTTTGATCACACGTCTCCTCCGGGCTGCGAAATTCCCCAATGCGGCGCATGTAATCGATGATCGCTGCCTATTCCTTGACGATGCTCGTCGCCGGATGAATTTCCATCCAGCCGTGGTCTGCCTCGGTATCCCACACATAGGAACCCAGCACCTTCACATGCGTTTGCAGCGGAGGCACTTTGACGGCCGACTGGAAGCCTTGGCATGCCTGAACGGCATCGGGCTGCGTCACCTTGTGTTCGCACACTGGCTCAATGACGAGGGAATTGTCCTGGACGGTTTTGTTTTTATCGTTCAGGAGGCCTGCGTATTTCGAGTCGAGCTGTAACTGAATATGGTCGTCTCCGTCCCGAGCAACGGGAGTTCTTCAAGCCGTACCTGCCGGAGATGTATGGACGGTTCAAGGCCTAGAGTCGACATAAGTCCGTTATTGAGGCTTGAATCGAAAATTCCCCTGCCCTACAATCAGTTTGACTCATATCCGTCTTTTAACGCGCACATTGGTCGGTAGTGAGGGCACGGTCCGAACTTCGTTGCTCCAGAACGCTAGGTGTCAGACTGCCGACCAGCACTCTCAGCCAGAAGGACCTGATAGTCAAAAATGAAGCTGACGATGGTCCAGCACTTATCGGCCGAATACACATCTGCCCTCCAGTTCTTCAAGGGACACACAGGTGGCAGCCAATGAGTCTGACGTTTCACCTGACATTTCCGTTGGACTGTGAGAATCTCTCAAGACTACTTCCTCTATTGAGCAAGGACCCATGTGTGTCCAACCAGCAGATTGCGGAAGTTACGGGTATTGGCATCGGCAAGGACAGGAGCAAAGGTAAGGTCCAGCCGACCATAGATTATGCGATTTATTCTGGCCTCGTTACTCCTCAGGTTGAAAACGGTATTCGAAAACTGGAGATCACAGAGACCGGCAGAGTACTTATGGAAAGAGACCTATGGCTGAAGAAGCCTGCTTCACTTTGGGTGTTGCATTTTTTCCTCTCGCGTGAAGGGAGTGAGGCCGAGGCGTGGGCTTTCTTCATTCAAGAGTTTTTACCGCGGTACGGTGAATTTGGCCGCTCCACTTTGGAAACTGAGCTGCAGCAGAGATTCGGTGGAAGAGCAACAGTCAAGTCCATCAATCCCGGTGTCCTCCTGAATAGCTACCTCAATGGGAACGCGCTCGAGCGGATCCGGATAATTCGGTCAAAATCCAAGAGTGTATTCCTTCGGACAAATCCATACATTCCGAATGCATTTACAGTCGCCTATATTCTCGCAGAGATCTGGGAAACCAAGCATCCAGAGAGACTCATGGTAAATCCGATTGTCCTTTCAGAGCCCGGCCATCTAGCCAGGACTATGGGCCTAGATGAGCTTCAACTACAATCGTGGTTAGACACTTTGAGCGCGCTGGGTATTATTGGGCAGATGAAAGAGGCGCCACCTTATCAAGTAAGACGGCAATGGGATAATCGACTTGACTTATTGCGTCGGTCGTACGACGAGGTTTAATGCATGTGGGACGAGATTTGGAGTCGAAGAGACAGAACGCTTCTACTTCTGATTCCCACGAGCGAATTCAGGCGTCAAGAATCATTCGTACATCGACTTCCGCACGTGCGCGTGATAGACTGGCGAAAAGAATTCTTGAAGGCCGTTCGGCCTGGCCAGCAGTTTCTGAACCTCAAAGCACAGAGCGAACTGGATCGATTAAAGGCATGCGTTAAATCTAACGAAGGCAGCATCCTCTGTACCATCAACACGGAGTATGCACTGACTCGATTCGACCCCAATGAGCGCCAAACGTTTTGGCGTGGACTCCGGACCGATTTTCCGTACTGCAAGAGCATCATCGTTTTTGGTGTCTTAAACTCCCCTGAACTGCTCCCCTGCGACCTCGAGCAGTGGAGGACGAGCAGCCGATTAGTCAACCCAGAAGAATTCGCGGGCGGAGGCACGGATGCGCAAGACAATTAAGGATATTGTGTCCGTAAAAAGTGAGGCTGCCCTGATAAAAGGGGTCCAGCTTAATTGGTATGAAGACCCTCAGCAAGAAAGAGAAAACCGACGACTTGCCTCGGGTTACATCTTTAGCAGTGGGAAAGCATCCCCAGAAGGGCGTCGCCTTTCAGCAATGAGCATCTTTGAAAGGATCCGCGATAGTCTAAATCAGCCGACTTCGCACAACGTCTTTACGGTAATCGCAAACTATGGGCACGGCAAATCGCACTTCGCTTTGGTGCTCGCCAACTATTTTGGCCGCCAACCAGGAGACCAAGTCCTCGAGGGAGTCCTCCGACAGGTGGAAGCGTGTTCCAATACGAACACAGCCTATCATTTCAGATCATTCAAAGAGAACGCGCAGAAGCCACAACTCGTGATCTGCCTGTCTGGAGCCGATTTTACAGACTTGCGCCAAGGCTTTATGCAAGCTGCACGACACTCGCTCTGCAGACATGAGCAAACCCGTAACTACGCGATTAGGTCCGTGTCTCTTCGAGCTGCAGAGTGGCTGAAGTCCCTTAGCAATGAACAGAAGGCAAGAGCGCAGAATTACTTGGTCGAGCATGGATTGGAACTTGATGCGTTAATCCAATCCTTGAATCAATTCGACTTGTCGATGGAGGAAATGGCTCGTGAGCTGAGCAAGGTAGTTCTGGGCGTCCCTGCCGATTTCGGTGCTGATTTGAATTTGCGCGAAATCATAATCCAACTTGTAGACGACCTTTGTACGGGGAATGACGCGCCGTTTTCAAAGATGGTAATTCTTTTTGACGAACTTGGCATCTATTCTGAGAAGTGGTGTTACAACAAGATGGCAGCAGGAGGATTGGCTCCGCAACAGATAATTGAGGCTTGCGATAACCGCCGGGGCCGAGTCTGTCTTGTTGGGTTCCTGCAGCGCCCCATGGATGAATTCGTAAGACATTCTCCTATGCAGCAGGAATTTAAGAAATGGGCTGAGCGATTCCCCACGGAAACATGTTTCAGCTTGGAGGCAGGCCTCGAGAGAGTCATCGAGGGTCTGTTAACAAAGTCTTCTGACGGAATCGCGCTCATTAAGGCCTACATGCCACAGATTGAGAAGGCGTGCGACGCAGCGTGGCGCATTCTGCCATATTACCAACAGAGACCAAACGCTTGGAACGAAGGCAACTTTCTCAGCACGGTCGGGCTAGGAACCGTTCCGTTTCATCCCATCACTACTGGTTTGTTGTGCAACTTGGAGTTTGTACAGGGGGAGCGCACAATCATTGGGTTCGTCGACGAATCAATTCGAAGGGTATCTGATCAGCCCGCTGTCAAGGAAGGGACTCTAAACTGGATACTGCCGACCTCCCTGGTTGACGAATTTAGGAACAACTTTGAAGGTCACGCAGGCCATTACGACCTTTATGCGCACGCTCAACAACGGCTCGGCCACAACGTGGATGCGGATTTCTACCTAATACTTAAAGCGCTCTTCCTTTTTGACGTAGGTAAATTGAAGCGATACCCGAGTCAAGCGCACGAGAGGGTGCTCGCACATCTGTGCGGACTCTCGGAGGAAAGAGTACGAGAGTTGGCAAAACAACTCGAAGAAGAGTATTTCGTGATCCGGTTTTCGCAGGCGAGAAAGGAATATGAGTTCGCCGGAATCGGCACTAGCCCAATCGAAATCCGGCAGCAGCTCCAAAGTGAGATCGCCGGAAAGAATATCGCCAGCCTCGCACAAAGCCTCAGTGTCCTCAATGTATTGCAGCAAGTCGGGCTGCCCGAGAGTGAGGCTAGCGGCTTCAAAGCCGAACATGCGATTGAAGGCGATGAATGGAGGTTACTCCCCAGCCTGCTGGACATACGTAAGCTCGAAGTTGGAACCGTGAGACGCTTGCTGTCAGAACTACAGGAGAAGGATGCGCAACGGGGATTACTCATTTGCATTGTCTCGAGTGATGGGGTGGAGCTCGACAATGCAAAGACGGCGGCCCGCCGAGTTTTGGACGAGATTAGATGTTCAGGACATCCATGTCCAATCGTCATCGCAGTTCCCAAGTCACCTGCCGTGGGCGTGGAGCGTGAAATCCTGATGCGGGATGCATTGAACTCCTGGGGAGAAGAAAAGCGAAAGTTGTACGGCGAAGGCTTCGACCTCGCGATGAAGGACGCAAACCGTAGGCTTGAAGACGCCTTGCGAGCCCATCTTAAAGACCTAGACTATATGGGCTTACAGTCCTTTCCCGCTCGAGTGCTGAGCGCATCCGTTCCAAATTCGTCAAAACAGCAGGCGTACGCCCACGAGTCCAATGACGACGAATATCCCGACAGCAAGCTCGCAAGAGGGCCGGCAGCAGGGGCTCTGCCGCCCCAGTTACAAGGACAGGGAGGAAACCTGGAGAAACCGAGCGTTTCCGATTCCCAGGACCGAAAAACTCTTGAACGATATCCGGGCTGTGGAGCCGCAACAGCGAGCGCGCCAGTGCCCCGGCAGGAGCACTTCGTGGCCCGAATATACTAGAAAGATACAGTGCAAAGGAGGACTTACCTGAGCCGTATGGACCGAGTAAGCTCCAGGCGCGATCACCGATAGGGTCAACCAACGCTCGACCAAGTCGCAACATCACATCCTGGGCCGTTCTAGTAAGTACGTAGCCGTCTATGGCCGCCGGCAAGTCCGCATCCCTTTCGATATTTGTGGCCCTCGTAAACCGCGGCGCGACGGCGACAAGGTCTTTGTATTGCACTGGCGTTAAACTCCTATAAGATTTCCGGGATCAAACTCATGATAGTGACGCCGTAGGATTTCATTCACCTGGGTCTTACTGCGGCGGTAAATCTGGTTCAGCCCCGCAGTCTCCGAGTAAACGAGGCGTCCGCCTGAGACTTGTTCGAGACGGCCAAGTCGCTCGGCGAGGCCATTCTCGTCGAGTTTGAAAACTCTGCCGGGACTTCCGGAGCCGTAAGCAACGTCCGCGAACGAAAGGGTCTCGCGATTGGTGGCGTTTCGGTCCCAAAACTCCAGCAAGGCGTAAATGAATACTTCATCAGCAAGCGTCGATTGAATCCCTCGCTTAAATCGAAACAAGCCCGGGGTGGGGTCTTCGGCAATCAGATTGAGCTCGACAAGTGGGCAGTCGAGGGAATCCTCCAGCACAGTAGCTCTGTCGTTCTTTGCGGCCACGTATGTTCGAATAAAGCAGTCAACATCCCGGCGTACAGAGTTGGCGCTCGGTTGCTTGGTCCTATGCCGTGGAATTTCCGCCTGAATAGTGGCGATCAGAGTGTCCCTTGTAAATTCGCTGGAGGGTAGTAGGTTGAACGCCCAGCACCAAGTTGTGGATCGTTGTTGGTTAGTGCTGAGCTGCCAGTGGAGTAGCCACAGTGAGTTGGTATCCTCCAAGTGAGGATCGCTGCCACCCTTACCGAATATGAGTTCCCCAAATTGGGTCACTTTCAACTGCCGACCACGAGTCCCTGTCTCCTCTTCTAGCACCCGCGTCGCTAAGCCCCAATGTCGGATTGACCGGACCATATTTTTACCGACACCGAGGATGACCATTGCACTCTCGGAGTTGAAGGCCTCGGCGTTCTCCAACACAGCATCGACCGCCTTTTTTAGCCAGCTGTATCTGAATACAAAGGTTTCGTGACCCGAGAAAGACACGTGCTCCGCGATTCCTTCAGACGGCCACGGTTTCCGGGGAGTTGTGCGGTCGTCCATGATAAAACCTCTAAAGGCCGAAGGGAAGCTCTAGTTGTCCGGTAGTGAGTTGGTTCAACAGCCGCTCGACAGCAAAACGCACGAGATTTGCTTTGGCCACTCGGCGCTCCTGTGACACAAAATGGAGCCTGTGCGCCAGCGCCTTGTCAAAGTAGACAGTTAAGGGTTTCCCCTTTCGCTTCGGCACCTTTCTTCGGCCCCGTTTAAGCTTAGCCAGAGACGTCGCCGCCTTCATGTAATTACTTGTATTTACGCGTAACTACAGCCGATTGTCAAGCAATATTTTCCTCGGTGTAAATTAGGGCGCAAGCGAAACGCGAACCAACCAGGTGCGGGGGGCCGCGTGAAACGAGTTGCCCAGCTCTTCGGGCCATAAGACACCTCCTGCCCGTGGGCGGGCACATTGGCTACACACAGGTGCGGCGGAGATCAGGATTTATAGGGGTTTGGAAAGGATGCTACTGATCGGAGTTCGGTGGGCATCGGAACCAGGGTGACATGCTCCCCGTTCTTGGTCCAAATCATAATATGAGTTCGGGTCACTTTGTTGCGTAGCCAAGTGTTTGCATGTGCAGGCTGACAAAGGAGCGGAGTGATTCTCAGAAAACCGCTTGAGGTCTGGCGATGTTTGCCGCGACGAGCTGAAACGCGCCCTTGGCATCGTCCTGTAGCGCCTTTGGCAGGAAAGAAAGAATTAGAGACTTTAGCGCGCTCTTAGCCAGCCCCACGCCGGCCTTGTTGCTAAAATCCCAAGCTGGATCCGTGGCGGTGGTATCTTGCATCTCTGCATATTGGAAAATCTTCTCGAAAAGCTCGCTGACAGTAGGGACGGTGGATATCTCCTTCAACTTGTCCAACCGAAGGACAATCGCGGTATGGAAATCAACTCGGCCTTGTAGGTGGCCCTCGAATTGATCGCATCGTGCATTTGTGAGGATCATGTCGGTGCCGCCGGAATATCTCCACGTTGTGCGCCGTTCCACCTCCTCTCTAAAGTTATTGAAAGCACCTGCCTCGAAATACCATGTTTCGTTGCCCGGCCCTTTCACGTCCGAGTGGGCGGCCTTAACCGATTCTGCATCATAGCCCGCGAAATAGAAGACCGTGTTATTGCCTCGCTGATCGTAATAATCAATAGACGGCAAGATTTCGCCCGTGGCCAACTCAGATTCCGGGCGACAAAAGATGATTGCAACCAGGCTTACAGGCTTGCGTAGCAAGCCGCATTGGAACCGGCTCGTGAGATCCTCTTGCACCCAATTAAAGTCCTTCATCGCCTGCATGCTGGCCGCCTCCTATCTCGAAAAGAGGGCAGCAGCAATTGCCACTCCGATATATCAAGGAGCACGCTGCGCGTGAAAAGCCATTCTCGGCTGCGTGTAGCTGGGATTTTCACTTTGAGCCCTCAGGAAAGCGCCATCATTCTACACCTGTACTTCGCCAAAACACGCTGGGAAAAACGAAGTGCTTCCTGATCGGTTCCTAAGTTCTCTTAACTGCATTTCATACAGCTGCTGTCCCGGCAGGGTCGACCATTGCGGATCCACCGCAGTCGGGTAGGAACAAGGCGCGGTTGGGACTTCGCATGATGCGGACGTTTCCTCGCCCCCTATTATTGTTACGGGCCAAAGAAAGGCCGCGCACGAGGTACGGTTCTTGTTCCGTCTCACATCAACAGGGCGCGAGATAACACACAATCGATATTTTCTACACGATTGGCAGCCAAACGATGATGCGGCTCGAACTCTTCCCGACTCTCCTCGAATGCAGAGAGAGTCGCGGAGTCTATCGGCTGAGGGACCTCATTCGCTGACCAAGCACACTTTGCGCACGCAGACCCTCATTGACGTCGCTGTAAACCACGAGAAACTCGATGCCATCAATACTCCAATCACTGATGGGGAAGTCAGAGTTCGAGCCTCGAAGAGGATTACGGACCCAGTGTGAACCGCCAGTGGCACGCCGACGTAGCGCTCCTTCTTGACTATGACGCCCATCGGAGCCTCAACGTCGCCGCCAACTTGGCGCACTGCTATCGCACGAAACTGTTTCGATCGCCGCGAAAAGCGCGGTTTCGACGGCCGGCCCGCTGAGCGAGGTTCAGTATAAATAAAGAGTCTGTGTGCGCGCCTCTGATTCATCTTCCCCGGGCCTCGACTAATACTTGGCCATTTTCTACCCGCAGGACTCGATCTGCCAGTTCCCAGACGAGTGGCATGTGACATATGAAGATGACCTGGTGAAAGCAGCCTAGGTCCATGGCACGCCGCAGCATCCGCACGTACTCTTTGGCGTTAGCAGCGTCCAGTGCTCCGACCGTTTCGTCCCGGAACAGGGTCTCGTATCGAATCCCTTCGCCCTGCCGCATGTTGTGAATTGCAATTCCCAGATTGACAGCCTCATTGACCAGCACGAATTGCCCGCCTGAGAGTTCATCCACAAGGCAAGTACGGTCGAGGTTTTTGTTGCGGACCTCGACGTCGAAATCATCCACCATGCCGCGCCCATCAGCTCTTGGACGTTGCGTCCGGAATCGGACTTCGAACTTGTTGTCGAAGCACCCCTCAAGCAAAGAGTTCACCAAGATCGAGAGCTGTGGGCCGGCGGCTTGGATCTCACAAAGCTGGATCTCATCTGGGCCGAAAACCCTGGCGAGATATGTGTAGTCTTCCAGTTCGGTTCTCGCTCTCGTGAGTTCGGCCTCGACATGAGCCAAGCGAGTCCGTGTCGCCTCCACCTGTTCCTGGCGTTGTTTGATTTGTGCTTGGCTGGCAATGAGGCTATCGCGTTCACGGCGGCAGGAGATGATCAGCCGGTCAGTGTTTTCAATCTCTCGCCGTGAAGCCTGCACATGCTTGTCGAGATCAGCGAATGCGGAGAGCGCGGATTCCTTCCTTACCAATTCCGCCGCCAGTTCTGCCCTGGTCTGATCGAGACGGTCTAAGCCCTTCAGCCGCTCCTCGCGGCGTGCCTCAACCGCTCGCAATTCCTCATATCGCTTTCGGTCCTCATCAACTACCCTGCGCTGCCGCTCGCAGCCTTCGAGCGTCCGAGTTAGCTGGGACGAGGGTGTGGCAATCTGAACCAATGAGCTGCGCTGGACTTTGGCTTCGATTGAGAGTGTGGCAACTTCACCCTCCAGTGTCGGAATCCTCATGCCGGCTTCGATGGCACGCCCAATCTTAGGACAGGATGCGTAGGGGCCCTCACCTCTGCAAGGCACTACCGCCAACTCCTCACGCTCCACCCGCAGCCGCTCAAGCTCGGCCATGCTGGCGCTCAATTCAGAGTCTAAGGCCTGGACAGTGCGTTCGGTTTCACGGTTGGTCCCCTCCAGAGCCTGCACATCCCGAATCTGGCGATGGAGTTCTTCCACACGAGCAGCCAGCTTGGCGCCCCGTTCCGTCAAATCTGTGAGGTTCTTCTTCCCGGCAAGAAGGCCGTCATCTCTCCCGATCTGGCGTTTGGCTTCCGCAATGTCGGCATTTGTCTCGCGGAGACGCTGCTTTAGCGTTTCAACCTCGGCCAGGAGCGGCTTCCGACTGGCCTCCGTTGCCTGAAGCTCCAGCAGCCGCTGTTGTGCTGTCCGCTTCTGAGTCTCCAGCCCCTCAAGCCGGGAGGACAGCTCGGCAAGCTGAGCTTCAACGGCGCCGGGATCTTCTATGCCGCCCTCCACCAGTTCCTTCAGGCTTCTCGCCTGCCCTTCCAAACCAAGCGTGGTCTTGGCCACTACGGCGCCCTTCTCTTTAGCCGCGGCAGCAATCAGTCTCAGCCGGTCGAGCCCCAGCAATTCTCGGATGAACAACTCCTTCCGCTCGCTCCGGTCCAGGGAGAGAAAGTTACCCGTTCGCTTCTGGCTGGAGAAGATGCTGGAGAGGAAGAAGTCGGGCGTGCCGGCACATTTGCGGACAAGCTCCTCAAAGGGCTCCTTCTTGCCGTTCGTAAGGGGTTTCCCCTCGCCATTGAAGAGATAGCTTTCCATCTGGCGGGACTTAGGATCAATCTTCAGGAGCGACCGATAACAGGCGCCATTGACGCTGAATGTGAGGTCGATTTCCGGCTGGGGATGCGTAGCGAAGTCATACAGGTAGCGCTTCTGGCCGGGCAACTGGCGAAACAGGGCGGCGAATACTGATCCGATCAGCGTGGATTTGCCGGCACCGTTCTCACCTACGATGGCGATGAGCCCCTCACCCAGACTATCGAAATCGACGCAGACTTCATTAGGGAATGCCTCAGTGATTCTCTGGAGCCGAAGGTATTGCAGGCGCATGGTGTGTCCTCCTGGTGGTTAGAGTTAGCGTTAGGATGAATTCTTCCCTCAACACCAATGGGGAGTCTCCAGACGCGCAAAACGAGCTGTCGGAGCCCGCGACTTTGGCTGGGGCCTGCTTTAATGACAAATCTCGTTGTGTCGATGCCAGGAGAAGCGTACGATGCGCAGCGCATGTCGCCCGCAACCTGGCTCCTCGCTATTTCGATTATTGTCGCCACTGCTACTGTCCTCGTGATTCTGTACATTCCACGCGTGGCTGAGCTTTTTCATCAGCATGTCCCCGATCGCCCCAAACGCCGCCTTCTCCTTGCTACGGTCGGCTTCATTACCACCTTCGCCCTGGCCCGCTCGCTGGCTTTTTTGGCTTCCCGCAACATCGGGCCCTTTCGTTACATTTACATTCGCGGGACGCATGTCCATCACCTGGTCTGGGGGATTCTCCTTCTGCTGGCTGTGGGGTTTGGCTGGCTGATGGAAGTGGGCAACGGCAGCAGGTCGTCCTCTCTCCTCGCCAGCCGTTTGATGTCCTTGCTCTACGGTGTCGGCGCCGCTCTCACTCTGGACGAGTTTGCCATCTGGCTGAACCTCCAGGAAGGCGTTTATTGGACTCGGCGGGACCGAGCCAGCTTGGACGCCGTGTTGCTCTTCGGGGCATTGCTGTTAATTGTCCTTTGGGGACGCGACTTCCTCAAGGCCACCAGCCACGAACTTCTCCACTCCCGCCGCAGGAAGAAATCGCATTCCGGCGCCGTCTCTCCGCACTCCGTCCAGCCTCCATCTGGAAAACCTCGTCTTCCTCGCCCTCGCTAGGCGAAATACAGACGTTAGCAACTTCCGTCAGGCCAAGCCTTGCCGAAGCTACACGAACAGACGTGACTCCAAGGGTGGGCCAAATCAGACGTATTGCCCCTTTAGCGAAAACATCACCACAATCGTGACTCAGATAAGGATTGGAATGGGCAGGTTTCTTAAGCGGAGAGAACTGCCTTCTCAACTTCCGCCAGCTTGGCAAGCAAGCGTTCCTGGCGGTCGACCGGTGGGGTGCCTTTCATAGTCCAGTAGGCACGAAGCTTTTCCTCCGCAGAGTGGGCGGCAGCGATTGGGGCAGGCTCAGCAAGAATGTCGGCATCATGCTCGATCTTCACCTTCAGCTCCGCAGGACATGCGGCCAATAGCTTCTCCCGGAGATTCTCCTGCTGCTCGCGGCTGAGCAAGTGGTCAGGTCCGTTGGGTACCGTCACCACGAGTTTCACCCGAGAGTCTTTCAGGGTGACTGGATCCAAGCCGTCAGGTAGCCGCAGATCTCCGTTCTCACACGTGGCGTGGATTTCGACCATTCGCCTAGTGGGGGACAGCCGGAACTCTACGTCCAAATCAAACAAGTCAGGGCGAAGCTCGGGGGAATTCAGCGTCACTAGGTGGTAGCCTTTGTCCTCGACCTCGCTGTAATCGCAGCGAGACAAAGACCCCGCGTACCAGGCGCGCGGGGCGAGCTGTTGCCGGAGGTGAACGTGGCTGAGCCCCACATACTGGGCCTTCAAGCGACGTAGTGGATCGAGGGGATACTCGGCGCATCGACCGACCAGGGGTTGGCCACTACTGACGCGTGCGCCTGCCACACCGAAGTGCCCGAAGAAAAGCTTGTACGATCCAGGCCGCTGCTCAAAGCGGTGATTGAACTCATCCAGTTGCCGGGCGAACGCTTCGCCCAAACTCTGCTCGTTGCCAGCCAATTCAGCTTTGCGTGGGTACGGGAAGATCGCGATAGTGCTATCACCCAGCTCAATGAACTCCGGCTCAGTGAAAAGGTATATCGGGCGCTTCCCCTTAGCCCGGCCAAACACATATAAATCGCCCTCCAGCTCCGCCCCGTGATTCCCCGCTACCAGAATGACCGGAGCGTGGTTGGCCATTTCGACGAGCATGTCAACCCAGAAGTTCCGTTCCTTGATTGTGGCCTTGTAAGTCGTGAGGTCGCCGTTGATCACAAAGAGGTCGACGCTCGCCCGGATGGCATCTGCGACAAACCATTCCAAGCAGTGGGCGGTGTCAGCGAAGTAGCGGTCTTCATCGAGGTGAAAATCACCGCCGTGACAGAATCGTAAGGACATGCACCCTCCCTTCAGGTCAAAACATCACTGCATCCTTCTGTCAGTGGGAATTGGTAGGAATCCTTGCAGGACGCTCGCCAGATACCCAGAACACTTCAGTGCAAATATCAATCGCAACACGGCGACCAGCCGCCACATGACAGGCATTGTGTTGAGATCCACTGGTGAAGACAGGCAGGGCCCACTCCTCCAGTATCGAACGTATTCCACTCATGCCCGCAGCTACAAGACCACAGGTCGTCCTTGCCCGGTGGCCACCCGCAAATGGGACATCGAATGCGAGGGACATCTGGCTCCTGGCTCTGCTCCTGCTCAAGCTCGCCGTCCAATACATCCGGGGACTTGACGGAGCCATCCGAACGGGAGACATGACTCGGCCACTATGAACCAGTTCTGGTCGCAAATCGCCGTGGCGGTTTGAATCAGGCCCGCCGCGAAGCCTAGAATTCTTGTATCGCTGTCCGCACGGAGGCGAACATGTCCCCGCACGAATATTTCTGCCACGCCCGCAAGAGATCTTTCTCAAGGACTTTGACGCCAGCCGAATATGCAGAGGGCGCAATCGTATGTCCGCACTGCGGCAGCGAAGAAGTCGAAGAGCGTGTACCACCTTTCTATCGGATTTCATCAAGCGAGAGTGCGTGATCTGTGGAACCAGGCACACACTTCGCACGCAGGACTCGCATAAAGCCAGCAGATTGAAGGGTCTCTTGAGCTCCGACATCCATGTGAGTCCTTGTCAACATAAGAATGCAGTTCTCCCCTGGCGCGCTCCCGAGAGCGCGCACTTCACCCGGGCAAGATCTTCAGCGCATCTGTGCCTCTCGGCGGTGGCTCCTGCCTTCGCAGAACCGGTTTTCAGAGCGGCCCGGAGCCGTCAAGAGCGTGTCCTTTGCGGCGAAGCGAACTCTTGACGGCGAGGACCGCTCTGACACGATGCCGCGCCGGAAGGAATGGCCGAAGCCATTCTCACTGATGATCCAGAAATGCAACTATTACTGAGTCGCGGCTTTCTATGCTGCGATGCTGAAATCTCGGATCGGTACAAAGTCTCGCTGTTCGCGATCAACAGCCATTAGATAAGCAACCATTTTTCGAGCAACCGCGAGTGTGGCTCGATTCGCATTTCCTGGCAGACGCGACCGCTCGCATCCTTCATGCAATAGCTGATGGTCTTCTTGTGTACATCCTAGTGTTGAAGAGGCTCTGGCTGTTCAAACGGGATTTGTGGTAGGCACAAGAAGGTAGCGTAGGATGAGTTCTGCCAGCATACGAACCCTCCGCTACGCTCGGGACACCCTCACAAAAATCACAAGAATATAGATTGTGTTCTCAGTGTTCCGGCGTTATTCTCCAAGAGGGTAGTGCGTCCCGTCTGAGCGGACCGGAGGTGCTTCTGCGGAAAAGAGAGTCAGCGTACGCTCAGCCGCCCAAGCCGATATATTGATCCTTCTCAGAACCAAGGGAGAGCCCATCTTAAGAAACGACATCCTTTCTTCCTTATCCCTTGGGTTGGGGTTACGCTCTTGTTCTTCCTATCCGAGGAGGTCGTCTGATGGGAACGATTCGACATCTCAGACCTCGGTTGGCGTGTGTCCTGGTGTTGGTGGTTCTCTGTCTGCCCCCTGGGTCGGCGGCTCCTGGCCAAACTACCGAATCGAGTTCTGCTGAAGGTTTCTACGGGCTGCTTAAGGAAGTAATCAGAGAGGCAGCCAAATGGGGTTTGGAGGAAGCGGGCGTTCGAGTTCTTGGTCCCACCGGCTGGAGACTCTGCAAGGCTGTCATCAACCCAGGCTTACCGATGTTGCGAAATAACTTCCCGCAGCTGTTTGGCCCGTTATATAGGGGAACTCCTGCCGCCGAGGTTGCCGCTACCCGGGCGGTCCGCTGGGTTGACACCGACGCCGCCTTTCGGGACGCCGTACTGCAACAGCTGAATACCCTCGGTGAGGGCCAGCGACAGCAGCTCGGTATTCTCATCGAGATACGGGATCTAAGCAGGAAAAATGTCGAGGACACCAAGAGGATCTCGTCGATGGTCGCCCAGCTGTCCCAACAGGTGGCCCACATCGAGAGCGAAATGCAGCCTTCGGCAGCTAACGCCCACCAAGACTGGTACGCCGAGGCAGGTCGCTCGAAGGATCTAAGCGAGCGCATCTCCCTTTATACAGAAGCTATCGACCACAACCAGAACACGGTGATGGCGTATTTCCAGCGAGGTTGGATCTACTTCAATCAAGGAGATTTCAACTCCGCCTTCTATGATTTTAATCGCGCTGTACAACTCAATCCTTCATTTGCCGCGGCGCTTACGAATCGCGGCGCCTCATCGCAGAACTTGGGGCGAATCGACGCGGCATTTGCCGACTACACGGCGTCAAGGGAGCTCAATCCGGCGGAAGTGGCGAATTATGACGGTCTCGGAAGAATCTACTTTACTCGTCGCAACTATGCCGAGGCTTATGCGATGGCGAAGCTGGCACTTCAATACTCTTCAGAAGACAAGGAGCGCTACGCTCGTTATCTAAGGCTGTCCTGGTATGCGCTTTTCAATCGCGACTTCGGGGGCGCGATAGCCTACGCAAACAAAGGAATCGAAATCGACCCTGCTAACCTGTGGATCTATACGAACCTGGCGCACGGCTTCCTGTTGACGAATCAATTCGAGCGCGCAACGCAAATCTACACTAGGTACAAAGGCATCAAGTTATCGTCCGGCAGCTATTGGGAGGAAGCTCTGCTGAAGGACTTCCAAGATCTAGAAGACGCCGGCATTGTTCATCCACAGATGAACGCTGTGAAGGTCCTTCTCTGCGGCAATCTTTCTTTTTATCTATTATTCGAACGGCGGTTTGAGGAAGCTGCCGCTTATGCCACGCAAGCGCTCACGCTCGATCCCGGCGCCATATGGGTATACTCTAACCTCGCACATAGCCTGTTATTGAGCGGGCGGAGCGCCGAGGCCATCGCAATCTACATCCGGTATAAGGGTCAATCTGTTGCGCCGGGGCGGAAGTGGGAGTCCGTCATCAACGAGGATTTCGATGAACTGAACAGGCACGGGATCTCACATCCCGATATCCAATACGTTCGCGCCCTCCTAAGGTAGCGTCTCCTGGTGCAAGGGAGGCTGGGTGGGGGCTTATGTGCCCGAAGACCGAACAAACCCACTTTCTGTAACTTCAATCTCGAGGACCGTCTCGTCGTGTCCTCACCTCGATTTTCGTAATGGTGAATACGATTAAATCGAGTCCCAAGTCTTTGTTTAATGGATGGTCAAATGTTGTAAACCCCATGACCAGAGGATCAGCGATGATCTGCTCGTCGGTGATACCGCTGATCACGGGTAGGATGTCCGCATGCTCCTTCGCCTATTGGCAAGCAACTAGGTAGACGGCGCTCAGCTCGATAGGCAACGCCCACCCTGCCGGGAGGGTGGTTTGTCGGCCAAAACGTTCATTCGTCCCGCCGTTTGTACTATTCGCGTATCAACTTGAAGTTGCCGGAACTCATGTCTGAGAGGTCGATGCCATCAGTTACGATTTGTGGGCTGAATCGGAGCGAGAAATCGGTTTTGTCCTTGAAGCGGATATCGATGTACAAGCTGCCATCTTCGAAGCTGTAGCTAATCCAATCCACAGTCTTGCCATGGATTTCGCGATACCTCTTTCGCAGCTTCTCGTGGCGTTTCTTGATCCTTTCCTCCAGTCGCCTGTGTTGTTTCGCCGTTAGCGGTGTCACCTCGATATTGCCTACCAACACCTTCTTCCTTTTTCTGGTCACGACAAGTCTCCCATCCGGTCAAAGGTCCCACGGCGATCCCTGTACACAAGATCTCGCGTGGTTGAACACCACGGCTCAGGGCCACGAGTCATGCTTGAGCGCTTTGCAAAACGTACCCGCGGTGCATCTCTCGCGGCTCGCCTCACCCTTAGCTCTGGAACAATCCCAGCTGATCTGACGTTGTGGCGGCCCCCGATGCCCTGCGCGGGGCCTTACGTCTGGGCACACTTTCAAGTGACCCACCGAACATGAGGAGTTGTGTCACCAGCGCCGGGATTGGTACTGGCGTGGGAACGATGACTTCTGGCACATCCCTCTCCGGAGGTCCTGTTTCCATTTCCGATGGTGGTGTTTCCACGGCCTGGACTCCGAACACTTCCGCCTGCTTCTCCACAAGCCGCTTCCACACCGCGTCCGCACTCTCCCCGATGCCTTTCTCGGTCACCAGTTCCCGGGCCATCGCCATCAGGATGTCATCGCCTTCATCGATCGCTTGCAGGCCGTCAGTTGCGAACTTTCCTTCCATGGCGAGGGAAACCAGCAGCTTTTTCCCCATCAGCCGCAGGCACGTCTCCTGCATAGTTCCCGTGTAGAAGAAGAACTTCACATTGACGTTGTTCTTCTGGCCGATTCTCCACGACCGCCGGCTGGCCTGCCGCAGAGTGTAGATGGAATAGCCGGTTTCGTAGAAGAAGATGTCCGGGAAAGACCACAGGTCGAGTCCCGTCTGAACCAGGCGCGGGTGTGCGATCACGACCTGAACACCAGCCCGCAGCTGCCGCTCGTACCAAGCCTCACGCAGTTCCGGAGCAACTTCCGTAGTGAGAACAGCAACCCTGATTCCTTCTTTGGCCAGGATCCGTTCCAGCCGTCGTGTCACATCACGCTTCTGCGTGTAGACCGCGTAGACCTGCACCTTTCTGCCGCGCTCAAGCGAGGATTTGATTTCCTCCACCAAGCGCCGCTCCTTGGCATAGACAAAGTCCTGATCCAGGTCACGCGTAGCTGCGATCAGGAAAGGTTCACGGCGCTGTGTTTCGGGATTGAACTCACGCCCTATCAGGTCCCCGAAACCAAAAGGCCGGTCGGGGTAAGCCAGCAGAGCATTCAAGGCGACGCTCGCAACCGACTGGTTGCCCCGGTGCTCGCGGAGGGCCTTCTTGATGTCCTGCTCAATCTCCTCGTAAGCCTTCTTAAGGGGCTCGTCCATCTCCACGCTGACGATTTCTTCCCGGTAGGGAGGGAGAGCATCGGAAATATCTTCCAGCGAGACGAACGCACCCAAGCTCATCAAGAAGCGGCCGAACAGCAGCGGTGAAGCTCCTGGCCGGTGTCGAACGCGGGTTGTAACCCGTGCTTCGGAGCACGCATTATCGGCTGGCTCAATCACCGTAATCTTCTCCAGGAGACCGTAGATTTCCGTGAAGGCCCGAACTCCCGCATCGCCGCATTCAAAGCCCTCTTCCAACATCCTTGAAGATTCAAGACGAAACAGAATGTTGAAAAGTTCGTCTGCGTAGCCGCCCAACAGTGTCCCAGTGAGCACTGCAATATGCCGGGCGGACGCAGCCAGTGTGCCCAGAGCATTCCCCTGAGCCGTATCCCCTCCCTTCAGCTCGTGGACTTCGTCAGCTATGGCGTAATCGAAGAATCCGTCCATGTACCGGCCGATGAAGTCGATCGGGGCAAAGCGTCGAATCTTCCTCTCATCTGCCTGCCAAAGCGCGCTGAAGACTGACCGGCGGGCATGATTTGTTCCTTCCCCCTGGCCCAGCACCTCACTGAACTTTGCTTTCTTGAAGTCTATGGCCAGCAGGCGCTCGCCTTCACTTCCAAGGTAGACAGGAGACCCGCTATCAGGATTGACGACGCTGCCCTGATAACGCCCACACCGGGCGACTTGGTAGGCGTGCCTCCAGAAGTACCCCAGCTTGGCGCGATCCCGGCCGACAACGAACAGTGCCGAAGAAGAGCAAATTGAATCCCAGCGCTTGCGGGCCGAAGGAGAGGTCTTGCACAGGCGCAACTCGCTCAAGCTGGTCCGCAATCCCTCGCGCACGATGCGTTTATTTCGCAGCTTCACCTCGTTCACGCCGTGGTGACTGTTGGCACTGGTGGGCGTCCGGAGCCCGTCGATGATGAACACGCGAATACGCGGCAGCGTGAGCATTGCTTCCCGGCACCACTTCTCCACCAATTGAGGCGGGACCATGGCCACAGCTGTAAAGGGTCGGTCCTCAGCGTGGGTTTGAACGGCAGCCAGCGAGATCAGCGTCTTGCCTGTACCGCACTCCGCGATTACAGCACCTGCATGGGCCTGCTGCCAGCGTTTGACCAGACCCATGATGGCCAGCGTCTGGGCCGGATAAGGCCTTCGCAGGAGCCTGCTGATGATGGGTGACGGCGGGTCGTCGATAGCGTGCAAGGGCGGGTGGGATGCGAGGATTCTGTCCCCTAACTCCTCCGAGTGGGTTCTGAGATATGTTGGGATATCGGTTATGGGCTCCATGACTCTGAAGGTGCCTCCTGTGAGGTTTGGGTACGATTCGAGATGAGGGTGATTATTGGTGGGTCAGACCTGCGTGGTCGAAACCCTGGTAGTTGCTGCGGCTTCGAGCATGGCGAGTGGCAATTCTACAGTCTGGGCATAAAAGCTGGCGTGTTTCGGAATCGCCACGAACGCGATGGAGCCCTCGCGGACGATCATCTGCTCGCACTCCACCGCAGCGATCTGGGCGGGTGACACTTGGAAGGTCTCATGAACGCAGACGATTTCCTTCTCTTCAATTGAAAGCTCATCCAGCATGGCCTGCAAGGTCACCGTTGTCCCTTCGACTTCCGCTGCGGAGCTGGCAAGATCTTTCCATGGAGAGAAGTATTCCACGAAATATGCCCAGTAATAGACTTCATCGATGTCCGGGTCGATGTTCTTCTGCTCTCGAAGTGTGGCGATCCGTCCCATGGCCAGCCGTGCAAGTTCTGGCGTCAAATCCAATAGGGCGAATTCACATCCCTCGTTGCAATACTCGTTGTTGCTTGAAACCTTTAAGACGATTCGCATAATGGTGCCTCCTGTGCCCCGTCCTCCCGGTCCTCCAGGTTGATCCGGAAGAAACTGTTGTCCAGGCTCCAGCGGACCGGGCCATTGCAGTCAGGAACCTCAATCCGCTTCTGCCGCAGTCCGCTTCGAATCCACTTCAGGAACAATTTCTTCGTGCCGCTGACCAGCACCGGAGCGCATCCCAAGCCGATAAGAGGCTTGACCGCTCGACGGCAGTTGAGTTCCTCGTTGAACCAACCGGCCCACTCCGGCACGACAGGCAATCCGAAGCGCTGCGAGATGCGGTATAGCACAAATGCCGGATCGTTATCACAGAGGACTGTTCGCCTGCCTCCCGGATCAGCGCCCGGACGTGTCTTGACTAGCTCCGCCGAGATAGCGACCAGGTGGCGTATGGGTTTGCGGCCGGCGACAGTGATAGTCCCACGGAAGCATTGGGCGTCTTCACCCACGCTTGCGATCACCGGCTCCATGCCAGGCGCTTCCATCGTAAACAGGTTCTGCTCGACGACGGCTGCCCAGATCGCGCCAACATCGGCGTCGCCACCAATGACAGATATGAGGTGGGCTTTACCGTTCCGGCCGTCTTCAACTTCTCCAATAAACCTGTCCAGCCGAAGCCGTACTCGCGTGGTGGTGTCCTTCATGCGCTTCGTGTATTCCAGAACTCCGAAGCGCTCGTGGGCATTCTTCATGGTTTCCTCTTGTGGGTCGTGGGGTTTTGGTGTGCGGGAAGCTTGAGGGGAAGGTGTAGCAGAGTTACTTCAGTATGGCGACTTGGCCAATGCTGTACACTACCGTCAATTCATTGGAGAAGCGTTCTTTCTCTCTCACCGTAATCACGCCCTTTTCGTCTTCTTCCTCGGTTTTATCCACTAACTTGACCGCCTGCCAGAAGGCGATATGGCGTTGATCTCCGGATCCAAAGATGCCATTCAGGAGGCCTGAGCACGCGAGGAGTCCGACGTGACCGGCGTGCAAGGGTGTGAGGGGCCGACCTGTGGCAGACACGGGCTCAGCAAAGAGAATGCGTCCCGCCTGTCGATATGCACCTGACTTCGGAAGCAGATCCTCGATCTCATCGAGGGGCAGGCCACGATAGACCAGTTGAGCTGGTCCGCTCACGGGCACTTTGTATTGCGTTTCGGGCTCAGACGACAGGACCGGGATTTGCGAGGGATTCCTGGCCAGGCTGGCGTAGTAAAGTCGTGCTCGGGTGATATCGCTGTCCGTTAGACGCTCTTTCTCGCGTCGGCTTCGACGTGCTCCGATGACGACCACCTGCTTGTAGCGCACACACTCGGGTGCTTCGAGCCGGTAAACCCGGACATCACGGAAATGCGTAGAGAGAATCTGACTACACTCGGCCAGCCGGTCACCGGGGATAACGAATAGCAGTACGCCGCCGGGTTTCAGCCAGCGATAAGTGTGGCTTAGGAACAACTGCTCAGTGCGGCGACTGTCAGCCGGTCCCAGAGTCCAATCGTAAGGTGGATTCAGATATAGGAGGCCAAAGCACTCGACCGGGCACTGCACTTCCAGCGTATTTCCCTGGACTATGTTCGGAATTCGCTCCCTAGCTTGCTCGGCGCGGTAGGCATCAAGCTCAATGCCGTAGCGCAGCACCTCAGCACCGGTGGTGATAACCTCGAATGCCACGCCATCGCCAACGCACGGGTCAATCGCGGACGACGGAGCAACTGGAAACTGGAGGAACATGCGAATCCGCTGGGCTTCGGACAATGGCAGAGGGTAGAACCCAAGACGACTTTTGCCGACAAAGCGCAAAAGGAGCCTCCTTTCTGAAGGAAACATGTGTGCCACGTGAAGTATAAAGTGGCAGGGACTGCTGTTCTTGTTGTTCGAAACCAGCCCTTCCAGTGGGCGACTCGTGAAGAGGCAGCCAAGCGTGTGTCGTGGCGATGGCTGGCGAGTCCGGAGGCGCTGTCCTAAATCTGTGTTGCTGGAAGCTCTCATCCAGCAAGTGGAGGATCGGTGGCGGTCGCGTCTCGGTCTTCGCTAGTCATACGGATGACGCCCGTCTCGTCGGTGAAATAGCTGTTCCCGCCGCCTGGGTGTTTTAGCGGGCGCGCGACAATGGTGTAATGTCGAATGACGCCGTCCGCATCGGGCGCGGCTTTGTAGACGAACCTGTATCCCGCTTTTTCGCCTCTGCCGAGCACCTCGTCAATCAGTTCCGCCGACTCGGCTGTGGGCTCCCCCGACGGTCTGCCGTCTAAAGCGGCGAGGCTGGGACTATACCCCTTCGTATACGTAGAGGAGTACGTCACTTCGGCGGTGTCAATCGTTCGCAGCGAGCCGACGGCGGGGGCTTGGTTCGAGCCGGCGGCGTGAGGAGCTGTTATGATGCCTTCCATGCAGAAAACCCCTAGACTCATCACCAGAAACAAGTAGCTGGCCAGATTGGCATAAAACATTTGCTTCAAGAGGTAACCACCGGTGCGGACGGTCGCGCCGCGTGAAAGTTCAGGTCTCAGCAACCGGCAGGCGACACGATACTCCACCAGCCAGCAATCGAGAAAAAGCAGGACGGGGACAATAAACTCGAGCCGATCATCGATGAAGGCGAAGCGACCACCCGGCAAGCGTTCCGCGGCGAACTCGTACAAGACCCAAACAAGAATCGCGACAATTGCTGACACTAGCTTGGAGATCGCGGTAACGCGCAGGGCGCCCCACCATCCAAGCCTCAGCCTCCAGCGAATCACGAGAATCTCGGCGACGATGGCAGCGGTAAGCCCGAAGAGCACGACGAATGGCGTAAAACTCCCAAAGACGTCGCTCAGCGTCGGAATCTCCAGTGTCGCGATGAACACGCCGATCGCCAGATTGGCCTCGAACGTTCCTCGGATTAGTCGGATCGGAGAGCCAAGGGTGGATGACAGCGGCCCTGAACCGGCCGGCGCCGGTTTCGAGGAAGGCTCGCCCGAGGCTTGCCGTTCAGGCCTCAGCATCCAACGCGCCACCCGGTACTCAACCCACCAGGAGACGAAAAAGAGCGGGATAAGCGTAACAAGCACAGCTACGAAGACGTATGTTTGGGTTGCATCGTAGGGAAAGCGAGGTCCAACAGCTAAAAAGAAGAACGCCACCGATAGCGGCAGCAGGGACGCTATGTTGGTGAATGCAGCTACGTCCAGCGTGTCGCGCCATTCCAGCCTCAGCCCGCGTCGAAGCACCAGAGCCTCAATGCCAATGACCGGGATTAGCCCGACCAGCATCAACCACCCCGTGCCGAAAACCAACGGCTCTCCAGTGTCCGCCAGCAGGGGCGTCGGCGTGAGAACGACGATGGCGAACGCCATCGCAACGGCCGGAAGTATTCGGCGTGGAAGCAGCGACTTCATGATGCCTCCAGGAGTGTGGTCTGATCGACTGGGTGGATTGGGCGAACTATACTACTCGCTCTGCCGCTCCGCAACAGCCGGCAGATTGGATGGAACCCTATGATGAGTTTCTATGGCCGTCAGCAACACACCATTAGGACACCGCCAGTCCGGACAGTCACTTCCACGGGTTGGCCGTTTTACGGCAACTTAGCAGCGAGCCCCGCAATCATTGGAAACAGTCGCGCGCAGTCACTGATCTCGGAGCATCGTTGTACGTTCCGCAGTCAGCGAGGCGCGCCACTGGTCGGCATTGATCCGGTCAGCGTACTGCACCGAATTGCACCCAGGCTTCCCGATCTCTGAGCCACTGCATTTCTGTTTCGCGCAGGACCTTCACTGTGAAAGCCTGACATCACTGACATCCTGCAAAGCCTTACCGTAGGTGTATTACACCGTGCCGAATGCGCTGAGACTCTTTCACTAAAGCCGATTCACTCCTCGCGCAGCAGCATCAAAGGTTCAATCGACAGCGCGCGTTGCGCCGGAATCCACGTAGCCAGTAGCCCCAGCAACATCATGGCTAGAACAACGCCAGCCAATACCAGCGGATCGCGCGGAGTTGCCTGATACACGATGAAAGCCAGCACCCGGGTCGCCAGAATTCCGAGGAGCAATCCTGCTGCTGAACCAAAAGCCAGCAATTTGACTGCCCGTCCCAACGCTGCCTGTAACACTTCCTTACGCTGCGCGCCGAGGGCCATACGAATCCCCAACTCCCGCCGCCGCTTACTCACCGAATACGCAGCCATTCCAAAGATGCCCGTGATAGACAGCATCGCGCCCATAACGCCCAGCACACCCAGCGCCACCGTCGCCACACGCGGAGCAAAAAGAGCGGTGTCCATTTGCTTGTTCCACGTTTGGATGAAAGAAGGCAGCCCTGCATCCAAGTCCCGCAGTTTACTCTTTATAGCTGTCGCCATCTGCTGCGGATCACGGTTTGAGCGCACCACCATCCAGGTTTCACTCGAGGGCGATTGCAGGATGGGGAGAAACATCGCCGGCTGTGGATCTTCGGCGAGGTTCGGCGTATATTTTCCGTCTTGTACAATACCCACCACTTGTGTGCGCGTTCCATCACGCCTCTTGAAATATCGGCCCATGGCGTTTGCCACGGAGCCAAAGATCTTGCGCGCAAACTCCTGGTTGATCACGGCCACGCGCGGCGCATTTTTGTCGTCGTGCCACGTGATGTCTCTGCCCGCCAACAAGGCTGTGCTCGCGGCATGGAAGTATTCGGGAGAGACGCTGTACATTACGGGACTAGCCGCGGCATTCGATGGCCTCAGATCTGTCGTTTCGTCGGTAAAGACAATCGGGGTGAACCACATTATAGCTGTTGGTGGGTACTGACCCACCAATCCCACGGACTTTACCCCAGAAATCGTCTCCATAGCATCGATCATGCGCCTTTGCATTGCGGGCACTCCGTCGCCACGGTAACCCGCCACACTCAGATCCGTATCTACCAGCATGGCGTTCTGCGGCTCAAAACCGAAATTGCTATGCAGCGAGCGCGCCAGTCCCCGCACGGCAACGAACGAAGAAGTCACCAGCACTGCACAGATCGCAATTTGCACGGCAAGCAAAAGGTCGCGGACTGAAATCCGCCGCCCTACCGTGCGGGTTGATCCCGACTTGATGATCCCATAAGGATCAGTGCGCAGTATCTGCCTCACGGGGACGGCGCCAAAGAGGAATCCACTCGCTAAACTCAACAGCAAAGCGAGTCCATAGACATTGGCGTCGGGGTTCACAGGCACATTAATGGGAAATTGGGGCAAAGGCTGCCACGCACTCAGCCCGCGCAACAGCACGACGCTGCCCCATAATCCGACAGCGCCTCCGACGAGCGAAATCAGAATGGCTTCAGTGAAGAGTTGCCGCAAAATGCGTGTGCGGCTCGATCCAAGCGCGAGGCGCAGAGCAACTTCCCGCGAACGGTCAGCGGCGCGTGCGGCAAACAGACTGCCCAGGTTGGCGCAGGCAGCCAGCAGAATCAGCCCGGCCAGCAGCATCAATCCGGTCATGAATGCGCGCACGGGACGGCCAAGATAGTCACCAAGAAGACCTGGACGCGCCAAGGTAAAGGTCATTTGGCCATCGTCCTTGGGATAGGTTTTTTCGAGATAGGAGCCAATTGAGTTCAGATCGGCAATCGCCTGTGCGGGGGTGACTTCCGGCTTTAGATGTCCCATCACCATAAAAATCCAACGGCTCCCGCGCGCGTTCAGCACATTCGACCCCTCCACCTGCTCGTGGTTAACGATCGGCACAAAGAAATCGGGATTGAAAAACAATAGGGTCCCGTGGAACTCAGGCGGGGCTACACCGAGGATGGTGAAAGGATGCTTGTTGACTTGAACTGTGCGGCCCACCACGCCACGATCATCCTGAAAATGGGTGTGCCAATACGCGTAGGTGAGCACGACATACGGAGCGCTGTTCGCGCCCTGCTCGTCGGCGCCGTGGAAGAAGCGGCCCAGAGACGGCTGAATGCCTAATACGTCGAAGTAGTTCCCGCTCACTTCCTCGACCCAGATTCGGGATGGATTTTCGCCCGTGTCCAGCCCAGCCTGAGCGATGCTATAAGCTGCCAGACCCTCAAAGCTGCGGTTGTGATCGCGCAGATCCAGATAGTCGGGATACGACTCCGGCGCGTCCTTATCGCTGCCGTGCTGGAGACCGTAAAGGCTCTCGGCCCGGGGCACATACTGCGGGTGCAGTATCAGTGCATTCAATACGCCAAACACTACGGCGTTGGCGCCGATGGCCAGCGCCAGCGTCAAAACGGCGACGAGGGCGAATCCGGGAGACTTGCGCAACAGACGAAGGCTGAAGCGCGCATCCTGCATCAGAATCTCGATAAAGTTGCCGCCCAGCGCTTCGCGGCATTCCTCTTTGAACTTCTCCTGGCCGCCGAACTCGATGCGCGCGCGGCGTTCCGCCTCGGCGCGCTCCAGGCCGGAACGTTCCAGATCATCAGCGCGGTGCTGGATGTGCGCGCGAAGTTCCTCCTCCATCTCGGCGCTCATCCGGGAACGCTGGAAGAGAGTGGCGATGCGGAAGCGTAGCCAATCGACGAGTTTCATATTTCCTCCGGTTGCTGAGAGAGCGCGGAAGCGATGGCAGCCGCGAGCCGATTCCAACTGTCGGTCTCTTCCCGCAGACGCCGGCGGCCCGCGGCGGTGAGTTCGTAGAACTTGGCGCGGCGATTGTTCTCCGACGTACCCCAGCTCGCCTTGAGCAGTCCCTGACGGACGAGGCGAAACAGGCCGGGATAGAGCGCGCCCTGTTCGATCAACAGGGCATTGCCGGAAATCTGCCCGATGCGTAGAAGGACGCCGTACCCGTGCAGCGGGCCGAGTGAGACCGCCCTCAGAATAAGAAGATCGAGAGTGCCGGGAAGAAGCTGAGCTTGGTCAGTCACATGCCCTCCTAAGATAATCAGGAGTCTAGCGCGAACTCTCCTAAGCTGTCAAGGAGAAAATAAGCCAGCAATCATAAATTTGCGTCGCTCGCCTCGAACGCCCTCGGATGCAAGCGCACCCGCACCGAAAGCGACCCACTGCAAATGCTTGCCCGCCCCTGTCTACTGCCGATCTACCCGAAGCGTGACAATCCAACACGAATCCTTACCCTAGGTGGAAATCGCCTTCTCGCTTGAGACTGGGAGCTAGCCACTTGGCCGAGTAGTTAAAATTAACCGGTCCAAATCTGCTTGGACCTAAATCTAGCGTAGGCGTTCTACAATCAAGCAGTTTGGCCGGTTAATTTCGACATAACTGGTCCAATCTGTGCACGCGCTTGTAACCTCAATATTCTGCTAGAGTTAGACCCCAAGCGGGCATCATGATTGGCCAGTTATGTCGGCTACGCGTACAAGTGGCCTGTAGCGGGAGAAAAACGCGGCCTTCTTCGCTAACATTGGCGCTACTCCGAATTGCGTTTGCTTACCCGCCGGATTCGTTTCCAGGACCGTAGATCGATCCTGAGCACGGAGGTTACCCCCGTTGCCAAATTAATGAAGCCGCCGTGATAGCTGATTTCGCCGTAGCGAAACAGCCGGACCAGTAAGGCCAGCGTGTGCTGAGCGAGGGTCGAGTTGACAAACGGCGATTGTCGCTCAAGAGCCTCAACCGCGCTACAGCTTGGTTCTCCGTCATTGTCGAGGCTGGGATCCACGATCTCAGGATAAAGCTCGGCGGCCGTACGCAGTCGCAGTCTTGACCTTCGATTACGCTCGTTGAGGGGCTCCCCCATGATGAATTGTCCGCTGTCTGCGTTATTTCCCAGGTCGACCGTGTAGGAAGTGGTGCTCCACTTACTGACCGCGTCACAGATCGCAGCTCGCGCTGCCCGCGTATCGACGCACCCTACAACGATGTGAGCGCGGAGGTCATCGCCAGAGTAACTGCGCGAGATAAAGGTTCCCGGGCGCAAGTAAGAAGGGATCGCTTCCCACTTCAGCCCCCAGAACAAATTCAGTCTGTTGACCAAAACTATCGCCTTGTTGAGGCCGATCTCTGCCCGCCCGAAAGGCTGGCGGACGCAGTTGGCGGGAGAAATTGCATCGCCGTCCAGCACGGTGACGTGCAAGCCTCCAGGGTGGCCCCAAGCCACGAGCGACTGATGGAGGTAAGGCAGCCCTGCAACGACTGCACTCCCTGTTCCTCCGCAGCCCACTACCAGCACGCGCACCTGCCGTTCAAGCAACTCCGGGTGGATGCGGTGAATTTCCATGGCCAACTCCTCAACGTTCGTTTCCGGAAGCGACGAATTCTTGCAACGTTTCGCCGGCATCGACCAGGCATCGGACCGGAAATCGCTTCTTGCCAGCAAGGCTTCTCCACAACCCGATGAAACCTCCCGGATGACTGGTAAGCTTCACTGCGCCGGCCGGGTGGGTGAATTCGGATTGAAAAAATGCGTTTTCCCACTGTGGTATCGACGCGACGTCAGAATTATCGGGCACACGCATACTGCCGGGGCAGACTCGAACGTCTGTGTTCCAATAGGGTGCGATCTTCAAGGGCGTAGTGGGACCTGGACGGGAACTCGATTCGACAGCTCGCACGAAGAGGTCCCTGCCTTCGACCTTGAAGATTAGCGCCGGATGCGGGAAGACGAGGCCGTTGAGCTTCCGCGCTTCTTCATTCACGCCTCCGAAGAACATGACCCGTCGTTGCGGGCGTGACCACCACACCAGCATGTCAGGGGTACGCGCGAGGACGTTATCGGGAAGGATTTCCGGCTTGACCTGCGCTCCCAGACCCTGGGCAAGAGTGCGCAGGAAAGCGGTCGTTAGGGCTTCACCCGGAGCGAGATAAGGGATTCCATTCTCGCCTTGCTTGACTTGGTGCAGGCTTGCGAAGGCTCCATCGCCTCCGCCGCGATAAACCAGCACGGCTTCGCTGAGTCGGAATTCGTGATTGGCTCCGATGTTGACGTAAGCTTTCATGGCTCTCACCTTGAAATAATCCATTGGTCGTTGCCGGGCATCAGGTCGATCAGGCGGCTCGCAGCGGCAATTGTCTGGCAGGCCACTCCGAACGTGTGGAATGTTCGCTGAACGCTCGACGTATCCATGGGATCAAAGGGAATAATGATATTGGGCTCCGGCTCGACTTCCATCATTCCCTGGGCCTCTTCATCGAAGGAAGCCGAAATTGCATCTGCTTCAGCAAATATAGCCAGCAGACAGGGCAGCGGCGGATTGCAATCCGAGAGTTGTTCGCCGATGTTGTCGTCAAGCTCAGGTCGCTCTGCTTGGGTGGACTGGTGATCGAGGTCGAGTACGGCATCCACCAGCTTCGTTGCGAGTGGATCGTTAATCCTGTCCTTGAGAGAAGCAAGCTCGCTCTCATACAGCGCCGCTTGCCGCATGCACGATGGAATGGATCCGGGCACATCAGGGAGTTCGTACTGGTCAGCGTCAGGCTCCTGTGCAGCCCATTCTCGCAGCGTCTCGGCTCGTTCTTCGGCATCACGATAGTCGTAGACCCTGAGCCAGCGATTGAGTGCTCCGACAAAGAGGTGGAAGAAGGTCGCGGGCAGTTGTGGGTGGAATTTCTCCAGCAATTGAAGCGTTGGCCCAAAGGCCGCACAGCCGCAGGTTGCTTCAGCAGGCTCGACAATAAGGAATAGCTGATTGGGTCTGCTTTCATCCGGTTCGGCCCAATCACTGGGAGTGTTGGTGATCTCAGCAGAAAGCAGGAAGCGATGCCGAACGGCTGGGCCCCCATGTGACTCGATCCATCGCTCAAGCGTGAGCCTGATAAAAGATATCGGGTCGCATTCCGCCCTTTTCCAATCTCCAGCGATGGCAATATCCAGCTCCAGGAGACCCTTGGCCAACATCACGACCAAGCGGTCATCGGCAACGAGCCGACGGACCAGCGGGACGGCCTCGAGTCGTGGCAATACCAGACCACTTCCCTGTGCCATCAACTGACCGGAGGAAGCCAGCCGGGAGGGGCGTCGAGTGGCGTGCGGTTGTAAGTGCGGGCGCTCGCCTCGACTGCGGCAGCGCAGAGAGCTGCGGCTTGTATAAGTTCCGGGCATCTCGCAAACCTCCCAAAGAGCGTCTGGTAACGTGCGTGGCGGCCCTGGCGAAGTCTTTCAAGTTCCGCCAGGACCGCCTGCCTCGTCACCTCCTTCCTTTTGAGATGTCGGCTCATTGGGTCACCCCTTCGAGCCAATGGCTCGCGTGAATTGATAGCGCAGCTTTTCCCCGATAACCTCAGGGCCGGTGATTGCCGCAGTAGCGATGTCCGGATACTGCTGTGCGTACAGCGCTCGAACTTCCTCGACCGACAGCTTCGGATTAGGATCGGGTAGCCTCTGGCCGTGAAATTCGAAATAACGGGAAAGTTCGTGGCTCTCCATTAGAGTGCGAGACCTCCTTTGGATTGAGTTGGAGCGGGTTCGGGCGTTGTGCGTGGGAACAGCCCGGGTGTCTCCGTCGATGCTGAAGATGACGACGACTCAGCAGGAGCTGGGGATGCAGAAGAAGGCGCTGAGGCAGGTTCAACCGCAGTAGTCGGGGGCGACTTTACGGTTGCCTTCTTGCGCTTCGCTTCCTCCTGCGCTTCCTTGGCCGCAGCTTCCATGGTGGCTTTGGCTTCGGCCAGGGTGCTGGCGGTTTGCTGGTGAGTTTGGACGTAGCCGGCCAGGTGCTTCCCGAGTTCAGCATCGAGCTCTTCGGGTGAGCCGGTGTAGGTGAGCGGTGTACTGAGAGCCGGGTCGTCGTCGGCCTTGCCATGGGGGATGACGTTGACGCGGAGCGTCTTGTCATCCACCTTGGCCACCGTGATTAGAACAGTGCGGCCGGCAAGAAGCGGCATGAGTTCAGCGAACACAGGACCTCCTTTTCGTGGCACAGGCGATAGTTTTCACCAGCGCCAGGTGTTGTTAATTGGAAAGAGGGTTGGGTAATGGGACTGTGCAACGCGGGCGGGAGCGATGACTGATGAAATTGCTGCTATGAGTTAGTTGTCACGCGACACAACGGAAGGTGCCGAAACAAGATCCAATGGGGTGCAGCGAGCAAGAAGCGGTGAAGAACTCACTGGGCGCAAAGGCGACTTATCATTCCCAATCCATCATGTGTGTGCCCAGCACCCGCAATGCGCACAGGAGCCCTTGGGGAATACTTCGTCTGCTGCCGGGACCACTTCGCGGTCGATGCAGCACGGAGAGGTTTTGGTCCGCACAGCACTTCCGCGAACCGCCTCCCCCAGGGACTCCTCCCGATAGTCCTATCGCGTTGACGGGATAGGAGCTAGGCGAGCCGCAAGTGTACCCTCCTACGCCGTGCATCGGTTCGGGCGGCGGCTGGTGCTGCCGAGAGGGATTGAGAACTGGTCCCTGACCAGCTTGCAGCAGAGGCTGGTGAAGACCGGCGGCCGGCTGGTGAAACACGGCCGATACTATTGGCTGCTCCTGGCGGAGAGCCATCTGACTCGACGACTGTTTGGAGCCATGCTGGGCAGGATCGCAGCGCTGCCCTTGCCCGCCGGGTAGAATCCGCAACCCGAGGAGAAAACCTGGGGAAATAAGCAGGGGGAGATGGCGAGGTGTCGGAGGAATCGTGGAAAAACGGGTCAGGCTGCCCGCCTGACTCCATCCCGAAGGAGCACACCTGGCTGCCAGATGGCGCGCTGGCCCTTCCACTCCGAAATAGTCCTTCACGGCGGGCCTTCGGGGTGTAGAGTAGGGGCTTGGAGATGCAAAAAAGGAAATTCCGGCTTAGTACGCTTTCTGCCGTTTCTACTCCGGCTAAAGACAATCCGCATTTACAGCTACTGAAACTCCAAGTGGAATGTCTCCATAGGAGTAAACCATGAGTAAGGAACAACTCCGTGTCTATTTTGAAACGGAGCGTGGCCAAATCGCTGCACTAGAAGCGGCCAAAAGAAATGCTTGGCTAGACCCGCTCGACAACATCGTTCTTTACACGTTGTCGCGCTGTGCCTTCGACGCTGAGTTGCCAAAGGAAGACGCATGCAGGTGCTTCGAAAACATCTACTATCGGCTGACGGAGGGGCGCTGGGGGGCGTTTCGGCCGGCACCGCGGGCCCAGTGCTGGCGGGCTGACAAAATATTCGAGACGACGAAGAAGGAGTTTCAAGGGCTCTCGCGGACAAGTCCTGTTAATCTGCTGAACTTCGAGAGGGAAGGAACTGAGCAGAGCTTGAAGAGCGGTCTGGCAAAGATGCAGGACATCAAACCAAAAAGGGGCTACCCGATTATGACAGTCTCAAAGTTCCTCCATGTCTATAATCCCGGCCTGTTCCCGATTTACGATACCGCAGTGATATGGAATCGAGTATGCAACGGTCGTTTCAAGAACGACTACCGCGAATTCGGGCGGCGAGAAAAGATCCCGGATAAGGTATGGTTTGGCGATAGTACTCTGGACTTCATCCCGTATTACATGCGCTGGGCAAGTTCACTCGTCTCAACCGCACACCAGCAATTTATGCACATCTTCGCAGAGTGGTTCGAACACCAGTGCTTCGGCATCGTTAACAAGCAACTTGAACTCACAACCCTTTACGCTACGGCTTTTGAGTTCACTCTTATCGGTGCTGCCGAAACTTAGGGCCGACCTTGCGAGGTGTGATACCGCCTTTCGATGCGACTGGCTATAACTGAAAAAGGAATGGGGCGATAAGACACACCACGCCCCATACGGGCCGCCACACAAAACAGATACTAGGGGAAAAGGGGTCAGAAGGGGAAAAGGGGTCAGGAGCCTTTTTTCGGCCGGCCGCGGCTCCGCGTGGTGCTCTCCAACCCGAATTGCCTAACCGCTCTTGACACCCATTGCTTCGAGCCATAGGGCCGGTTCCTCTGGATCGCCTGGCGGATTTTCTCGATTTCCTCTTTCCCCTGCAGGTGATTCAGCCACTCTAACAGCCTGTCCTCCACGATCCCCAGGAAAGCTTGATAGTGGGCGGCTTTTCTGAATAGGCGGGAACGAAAGCTCGCACGGTTCAGAACGTGGTAAACCATGCCGCCGATATCCACTCGCCGAACTCTGCCCATGACGGCATTCGATCACCCCTTCCCCGAAGAAAAAGGGCTCCTGACCCCTTTTCCTCCCGAAGGAGCACACCTGTCTGCCAGACGGCGCGCTGGCCCTTCCACTCCGAAATAGTCCTTCACGGCGGGCCTTGGGGGTGTAAAGTACGGGCTTGGAGATGCTAAAAAGGAAATTCCGGTTACCTACACTTTGAGGATGCCATGAGACACAAGAATCATGTTGCTGCAGTCATAGTTTTTGGGCTACTAGAAACTGTAACACTTACCGGTTGCGGAGGCGGAAGCAGCAGCGTCGGCAATAACAACCCACCGCCTTCCATCGGCAGCTTTACCGCCAGTCCGGGCACCGTCACCGATGGAGCCAGCGCCAAGCTCACAGCGGTCTTTGACAATGGCACCGGCTCCATTACGCCCGGCAATCTCTCCGTGACGAGTGGAACGCCGGTTTCGGTCACCCCACCAAATGACACCACGACCACCTACACCCTGACTGTAACTGGCTCCAGCGGAGCAATCGCATCTGCGACCACTGCTGTCCAGGCGGTTGCCGCGCCGGTCATCACCAGCTTTGCGGCCAGCCCTGCCACCATCAACTCAGGCCAAAGTTCGAGCCTTACTGGGGTCTTCTCAGGCGGCACTGGCGTCATCACGCCCGGCAACCTCTCCGCCACCAGCGGCACGGCGGTCCCGGTCAGCCCCACCACGACGACCACCTACACCCTCACCGTCACCAATGCGGCTAGCACAGCGGTAACCCAGACGGCTACCGTAACCGTTCAAGCAGTCGCGACGACAGTGACGGTTGACCCGGCCAGCCCCGGCATCGCCGTCACGAACCAGATTCTGGGCATGAACGCAGCGGCCTGGTACGACCAGGTGGGCAACGCAAGCGCGATCAACACCGCATTCGGTGCAGCTGGCATTAAGGCGTTGCGCTGGCCCGGTGGCTCCTGGTCAGATGTATATCATTGGGGATATCAGGTGGTGTATGACGGCCCTACGCCGTATCAACCGTACACATGCACACAAGCAACCTCTACATCTCCCTACACCCCTACCGGATGGGGGGGTGTCGACACGACTGCGCAATTTGTGAACGCCATCGTCACGCCAGGCGGATACGACTTGGCCCTGACGGCGAACTACGGCACGAATGAAGCATGCACTGGAGGCGGCGATCCCAACGAGGCGGCAGCATGGGCAGCGGCCGAGGTCGCTGCCAACGTCAAGGTTAGCCACATGACCGTGGGCAACGAGGAGTACGGAAGCTGGGAGACGGATCTGCACGTGACTCCGCACGATCCCACCATTTATGCCTCGGCACTAACGGGGGCGAATGGCTACTACAATTTGATCAAGGCAGCCAGTCCCAACACCCTGGTGGGCGTCGTTGTGGACGCGGACTGCACCTCAGCCGGTGGCTGCACCGACGGCTGGGACAGCACGGTTCTAGGCAACGCCGCCGGCTCCTATGACTTCGTTGAACTCCACTACTATCCGCAGAATCCCGGAGGCGAGAGCGACAGTTACCTCGTTGATCAGGCCGCGCAGGGGCTGACAACGAACATCAATACCGTCAAGCAGGAGTTGGCCACTGCGGGCGAACCCGACACTCCCATCTACGTGGGCGAAATGGGCTCGGTTTCCTCGAACCCCGGCGTTCAAAGCTGGTCGATTACCCAGGGCTTGTACGCCGGCCAGACGCTAGGCGAGATGATGAATGACGGCGTCTCCCGCGCCACCTGGTGGATCGGGTTTGGCAACTGCGGCGGAGATAGCGGCAATTTCAGCAGTTCGCTCTACGGCTGGCAGAACTTCGGCGCCTACAACGTTTTCGCCGACGGGTCCGGCGATACGGGCGGAAGCAATAATTCGCCTTGCAACTACGGCGGCCCCATCGGCACCATGTCGCCCACTGCGCAGGCCTTCAATCTCTTCCAGAACGTGGCAGTGAATGGCGAGCATGTGTTGACACCGGCGGTGACCGGTGACACCACCGACGTTCGCGCCTACGCAGCCACCCACTCCGGCGGCACGGCTCTGATCCTCTTCAACCTGAATGAGACCACCAGCGAGACCGTAGCGGTCACCGTGAACGGCGAGAGCAATTCATCCGACGTGAAGGTGATCACATACGACAAGTCGATCTACGACCAGACGGACAGCGCCACCCCGGTGTGGGCTGGACCAAATACAACTGATATGGGCGGCCAGTCGATCCCGCTGACCCTCACGCTTACTCCCTGGAGCATGAACGTGGTGCTGATCCAGTAGAGCGCAATGCCGCCACGGCGGACTTGCCGCTTTTGGATTGCTCAATCCGCTTCTCGCCGCCTTCATCCACGTCTCGTCGGAAATGGCGTTTGTTCTAAATTCGGCGAGGCTGGTTCCCCGTTACTCTTTGTTTGCAGCGGATGTGTAATCTTTTGGGCAGTTGAGAGGTGAGGGTCGCCGTCGGCGCTGTGGGAATGTGGAAATCCGGCGACTTTTGCCGGATTTCCAAGCGCGGTGGAAAAGTCAGCCGTTCAGACTTTTCCAC